>WNGL01023946.1_pt1 | contig 14050 bp, 15 predicted proteins | sample 5400591 | NCBI WGS metagenome assembly WNGL01 (sample SAMN13153377, study PRJNA577476) | soil metagenome | isolation source: 80 cm soil or saprolite under Garry oak tree replicate 1 | place: USA:California | collected 2016-06-15
TCGACCTGCCCCTGGGCGTTCTGCACCCGGACGTGGTGGGGGTCGACGAAGCTGGCGGTGCCGTGCAGCAGCTCGATGCCGTTGCGGGCGAGCTGCGCCTGGATGACGTCGATCTCGGTCTTGATCACGTGGAGGACCCGGAACGAGAGGTCCGCCATCGCGATCTTGTCTTTCACCCGGTAGTTGATTCCGTAGATGCCGTGGTACTGGTAGCCCGACAGGTGCAGCACCGCCTCCCGCATGGTCTTGCTGGGGATGGTGCCGGTGTTTGCGCAGACGCCCCCGATCACCTCGCGCTTCTCGACGAGCACGACACGCTTGCCGACCTTGGCCCCCTGGATGGCGGCGCGCTGCCCCGCGGGCCCGGAACCGATGACGATGAGGTCGAAGCTCTGCATGGAGCCCGTCCGCGCCGGCTGGGGGTTGTGGCTCGGGCGGGAGGGTAGCACAGCTTGGGGCGACATGAGGAAGCCCGGCCCTCAGGTTTGTCCGCCAACCCTCGGCATCGCGATAGAATTCCCCGCAACACCTGAATGCCTCCGCGCCACACGCCCGAGCAGCTCGCCCGCCAGAGGATCGACGCCAGCCTGGCGGCCGCAGGCTGGGCGGTGCAGAGCCGAGACGAGATCAACCTCAGTGCCGCCCGGGGCGTGGCCATCCGCGAGTTCATGATGGAACCAGGGTTCGGCTACGCCGACTACCTCCTGTTCATCGACGGCCAGGCCGTCGGCGCCCTCGAAGCCAAGAAGGAGGGCTTCGGCCTCACGGGCGTCGAGCCGCAGGTGAAGAGTTACTCGGATGGCCTGCCCACCAAGCTGACTGCACCCCACCGGCCCTTGCCGTTCCTGTATCTCAGCACGGGCGTCGAGACGCGCTTCGTGAACCTCTTCGACCCCCGGCCCCGGAGCCGCGCCGTGTCCAACTTCCACCGGCCGGAAACGCTGGCCGAGTGGCTCCGGGCCGACACGCTCCCGGCATGGCTGGCGAGCCGGGCCGGCAGCGGTGGCGTCTCGGAGGCCCCGGTCCAGTCCTCTTCTCGGCCCTCGACGCTGCGCGCACGGCTGCAGCGGATGCCGCCGGTCTACATCCCGAACCTCTGGCCCAACAAGGTCGAAGCGCTCCAGAACCTCGAGCGGTCACTCGCGGAGGATCGGCCACGAGCCCTCATTCAGATGGCAACCGGCAGCGGCAAGACCATGCTGGCGGTCACGACGCTCTACCGGCTCATCAAGTTCGGAGGGGCGCGCCGCGTGCTGTTCCTGGTGGACCGGTCGAACCTCGGCGAGCAGGCGGAAAAGGAGTTCGCAAACTACCGGACACCCGACGACAACCGCAAGTTCACGGAGCTGTACAACGTCCAGCGGCTGACTTCCAACACGATCGGCGCGTCCACGAAGGTCGCCATCACCACGATCCAACGGCTCTACTCGATGCTGAAGGGCGACCCCGAGCTGCCGCCGGAGGTCGAGGAAGGCTCCCAGTTCGAAGCCCCGGCAGCATCCGAAGAGCCATTGCCCGTGGTCTACAACCCCGGCATCCCTCCCGAATACTTCGACGTGATCTTCATCGACGAGTGCCATCGCTCGATCTACTCGCTGTGGCGCCAGGTGCTCGAGTACTTCGACGCATACCTCATCGGGCTCACGGCGACGCCGGCCAAACACACCTTCGGGTTCTTCCACCAGAACCTCGTGATGGAGTACCCGCACGAGAGAGCCGTGGCCGACGGCGTGAACGTGGACTTCGAGGTCTACCGGATCCGCACGAAGATCACGCAGCAGGGCTCGGTCATCGAGGCCAGCGACCTTCCAGTCCTGGGCGTCCGGGACCGGCGCACGCGCGCCTTGCGCTGGGAGGCGCCGGACGAGCCGCTGTCCTACAAGGCCGAGGACCTCGACAGAAGTGTCGTCGCGCGCGACCAGATCCGGCTGATCGTCCGCACCTTCAAGGAGCGGTTGTTCACCGAGATCTTCCCCGGGCGCAAGCAGGTCCCCAAGACCCTCATCTTCGCCAAGGACGACAGCCACGCCGAGGACATCGTCGACGTCGTGCGTGAGGAGTTCGGCCAGGGCAACGACTTCTGCCAGAAGATCACCTACAAGACCAGCGGGAAGAAGCCCGCGGACCTGATCCAGGACTTCCGCAACAGCTACTGGCCGCGGATCGCGGTCACGGTGGACATGATCGCCACCGGCACCGACATCAAACCGATCGAGATCGTAATGTTCATGCGTTCGGTCCTGAGCAGGGTCCTGTTCGAGCAGATGAAAGGCCGGGGCGTGCGGGTCATCGACCGGGAGGAGCTGCGGGCGGTCACGCCCGACGCCCAGGCCAAGACCCACTTCGTGATCGTGGACTGCGTGGGGATCACGGAAACGGAGCTGGCCGACACCCAGCCGCTCGAGCGGAAGAAAGCTCTGGCCCTCAAGGCCATTCTCGAGCACGTCGCCCTGGGCGGCACCGATCCCGACATGCTCTCCTCCCTGGCAAGCCGGCTGTCACGGCTGGACAAGCAGTGCGGGCCTGAAGACCACGAACTGATCGAGAACGCCTCGGGCGGTCCGGGCCTCGAGGACTTGAGCAGCCGGATCGTAGCGGCTCTCGACGCCGACGCTCAGGCCGCCCGGGCCAGGCAGGTTGCCCATCTGCCCGCCGACCAGGAACCGTCCCAGGCTCAGCTTCTCGAAGCGCAGGCCGCGCTCCTCAAGGAGGCGGCCAAACCCCTCGCCGAGAATCCCGCCTTCCGCACCCTCCTTCAGGACCTCAAGAAGAAGTACGAGCAGATCATCGACGAGGTGTCGAAGGACCAGCTTCTCGTGGCTGGGATCTCGGAGGACGCCAGGGAGAGGGCCCGCAAGCTGACGCGATCCTTCGAGGAGTTCCTGGCCGCCAACAACTGGCCGAGGCGATCCAAGCCCCACCACGATCTTGGACGCAACAGAACCTCTGGCGCGCCTACGAGGTGCTCGACCGGGACAAGGTGCGCGGCGCCTCCGGCCAACGCCTGCTGACCGACATCGTCTCGCTCGTGCGCTTCGCCCTGCACCAGAAGAACGAGCTGGTGCCCTACGCCGAGCAGGTTCGGGAGCGCTTCCGGGCCTGGATGACGCAGCAGGCGAACAGCGGCCGGAGCTTCACCGAGGAGCAGGTCCGCTGGCTGGAAATGATCCGCGACCACGTCGCGACGAGCCTCGAAATCACCGTCGACGATTTCGACCTCACGCCCTTCACCGAGGAGGGCGGCCTCGGCCGCGCTACGCAGGTGTTCGGCCAGAACCTTCGGCCGCTGCTCGATGAGCTGAATGGGGTATTGGCGGCGTGATGACCCGCTGTTGCAACGAGAAATGGGCTGCCGCGCCGCTCGGAGAGCTACTTGAGATTCTCGACAGCCAACGTGTGCCGGTCAACGCAGAAGAGCGCTTGAACCGCCCCGGCACGATCCCCTACTACGGAGCAACGGGACAGGTTGGCTGGATCGATGACTTCCTATTCGACGAAGAGCTTGTGCTCCTGGGAGAGGATGGCGCCCCCTTCCTCCAGCCTGATAAGCCTAAGGCCTACGTGATCCAAGGCAAGTCCTGGGTTAACAATCATGCGCATGTGCTTCGTTCCCTTGGCTCAACTCCCAGTCGTTTCTGGAAGTATCAGCTGGACCAGGTCGACTACCGAGCTTACGTCGGCGGAACGACCCGCCTGAAACTCTCGCAGGCGCCCATGCGACAAATTTCGTTGGCCGTCCCGCCACTCAGAGAACAGTTCCGTATCGCCGACGCCATGGACTCTTACGGCTCTCGCCTCGCTGAGGCCGAGGCTGAGCTCGAGCGCGTCCGGCGCAACCTGAAACGGTACCGCGCCGCCGTGCTCCAGGCGGCCGTCGAGGGCCGATTGGTGCCGACGGAGGCCGCGTTGGCCCGCGCCGAGGGCCGGGACTACGAGCCGGCCTTGGATCTACTGAAGCGCATCCTCGCCGAGCGCCGGCGCCGGTGGGAGCAAGCCGAACTGAAGCGTCTCATGGCTGCTGACAAGCCCCCGAAGGACGACAACTGGAAGGTGAAGTATGAGGAGCCTGCCCGCCCCCACGCGAGTGGCCTGCCAGGGCTGCCGGAGGGCTGGTGCTGGGCGACTGTCGATCAGATCTCTCGGGGGGTGATCTACGGCAGCTCTGCGAAGACGGCCAATCATACTGACGGTGCGGTGCCGGTGCTTCGAATGGGAAACATTCTGGATGGCGAGCTGAATTACGAGCGGCTGAAATACTTGCCTCCCAGTCATCCGGAGTTCCCAGCTCTGTTTCTGGAGCCAGGTGACCTGCTGTTCAATCGAACCAACAGTGCTGAGTTAGTGGGAAAGAGCGCCGTCTACGTCGGCTCGCCGTCGCCTTGCTCCTTCGCCTCCTACTTGATGGTTGTTCGCTTCCTGAGCGGCGTCTCGGCGGAGTGCATCGCCGCGTACCTGAACTCCCCCAGTGGGCGTCAATGGGTGGCGTCGGTGGCTGCACAACAAGTTGGCCAAGCCAACGTGAATGGAACGAAACTCAGGGCATGCCCAGTGCCCTTGGCTCCTGAAGCGGAGCAACGTCGTATCCAGACGGAGATGGGTCGGTTGCTTTCGGTGGCCAAGGTAGGGGTGTGGTCTGCCACGCAAAACCAGCGACGCTCCAGTCGCCTCCGCCAGTCCATCCTGAAGTGGGCGTTCGAGGGCAAGCTCGTCGATCAAGACCCGAACGATGAGCCGGCTTCCGTGCTGCTCGAGCGCATCCGCGCCGAACGCCTGGCCGTGCAGGAAGCACCCGGGGATCGCGCGCGGCTTCGGCCCGCTCGACAGCGTTGAACCCCCTACCTCTTTGTGATAACAGTTCGACCCTCGACGCACAGTGGAGGGGTATGAGAGCCCGGTCGGTCAGCTTGTTGGTGCTGGCAGCCGCGTCGCTTGCCGCCTCGGCGGCCGGCCAAGACTCCAGTCCGGTAGCTACAGCGGCCACCTACACCAGCAATTCAGACGGCCGCGTCGAGACTGTCACCAATCGCGAAGGGACGACCCGCTACTCGTACTTCCCAGACGGTGAGATTCGGGAGGTCATCCACGCGGACGGTTCGCGGGAAACCTACGACCACGACGAACTCATCGCTGCGCACAGGCTCGTCGATCGGCTGGTGGCGGAGGACAGTGAGTTACAGGCGCATCTGGTACCGACCGGTTCCGCGGCAGCCGCGCTTCGGAATCCCCTCGACGCGAGTGCAAACCGTTTCACCTACGCCGGCTACTACTTCGACCGCGAGACCGGCCTCTACTACGTAGGCGCGCGCTACTACGATCCAGCGACCGGGCGTTTCATCACGGCGGACACGAACCTCGGCAGGGTCGACGACCCGCCGAGCCTGAACCGCTTCGTCTACGCGCACGATCGTCCGACCTACTTCGTCGATCCAACAGGCCACGAGGTGGGCACCGCGGGGTGCTACTTCGGACCATCCTCGTGCTCACCCTTTCAGCCGGTTCCCCTCACCGGTGTCGAGAAGCGCGCCTGGGGAGGGCTCGTCGGAACTCTGACGTGGTCGGGAAGGACGGCCTTGGGCACGTTGAACATGGCCCTTGGTCGTGGATGGGAAGGCTTCGGCGAAACGGTCGTTGAGGCAGGAAGCGACCCGAAGAAGGCCCTCGTCCAGGCGAAGGAGCATCTCGAGCAGCACGTCAACACCGAGCTCGATATCGCCCAGGAGCGGATCGCGAAGGGCGATCAGTTCGGCGCCGCGATCGGCTTCACGGAGCGCGTGACAGCGCCGGCAGCGGCGACTGCGATCGGCGCGGGAGAATTGGCGGTTGGTGCGGTCCGTACGAGCGGCCGGCTGCTCACCGATACGGCCGAGGCGGAGGTCTCTCTCAACAAGCCCGCACCCCCTGCGCGGCCTGTCGTTGCAGTCTCGGCGATGACACGCTCTAACCAGACCCTCATCGTCACAGAGGAGGGCTTGGTGCCGGCCGTCGCCGGAGGTTCCCAGGGCGCCGATGCGCTTCTGGAGGCGAGCGCCGCCACAAGGGTCGATGCGCTCAACCGAATCGTGTACAGGATGGAAGAGGCTCCACGACCGCCACTGCCTGGAACTCGTCAAACCGCGATAGATCGAGCCTGGCGGCAAGAGGCTGAACTGATCAAGAGCACCGGCCAAGGGTCTCGGCCCTGGACGCCTGAGGAGATAGAGCGGATACAAGCTGGTGCGTCCCACGGGGATCTTGGATACACGGGCCATCACATCAATCGTGTCCAGGACTTTCCGGCTTGGAAGGGCGACCCACGGAATATCGAGTTCCTGAAACGGGGCGCGGGCCAGGAGCACATGAGGCTCGGTCATCCCGGCGGCACAAGAGCCGCTCAACCACCGGGATATCTCATCGATCGAGAGTCGATGCTTGAAAGCCTCGGGGGCGGCGTGGTGGACCCCCGGAGATAGGGAATGTCGCTTCAGGCAGCAACCGTATCTCTGCGGGGATTCTACAGAGATGGGCGCAACGTGTCCCCCGGTGTCTTTCTTGTGCCCCTCGACCTTTCGCCATCCGACTCCATAGTGGAGACCACCTGCGATCGAGGTCCGTGGCAGTCCGCATTGGTTGTGTTTTCAAGACGGCGCATCGGTGACTTTCGGAGCGCATCCGAACCCCACGAAGCATTCGCTGCTGCCCTCGCTTCCGACCTCCTCAACCTGGGGACCTGGCTTGAGGCTCATGGGCGCCAGGTCGCTGCGGTCAAGGCTAGTGGCGTTGAAATGGACGTGTTCCTCGACCTCTGGATCGAACAAGACCAACTGGAGATCTGCCTGCCGCCGCCGCTCCTGCTTGCATGTGGCCAACTGGACCTGAAGATCGAGATGATCACGAACGATTAGAGTGCCACACGAATCGACACGCCTTGTTTGATAGACGCTGAGGGGCTGGTTCGATCAAGGAGCCCACCTGGTCTTCTCTTCCCCGGGCCGACCGGCAGAAGTACGTAGCTACGAGCGATCCAGGAAGAGCCCTCCAGACCTGGTTTGAGATCTGGTTTGACCGGAGAGGCGGCGCTCGCATCGCCAAAGGCGGCTGGCGAATCATGGTATGGCAGGCATGAAGAAAGACGAATTTGAACTGCTCTCGGTCGAGGAGCTGCGGCAGAAGTACGGCTTGACCGCTTCCAACCGGCCGGTCGTGCGGCTGAATTCCGATCGCGTGCCTGAGGCACTCCGCCATCTCATCCCGTTTGCCGAAATCTGGGGCATCAAGGACGACATCACGCGCGATGACATGGCGAGGACCGCCCCGAAGGAGGCCATCGAGGATCTGAAGCGGATCGTCGAGCGGAATGAGGATCTGCTTGACGACTGGCTCGCCGGTCCAGAAGCCGCGGGACCCTCTTTCTCTGAGGAATACCTCGCCTTCTCGGCCATGCGAATGGCCGCTGACTTTGCCGGATCGTGCGGGCTCGATACGCGACGAAAGTAGTCAAGTCGGGGCGCCTGACAGTTGATTGAAAGCTTCGCACCGAAAGCGGTTTCGGCGGCCAAGATGCAACGGTGGATGCCTGAAGCGAGTCCGATGAGAGCCGAAATGCTGAGAGCGCTGGACGCCGGCCAGGTGCGCGGGGAAATTTTCAGGTGGCCGAAGTAGCGGTCAGTTGGGACGCCCTGAAGAAGATCTCAGCGTGGACTCCATTGACCGCCCTGGAGGAGCCCTTCGAGCATCTTGGCGGCACGCTGTTCCGGCTTTCCCCGACACAGTATCTCATCTGTCCGCCCTATGACGCGGAGTTCGTGCGCCGGCCAGACGTTCCCGGTTTTGTAGCGGCTGTGCTGTGGGCAGCGTACGACGGTGCAGCCCGCCGAGCCGTACTCAAGGAGGTGGAGGCGGACAACCCTGAGTCTCGGCCGCTAGCTGAGCCCGCTCCGCCGGGAGAGTTGCTTCTCCCCGGTGCGGGAGTCACGTATGGCAGCATCGTCGCCGCGCTTCGAGCCAGGCCCCCCGGCAAGTTCCTGGAGAGCGCGACCTATCGCCTCGCGAAAGACGGTACGTTCGTTCACCGCAATATAAGCGCAGCACCGTACTCATTCTTCTGGCTCTTCGCGTTTCCGAGTGGGTGAAAAGCCCATAAGAAACCATACAAGATGAGCGGCTCAGATCGCCGGCAGCATGCAGCTGAGGATCTTGAGGCGCAGGTACTCCTCGTCGCGGAGGCCGTAGGCCCGGCGCTGGATGACGCGCACTTTGTTGTTGAGCCCCTCGACGAAGCCGAGGGCGACCTTGTTCTCGGCGGCACAGTGGGCCGCGATGCCGTCCCAGTGACGCTCGATCATCTCCGCGAACTTCTCGTAGGGCTTGAGGCGTTGCCACTTGAGCGACTGGCGCCAGTTCTCGAAGAAGCGCCGGGCCCATCCCTCGCTGGTGTAATCCCAAAGCTGGCCGAAGGACTCCTTGAGGAGGTAGGCGGTGTTGAGGCGCCTGTTCGCGGCCAACAGGAGCTTGAGCGACTGGCGCCCCTCCAGGGTCAGGTTCTCGCGACCCGAGAGCAGCGTGTATTTCTGGCCCTTGATGAACCGGCGGTCCTTGCCCGAGAGGCGGGCGTACTCGCTCTTGCGCACGGTGTCCAGGGCCTCGCCGAGGTGGCGCAGCACGTGGAACTTGTCGAACAGGATGCTGGCCTGCGGGGCGTGGGTCTTGGTGGAGTTCCGGAACGGTGTCCACATGTCCATCACGGCCATGCGAATCCCCGCGCTCTTCTTGGCCCCCAGCCACTTGAAGAATTCGCCCATGCTGGCCTCGGAGCGATCCTGGCCTCCAAACCAGATCGGCCGCTTCCGGACCAGGTCGCTGACCAGGATCCGATAGGTGTGTCGTTTCTTGATCGAGATCTCATCGACCCCAATCACCTTCGGGCCCGGCTTTCCCGCCCGCCTCAGCTGCTCCCGCATGTACTGCTTCTCGAGGTCCTTCACGGTGTGCCAGTCGAGATGCAGTTCCTCGGCGATGTCCTTGATCGTCGAGGCCCGACAACGACGGCCCACGTAGAAGGCAAAACGTTTCGTGTAGGAGCGGTTGTCCGCGAGGAACGACAGCGACTCCTGTCTCACCGTGCCGCACGAAACGCATTCGATGCGCCGTACCTCGAGGTCCAGGAAGACTCGGAAGCCACCGCAGGGGAGATCCCGCACCCGCTTGCGTTTCCGGTCGTAGAAGCTCCGGTACACGCGACCACACGGGCAGGCCGTTTTTTTGAGCGCCGATGAAGGACCACGACCCTCGCATAACGGTCACCGAACACTCCCTGCACCATGGGGTCCGGCCGAAATCCCGGGAAACGGTACGCGTGATGAAGCTGAAGCCGCCGTCGCCTTGGAGGCATCCGCGGAGTATGCCCGATTCTCCCGACCCGGCCACCGCCCTCGCACCCGCTCCGACAGCGGCCGGAAGCCCTTTCGGACCCTCGGATTCACCCACACGATTCCGCGAAGAGCCTGGCCGTAGGGTGATGACGATATGACCCATTCCGCCCGCACCGTGAAGCCCGATGTGTTCGCTCCACCGGTGGTGAAGCCCGTTCCCCTGCAGGATCGGACACGTGACGCGGAGTTCGCGTGGCTCCGTGATCACGCCCAGGATTACAGGCGCCAATGGGTCGTGCTGGACGGCGGGAAACTGCTCGGTTCCGGGCCGCAGTTGCAGGACATCCTCAGGAAGCTCAGTTCGCCTGAGCGTGACCGGGATCCCCTCTTTCACTGGGTCGATACCGACTGAGCCGTGCTGCGGCACGCTGACGGCTCTCGCTTCAGTTCCAGCCGCACCGCATGTCCGGACGCCAACTTCTCGGCCATGCCAGGTTCGTGCTGTACAATGAGTGCAGTCGCGCTATGGCTACGGCAGCGAAGACAGTGTACGCCCACATCACGAAGACTCCCGGGGTCTGCGGCGGCAAGGCCTGCATCGATGACACCCGCATCCGGGTGAACAACGTCGTGTGGCTTCACAAGGAGGGGATGGCGCCCGGACGGATCCTCGAGCACTACCCCGATCTCAGCCTCGCCCAGGTCCACGCGGCGCTTGCCTACTACTACGACCACGTCGAGGAGATCGAGGCGGAGCTTGCCAACGAGGAACAGGCGGCCGCCGACTTCGAGCGGCGGAAGGCTGAACTTCTTTCGCGCCGGTAACCACCGCAAGTGGCGGGCCGCTTCCGGCTCTACACCGACACCGATATCCACGGTCCCATCGTGAAGGCCCTGATGAGGAGCGGGTGGGATGTCCTGCGTGGGATCGACGCCTATCCAGAAAGGACCCCCGACCTGGTCCACTTGGAGCGCGCCGTCAACGAGCGGCGGGTGCTGGTATCGAACGACGTGGACATGAAAGCGCTCGGCGAGAAGTGGTTCGAAGACGGAAGACTCTTCCCCGGGCTGATATGGTGGCCCCGAAGCCACTACCGCAGAATGACCCCCGGGGACTTCCTCAACGCCTTCGAGGAGCTGGCCGCCGTGGAGGACCCCTTTTCTCTGTACCCCATCGTCTACATCAAGCCGAAGGTCGACCCGCGGTAGGATCCTGCAGGTCGGTTCTCAGGTGACGACCGCTAACCACGACGGGGGACGACGTTGAGCGACCTCTCCAACCGGATCGTCCAGAAGCTGTGGTCCTACTGTAACGTCCTCCGGGACGACGGGCTCTCCTACCAGGACTACCTCGAGCAGCTCACGTTCCTACTGTTCCTCAAGATGGCCGACGAGCGGGCTGCGATCACGGGCGAGAAGCAGATCATCCCCAAGGGATACCGCTGGTCCGACCTCGCGAACCCTGCGATCGAGGGGGTCCGGCTCGAGGAGCACTACCGCGACACCCTCCGTAAACTGGGCGAGGCGGGCGGGATGCTCGGCCTCATCTTCCGTAAGTCCCAGAACAAGATCCAGGACCCGGCCAAGCTGCGCCAGCTCATCGTCGAGCTGATCGGCAAGGAGGACTGGCTGGCGATGTCCTCCGACGTGAAAGGCGACGCCTACGAGGGCCTGCTGGAGAGGAATGCCCAGGACATCAAGAGCGGCGCAGGGCAGTACTTCACGCCGAGGCCTCTGATCTCGGCCATTGTGGATTGCATTCAGCCTCAGCCCCGCGAGGTCGTGGTGGACCCAGCCTGTGGGACCGGCGGCTTCCTTCTGGGAGCGCACTCCTACCTGACGAAGCAGTTCGAGCTCGATCGCGACCAGAAGAAGCACCTCAAGTTCCAGGCCCTGCGGGGTATCGAGATCGTGGACGGGGTGAGCCGCCTCTGCGCGATGAACCTCTTTCTGCACGGCGTCGGTCCGGACGACGACTCGCAGGACCCTCCGATCAAGACCGACGATGCCCTCCGAAACGAGCCGGCCGCCCACGCCGACGTGGTGATGACCAATCCGCCGTTCGGCAAGAAGTCGTCGATCACGGTCGTGAACGAAGAAGGCGAGACGGACCAGCAGTCCCTCACCTACAACCGCCCCGACTTCTGGACGACGACCTCGAACAAGCAACTCAACTTCGTCCAGCACGTGAAGTCCCTGCTCAAGATCCACGGGCGGGCGGCTGTCGTCGTGCCCGATAACGTCCTCTTCGAGGGAGGCGCCGGCGAGACGGTGCGCCGAAAACTTCTGCATGAGTGCGACCTGCACACGCTGCTTCGCCTGCCGACGGGAATCTTCTACGCGCAGGGCGTGAAGGCGAACGTCCTCTTCTTCGACCGCAAGCCCGGGAGCGACAAGCCGTGGACCAAGACGGTCTGGGTCTACGACCTGCGGACGAACCAGCACTTCACGCTCAAGGAACGTCGCATGACCCGGGCGGACCTGGACGAGTTCGTCGCTTGCTACCGTCCAGGCGAGCGCCAGCGGCGCAAGGCGACCTGGTCCGAGAAGAGCCCGGACGGCCGCTGGCGAGCCTACGGCTACGAAGAGATCCTCTCCCGCGACAAGCTCAGCCTCGACCTCTTCTGGCTGCGGGACGACAGCCTCGAGGACTCGGCCAACCTACCCGATCCTCACGTCCTCGCCGAGGAGATCGCCGAAGACCTGCGCGATGCGCTCGGCCAGATCGAGGGTGTTCTGGCGGACCTCCGGGCGCGCGGCCGCTAATAGCAGTCGCGGCGGACGCCTACCAGACGTACACCTTCACGTGGTCGTTCCCGGAGCGCACGTCCACGAGGTCCGTGAAACGCACGCCCCCCAGGGCGCCGGCCAGGCTGGCCATGGGGATGCGGCCCTGGGAGTCGGGGAGGGCGGCCATGGCCACTCGCAGCGGAACGTTGACCGTCACGTCGTCGTTCCGGTCGTGGACGCGGACGCGCAGGGTGCCTCCCACCTTCGTCACCACGACCTGCTCGCCCGGCTCCTCCACCCGAACCAGCTCCCCGTCCGGCCCGGCTGCAAGAGCTTCCAGCACCTCCCGGGCCAGCGGCAGGTACCGAGCCGCCCGGTCCAGCTTTCCCCGCACGGGCGGCGCGGGGGCGAACGCGAGCGCGGTCTGGGCGAGGGCCAGGGGCACGGGCACGACGATGTGATGCCCGTCCGGCCCTCCCTCCCGCACGTCCACCACCACCCCCCCCAGGCTGGCCCCCGCCGCCAGGAGGCCCGCGGGCACCGACAGGACCGCCAAGAGCTTGACCATGATCTAGCTCTGCTCGTCGATCCAGATGCGCACCGTGCTGTTCTCGTCGTTGACGCGCACGATGTCGCCGCGCCGCTTCTGGAGCTGGGCGAGGGCGGCGCGCACGTTCAGCTCGTCACCGTCGCCGGAGAGCAGCGCATCCACCACCTCGACCGGGACCTCGACCTTGACCTCTTCCTTGCCCTTGCGCTCGACCCTCACCTCGACGAGCGCGCCCCGCCGCGCGACCTTGACGTTCTCGTCCTTGTCCTCGACCGTCACCAGGTCGGTGTCGCCGGCCTTCTTGAGCTCGCTCCACATGCGGCGGAAGTCGGACACGGTCATTCCCTTGCCCTCGTGGCCGAAGATGCGACCGTGGGACTCGAGGACCTCCGGGGCCGCCTTCAACGCCACTTCGACCACGTTCAGCGGGAGGTTCACGTGGACCCGGGAGGACCGCCCCGGCTCTTCGACCCGCACGTGCAGCCAGGGGGTGGGGGCCTCGGCCGCCGGCAGGGCGCCGGGCACCAGGGCCAGGGCCAGGACGCCGCTGCCGATCAAGACGTTCCTCTTCATTGAGTTGCTCCTTCCGCCCCGCTCGCCGGGCCGTTCACATCCCTTTACGCGCCAGGGGCCCGTCGGGTTCTTCTTTCTTGTAAGAACGGCACGGCGGGCAGAATCTACATGGAAAACCTGGGTCCAAGGCCGTGCTTTGCGGGGGTTGTGGGCGGCATGCCCCTTGCTCTTTGTGGGTCCGAGGGTCGCCCTCAGGGGCGGTCCCTTGTGAAAGCAAGTCAACGCGGGCTTTCGCAAGCGGCGGAAGCTCCTGAAGGAGGGTGAGATGAGGAAGCCATGGGCGATCCTGACGCTCATCTCGATGCTGTTCGCAGTCCCGATCGCGCGCGCCGACGATCACCTCGTCTCGCGCCGGGCGGTCGACCAGAGGCTGGCGGAGGCGACCACCGAGCGGGCGCGTAACCTCGCGTCCGTGGAAGGGGTGCTGAGCTCGCCCAGCGCCAGCCGCGTCGCCGCGAAGACGGGAGTCGATCTCAACCGCGTCCGGACGTCCCTGCCGCGGCTGAGCGACTCCGATCTCCGCGACCTCTCGCGGCGAGCCGCGGTCCTCGGGAGCGATCCCGTGGCCGGACACTACGGCGAGGCGGAGGACGCTCTCGTTTTCATCATCGTGATCGCAGCGGCGGCCCTCGTGCTCATCGCGGTCGCCGACCGCACCAGGTAACCCCGGGGTCTCCGAGGTCGGACGCGGCCTCCGCCCGCGCCTCGGAGACCCCAACTTTTCGTCCCCTTCCATGCTCGCCCTTGCTGCGGCTTCCCTCGCCCTCGTTGCGCTCGACGTTCCGTTCGTCGCCCAGGAGAAGGACACCTGCGGGGCCGCCTCCCTGGCCATGGTCCTCCGCTATTGGGA
>WNGL01009313.1_pt1 | contig 14049 bp, 15 predicted proteins | sample 5400591 | NCBI WGS metagenome assembly WNGL01 (sample SAMN13153377, study PRJNA577476) | soil metagenome | isolation source: 80 cm soil or saprolite under Garry oak tree replicate 1 | place: USA:California | collected 2016-06-15
TGACGACGTCGATGACGTTCGCCCGCCCCGCCATCGCCTCGTCGACCGAGTTGTCGACGACCTCGTACACGAGGTGGTGTAGGCCCCGCTCGCCCACGTCCCCGATGTACATGTGCGGGCGCTTGCGGACGGCCTCGAGACCCTCCAGCACCTTGATGTCGTCGGTGCCGTACTCTTCCGCCCCGGCGCCGTTCGGAGGCGGGCTCAAGGTCTTCTCAGCGGTCTCCAGGCGAACCTCGTCTTTACTCAGGTTTTGTGGGGGTTTGGCGCTCGTGATTTATAGCAGAGCGACCCCTCCACGGCAAGGTGGAACGGGCCCCCGCGGCGCGCGCTAAGCTCCCGTCGAAACTGGACTAATCAGCCCTCGAGAACTCGCCGCGCCGGACCGTGTAGACAGCGGTCTCGGGCCCCGCCGCCGGCTCGAGCAGCCGCGGGTCGGTGGTGGTCAGGAACGCCTGACCGGGCAGGCGGCCCAGGTAGTCGAGGAGGTAGCGGTTCTTCTGCGGATCGAGCTCCGAGGAGACGTCGTCGAGGAGCAGGAGCGGCGGCCTCCCCAGCGCCGCGCGGAGGTTCTCGATCTCGGCCACCTTGAGGGCGAGCACGAGCGCCCGCTGCTGCCCCTGGCTCGCGTAGGGGCGCGCGCCGTGTGCGTCGAGCGCGAGGAGGAGGTCGTCCATGTGCGGTCCGACCGAGGTGAAGCCGCGCTCGCGGTCGCGGTGGGCGCGCGCCTCGAGGGCACCGGCGAGCCTCGTCGCGAGCTCCTCCTCGGTCCCCTCGGCCAGGAGCCCACCTGCCGCGCGGTAGCCGAGGCGGGCCGCTGGCGCGCCGGGTCCGGAGATCTCGGCGTAGGCCCGCGCGACGAGCGGCTCGAGCTCGCCGAGGAGGTCGCGGCGGCGGCGCACGAGCCGCGCCCCGGCGCGGACGAGCGGGCCGCGGAAGCTCGCCTCCACCTCCGGCCCGGCCGTGCGCAGGGCGGCGTTGCGGGAGCGCAGCGCCCGCACGTACTCGCGCGCCTCGCCCAGCACCGCCGGCCAGCGGTTGAACGCGGCCCGGTCGAGGAAGCGCCGCCGCCCCTCCGGACCGCCCTTCACGAGGAGGAGATCGTCCGGGGAGAAGCACACCGCGGCCAGCCCCTCGAAGTAGGCGTCCAGGCTCTCCTGCGGCTTTCCGTCGAGGAAGGCGGTGCGGCCGCCGGGGGCGACCTCCACCGCGACGCGGCGCGCGCCGCCCGCGCCCTCCACCTCGGCCCCGACCACCGCGCGTCCGGCCCCGAAGCGGATGAGCTCCTGGAGGCGTGCCGCGCGGAGCGGCTTCAGGGTGCAGGCGAGGTAGACGGCCTCGAGGAGGTTCGTCTTGCCCTGCCCGTTCTCACCCACGAGCAGCGTGGCGCGCGGTGAGGGGGCGAGGTGGGCCGCCTCGATGTTGCGGAAGTCCTGGACGTCGACGGAGAGGAGCCGCAGGGGCGGACCTCAGATTCTCATGGGCATCACGACGGCCGTGAACTGGGTCGTGCTCTCCTTGGCCGGCCTGACCACGCCCGGGGAGAGATCGTCGGCGAGCTCGACGAGCACGTCCTGGGCAGCCACCTCGTCGAGCGCCGCCATCGCGCCGAGCACGTCCATCAGGTAGCGGGCGTTGAAGCCGATCTTGAGCGGCTCGCCCTGGTACTCGACCGGGACGTCTTCCCGCGCGTCGCCCAGGTCGGGGTTCTGCGAGATGACGCGCACCAGCCCCTTCTCCAGCTCGAGCTTCACCGCGTGCGCCTTGTCGCTGGAGAGGATCGAGATGCGCCGCAGGGTCTCGAGGAAGCGCGCCCGGCCGATGGTGAAGCTCTTCTCGCCTGCCTTGGGGATGACCTGCCGGTAGTCGGGGAAGGCGCCGTCGATGAGCCGCATGACGAGCTTCACGTTCGGCCGCTGCAGGATGGCCGAGCTCTCCACGAAGCCGAGCTTCGTCTCGCCCTCGGCCGCGTCGAGGAGCAGCTTCTTCATCTCGCCGAGGCCCTTGCGCGGCAGGATGACGCCCTTCTTGATGTGGAACTCGCCCGGCATGGGGCGCTCGGCCAGCGAGAGGCGGTGGCCGTCGGTGGCGACCGTCCGGAGCGCGCCGGGCGACGGCTCGAAGAAGACGCCGTTCAGGTTGTAGCGCGTCTCGTCGGCCGAGACGGCGAAGGAGGTGAGGTCGATCATCTCGAGCAGCTTCTTCGGCTCGACCGTGACCAGGTGGACCTTGTCGAAGCGCGGCAGCGCCGGGAAGTCGTCGGCCGGCAGGCCCACGATGCGGAACTCGGCCGCGCCGCTCTTCAGCTCGAGGTAGTTGTTCGAGGCGCGCTTGAGGAGGACGTCCTTCTCCGGCATCGCCTTCACGATCTCGAAGAGCTGCTTGGCGGGCACGCAGACCTTGCCCTCCTTCAGCACCTCGCAGGCGTGCTCGGAGGAGACCGAGATGTCGAGGTCGGTCGCGGAGACGTGCAGCAGGTCGCCCTTCCCAGCCTCGAGCAGGACATGGGAGAGGATCGGCATGGTGCTCTTCTTCTCGACGATCCCCTGCGAGCGGGCGAGGGCGCGGGAGAGCTCCTGGACGGCGATCTTCAATTCCATGAGAAGAGATCCTCTTGTCTTCTCTTCTTCGTCGTAGACGTAGGCGACGCGAAGATGTGGAGAACCGTGCCGAGGCCGCGAGACGACGAAGGAAAGCGATCGGGACGGCCTGTGGGATCCCGGTCTGAAGAGGTTGTGTAGCGCGCGGCCGACCGGCCCGTCAACAAGCCGCCGACAGCGATCCCGCACGCTCGCCCGAGCCTTCTCCACGATCGCGTGCACATGGACGTAGCGTGAAAAGAGGCGGGCGGGAGGCGAGGAGACCGCGGCATCAGGGCGAGAGCCGCGCCGCGAGGGCGGCGACGTCGCCCTTCACCTTCGAGTCCGACTCGAGCAGCTCCCGGATGCGCTTCTCGGCCGCCATGACGGTGGTGTGGTCCTTCTTGTTGAACTTGTCGGCGATCTGCTGGAGCGTCTCGCCAGCCAGGTTCCGGCAGAGGTACATCGCGACCTGGCGCGGCAGCGCGATCTTCTGCTCGCGGTTGGGGCTCGTCAGCTTCGCCACGGTGAGGCCGTAGAACTTCGCGACCTCCTCCTGGATGCGCTCGATGGAAGGCTTGTAGCCGGGCAGCGGGATGACGTCGCCGAGCACGTCGCGCGCCAGGCTCTCGCTGATGGGCTCGCTCTTCAGCGAGGCGAACGCGGCCACCCGCATGAGCGCGCCCTCGAGCTCGCGCACGTTCGACTTGATGTGGGTGGCGAGCAGGGAGGCCACCGCCTGCGACAGCTCGATCTTCTCCACCTGCGCCTTCTTCTGCAGGATGGCGGCCCGCGTCTCGAACTCGGGCACGTCGATCTGGACCCGCATCCCCCACTCGAAGCGCGAGCAGAGCCGCTCCTCGAGCCCCTTCAGCTCCTTCGGGCTCCGATCGCTCGAGAGCACGATCTGCACCTCGTGGTCGTGGAGCGCGTTGAAGGTGTGGAAGAACTCCTCGGCCGTCTTGTCCCGGCCGGCGAGGAACTGCACGTCGTCGACGAGGAGCGCGCCGCACTCGCGGTACTTGCGCCGGAACTCGGTCATCGCGCCGGCGCCGCGCGAGAGCCCCTCGACGAACTCGTTCGTGTAGCGCTCGGAGGAGACGATGGCGACCCGCGAGCCGGGCGTCGAGCGCAGGATCTCGTTGGCGATGGCGTGGAGGAGGTGGGTCTTGCCGAGCCCCGAGTCGCCGTGGAGGAACAAGGGGTTGTAGTTCTTGCCGGGCTTGCGGGCGACGCCCTGGGCGGCGGCGAAGGCGAAGTGGTTCGACGCGCCGACGACGTACGTCTCGAAGGTGTAGCGCGGGTTGGGGCGCGCGTCGCGCGGGCCCTCGCCGGCGCCGCCGGTGACGGGAGGCCGGGTCGGCGTGGGGGTGAGGGCCGGCGCGTGGCCCTCGGCCCGCGACCGCGCCGGCTGCGCGTCGACGACGAAGGTGATGACCACCCGCCGCCCGAGGACGTCGGGCACGAACTCCTCGAAGAACGAGCGGTAGTTGTCGTCGACGAAGTCGCGGTGGAACTTGTCCGGCGCCGAGACCTCGAGGCGATCACCCTCCAGGCGGCTCGGCCGGAGCGGCGCGAACCAGCGCTCGAAGAGGTCGGGGCGGAGGCGGGAGCGCAGGTGCGTCTCGATCCGCGACCAGTGCTCCTCGGCCGGCATGGGTGTTCCCTTTGGACTCGCGCTGACGGACATGCGAGTTCCCCCCAAACGTACGAAAGACGACGAGTCCCCGGGCCGCCGGACGAAGTCCGGCAGCGACGAGAGTTGTCGGTTAAAAAGGACGGGCCCTCGAACGGCCCCCGATCCGAAAGCTGACCTGCGCTGCGGGCGCGGAACTTAGCGCCGCCCGGCGGAGAGGATCAAGAGGTGTCGTCGAGCCCACGAGAATGACCCAGCTTTCGCTCACTGCAGGATGGGTTCGAGGCGCGCTGCGGGCGATCGCGCCCGCGATCGCCGGCCGATCCTTGACAGGGCGCGGCCGATCGGGGAGGTTGCCGCGCCATGAAGAGGACCTACCAGCCCAAGAAGGCCAAGAGAAACCGCACGCACGGCTTCCTCAAGCGCTCGCGGACTCCGGGCGGCAAGAACGTGCTGAAACGACGCCGCGCCAAGGGTCGCACGCGGCTCACGCCGAGCGCTCCCAAGAAGTAAGCGGTCTCCCCGGCGTGCGGCTCGGCAAGGCGGCGCGCCTCACCCTGCGCAGCGAGTTCCTCGCGGTGCAGACTCGCGGCCAGAAGCTCCACTCCGGCGCGTACGTCGTCCTCGCCCTCCCCAACCAGCTCGGCTTCGCGCGGCTCGGCGTCACGGTGTCGAGCCGCGTGGGAAATGCCGTGGTGCGGAACCAGGTGAAGCGCTGGGTGCGGGAGGCGTTCCGGGCCGCCGCGGCCGGGCTGCCGCCGCTCGACCTGGTGTTCATCGCCCGCAGCCACGCGCCCGGGGCGGGGCTCGCTGCGGCGACCCGCGCCGTGCTCGCTGCGGCCGAGGCGGTGCGGCCGTGATCCGCGCCATGCTGCTCGGCCTGCTCGCCGCCTATCGGCGCCTCGTCTCGCCGCTCTTGCCGCCGGCCTGTCGCTTTTACCCGACGTGCTCCAGCTACGCGGCCGAGGCCGTGCGCCGCCATGGAGCGCTGAAGGGCAGTTTTCTAACAGTGAAACGGCTGGCGCGCTGCCATCCCTTCTGCGAGGGCGGCGTCGATCCCGTGCCGTAGAACCTCAGGAGTCCCCCGTGAGCACCGACACCCGACGCGTCCTCCTCGCCACCGCCCTGTCGGCGGCCATCCTGTTCGCCTTCATGGGGCTCCAGTCCAGGAACGCCCCGCGCCCCGCGGCCGGACCGGCCGACGCGGGCACGGCACCGGCCGCGAGCGGCGCGGCGACTCCGGCGGCGGCCCCGCCGGCACCGTCCGCGGCGGCCGCCCCGGTGGCCGCCGTGCCGGCTGCGCCCGAGGAGACGGTGGTCCTCGACACGCCCGAGCTCAAGGCCACCTTCAGCTCGCATGGCGGCGCGGTGCGGAGCCTGGAGCTGAAGGGGGAGAAGTTCCGCCGCCAGGGAAAGGGCGGCGACGAGGGCCCGGTCGATCTGGTGCATGTCACCCAGGGTCAACCGTGGCCGGGCGCGCTGGTGGCCTCGGCGGAGCTGGGCGGCACGGGCGGGCTCGCGGATGACCCGGGGGCGAAGGCCAGCATGCGGATCACGGCGCGTGACGCGCGCAGCGTCACCTTCGAGGGCATGGTCGGCCAGGCCCAGGTGCGCAAGCGGTGGTTCGTCGGCGAGCGGCCCTACGAGCTCGGCCTCGAGCTGCACGCGACGAGCGACCGCAAGGGCGAGCTGACCCTTCTTTACCCTGCGTACGTTGCCCCGCAGGCCGCCAGCTCGCCGAAGTGCGGGCTGCTGTCCGGCGGCGAGATCATCGAGACCGTCACCCCGCTCTGTCGCGCGGGCAGCAAGACCTCCCGCTACGACGGCAAGGAGGCGAAGGAGACGATGGCGGGCGCGCCGGCCTGGGCTGGCCTCGATCAGCACTACTTCGTCTCGGCGGTCATTCCGACGCCGACGGTGGGCGAGTGCGTGTTCTTCCGCGGCCCGGTGGCCGGCGCGTCGGGCTCGGGGCTCAGGCTCCCGCTCGACCGGGAGCTCACGGTGGCGCTCAAGCTCTTCGCGGGGCCGAAGCAGCTCGACCTCCTCCGCGGGTACGGCCGCGACCTCGAGACGGCGGTCGACTACGGCGCCATCACGAACCTGTTCGCCTTCTTCGCCCGCATCCTGCTCGCGGTCATGCGCGCGCTGGAGGGCGTGGTCCGCAACTGGGGCCTCGCCATCATCCTGCTCACCGTGCTCGTGAAGGCGCTCCTCTACCCGCTCACCGCCAAGTCGATGCAGTCGATGAACGAGATGCGGAAGCTGCAGCCCGAGATCGAGAAGCTCAAGGCGAAGCACGGCGACGACAAGGAGAAGCTCAACCTGGCGGTGATGCAGCTCTACCAGCAGCACAAGGTGAACCCGCTCGGCGGCTGCCTGCCCATGCTCATCCAGATGCCGATCTGGTTCGCGCTGTACGCCACCCTGCAGACCTCGGTCGAGCTCTACCGGGAGCCGTTCCTGTGGCTGAAGGACCTGACCCAGTTCGACCCGTACTACATCCTCCCCATCGCCATGGGGTCCTCGAGCTTCCTGATGCAGAAGATCTCGCCCCAGCCGGCCGACAACACCCAGGCGAAGATGCTGCTCTACTTCATGCCCATCTTCTTCACCTTCATCATGCTGCGGCTGCCGGCAGGCCTCACCCTGTACATCCTCGTCAACAACGTGCTCTCCATCGCCCAGCAGCAGTGGCTCATGCGGCGTCAGCCGGTGGCCGCACCCGCCAAGGCGTGACCTCACCGAAGGAAATGACCATGCCCGAAGATCGCGACAGGCCGATGACGCCGCCTCCCGCCGAGGCGCCCGAGAAGGTGAAGGCGGCGCGGGAGTTCTGCGAGGGGCTGCTCTCCCGGCTGGGAGCGCAGGTGGACGTGGCGGTGGCGGAGTCGCCGGAGGCGATCGGGATCTCGCTCCAGGCGCGCGAAGGGAACGTGGTCGAGCTGGGCTCGGCGCTCGTGGAGGCGATGCAGTACCTCGTGAACCGGGTGGCGAACCCGCGCGCCGAGGGACGCAAGTGGGTGAACCTCGAGGTGGGCGGCTTCAGCGAGGACGCGGATCCGGTCGTGAAGGCGATGGCCGAGCGGCTCGCGGTGAGCGCCCGGCGGATGGGCAAGGTCATCGCCATCGCTCCCATCAGCGCGCGCGAGCGGCGGCAGATCCACCTCGCGCTCGTCGACGCGGCCGGGGTCTCGACGCGCAGCGAGGGCGAGGGCCTCTTCCGCACCCTGATGGTGGTGCCCGAGGCGGCGGACCGCTAGCGGCCCATGAGGCAGAAGACGAAGGAGGAGAAGCTCTTCTCGGCGGCGGTGCTGCGGCGCTCCTTCGAGCTGCGCGGCGACGAGCACCGCGCCCAGTTCCAGTTCGTGTACGAGGGCGTGCTGCGGGACCTCGGCCTCGACGACGCAGAGGTGGAGGCCTACCTGGCCGGACACCGGCTCGAGGTGGACGCCGCCATCGGCCGCGGGCCGAAGCGGTAGCGGAGCTGGCCGGCGGCGCTCGCGCGCCGGCGTGGAGGTGCGGGTGGCGCTTCCCCCCGAATACGACGAGGCGCTCTCGGCGGGCACGGAGGCCCTCGGGCTCGCGCTCGACGGGGAGGCGCGCCGCAAGCTCGCCGCGTACGTGGAGCGCCTCCTCGCCTGGAACGTGAAGGTGAACCTCACCGCCATCACCGCGCCGGCCGCGGTGGCGGAGCTGCACCTCGTCGACAGCCTGGCCCTGCTGCGGACGCTCGGGCCGGCGCGCACCCTGCTCGACCTGGGCAGCGGTGCCGGCCTGCCGGGGATCGCGCTCGCGTGCGCTCGCCCGGACCTCGCCGTCACGTGCTGCGACACCGTCTTCAAGAAGGTCGCCTTCGTGAAGACGGTCGCCGCGGAGCTCGAGCTGGCGGTGACCGGGAAGGCCGTGCGCGCCCTCGGAGACCCGGAAGCGGAGGGCCTCCCTCGCTGCGAGGCCGTGGTGAGCCGCGCCCTGACCGACCCGGCGCGCTGGCTGCCGCTCGGGGAGCGTTACGTGGCCGAGGGGGGAAAGCTCTTCGCCATGCTCGGTCGCGGGGCCGACGAGGGGATCCTGCGGGAGATCGCCATCCGGAACGGGCTCCTGCTGGAGGAGCTCGACCGGTTCACCCTTCCCCGCTCCGGCGCCACGCGGGCGATCGCCCGGTTCCGGCGAGGCTGAGCGCCGCGGCCGAGGTCGGATCCTCCCGCTCTCCCCAGCTGCCGGAGAGGGTCGCGTCGAGGGGGCGGCGGCGAGGCCCCGTCGTGTTCCACGTGGAACATCCCCGCCTCGCGCATGCGGTGCCGGGTTCGGGTTCGGGGTGGTTCCCTCCCTCGCCCCGCGCAGCGGGGAGAGGGCCGGGGTGAGGGGGCCAGCGGCCCGATGTTCCACGTGGAACACCCCTGCTCACCTCGCGGTTTGTTCCACGTGGAACACTCTGCCTCCCCGCTGTCAGATCGCCCGGCGACCATGGCCGCCGCTCTCCTGCGGGAGCTTCCCCCATGCCCATGCCCAGCTCGACCTCAGCCGTCGCCGCCCGCGGTCCCCGGCCCGCTTCCTTGCGCCACGCGCCCACCCGCGGTAAGCGGGGCCTCCCCGAGGAGCTCATGCCCCGCATCATCACCATCGCGAACCAGAAGGGCGGCGTGGGCAAGACCACCACCGCCGTCAACCTGGCCGCCTCGCTCGCCGCCGCCGAGCGGCGGACCCTGCTCATCGACGTGGATCCGCAGGGCAACGCCGGCTCGGCGCTGGGCATCCCCCGCGACGACGCGGAGCCGAGCGTCTACGAGGTGCTGCTCGACGGCGTGCCGCTCGCCGAGGTGGTGAAGCGGACCGAGCTCAAGTTCCTCGACCTCGCCCCCGCCAGCCGCCACCTGGTCGGCGCCGAGCTGGAGCTCGCCGGCGAGGAGGGACGCGAGCAGCGGCTCGCGCGGGCGGTGGCGGCCGTGGCGGCGGAGTACGAGTACGTCCTCATCGACTGCCCGCCCTCGCTCGGCCTCCTCACCTTGAACGGGCTCGTCGCCGCCCAGGGCGTCATCATCCCCATCCAGTGCGAGTACTTCGCGCTGGAGGGCCTGGCCGACGTGCTGCGGACCATCGACCTCGTGAAGGGCGCCGCCAACCCGCGCCTGCAGGTGGACGGGATCGTCCTCACCATGCACGCCGCCAACAACCTCGCGCAGCAGGTGGAGGACGAGATCCGCAAGCACTTCAAGAAGGAGGTCTTCAAGACCGTCATCCCGCGCAACGTGCGGCTCTCGGAGAGCCCCTCGCACGGGAAGCCCATCCTGCTCTACGACGTTTCCTCCAAGGGCTGTCAGAGCTACCTCGAGCTCGCGCGCGAGGTGGTGCGCCGCGTCGATCGGGCCGGGAGGGCGGCGTGAGCCTCGCCGACAAGCGCCGGCCGGCCCTGGGGCGCGGGATGGCCGCCCTCCTGGCCAACGCGCCCGCTCCGAGCGCATCGACCCCGATCGGGGGCCGGGTGGGGCTCCTCTCCCTGCCGGTCGAGGCGGTGGAACGGAACCCCGACCAGCCGCGCAAGCGCTTCGACGACGCCCGGCTGGACGAGCTCGCCGCGTCCATCCGGGAGCTCGGGGTGGTCGAGCCCATCCTCGTCCGCCGCCAGGGGCAGCGCTATCGCATCGTCGCCGGCGAGCGCCGCTGGCGAGCGGCGCAGCGGGCCGGGCTGAAGGAGATCCCGGCCCTCGTCCGCGAGGCGAGCGACGCCGAGTCCTTCCAGATCGCGCTCGTCGAGAACCTGCAGCGCGCGGACCTGAACGCCATCGAGGAGGCGGAGGCCTACCAGGCGCTCGTCGACGAGCACGGCCTCACCCAGGAGGCGGTGGCGGGAAAGGTGGGGAAGGAGCGCTCCACGGTCGCGAACGCCCTCCGCCTGCTGCGACTCCCCGAAGAGGTGCGAGACGCGGTCCGCGAGGGGCAGCTCGAGATGGGGCATGCGCGTGCCCTCTTGGGGCTGGAGGGCGCCGAGGCCATTCGCCGGGCGGCCGCGCGCGTGCTCCGCGAGAAGCTGTCCGTCCGAGCCACCGAATCGCTCGTCCGGGAGCTCGTCGGGGGTGGCAAGAAGGCGGGCCCCGGTCGCACCATCGCGGAAAGTCCGGCCGTCCGGGCGCTCGTCCAGCGGCTGCAGCGTCGACTGGGGTGCCGCTGCCGGGTGGTGCCGAAGACCGATGCAGCAGGCCGGATCGAGCTCGACTACACTTCGCTCGAAGAGCTCGACGGAATACTCGACAAAATCGGGGCGTAGTAAGGGCTCGCACCGTGCGCCATCGTTGGCGCCGGCTGAAGTCGTTTCACCCCAACGAGGCGACATTGCCTTTCTGGAACAAGCCCGGCGAAAGACCGGACTCGAACCCATCCGGTCCTGCCGGCAGGGTCGAGCCATCCCAGCCGGCCCACCAGCACGAGGAGCCGAAGCCCATGGCCATGCTGAAGCGCGACGACATCACCTCCACCCCGGCCGCCTCGAGCGACCTCAACGCCCTGCTGGGCCGCGGCTCCGAATTCGAGGGGAAGCTGACCTTCGAGGGGACGGTCCGCATCGACGGCAAGTTCACCGGCACCATCGTCAGCGGCGACGTGCTCGTCGTCGGCGAGGGCGCCAAGATCTCGGCCGAGATCTCCTGCGGGACCATCATCGTCCACGGCGAGGTCGCCGGGAACATCCGCGCCAAGAATGCGGTCGAGCTGCATCACCCGGCGAAGATGCGCGGCAACATCGAGAGCCCCTCGCTCATGGTCGAGAAGGGGGTCATCTTCGAGGGCCAGAGCAAGATGGAGAACCTCTCCGCCGACCGCGGCGCGGGGAAGCAGAGCGGCCCGCCGGCGGCGACGCCGATCGCGGCCGTGAAGGGCTAACGCGCGAAGAGGTCGACGGACCCACGGTACGTGTGACCCCAAGTAACAGAGAAGAGCCTCCGCCGTCTCGGCGCGAGGCCCTTCTCGTCAGTCCGGTGTGACGACCCCTCACCCTGACCCTCTCCCCTGGCAGGGGAGAGGGATGAGGTGCCTGGGCGGATGAGGCGCCCGCCTCAGCTCACCTTCACCTGGATGGACTTCGGCTTCGCCTCTGCCTTCTTGGGCAGGGTCACCGTCAGCACGCCGTTCTTCGACTCGGCGCGGATCTTTTCCGCGTCGATGGTGGCGGGGAGCGAGAAGGAGCGGGTGAACCTCGAAACGGATGTCGACGTCCTTGGGCTCGACGCCGGCCAGCTCGAAGCGGAGCGCCACGCCCTCCTCGTCCTCGAAGATGTCCACCTTCGGCGTCCAGCCGACCGACTCGCCGCCGCGCGCCAGCAGGCGGTCGTCGAACAGCTTCGACATCTCGTCCTGCACCCTCTGCAGATCCCGGAAGGGATCGAACCGCGTCATCATGGCCATGAACTACCTCCGTCTTCTCGAGCGTCGTTCTTCGCTCGCAGTCGAACGTAAAGCGCAGCGAGGGGCTGTCAAATGGCGCGGCGGATCGCCGCGGCGCGTGCGTAACCTCCGGGAGTGCGTCAGGAAATGGCTGCGCTTCGGGCTTGACCTACATGGCCGAGCGTGCTACTTGGGCCGCCCCTTATGATCGTCGGATCCATCGCGCGCCGGTACGCGAAAGCCCTCTTCGACCTCGCGGTCGAGCAGGGCAAGGTCGAAGCCTGGTCGCAGAGCCTCTCCTCGCTCAAGCAGGCGGTGGAGGCCTCGCCGGAGCTGCGCGAGGTCCTCGTGAACCCCATCTATTCCCGGGACCAGCGGCGTGCGATCGGCGCCAAGCTGGCCACCGCGCTGCGCCTCGACGCCGAGCCGGCGAACCTGCTCTTCCTCCTCGGAGACCGGAACCGCCTCGGGTATCTGGGCGGGGTGGCCGACGTCTTCGGTGAGCTGACCGACGAGAAGCTCGGGCGCCTGCGCGCGCACGTCACCTCGGCGGTGCCGCTCGACGCCGCGAGCGCGCAGGCGATCGCCGAGAAGCTCGCCCGCGCCACCCAGGCGCAGGTCATCCTCGATCGCGGCGTCGATCCCGCCCTGCTCGGCGGTGTCGTCGCCCAGGTGGGCAGCTTCACCTACGACGGCTCGGTCCGCTCGCAGCTCGAGCAGCTGCGCCGCACGCTCAAGCAGTAGCCTTCGCCTCACAGACCCTCTTTCCGCAGCGTCGCACCGGAGAGTCACGACCCATGGAAATTCGCGCCGACGAGATCAGCCGCATCATCCGCGAGCAGATCAAGGATTACGGGAAGAAGGTCGAGGTCACCGAGACCGGCACCGTGCTGTCGCAGGCCGACGGCGTGGCGCGCGTCTACGGGCTCGCCGGTGCGGCCGCGGGCGAGCTGCTCGAGTTCCCGCACGGCATCCGCGGCCTCGTCCTCAACCTGGAGGAGGACAACGTCGGCGTGGCGATCATGGGCCACCACGAGGTCATCCGCGAGGGCGACCCGGTCAAGCGCACCGGCCTCATCGCCGAGGTGCCGGTGGGCGAGGAGCTGCTCGGGCGCGTCGTCGACGGGCTGGGCGCGCCCATCGACGGCCGCGGCGCCATCGCCTCCAAGGAGACGCGCAAGATCGAGATCAAGGCCCCCGGCATCGTGAAGCGCAAGAGCGTGCACGAGCCGATGCAGACCGGCCTCAAGGCGATCGACGCCCTCGTGCCCATCGGCCGCGGGCAGCGCGAGCTCATCCTCGGCGATCGCCAGACCGGCAAGACCGCCGTCGCCATCGACACCATCATCAACAACAAGCCGAACAACCTCGTCTGCGTCTACGTCGCCATCGGGCAGAAGCAGTCGACGGTGGCGCGCGTGGTCGATCGGCTTCGTCAGGCCGGCGCGATGGAGTACACCATCGTGGTCGCCGCCAACGCCTCCGACCCGGCGCCGCTCCAGTACCTCGCCCCCTACACCGGCGTCACCATGGGTGAGTACTTCCGCGACTCGGGACGCCACGCGCTCATCATCTACGACGACCTCTCGAAGCACGCCGTCGCCTACCGCCAGCTCTCGCTGCTCCTCCGCCGCCCGCCGGGCCGCGAGGCGTACCCCGGCGACGTCTTCTATCTCCACAGCCGGCTCCTCGAGCGCGCCGCCAAGCTCTCCGACAAGGAGGGCGGCGGGTCACTCACCGCACTCCCCATCATCGAGACGCAGGCCGGCGACGTGTCGGCCTACATCCCGACGAACGTCATCTCCATCACCGACGGCCAGATCTTCCTCGAGACGGACCTCTTCAACTCCGGCGTCCGCCCCGCCATCAACGTCGGCATCTCGGTCTCCCGCGTCGGCGGCTCGGCCCAGATCAAGGCCATGAAGCAGGTGGCGGGCTCGCTCAAGCTCGAGCTCGCGCAGTACCGCGAGCTGGCGGCCTTCGCGCAGTTCGGCTCCGACCTCGACAAGGCCACCCAGGACACGCTCGCCCGCGGCGAGCGCCTGGTGGAGGTGCTGAAGCAGGGGCAGTACCAGCCCATGCCGGTCGAGAAGCAGGTCATCCAGATCTACGCCGCCACCACCCTGGACGAGAACCGGGTGAACTGGATCCGCAACGTCCCGGTGGAGCAGGTCGGCCGCTACCTGAAGGAGCTCCTGGAGTTCCTCGACGCGCGCCACCCCGAGCTCCCGAAGAGCATCGCCGAGAAGAAGGCGCTCGACGACGCCATCAAGGCCGGCCTCAACGCGGCGCTGACCGAGTTCCGCGGCATCTTCAGCGCCGAGGCGGCGTAAGGAGCCCGCGTGCCCTCCCTGCGCGACATCCGCACCCGCATCGGGTCGGTCAAGAACACCCGCCAGATCACGAAGGCCATGAAGATGGTCTCGGCCGCCAAGCTGCGCCGCGCGCAGGAGGCCATCA
>WNGL01013669.1_pt1 | contig 14048 bp, 12 predicted proteins | sample 5400591 | NCBI WGS metagenome assembly WNGL01 (sample SAMN13153377, study PRJNA577476) | soil metagenome | isolation source: 80 cm soil or saprolite under Garry oak tree replicate 1 | place: USA:California | collected 2016-06-15
CTTGACATAGTTTTTGCCATAGGAGGGGATGGCACAACATTAAGAGCATTTAGATATATTCCGCCGGAGACACCTTTGTTGAGTGTTAATGTTGGTGGCAACAGAGGCATTTTATCGGAAACAGGAATTACCTCGTTGGATGAGACCATAAATGCTATACTTTTAGGACAGTATTTTCATGAGCGCCGTATACGAATACAGGCATCTACTAGGGAGAACACCTTTCCCGCAGCCTTAAATGATATCATGATAATAAGGGTAAATCTGACGAGAACGCCACTGGTATCCATAAAGCTGATGGGCCACGTCATAGTGCACAGGATGGATGGGCTCATAATCTCTACTCCGACGGGCTCGACAGGGCACTCATTTTCAATCGGTGGTCCAGTTTTATATGAGAGGTTGGATTCGTTGCTCCTTTCCCCGATCGCACCGATGAATAGAATGCCACATTTGGTGCTCCCACCCGACGAAATCGAAGTTAAGAGCACTCACGATATTAGCTTGGTATTAGACGGCCAGGAAATATTTCGAATCACCGCAGGTGAACCTCTGAAAATTTCTCGCCATCAGTATGACGCACAATTCATTCGTATAAAAAAAAGAGGCATGAGACAGATTGTCAAACTCGGATTCTAGCGAATTCGTTTTGGATGCAAGTGCATTTTATGCTGGGATTCCGTTCCAGTCTTCAAAGAAATGCTTTACTACTACTGCAGTTTATGATGAAGTAAAACACATCAGGAGACCTTACTCAGCCTTAGAGGCCCTAATTGACGCAGGTAATTTGATAATTATGCAACCTGAAAAAGGCTCCCTGAATAAGGTCATCGCTAGTGCAAAGGAAACAGGTGATCGTCGCAAACTTTCATCGGCTGATATTTCAATAATTGCTCTTGCGCTTCAACTGAGGAAGACTCTGATCTCGGACGACTATGCTGTCGCGAATGTCGCAACATTTTTGAAAATCCCGGTCAAGACACTTGCATTCAAGGGCATTAGCGAGTTGAGAAGATGGGTCTCGTTTTGTAAGGCGTGCGGCAACGCATACGAATCTTACATTAGCGAGTGTAGAATCTGTGGATCTCGGCTCAGACAACGATTCAAGGTGGTAGGTGACAAAGTCTAAAAGGACCTTTTCATCCCTCGATTGTCGGGGTTTAAGTTGCAGATATCAAGTCTAAATCTGAATTTGATCATTCGGTCGATCTAATTGGTTTTGAAAGCTTAATGTGAATAGTATCTTCTATGCCATTGTTTTTGAAGTCACGTATTATCTTTGGGTCATTGCCGACATGTTTAAGATAAGATGCAAGAAGCAATACCCAACCTGATATAGATTCACTCCCAACTTTTGATCGGATACTTAATATATTATTGATTTTGTCGTGAGTTAAATCACCAGAGCAACTGATATGTAATGCGCAGTCGATGACGGTCAGCATTTCATCGATTCCTGAATCAAATATTTCTACCCCATATTTCTGTGCCGACTTTATTAGAGCAGATGTAGGCTCATCCCAATTTTTAGAGATCTGTTCATGGACGTTTGCATTTTCGACGATCTTGACTAACTTGTTTGCCTTCATAACGATACGTGGTTGCATATTTACAATTTGCCTGACTTCCAACGCATTGTTCCACTCTGTCTCAAAACTATTCAACTGTGACAAACCAAATATGTCAATAGATGCAAAAAGAGCAGCTTTTCCGTTACTGCTATCCACTGCCACCATATTATTAGAGTCGATAATTATTACATTAGAGCTCACATTTCCAATTTTCAGATCAACGTCTTCCGGAAGTAAAGGTAGATTTTCATTTCCGATACATTGATTTGCTAATAACAGCCTAATCTTGACGCCGTTAGTGATAGCTTTGATCATGGCTAATTTACATTGTGTGATCAGCTGTATTCCCCAGCTGTCCAATATTGCCAAAACAGAGGACTTGGAATTGGCTATTAGGCTCTTCATTTTCTCTAATGTGGAATTGGGATCTAGGATGTAATACCTCCTTTCCTCTGAAGCTTTAGGTTTTTGCTCTTCAGTGATCTTCTGGAGTCTATCCACTATCTTTTTCATATTCTTTGACCTGCGTTCGTAGAGCTTCACTATATCTCTGAACGCTTCTTCAGGAGGAATGGCACTACAAATAAGTGGCTTCGACTGAGAAACTATCGATAATCTTTTTTTTTCCAATTTCTTCAGAGTAGAATACACTTTCGTACGAGGTAAGTTTGCGTAATATGAGATTTCACTGGCTGCAAGCGAGCCTTTACGAATCATTGTGAGATACGCTCCCGCTTCATACCTAGATAGTCCTAATTCTTCTAGGCTACCAACTAGATCGTTAGCGTTATGTCCTTTGTGCATAGAAAACTATCCAGAAAAATGTGACTTCGACTAAAGGTAAAGGTAATAGTTAAATTCATTGCATCAAAGTTAAAAAAAATACTGAGCTGTTACTTTGTGTAATAGTAACCGTAGTTACGAATTCATTCATTACATACGTGGTATTTAGGAGGGTAGTCGGTTTGACAAATAGATACACCAATGGAATCCAAATCCAGATGGGTAACATCAGAATGTAAGTCAGGAAACAACGGCATGTACAATTCGACAAATTACGATGTGTCTTTACAGCCAAGAATCGATGCAATTCGAAACCATATCACCGAGCTTGAACGAATAATCTGTCAATCAATATCAAATGATGGCGACATCAATCGGAGTGAGGATCCGCATCTAGTCAAAAATTATACTTTTCACTATTCTGATATGTACACCTCGGAATACTTAACACGAAAACGGAACCAAATCACTCGAGTGTCAAAAATATTACTCGATAGGTTGGCAATTCAATTGAGGAACGTGTCAGATCTCGGTGACATAGTGATCATATTAAGCCCTGCTGTTGCAATACTTAAGAATATTCGCTCTTCATTGATTCCATGCATACCTGATTCTCGTCAGGAACTGTGTTATATTTGTGAACTGTTGGAAGTTGTCCTGGTAGATGCTGCCCAATTAGGTGGATACACAATAAACTTTCAAACAGCAAATGAAAGTGCTTTGAAGTTGATGAGTGAAGCAACATTGAATAACGGAGGAGAATTAACAAAAGAACTTTCTGAGGTACACGACGCACCACGAGCTGATTAGATTCGTACAATACTGTAGATGTTGCTTTGTTTTCCTCCATTTAAGATTCATTGATCTGAAATAAACAACTGACAGTCGATACCCCTTAACATAGTAAATTGTGCAAATTATTTTGTTTCTTACGCAACATAGATTTACATCATAGTAATTCAAACGAAGATTTAATTTTTATTAAGCGGTAATCATTCCATTATGAGTCTGGCTCCCCAAGAATTAGAGAATAGCGCGAGTAAATATGCTGCAGAAGCTATTCGATTAGATTCTCAAGGCTCGCGAGGGATGGCCATACAGTCATATCAGCGGGCAATCGAGTCACTTGTAAAGTTAGTACAGGTTTATCCAGAATACAAGTTAAATAAAATCTATATCGAGAGGGCAGGCGCATATCAAAGTAGAATTGAAGCGTTGCGAATGTCACCCAAGCTCGATGAAATTAACTCGACGAAGCCTGACGAACCCCCCAAAAAGATTCAGACAATTAATTCAAATCAGCAAGCCAATGGTGCTGGACACTCAAACGCACAGGCCGCAGAGCCGTTGGATGGTGCTCTTGATGATCTCGTAATGAAGGAAAAACCAACAGTTCGCTGGCATGAGGTTATTGGGCAGGAGGATGCTAAGCGAGCCATAAGGGAATCTATTGTTTATCCCACAAAAAGAGCGGATTTGTTCCCACTAGGGTGGCCCAGAGGCATATTGCTTTACGGACCTCCAGGGTGTGGGAAGACCTTAATCGCAGCAGCGGCTGCAGCGGAGATTGATGGCTACTTTATCAATGTTGACGCAGCTTCGATGATGAGCAAATGGCTGGGTGAAGCAGAAAAAAACGTCTCAAAATTGTTTGCGATGGCACGCAAACTCAACGACCATGAAAATGTTCCGGTACTTCTTTTTGTAGATGAAATAGACTCTCTACTTGGAACCAGAAACAGCGAGGTCGGTGGCGAAGTTAGGGTAAAGAATCAGTTCCTTACCGAAATGGACGGAATAAATAGCAAATCAAAAGAGTTACTCCTTTACGTTATAGGTGCAACTAACAAACCATGGAGTTTAGAAGCAGGATTCCTTAGGCGATTCCAAAAAAGAATCTACGTAACGCTGCCCGACAATAGTTCAAGAACTAATTTATTTGTTCAATATACTTCGGCACTGAAAAAAGAACTCTCGTTGAGCTCCGAAGCTCTTGCCAAGTTAGGTGAAGGATATAGTGCGAGTGATATCAAGGACATATGTCAGTCAGCACAGCTCAGAGTAGTTAACGAGTTATTTGAGAGCGGAAAAGCAATGGAAGCAAAGTCGAATCCAAGAGCCATTAACATGACTGACTTCAAAGAAATTTTTAAAATCAGAAAGCCAAGTGTGAGTATCGACATGATTCGAGCCTACATGAGATGGAGCGACCAGTTTAAGGCACTCTAAGAGTCAACACGAAATGAGACTTCCCCCCTAGCGCACTAAACTACTAGGTCTGAGCTTCTGAATTTGTTCATGGCTCCGGAAATATGATTCTTTGCAATTTCTCCACCTTTCCAGCCTACAACCTTGACAAATTTTCCCTCTTCTAACTCTTTGTAGTGTTCAAAAAAATGGGTAATTTGATTACGCAAATACTCAGGGATGTCGTCGGCTTCCATAATAGCTGAAAAGCTTGGATCTACCTTGTTCAAAGGAGCCGCTACAATTTTAGAATCCAGACCTTTCTCATCCTCTGTAAGCAAGACCCCGACAGGGCGAGCTTTTATAATAGCCAATGGTATAATGGGATCGTTACCGAGTACGAGTACATCAATCGGGTCCCCATCTTCTTCCTTCGTCTGAGGAATGAAACCGTAGTTGCATGGATAATACATTGCACTGAGCAAGATTCTGTCCACGAAAAGTAATCCGCTCGTGGTGTCTAATTCATACTTTATGCTGCTGCCTTTAGGGATCTCTATTACTACATTGATTTCCTCAGGAGCATATTCGCCAGTACTCACGGTATATTTATTAGTCAAATTCAATACTTAGCGCGCTTCAGATAGAATATATTCTTATTGCATTTTTAAACAAAAAACATAAACACGAGTCAAGAGGAGATTGCCACTCGTGCAGATGGAACTAGCAGGCAAATATGACGCAAAGGCTATCGAAACTGAGATTCGCCACTACCTCCACAATATTGATTTAAGATCTCTCTTGGAGGACGAATTGCGGGATAAAAAACAGGTGGTCGCTTTCATAGAGGGTCCTCCTACACTGAACGGCGAACCGCACGCTGGGCACCTAAGGGGGCGCATAATTAAGGATCTGTGGTACCGATTTCGGTCACTTCAGAAAAAGAAGGTTCTGTTCAGGGCAGGCTGGGACACGCAAGGTCTACCGGTCGAATTGCAGGCTGAAAAGGAATTAGGCTTAACCGGAAGTAAGATAGAAAATGTAAGCAAAGTAGGACTAGAAAAAATTGTAGAGGCCTGTAAGAAAGTGATTCACAGGTACAACGAAAGTTGGATTACCGCTGATAAGTTATTGGGAATGTCTTTTAACTATGAAAAAGCTTACTGGACGTTCCGTGATGAGTACATTGAGAGAGAATGGAGATATCTGAAAAAAGCATGGGATTATGGAATGTTGACGGAATGGTTTAGAGTAGTGGCGTATTGTCCAGGCTGTCAGACATCCCTCAGCAATGCTGAAGTAAATCAGGCATACGAGAATATTGAAGATCCTTCATTGTATTATAAAGTCAAACTATCCGATCAGGATGTCTATTTAGTTGTATGGACTACTATGCCATTTACACTTGTAACGGATGAAATGGTTGGCGTTAATCCAAATGCCGCGTATGCTTACGTCAACGTAGGTAATGAGGTGTGGATAATAGCGGAAAACAGACTCCAAGATCTAATGAGTGAGTTTCGCATGACAGACTATTTCGTGGTGAGAACTGTTTTAGGCAAACAGCTTAACGGAAGTCATTATGTCCATCCGCTATTAGGACTCATCCCAAAGTTACGGGAGCTAGCTGCGACAGGATCGATACACTTTATAGTAGCAGAGGAATTTGTAGATGTTTCAACTGGAAGCGGAATAGTACATCTATCTCCAGCTAACGGAGAGAAGGATTTTGAAATTGCTGCAAAATTGAAGCTGCCGATCTTTGTACCAATAGACGATAGGGTAAATTTTACCTCAGAAGCTGGATCCTTCGCGAATACTTTCGTAAGGGACGCAGATGAGAGCATCGTGGAAGCATTGAGGACATCGCATGCTCTAATTAAGATCGGAAAGATCAAGCACCAGTATCCCACATGCTGGCGTTCCCAACATAAACTAGTCTGGCTTGCAAGACGTGAATACTTCTATATCATAGATAAGCTTGGAGAAATGCCGACGGAAGCTGCAAATGGAGTTGACTATTTTTTTGAGGCTCCAAAAAATAGATTTCTAGAAATTATCAAAGAGAAAGTGCCATGGTGCATCACAAGGGAGCGTATATGGGGGACCCCGCTCCCTATATGGTCGTGTAGTAAATGTCAACACAAAGATGCTATCTTTTCAAGAGAGGAAATCTTGAAAAAATCGATCTCTTTGCCAGATGGTCCAGGTTTCGAATTGCATCGACCACAGATCGACAGGATCGAAATAAAATGTGAAAAATGTGGTTCTAAAATGCGAAGGGAACTCTTCGTCTTGGATACTTGGCATAACAGCGGGGCGGCTCCTTACGCTTCACTCAGCGATTATGAGTACAATAATCTGATACCCGCTGTGTTTATGACAGAGGGAATAGATCAAACCCGAGGCTGGGCGTATACTCTTTTAATCGAGAACATTATAATGACTCAAAGCGCAGTCTCCCCATTCCGTTCATTTCTTTTTCAAGGACATGTACTTGACGAAAAAGGTAACAAGATGAGTAAAAGCCTTGGCAATGTTATAGATGCACACGTTTTGCTCGGTGAGCAACCTGTTGATTTAATTCGATTTTATTTTATTTGGAAGTCCTCTCCAATTGATTCTCTGAAGTTCAGCCTTCAGGAAATGCTATCAAGACCTTACCAAATAATAAGCACATTGTATTACCTAAATGTCTACTTTAGACAGAACAGCACATTTGATGGCTTTGACCCAGGAAGACATGATCTAAAGTGGGTGCTAGCTAATGACCTAATGTCCATATCCGAAATCTGGCTTATATCAAAACTCCAAAATCTCGTTGGGCAAGTCTCCCTAGCATTCGAAAGATGTAGATTCAACGAGGGCGCAAAAGCCATGGAGGAATTTATAATCAATAGTGTGAGCCAAATGTACATCCCTGTTACCAGAAATTATATCTGGGATGACAGTCCTGAAGGGCTCGATCGAAGATTGGCTATTTACGCAGTGTTAGCCCACTCTCTCGAAAGGATAGACATAATGCTAAATCCGCTTACACCATTCATTACGGAATACCTTTACTTGTCATGTTTCCCAAATAAAAAGAGTATATCGCTCGAATGCTGGCCTGAATATGACGATAATCTTGTTAGCAACATCGTCGAGCAAGCGGTAGATAAATGCAAGGAAATTATATCGCTCTCAAATGCTGCAAGAATGAAAGCTACATTAAAGCGGCGTTGGCCTGTGAAGGAGGCTCTTATCTGTACATCAAATACTAACTTGTTACAAGCAGAGGGAATTGCTGAAATATTGATAACCCAGCTGAATGTTGAAAGCTACCGCATTTTTGAGGTGAAAGATGGAACCTTTCTGCCAAAAATGCGAATTCTAATCGAGAATGAATTACCTATTGTTCCCAATGTTTTTTTGGTAAAAAAGAATGTAGCATCAAGAGTGAGGTCCGATATCGATAAGGTCAACCGGGCCCTTGACAGAGTTGATAAGTTGGATCTGATCAATTCGCTGGAGGCATCAGGTAAATATACAATATCATATGACAGCAGACAAATAGACCTTTCATCCAACGATTTAGAGTTCTCATATGCCGTAAAGGAAGGGTATGCCATGTCAGAACGAAACAACGTGATGGTGTTCATCGACACAAGGCGGGATAAAGATTTGATCATGAAGGGCATACTAAGAGATCTAGCAAGAAATCTGCAACAACTTCGAAAGGAGCGGGGGTACAATCCCACAGATGTAATTTCAACTGCTTTTGTTGCAAATTTAGTTGAAGAGGAAATATCCTCATTATATTCAATGAAGGAAGAATTGTTACATCTGGTGCGAGTCAAGTCAGTTGTTCTCTCCGAAGGATCTATTGAGAAGGTTAATTACAAAACGATCCACCTTGATGAGAGGGTATTAGAAATATCCGTAGAATAGGAGAAACTTTTCACTAAAAGGTATGCAATATTATTTCTATAAGGTAATATATGTTTGATCAGATTACGGTTAGGTAATAGCTGTATCAAAGCTGCGAGATTCTATTTATTAGATAGGAAGCTACCATTATGTCAATAAATATTCTCATATGTTTATAAATAAAAACTCGGACTGATAATAATCAAGTTGACAAATAAACAAGTAGCCATCGATGAAAAACAAATAACACTTGACGATTGGGTGATTGAGAGGTTCAGAGAAAAGCTCAAGAAGGCATCGATCATTGCCAACAGATTGGGGAAGCCTATAGTCTTGTACAGGAAAACGATCGAAGAATCCGAATGTGCCGGTGAAGAAGAAGTGGCCACACTTGTCAGCGAAAGGTATGCGCTCGTCCAGGTTTATACACACGGAGGTTTTATCCCGCTAAGCTTTCAGCAACAACATGTATTCTCCTTGGATGAATTTCCTAAGTGGATGATGAAAAGAAGTCGAGAGTTAGTTCTGCAGTGTCTTGAGGCAATGGATGATGACTTATCAACAGATTAGATAAATTCTAAGAGCTAATGTCCAAATTTTTCCGACATAAATGGTCATCCTCTTAGCGGACTCTCATCTGATAAACCGTCAGTTTATAATTTAATATTCCACAGTAGTAGGATTGAAGCCTCTAACAGCGAACGAATCTTGTTGTTGCCAAGTCATGATAAGTGACGCTCGGTTTTGTGCTGAACAGGACGGCGAGCGGAAAGATTACTCAAAAAATAATGGGCATACCGTACACAAATCAATCCTGCGATGCATATCCGAATCTAGTATATAGTATTCTTCACTTGTGGTAGCATAGTACTTTCATATGCGAAGATGAACCGGATGTATTCTTGATATTTTAATATCATAATTATTAGTGATGCCAGTAAGTCACAATAGTTAATAATTTTATTGTTTACTAGTATTCGCTTGACAGATGTTGATTTAGAACGAATAATGAAGTCATTAGTCGAGGAGCAATCGATTGTCAAGCTGCTGAGATGCTTTGAATGCAAAAATGAGCACGGAAATGGATACTGTAATAATGACGCTCCATCGCCAATAAATCCTCGCCCACCGCGATTCTTAAATTGAATACAATAAGTGCCATTCTGAAAGAGAAATAGGATCTCGAAGATATTTATTAAGAAATCGTGTTTGTCTAACGGTATAGCACAAATTTCCACGTCTGTTATTAGAAGGCATACACATTGAATATTTATTAGAAGATTTATTGATAAGCTGCCACCTTGAGGAAAAAAAGGTTGACCTATGCCGACTTGGGTATAGATCTAAAAATGATATCGAAAGCCCAAAAAAAAATTGGTGGTCTGATTTCGGGTACTCATTTGTTGCCGTTTACCGGTAGGGTTCTTTCCGGCTATGGTGGTTATGCAGGGCTGATCGACCTTGGCAATAGGGTGTTGGCGTTACATGCGGACGGTGTCGGATCGAAAATAATAGTAGCACAGATGATGAATCGTTTCGATACAATAGGCCTTGACTGTATTGCAATGAACGTTAACGATATCATTTGCGTCGGGGCAAGGCCTTTAGCATTTGTTGATTATATAGCGCTTAGATCTGCAAACAAAACACTTTTGCAACAGATCGTAAAAGGTCTCGTCGAGGGAGCAAAAGAGTCTAACGTTCCTATTGTAGGAGGAGAGACAGCAATTCTCCCGGATGTTATTTCGGGCTTCGATGGTGAGAACGCCTTTGACCTTGCAGGTATGGTCCTCGGAAGCGTAGCGAGGAAGTCGGATCTTGTTTTAGGTCAAAGAATCACTGAAGGCGACGTAATCGTAGGAGTCGAAAGTAGCGGACTACATTCAAATGGCTATAAATTGGCTCGAAAGGTTCTTCTTTCAAAATACTCTTTAGACGAAATTCCGGAATATTTGATTCATTCAGTAGGAGAAGAACTGCTAACTCCTACCCGAATATATGTCAAACCAATTATCGAAATTTTAAGCCGCCGAAAAATTAATCAGATTCACGGTTTAGCTCACATTACCGGTGGCTCCTTCACGAAATTGGCTCGATTAAATAAAAAAGTACGGTACATGCTTAACAGTTTGCCTTCAGTGCAGGGCATTTTTAAACAAATACAAGCTGATGGTCGCGTTGACATAAAAGAGATGTATAGAACATTTAACATGGGGATTGGATTTTGTGTAATACTTCCAAGGAGCTCCGTCGACAAAGTTTTCAGTATATTTGAGAAATACAGAATGAGATGCATGGAGATCGGTATAGTTGATAACAATGGCGGGGGGAATGTAATAGTCAGATTAAATGGCAAAAACAAGGTCCTGTAATCCTTTGTCAGCAGCTAATGCCAAAGTTTGACATTCGTCTTTCGGTTTAACTGGAATTATTGTTGCCGACACGTTTCGGGATAATATTAATAAGTATTCTGACTGCCAAATCCAAGTTGTTGAGAAATCTCTCACTTTCAAGCGAAACGGAAGAAAAACATGAAGCAAACTATGTTTCTGCTTGCAGGCATATTGCTTCACAAATCCAGTCGAGGAAAGATCTATCGCGGAATGAAATTGCGAAAATTGTGAGAGATGCGTCAGCTAGATATTGCCTTTCTACATTGCCGAGAAACCAAGACATTTTAGAATACCTCAATACTTTAGATTCTTACCGAAAACTTTTGATGGTTAAGCCTGTAAAGACCGCATCTGGTGTGGCGATAATTGCGGTAATGCCGAAACCGTATGCATGTCCTCAGGGCAGATGTTTATACTGTCCTGGCGGTATTCAGGCTAACACTCCCCTAAGTTACACAGGAAGTGAACCTGCAACAATTCTTGCTCAAAAGTTTGGATACAATCCGTATGAACAGATTCGATCTAAATTATCTCATATCTTGTCCCTAGGCCATGACGCAGGTAAGGTTGAGCTTGTCATTGTAGGTGGTACTTTTCCCTTTATGCCTGATGATTATCAAAAAGAATTTGTAAAATCATGTTTTGACGCTTTAAATAATGACAACGGTAATTCCTTAAGCCTGCGCGAAGCGATGAAAATGAATGAGACCGCGAAGACTCGCTGCGTCGGTCTAACGATCGAGACAAAACCTGATTTTTGTAAGCAGCAACATATTGATTCGATGCTTGAAATGGGTGTTACACGTGTAGAAGTAGGAGTTCAATCCTTGCAAGAGGGCGTTTATAGGATTGTCAATCGCGGGCACAATCTTGACGATGTTATCGAGTCGTTTCAAATTGCACGCGATAGCGGGTTTAAGATTGTTGCCCACATGATGCCTGGATTGCCGGGTTCAACACCCGAGAAAGACATACAAGACTTTAAAACTTTGTTTGAAAATCCTCTCTTCAAGCCAGATATGTTGAAGATATATCCTACACTCGTCCTTAGAGACACCCCTTTGTACAAACTCTATACGAGTGGAAGATATACGCCGTATTCTCAGGATGAGTTGGTAAACGTTTTGATCGAGATAAAAAAGAATGTTCCTCCGTGGATTAGAATCATGCGCGTTCAGAGGGAGATGGAGCCAAAGGATATTGTCGCAGGCCCAAAATTCGGAAACTTGAGACAGATTGTACTACGGAAATTGCATGACCAAGGTTTAAGATGCAATTGCATAAGATGTAGAGAGGTAGGTTCTGGTGGAAAAGGATCGATACGCAGGGAGGAAATTGTCCTGAATAGGGTCGATTACTTCGCAGCTCAGGGAAGGGAAGTATTTTTGTCTTTCGAGACCAGCGATCATTCAAAGATTCTGGGTTTCTTACGATTACGTCGAACAAACACGCCTCATAGAAAGGAGCTAAAACAAGTCTCAATCGTGAGAGAACTTCATATATACGGACCAATGTTAAATGTAGGCTGTAGACAAGAAGATAGATCATATCAGCACGGTGGATATGGCTCTCAGTTGATGCAAGAAGCAGAAAGGATTGTAAGCGAGGGGTATGCCGGACGCAAATTATTCGTTATAAGTGCAGTAGGAACTAGAGAATATTACAAGAAGCTCGGATACCAGATCGATGGTCCCTATATGTCAAAGGTGCTTTAAACAACTTTAATGACCACAGAAGAAGAACAAATTATCGGAAAAGGAACTTGGATTGATAAAGTAGCAGACAATCTATTAAGACGCGAGAAACGGTTGGGCAGGAACTTGGATATGATCGTGGTGGAAAGTGGATTAGGAGCCTCAGGCCTTCCGCATATTGGGAGTATGGGTGACGCGGTGAGGGCCTATGGAATTGCGCTGGCTCTTGGGAACTTTGGCTATAGAGCTGAATTAATCGCATATTCAGATGACATGGACGGACTCAGAAGAGTACCCCAAGGTTTGCCAGCTTGGCTTAACGAGCATCTTGCGAAACCCGTTTCAACAATACCAGATCCGATAGGTAGCTGTCATGCATCATATGGCGCACACATGAGTGGTCTCTTGTTGGATGCACTAGACAGAATTAAGGTAAAATACCGGTTTCAAAGTGCCACCGAAGCGTACCGCAAAGGAATTCTCGTCAATCAAATCGATACAATACTAAGAAACAGTGACCGCCTGGGCAGAAAAATATCGCAGTTGGTTGGCCAACAAAAGTATATAGAAACTATTCCATATTTTCCCATTTGTAAGGTTTGTAGGAGGCTGTATGTGGCAAATGCCCAACAATATCTTCCGGATGAAATGAAGGTAGTATATACTTGTTCCGGAAGCAGGATTGGCCAACAAGAAATTAGAGGCTGTGGGTTCAAAGGCGAAGCAGACATTCGCAAAGGAGAGGGAAAACTTGCATCTCAGGTAACGTACTTACCCCACAGATGTGGCTGAAATACGGGACACCAGAATCTATATTGCTGTTATTATTTAAACGGATAACCGGCACTCGTCATGTTGGCATCGATGATATACCTACTTTAATGGATGAATACGATGTGTACGAAGACTTCTTTTTCGGCAAGTTGAAAGAGTCAAATGCAGCGAAACTGATGAAAATCAAAGGTATTTACGAATATATTAACCACCTAGAGCCCCCGCAACAACCACAACCCCATATACCATATAGATTGCTAGTCCAACAGGCCTCACTATTCTCCAGAGACGACGATAGGACATCAAAGGTATTTACAAGGCTATTGAAGTACGGAATCGTAAAGGAAAAAACAGAACGCATCTTACGACGTATTGAGCTCGCCTCAAATTGGGCAGATGACCACTTCACGTTAACCGCGGAAAGATTGGCACCGAACAAGATCCAGAAACCCCGAAAAATCTACAATCACGAGTTTTCGAGATAGCCAGAAATAATCAAATAGAGCCCAAAGAATTCTTCAGGTTACTCTACAGAATACTCATTAACTCTGACCGAGGACCGAGAATTGGGAACTATGTTATCGATCTTGGCTTGGAGAGAACATGCCAAATTCTTGAAAAATATTTAGTTAATTGAAATTTTACTTTGACGCTTTGATGATCATAATTATCATTAAGATGAAGAGGAATTTATGGGATCCCTTTCAATGATTGTTCATCCTGGTGTGCTTCCTTAC
>WNGL01006271.1_pt1 | contig 14045 bp, 13 predicted proteins | sample 5400591 | NCBI WGS metagenome assembly WNGL01 (sample SAMN13153377, study PRJNA577476) | soil metagenome | isolation source: 80 cm soil or saprolite under Garry oak tree replicate 1 | place: USA:California | collected 2016-06-15
ACTACGGCCGCTGGGTGTACGTGGGCGACGGCTGGGCCTGGGTGCCGGGCCGCGTGGTCGCTCGACCGGTGTACGCGCCGGCGCTGGTCGTGTTCGTGGGCGGGCGCAACTGGAGCCTGGCGATCGGCGCCGGCGGCGGCGGGGGCGTAGCCTGGTTCCCGCTCGCGCCGGAAGAGCCGTACTACCCCGCCTATCACGTGAGCAACACGTACGTCCGCAACGTAAACGTGACCAACGTGAATGTCACGAACATCAACGTGACGAACGTCAACGTCACCAACATCAACTACCGGAACCGCCGCGCGCCGGATGCCGTCACGGTGGTGTCGCACGATGCGTTCGTGCAGTCGCGCCCGGTGAACCGGAGCATGATCGTGGTAGCGCGCGACCGGCTCGATCAGGCGCGCGTGGTTGGCTTCGCGGCTCGCGTCACCCCGACGCAGCAGAGCGTCCTGGCACAGCCAACGGTCGTCGAGGCGCGACGGCCGCCGGAGAGGGTCACGACCCGGGAAGTGATCGTTCGGCGGCAACCCGCCGCGGCGCCGGTCCCGTTCGCGGCGCGCGAGCAGGCCCTCGCGGCCCACCCCGGCCGCCCGCTCGACAACTCAACGATCCACACCCTGCGCACGAGTACGCCGAACGCGAGCGCGCGTCCGTTCGTGCGTCCGGCCATTCCGGAGCAACGCGGGCAAACGCCCGCTCCGACGTTGCGCCCGGCGCGCGAAGGGCTCGCGCCGTCTCGCACCGTGCCACCAACGGTCGTCGCGCAGCCCGAGCGGCGTACGCCTACCGCCCCCGCCGACAGGCCTGCCCACAAGGCCGCGTCGGAAGGGGGCCAGCCCACTGACCGGCCAGAGCGCGGCCGGCGGGCCGCCCCGAGCCCGGAACGCCAGCGCGCCGAACCGCAGCGCCAGCAACCGGAGCGCCGCCCCGACGGCGAGCGCCGGCCCGAGAAGGATCGCAAGGCGGAGCGGGACACGACGAAGTAGAAAAAGCCGTCGTAGATTACAGGCGGCCATGGAGACCAAGCGACGGTACGAGCACCCGACACCGGCCGCCGGCGCGACGCCGGCGGCGGTCTCGCCCGAGCGGGCGCTGCGGGTGTTCACCCAACCCGAGCGCAATCCGGGGATCCCCCTCGACCTGGATCTGGTGCGCGCGCTGCGCATCAACCGTAGCGCCGTGGAACGCCGCGCCGCCACGATCCCCACGCGACGCACCGTCAAGAAGGAATGGCAGGCGGGGTGGCTGCTGCGCGCCATCACGTGCATCGACCTGACCACGCTCCAGGGCGACGACACGCCGACCAACGTGCTGCGCCTGTGCGCCAAAGCGAAGAGTCCCGTGCGACCCGACCTGCTCGCGGCGCTCGGCGCCACCGACATCGGGCTCACCGTGGGGGCGGTGTGCGTCTATCACGCCTTCGTCCCGCTCGCCGTCGAGGCCTTGCAAGGCTCGGCGATCCCCGTGGCGGCGGTGTCGACGGGATTTCCGGCGGGGTTGAATCCCCTGCCCCAGCGCATCGAGGAGATCAAGGCCTCGGTCGCCGCGGGAGCGCAGGAGATCGACGTGGTGATCACCCGCGCACACGCGCTGGCCGGAGCGTGGGAGGCGCTGTATGACGAGGTGCGCGCCTTCCGCGAGGCATGTGGCGACACCCACATGAAGGTGATCCTCGGCACCGGCGACCTGGCGACGCTCGTGAACGTGGCGCGCGCCAGCCAGGTCGCCATGATGGCCGGGGCCGACTTCATCAAGACGTCCACCGGTAAAGAAACAGTGAACGCGACCCTCCCCGTGGGCGTGGTCATGACGCGACAGATCCGCGACTACAACGAGCGCACCGGGTACGCCGTGGGGTTCAAGCCCGCGGGCGGGATCCGCCAGGCGAAACAGGCGCTCGACTGGCTCATCCTGATGAAGGAAGAGCTGGGCGAGCGCTGGCTGCGGGCCAATCTGTTCCGGCTCGGCGCCTCGGCGCTGCTCACCGACATCGAGCGCCAGCTCGAGTACTTTGTGACCGGGCGCTATTCCGCGGCGCATCACCATCCCATGGTATGAGATGACGACTGTCTCTGAGATCTTCGAGACGATGGCCTACGGGCCGGCGCCCGAGAGCGATAAGCCGGCGCTCGAGTGGATCGCGCGGCAGAACGGCGCGTTCGGACTATTCATCGGGGGGCGCTGGACCAAAGGAAAGAGCGACGCGGGGTTCGACGTCATCAACCCTGCTACGACTGCGCGACTGGCGCGCGTCACGCAGGCAGGCCAGGACGATGTGGATGCCGCCGTCGCTGCGGCGCGCAAGGCGTTCCCTGCCTGGTCCGCGTTGTCAGGCCACGCCCGCGCGCGCCACCTCTATGCGCTCGCGCGTGCGGTGCAGAAGCATTCCCGATTGCTGGCGGTGCTCGAGAGCCTCGACAACGGCAAGTCGATTCGCGAGACGCGCGACCTGGACATCCCGCTCGTGGCCCGTCACCTGACCCATCACGCCGGCTGGGCGCAGCTAGCCGAGTCCGAGTTCGCGGGCTACGGGCCCGTGGGCGTAGTGGGACAGATCGTCCCCTGGAACTTCCCGCTGCTGATGGTGGCGTGGAAAATCGCGCCGGCGCTCGCCGCCGGTAACACCGTCGTCTTGAAGCCCGCTGAGTTCACACCGCTCACGGCGCTGTGCCTCGCCGAGATCGCGCACGAGGCGGGGCTACCGCCGGGCGTGCTCAACGTGGTGACCGGGGACGGACGGACGGGCGAGCTGATGGTGAACCACGTCGACATCGACAAGATCGCATTCACCGGCTCGACCGAGGTGGGCCGCATCATCCGCAAGGCGACGGCGGGATCGGGCAAGAAGCTGTCGCTCGAGCTGGGCGGGAAGAGCCCGTTCATCGTGTTCGATGATGCGGATCTCGACAGCGTGGTGGAGGGCGTGGTGGACGCGATCTGGTTCAACCAGGGGCAGGTGTGCTGCGCGGGCTCACGGCTGCTGGTGCACGAGGGAATCGCCGAGCGGCTGGTCACGAAGCTCAGAGCGCGCATGGAAAAGCTGCGCGTCGGCCCGCCGCTCGATAAGGCGATCGACATGGGCGCGATCGTCGCGCCGGTGCAACTCGAGCGCATCCGCTCGCTCGTGAACACTGGCGTGGAAGAAGGCGCGACCATGTGGCAGCCCTCGTGGGCCTGCCCCACGGACGGCTACTTCTATCCGCCGACGCTGTTCACGAATGTCTCGCCCGCCGCTACCATTGCCCAAGTCGAGATCTTCGGACCGGTGCTCGTCTCGATGACGTTCCGCACCCCAGCCGAGGCCGTCGAGCTCGCCAACAACACGCCGTACGGGCTCGCGGCGAGCGTGTGGACCGAGAACATCAACCTGGCGCTCGACGTGGCGCCCAAGATCAAAGCGGGCGTCGTGTGGATCAATTGCACCAATCTGTTCGATGCGGCGTCGGGGTTCGGGGGATACCGGGAATCGGGGTTCGGGCGGGAGGGTGGGAAAGAGGGGATGTGGGAGTACCTGAAACCCGAAACGCGGAAGGCGGAAGTCGGAACGCGGAACAAGCGATCACGCCCTGTTCCGCGTTCCGTGCTCCGCGTTCCGCGTTCGCAGCCGCTCCCGCCCATCGATCGCACCTACAAGCTCTTCATCGGCGGCGCCCAGGTCCGCCCCGACCAGGGCTACAGCCGCAAGATTTTGTCCCCATCGGGCACGCTCTTGGCCGAGGTCGCCGAGGGGAACCGCAAGGACATCCGCAACGCGGTCGAGGCGGCGCACGCCGCGGACGGTTGGGCGAAGACGAGCGGCCACAATCGCGGCCAGGTCCTGTACTATCTCGCCGAGAACCTGGCGCAGCGTGCCGACGAATTCGCGGAGCGGATCTCGGGGATGACGGGTCGCGATCTGGGCGACGCACGCCGCGAAGTGGACGCGAGCATCGCACGCCTCTTCTCCTACGCCGCATGGGCCGACAAGTACGACGGGGCCGTCCACCAGACCCCGATTCGGGGCGTGACGCTCGCCATGAACGAGCCGATCGGCGTGATCGGCATCGCCTGCCCCGAAGCGGAGCCGCTGTTGGGGTTCGTATCGCTCGTGGGTCCGGCCGTGGCGGTGGGGAACACGGTGATCGCGATCCCGTCGGAGGCGCATCCGCTGGCGGCGACGGAGCTGTACACCGTGCTCGATGCCTCGGACGTCCCCGCCGGCGTGATCAACATCGTCACCGGGGCCAAGGATGCGCTCGCCAAGGTGCTCGCGGAGCACGACGACGTGGACGCCGTGTGGTACTTCGGCAATCACGCGGCCGGTGCCGAGGTCGAGCGGGCGTCAGCCGGCAACATGAAACGGACGTGGGTCGAGTGGCATCCGCGGGATTGGAATGACGGCAGGCAGGGCGAAGGGCGGGAATTCCTGAGGGAATCCACGCAGGTGAAGAACATCTGGATTCCTTACGGAGAATAAGGCAGGGGCCAGGAGAACATCTCCTGGCCCCTCTATATTCACGCCGCCAGACGTTTGCCGTCGTCGGGCGCTAATTTGACCTTCATTCGTTTCCAGCGATTGCAGATCGGACAGCCCATATAGGTCCGGCCGAGCCAATCGGTTTCGTATTGCTGCAGGTGCCGGCACGCACTCGGCGACCGGCGTTTGGTGACATCGCGTCTCTTGATTGTCATAGGCAGCTCGCCACGTGGCCGTGACGATGTGTGAACCACCGATGCCGCCCGGAAGTTCCCGCGCGCTACCCCGTCACCCCGTCGTCAAATACCGCTCATCCCAGGCGATCCCAAACTGACCGTGGCACTTGGCGCACTGCATGTCGACCGTGTAGCCCGTGATGGGCGCGCGGGCGCGGCAGACGGGGCAGACCGCGTAGCGAGCGCGCCAATGGTCCGGCAGATCCTGCGTGTGCTCGGAACGCAGCACGACGGTCCAGTGGCGCGGCCGGGAAAACAGTGTCTGCAGGAAGCGCCGCGGGACGCGAACACGCTCGCGCCGCGGCACCTGGAGGACCGCGTCCTCCGGCGTCAGGCCTACGACGCGATACCAGGCGCCGCGCCGGAGGCCGCAGTTCACGTCCTGCGTGAGACGGGCCCAGGCCCCGGGCAGGGTGTCTCGCGTTGGCTCCATGCGTGCAACCTGAGCGCGCCACGCGAGGCTGTCAATGCGGAAAAGACCTGGGTTTCAAGTCGGCGCCGCTAGTGCACGAGCCCGAACCCCTTGCGTCGGTGAGTGGATGACCCGCAGGTTAGCTGCGGTCGGTTGGGCCGCTCACACCCCATCGAATCGGGAGGAAGGACCATGTACCGCCTTCTCGCCGCTTCCCTGGTCGTCGCTCTCACCAGCATCTCTTCAGCCGCAGCTCAGGGTGACCTCAAGCAACCCATCGGTCGCTGCGCCACACAGGATGGGGACCTGAAGCGGCTCGCCTGTTACGACTCCATCGCCAAGAGCCTCGGCTATTCCCGAACCCCGGCCGCGGCGAATGTCACCGGATCCGGTGGATGGCAGGTCTCGACACAGAAGAACCCGCTGGATGACACTCGCAGCGTTTTCCTGTCACTCAGTGCAACGACGGGGCAATCTCGATTCGGCGATGCGGTTTTGCTGATCGTCCGCTGCCAGAGCGGCAAGATCAACGCGTTCATCAATTGGAGCTCGTACCTTGGTCTCGAGCAGACGCCGGTCATAACTCGACTGGGAACGGGAGAAGCGAAGAATCAGAAGTGGCCGCTCTCCACCGATAACAAGGCCACGTTCTACCCGGGCGACGCCGCAGCCTTCCTCGAGCAGCTTTTGGCAGCCGACCGTTTCGTTGCCCAGACCACGCCCTATGGTGAGTCGCCGATTACCGCCGTTTTTGACCTGGCGGGTCTGTCTGCTGCCGTGAAGCCGCTGAGGGAAGTCTGCCCGGCTAAGGGACAATAAAAAGAGGAGAAATCGATGCGCAGCGCGATCCTCCTGGTGCTAGCGGGACTGATGGGCGGGCCCCTGGCCGCTCAAGCCAATACGCGATGGGAATACGGCACACTCACGCTCATCAACATCGGTACGGTGGTGCCCGTGTGGAGCGCCGGCGATACGACCGCCGTCCTCGAGTGGCCGCGCGAGAAAGACGTGATCGGGGCGGACACTAAGCCCCGGACGATCCCTCAAGCCTCGTCCCAGATTCGCGTGATGAACGCCCTCGGCGAGCAGGGCTGGGAGCTGGTGACACAGGAATCCAGCGGTCGTAGCACGGCGACGTACACGTTCAAGCGACGCAAGACCTAAACCAACACCCGTCGTCAGGTTCGTTCTCGACCCCTGGTTTCGTGAGGTTCGCATGGTTGACGTCAGGTTCTCGCGCCCCGCGATGTGGCTCACGGCCGTGACGTTCACGCTGGCGGCGTGCGGTGTGGGTGCGCCCGCACCACCGGTTCAGGTCCCGGTTCCGAGCACCGCGGCGGAGGCACCCACCGGATTCGACAACCGGAGCAACGGCGCGGGCAATGACTCCATCCACCAAGCCGATCAGGAAGCATTCGACGAGGTGGAAGAGATCGCGGATGGCTTGGGACCACTCTACAACGCGCAGGCCTGCCGCGAGTGCCATCAAAACCCCACCTCGGGCGGAGCGAGTCAGATCACGGAATTGCGGGTGGGTCATCTGGGACCTGATGGGCGGTTCCGCAACGCCGACATCCCGATCGCGCGCGGGACGGTTGTCATCTCCGGTCGCACGCTCGTCAACGATCGGGCCATTTGCCCCAACGCCGCGCTCCCGGATTCCGAGATTCAAGAGCGGGTGCCCGACACCGAGACCATTCGCACGACGCGCGCGTCCCTCAACCTGCTGGGCGACGGGTTGGTGGAAGCCGTCGCCGACGAGACGCTGATCGAGATCGCGCGCGCGCAACGCCGGACGACGCGCGGCACGATCCGGGGCCAGGCGCTCTATGTACCGATCCTGGAAGCCCCGGGGGAAACCCGCATCGGGCGGTTCGGCTGGAAGGATCAGCACGCCAGTCTCCTGTCGTTCTCAGCCGATGCCTACCTCAATGAGATGGGTATTACCAGCCGGTTGCTCCCCGACGAAGTGACCACGCTGTGCAATACGGTATCCGAGCCGAATAATACGACCGACTCCTCGGGGCTTGCAGATATCGACCGGTTCGCCCGCTTCCTGCGAGCCACCAAGGCGCCCGCCCGCGACACGGTCCTGGCCGCGACCCCCGCGGCACGGCGCGGGTCGGAATTATTCGACGCGATCGGTTGCGCCACCTGTCACGTTCGCACCCTTGTCACCGCCGCCGCCGGAACCGTGATCAACGGCGGCACCGACACCATCCCGCCCGCGCTGGGCGAGAAGACGTTTCATCCCTTCGGCGATTTCCTGCTGCACAATGTCGGCACCGGCGACGGGATCGTCATGGCGATGCCGGAGCACTATGGGCCGACCGTCTACAAGGTCCTGTGGAGGGAGTTCTCGATCGACAGTGTCGGCCGCACCAGGAACAAGATGCGGACGGCCCCGTTATGGGGAGTGCGCCTGCGCCCGCGGCTCATGCACGACGGGGCGTCGCTGACATTACGCGACGCCGTCGTACGGCATCGGGGCGAAGCGAGCGATGTGTCCAGGCGTTTTGGCAAGCTGACCCGGAGCGATCAGGATGCCATCATCGCATTCCTGCAGTCTTTGTGACGGCCCAGGCGCGGCGCCGTCAGAAGCCTCGGTCGTGCATTACGACCCGCAGCTGCAGGACGGTCAGGGCCAGTCGGGCGACCAGGTCCGGGCCGGGGTCGGTACCGACGCGGGCGCGAACACCCACCCACACGGTGGGTGTATTGAACACGGTGTCGTTCACCGACCGCGTCGTCGGTGGCAGCAGGGTATCGGTTTGCACGCCGGACACGGTGGCGTGGGCGCTGACGTAGGGCTGGCCGGTGAAGAGACTGGCCTCGTCCTTGGCGAAGAAGACGTCGAGGGCGACGGTCCCGCCGCCCTGCGTGCTCTGGAGGATCGCGCCGGCGGTCACCGCAACGGAGTCGATACTGCCCGGCCCGAAGCGCGACGGCAGTGAGAACGGCCGTGACACGGTGAGGTCGGTCTGGGGCACGCCGCCGCGCACGCCGACGGAGAATGCGTCGAGGCTGTCCGCCCGCAGGAAGCTCAGCACGTCAACGGTGACCACGACGCGAGATGGACCGCATGCCGCCAGCCCCACCGCCAACCACAAACTCCCCAGTGCCGCCGCCTTCTTCATCATGCCTCCCCAACCGTGGTGGCTATCCGGCCCAGCTGCCGAGTAGCTACCAACCTCTCCTTATCGTACAAGGTCGGCCCATGAAAGTAATCCGCCTGAGATCCTTTAGCGAGGCCGACACGGCTGATGCGTGGACGCAACAGCGAGGCGTGAGGTCACTGCTCCAGTCAAGACGTTGAGTCGGGGCGCCGGGATTTGAACCCGGGACCTTCTGGTCCCAAAGGCGGCGCAGTCTCATCATGCCTTGAGAACGCTTGATCCACAAGCATTCTCTGCGAATCTACCTACACACCTAATCATTGTCCTAGAGAAATCGGCTGTCTACGAAGCGGCTCAGGCGTGATCTGGCAGGAAACAACGTGACCCGATTCAGCCAACGCTCAACCTACGTTGAACTGGTCTACGGTTGCTCCCGCAGGGGCCGACGGCTCGACATCGCCTTGTACTTGGCTTGCCGCGAAACCTTAGTGTAGGACGTGAACATCGTCTGAATGTCCGAGCGTCCGCTGACCGCGGCAGCGATGCTCGGAGAGATGTGAGCGAGTCCCGAAACGAACGAGCGCCGGTAACTGTGAAACACACCGCCCCGCAGATGCCCAACTTTGGCCAGCACTTCGGTCTGATCATGCAGGTGGGCCGCGACATCAACCCGCATGGGCTGGTGCCGATTGCGCGGTGAAGGAAACAGGTACCCGTCAGCAGCGTCCGGATCACGAAGCAAGTGCTCGATCAGGAGCGCATCCATCACGGGCCGACTCAGTTTCGTCAGCGGGACCTCAAACGGTTCCGGATTCTTGTTCTTCCGTCCGGCCCGAAATAGGACGTATCCGAACGGACAACCTCGAACACGGCCCAAGTGAAGATCGCTGACTCTGAGCCCGAGAGCTTGACCAACCCTGACGCCTAGGTAGCTGAGGAGCTGGACCAGCTCTCCAATCGGTGCCTTCACCCGCTGCGGTTTGTCGCCCCAGTACACCAGCATCGTCACTTGTTGGCTGGCTTCCACGATCGCTTGGAACCGATCCTCCGAGGAAACAGGTCGAAGAGGATCCACGTTCTTCTCGACCCGAAAGACTCCGACCGGACTCTGACTCTTGATCAGTCCCGGGTTCTGCTGCTCCAAAGCGAAGCGAATCGCCGTGTAGAGCCAGGCGGCATCGGTCGAAGCGGTCTGCGGACTTACCGGCCTCCGTTCGCTCCCCTGCTCTACCGGTTGGCCGCGTCCGTCGATCTCGCCACTGATCCTCTTCCGCTGGAAGTCAGCGATCTCTCCTTTCGTGATCTCACTGACGACTCGCTCCCGGCCTAGGATAGCGAACCACAACACTGTGCAACGCTGGTTGAAGTACTCCTGGCTCGGGCACGTGGCGTTGTCTTTCGCTACCCTGTACGCGGTGAGCGCCGTTCCGAGCGTCAGGTTGCCCAGGACGGCGTTCTTCCGGTGCACCTTCCCTTTTTCGACTTCCTGCCAGGCGCGCTCTTTCGCGGTCGCCCAGTCAATCCGCCCGAGCAGCTGAGGCTTCGGATTGGCAGTAGTGGTCAACCAAACCGGCCCACCACGGACGTTCTCGAAGACCCGCGCCCGGTTCCCTCTCCGTCCAGCACTGAACGACAGCGGCTTGCGGCTCACCGGCCTGCTCCTCCTTCCCGGTCTTCGTCGTCGCAAATTGCCGCCATGAGTAGGGCGTTGGTGATAATCAGTCGTTCTTCCTTGCCGGTCTGCTCATCTCGGTATGTCACGTGGGCAAGCTCGGCGCCCAGTCTGGCTTGACAGGCCTCGCACAGCAGCACCAACTGCCTGCGGACGGCGCACGGCCTGGCGTCATCGCGGTGTTTACATGAGATGAAGCTCCCGTCGGGAGCCACAGCCTTCCGGAGGTGCGCTCGAAGCCCTGGGGCCACAGCCAAGAGTCTTTCTTCGTCGGTCACCGGCCTGCCCTTCCTTCCGTTCTATGAACCGTCCAGAAACTCGAACGCCTCCATGGGAGGAGGCGTATCGAGATTCAGTGAGTGAGGCCTAGTTCGTCTCATGCCTTTGGTTCTTTCCCTGGCAACTGACGAGCCAACTGTTGTAGTTCTCGGGCGTGCTGTTCCAACCAAGCCCGAAGCCGGACCGCCATGGCCCGTGAAGGTCTGGCTCGATTGACATACAACTCTAGGGTACTCCAACCTGCACCCATCTCGGCGGCCACATCCTTCAAGTCCAGCGTCGCCCGCCGTAAGGCGTGACGAAAAGTGCGTTCAGATCGTGGATTCAAGGGCGGCATGATTTCTCTGATAATGTGTAGGAACGTTAATGTACCGCCACCTAACCACGATGTCAACCATGCACATCAATCTGACCACTCGATACCTCGCAGTCTCCACAACGCGGTGGCTCGCTGTTCGTCGCGGAGAGTCTTCTCAATCCCTAACTCCATCGCAGACCACGAATCGTCTCCGCCTTGGAGTGCGTACCGCATGTATCCGCGACTGTCGACCGAGTACGCGGGGAACTCGACGAGGACCGCCCGCGAGGCGAGGCCCAGGATATGGACCCGCGTCGTCGGAGCGAGGTGTCCCCACGCCTCTCGCAACCATCTCAGCGCTCCGGGCGTCGTTGTTTTCAACCGGGGGCTGAGGGCTACGTAGTCGGTACCTTGGACGTAGCGATCCAAGACGTCCCATGGCTCGTACTGATGAAAGGTGGGGATACAGCGCACGCCCGCATCCTCGGCCGTCCTCCAGTTCGTGTAGCTCGCTTCCGCGGCGGTGCGCGCAGCGCTGAGGTCCGGGTGCGTGCTAGTCCATTTGGGGATCACGTCAAACCCGACCAGCGCCAGGTCGGCGACATGCGGCCGAACCTGTTGGGCGAACGTCGGGATCCACTGCAACCAGTCCGTGAAAGCCAGCTTCTGGCCCGATTCCCAGATGCTAAATGCCCCGCTGTCTACCATCAAATGGAATCGGCCGGGATGCTTGGGCAACTCGCGGAGCGCGCGTCGCCATTGCGCGGGATCAGCGAATGTGAGCAGCACGTTCTGCACCGCCGCGTACGCCATGATCCGGTTCCACTGCCCGAATGCGCCCGCTAGGTAGACTCTCATCTATCGGCCATGAAGTCGAGGACACCAGCGTTAGGCGCACGGCCGAAGTTGAGCGTCACATGCAAGCGTCGCGCTTGCTGCCGATCGCAGGCGATGATGGCGACTGGGATGCGCTTCATGCCTAGCATTTGCGCGATACTCAGTACTTGTCGCCCGTTGATCAGCTCGTACTGGCCTTCACTATCTCCGTCGAGTTGGCGTACCGTGACTGGTAAAAGGCCGATGGTCTCGATCGACCACTGAAGCTGCTCGTACTGATAGGCGGTCAGTCGCCGCTCCGGAAAGTTTGCACTGAGTTGGATCCCTTCGATCAGTACTGACTTGATGCGCGGCTCGGGAGGCGGCGAGAGAACGTGCGATAGAAGCGATGGGCCGGGTCTTGCTTCTATCGCAGAGTTGCTCGCCAGCCACCCCTCGACCGCTTCAGTGGACGGTTTGACCCAGAGCCACGTCTCGTTCGGACGCCCGTCACTGTGCGCCCAGAGCCGCCGGACCTCGCCCCCCTTCTCAAGCAGACTGAGTGCAGCGGCGGACAGGTGCCCGTGCATGGATCGGTACAGATTCAGCGATGCGATCGACCCGTGTGCGCGTATGATGCTGAGCGCGCGCTGCGCTTGACGGTCGATGACGTGTTGCCGTAACCTGCGATGCTTCTTCGCCAAGCTTCATCCCGACCAAAAGACAAAGCCCCGGCTGCATCGCCGAGGCTCATCGAGTAGGCGCCACGTGGAACTCTTGTCGCCACATGGTGCGACGGGTGTCCGATCTTGTCAAGCTTTGCGCGACTTCGCGGTTCGTCGAGGCTGGATGCCCACTATCTGGACTTGACGTTCGGCCCACTCACGCGAGCGGGAGGCTGCGGCGTTCTACCAACTCGGTGTGAATCCCGGGGCGCAAACCGGCCGAGCTTGGGCGAGATGGCCCGAACGGGGCCGGGGGCCGGTACTGACGCCTCGACGATAAGGACGGACACCCGATCCCGTGAGCCTCAGGCCAGGCCCCCCTCATTGCCGCCATCATGATCAGTGCTGCTAACTCCTGATCACTGCGACTACCGCTACCAACCTTGAGTGAGAACGCCCGTGAACTACGCCGCTCTCACGAGTTCGTTGACACCGAGTCGGTCACGAGGGCTGTCGCGGTGCAGTCGGGCGAACTGCCCGGCCTCCCTCCCCGTAGACCTTGAGGCCTCTCGGCACGTAGGCCTGGCGAGGCGTGATCTCGTCCCCGATCTCCCGCAGTTATGGCGGACCCGGTCGTGAGGTGACGTTGCCGGGATTTGAAGCGTAATACGGGATCGGGCGTCCTGTTGGGTAATCTTAGGGAGCGAACTCTCTCCCTCCGAGGAAAACAGTGTCGGAAACCCCGGTACCGCATTGACGACATCATCGCGTCCTGAAATTCGGATCTTACGTTCTCGATTGCACGGGTTAGATTGCTGTCCGAAGGCGGGCGGCTCGGCGTCGCGGCTGAGACCGCACGAGGTACAACAACCGGGATGCGCCCAGCAGCACGGACCGCCCGGTTCGTTGTGTCCCGCAGTCCTCGTCCCCGTTCATCAAACGTGATCCATCTGTGATCTGATCTCACCGTCCGAATAGCGGTTCTCACCCACACACCTGCGGCTCCAGTAGCATCCAGCTGCACGGCACGGCGTCGCTGCTGGCATCAGTGGCCGCGCGCTCACGGGACCGCCGAGACTTCGGGTCGGCCATCCGTAAGACGGCCTCCTCCTCTGCAGCGCGGCGCCATTCCAGCAGTGCTGCCCCGCGTGGAGGTACTACGGGGATCAACCAGAACTCCCTCGGGTCCCACACGCGGATCACGGACTCGCCTTCCTCTCGTTCACTTCGCGTACCTTCCCGTTCCTCAGGAGCTTGAGCCGAGCGGTCAGTTCAGCCCGCTCGGCATCGGCGGCGAAAGCGGTCTGCATCCGCTTCCGGACTAAGGCACCCAAGGTCGCTTGCGCAGCGAGGAACCTACGCTGAGCCTCGGAGAGTGCCCTCGTGGCGACCTCGATGTCCGAATTGATCTTCGCTAGGACCCCCTCGAGATCGGCCTCTTTGACAAGGAGCTCAGCCTCAATTTTCGAGGCTTCTTCTTGGCGTTTCTTTTGCTCGTCAGCCAACAATTTCTTGCCGAATGCCGACGCCCAGAACGTGGACGCGAGCTCCTCAGCGGGTGTCTTCACTCCGTCCTCCTCTTGAGCTCTGCGGGTTGCAGCTGCTGTAGGAGGTCTCCCAGCGAAGACCGATGGACGTACCACCGCGAACCTCTTCGCTCGGCCACAAGGGTGCCCAGGAGAACGAGCCGCCATGCCTGATGCCACTCCAACCCGAGTTGGCGAGCTGCGTCAGGTAAAGCGATGAGATTAGGGGAAAGCTCGACCTTCGGCATCGTCATCTGCACCTCCAGAAGCGAAGCGGCCCCAGGTCGGCTCCGAAGAACCTTCCCGAGACCGCGACGGCCAGGGCCTCAACTATGTCTACCTAAATATACCAGCCGACACCTGATGCTCCAACTTTACGCTTCTGAATCGACGGTCACATCAATCTAGGTGCAGTGAAGCATTTCGATTGCGTGCTCTGTACCCCAATTCGACGAGGCACTTTGGGAAGCGTAAGTTGACTTCTCAAGGGAGGGTCGTCGGATGGAAACGCATCGACGGGGGGCGGATGGGCGGCGCCTTTTCACGGCAGAGTTCAAGCAGGAACA
>WNGL01008017.1_pt1 | contig 14045 bp, 14 predicted proteins | sample 5400591 | NCBI WGS metagenome assembly WNGL01 (sample SAMN13153377, study PRJNA577476) | soil metagenome | isolation source: 80 cm soil or saprolite under Garry oak tree replicate 1 | place: USA:California | collected 2016-06-15
CGGAAAAGAATGAGCCACAGAGGCACGGAGACACAGAGTACGTTAGATGAAGACGTCACTGTTCCATTATTCTCCGTGCGTCTGTGTCTCTGTGGCAATACTGCGTCAGCCACTCCAGTTTGACTCGCAATCAATCCTTACCTAGACTCTCGCTCAGGCGCGCCTCGAGTTTTCCTGGCGCGCAATTGTTAATTGGCCCGATGCTTAAACTCCACAATACGCTTTCCGGTCGCCTTGAAGAGTTTCATCCGCTGCGCGAGGGCGAGGCGCGTTTCTATTACTGCGGCCCGACCGTCTGGGACTATGGACACATCGGCAATTTCCGCTCGGCCGTGGCTGCCGACATTCTGCGTCGCTATCTGAAGTTCAAAGGTTACAAAGTCACGCACGTGATGAACATCACGGACGTCGAAGACCGTATCATTGCGAAATCGCAAGAGGCTGGTTTAAGCATCGACGATTACACCGCGAAATACATCGACGCGCTCTGGGAAGACGCTGACGCGCTCGGCTGCGAACGGCCCGACATCGTGCCCCGCGCGACGCGGCACATTCCCGAGATGGTCGCGCTAATCGAAAGACTTTTGCAGAACAATCACGGCTACCGTTCAGACGGCTCGATCTACTATCGCATCAGCTCGTTTCCTGAATACGGCAAGCTTTCTAAGATTAACTTTGCCGGCAACATCGTGGGTGGCAGTGAACGGATTGACACTGATCGCTACGAGAAGGAGGACGCGCGCGACTTCGCACTCTGGAAAGAGCCGGGCGGTCCCAATGAGCCGGCGTGGGACACTGAGATTGGCCGCGGTCGTCCGGGCTGGCACATCGAGTGCTCCGCGATGTCCATGAAATATCTCGGCGAAACGTTTGACATTCACGCCGGCGGCGTCGATCTCATCTTTCCGCATCATGAAAACGAGATCGCGCAGAGCGAAGGCGCCACCGGCAAACCGTTTGCTCGCTACTGGCTGCACATCGAACACCTCAAAGTCGAAGGCGAGACGATGTCCAAGTCAAAAGGCAACTACTACACTCTGCGCGACCTGACAGCCAAGGGTCATGCGTCGCTTGGTATTCGCTATTTTCTTTTGAGCGTTCCCTATCGCAAGCAACTTAATTTTACGTTCGATGCGTTGCGTGGAGCCGAGAAGACGGTCGAGAGCTTGCGTGACTTTCGTGCGCGATTAAGCGAAGCGCGCACCGAACCAGGCGTGAACGACGCGCTGCGTGAATCAGCTCAGCGCGCGCTTGAAGCTTTTGAAGCGGGCATGGACGACGATCTCAATACTTCGGTGGCGCTGGCCGCAATTCATAACCTCACGCGCGAGGTCAACACCGCGCTGGCTCGCCACAAGGTCCGTGAAGAGAACCAACGAGAGCTGCTCGATCTGATCAGGCGCTTCGACACGGTGCTGAATGTCTTTGGCGAAGATCAACGCGACATGCTCGATAGTGAAATTCAGACCCTAATCGACGAGCGCCAGGAGGCGCGCCGCCGCCGAGACTTTGCCCGGGCCGACGAGATTCGCGATCAGCTTGCGCACTGCGGCATCATCCTCGAAGACACCAAAGACGGCGTGCGCTGGAAGCGGAAATAAGTTTGGAGCGCGAACCCCTCCCGGTCCCCTTTCATCTGAACGGCAGTCGGCGGATTTTTACACAACTATTACAACCGCATCGGTGGATCAGGGCTAAGATCGCACCTTGCCTATTTCTCCCTTTCTGTCTGTGCGTATTGACTTGCCCGGCAAGAAGAATTGCCGTCGAGCGAGGAGGACATTATGAAAGTGCTGTTATTGAATCCGGAGTTTCCCGATACTTATTGGAGTTTTCAGCACGCACTCCCGTTTGAAGGCAAGCGCTGCGCTTTTCCGCCGCTCGGTCTTTTGACGGTTTCGGCGTTGTTGCCGGCATCATGGGAACGCCGGCTGGTTGATCTGAACGTGCGATCGCTGAAGTCGTCGGACATCGAGTGGGCGGATATTGTTTTTGCGACGGCGATGCTGGTGCAGAAGGATTCTCTGCGGAGCGTTGTTAAGCGCTGCAAGGCGGCCGGCAAGCGCGTGGTCATTGGCGGACCATACATCACCACCACGATTGAAGACCTGCCCGAAGCCGATCACATTTTCCTTGGCGAAGCCGAAACGACTCTGCCGCAGTTTGTGAACGACCTGGAGCACGGCGAGGCCAGGCGAACGTATCAGGCGGCTGACAAGCCGCCCCTCTCTATCACACCTATTCCTCATTTTCAGCTTGCCGATCTCAAGCGCTACAGCGCGATGTCGGTGCAGTACTCGCGCGGTTGTCCCTTCAACTGCGAGTTCTGCGACATCATCGAAATCTACGGCCGCGTGCCGCGGACCAAGAGCAATCAGCAGATGCTGGCCGAATTCGACGCCCTCCGCGATCTTGGTTGGCGTGGCACAGTTTTCATCGTCGACGACAACTTCATTGGCAACAAGAAAAACGTTAGACAGCTAATGCCCGAACTGGCTGAGTGGCAGGAGCGAAACGGCTTTCCGTTTTCACTGCTCACCGAAGCGAGTGTCAATCTTGCCGATGATGACGACCTGCTCAGGGTCATGCAGCGCGCCGGCTTTCGCCGTGTCTTTCTCGGCATTGAAACGCCGGTCGAGGAGAGTCTCAAAGAGGCGCAGAAGTCACAGAACCGCGGCAACCTGCTCGGCTCAGTCAAGAAGATTCAGAGCTACGGCATGGAAGTGATGGGCGGTTTTATTGTTGGCTTCGACAATGACCCGGAGGATATCTTCGAGCGGCAGATCAACTTCATCCGCGAGAGTGCGATTCCGCTGGCCATGGTCGGTCTGCTCAACGCGCTTCCCGATACTCAGCTTTGGCGGCGGCTCGAGCGCGAGGGACGACTGCTAGGCACGGACGCCTCCGGAAACAACACTGTCTGCACGTTGAACTTCATCACGAAGATGGATCCCGCCCGACTAATCCGCGGCTATCAGGAGATCATGCGGACAATCTACAGTCCGCGTGAATACTACGAGCGAGCGCTCAATTCCATGAGGCGAACGCCGCATGACGTTGCCGAGCCGCAACACTACACACTCGTCAATGCCGTCGCGTCGTTCACGCGCGTCGCGGTCAAACTTGGCATTCTTGACCGCGAGCGCCGGGAATTCTGGCGCTTCTTCGCCCAGGCCGCCGCGAAACACCGCGACAAATTTGCTGAATCGCTGCGGCTGGCCGCAATGGGTTACCACTTTCGCAAGCTCAGTGAAGCGTACGGTGAGTAGGTGTTGCTCTAACCACAGTAACGCTGGAATTTTGTCCTTCGTTTCTTGTACAAGTTGTGTGGCCCACGAGGCGAATTCTGCAAAGGCTTAAGCGTCGCATTTCAAACTGATGTCTCAGAGCTTTTGAAGGATTCCTTTCCATCTCACCCACGCTTCGTCGCGCGCTTTCTTGTTTGCCTTGTAGGCAGTCAGGGCTTTTTGATAATCAGCCGCCGCTTTGTCGTCCGCGTCTTTGTCGCCTTTAGCTTCGGGCGCCTTCGGTTCGGGTCCCTCTCCTGCGCGCATGAAACCATGACCCGCGCCATCGTAGGTCACCGGATCATAGGTCTTGCTTAACTCTTTCATCGCGTCGGTGGTTGGCGGGACGGTGGCATTGATGCGCATATCGTTTCCGGCGTAAAAGCCATAGACGGGCGCGCTGATTCTCCCAAGCGAGGCCTTATCAATTGTTTGATTGGGCGGCTGACCAAGCATCGGCTCTGAGCCATAGAAGACAAACGCGGCTTTCAAGCCTGGCCGGTTCGTGGCAAAACGAAATGTCTGACTTCCGCCCCAGCAAAAACCTGCAACAACAACTTTGCCGTTGGCTGCCGGCAGCTTGGAAACGTAGTCGGCGATGGCATTCAAGTCGGCGGTGATTTGGTCTGGTGGCAGATCTCGAATGGCCTGACCGACGGCGTTGTTACTGACCCCGGCAATTTCGCTCGTACCGCCACCTTTGGGTCCCATTCCTGAAAGCAGATCCGGCGCGATGGCGATGTAGCCGGCTTCGGCCAACTGGTCGGTCAGGCTTTGCACCCAATCACTCATCCCAAAGATCTCGTGAATGACGACGACGGCGGTCGCTTTGTTCTTCACTTCCGGATAAACGACGAAGCTGTTGACTTCTCGATTGCCATTCTTGACCTTAACCCACTCCTGATGCCGCGGTGATTTCGCCAAACGCTGCCTGGCCCAATCCTGAGAGCGCATGTCGTCATTTGCCAGCGAATCCGTAGCGCTTACAGCCGAATTCTTGTGGTTGTGACTGCTCATATCCTGCGCCGCCGCGCAGATGGGGAACAAGAGCAGATTCAGAACAAGCAAAGCGATCCTGCCTCCTGCCTTCTGCCTCCTGCCTTCTGCTCTTGGGATTCTGCCCACTACCCACCGCCTGCTGCGTACTGTCTTTTCCATCTGAACCTCCGTCAATAAGAATTAGCCGCCTAACTTAACGCTTTAGCTGAAACCAAACAAGGCCACAAGGGCTGACTACCCCGCAGCCAAAAGTCGCTGAGCGCCGGTAGGCGCGTCAGAAGGTAGCCAGGGGCAAGCGCCGCGCGCGGCCCCTGGAATCTCTGATCAGAAAAACGCGCGCGCACTGCATGTGCGCGAAGAACAATCACCAAACATAACGCTCGTCGTACTCAATTCCGCTAAGTTTCAACAACGCAAGAAACTCTTCTTGAAAACTCTGACGCCGATGATGCTTCTCTTGGTTGAGGATGTATTGCCTCACTTTTTCAACCTGAGATGGGCTCACTGTGACTCCCGCATAACCAGGCTGCCAGTCAAATTTCTTCTTACCAACCGTGTTATGAACCCAGGAGGACGAGCCGGCCTTGAGATCACGCAACACATAGTCTAATCGATGAGTCGCACGAGCAGATGAACATGGTCCTCGACGCCACCGATTGCGAGTGGCACATCCTTTAGCTCTCGCGTGATGCCGCCGAGATAAGCATGCAGACTATTTTGCCAATCGCTGGTAATCATTGGTAAACGATCTTTCGTACTGAAAACGAGGTGGTAGTGAAGACTAAGATGAGTTGATGGCATAAGCGTTTCTCCTTGAGCTGGAGTTCTGCGTGCCCCTTCAGGGCGCGCGTGTAGGTGAGAATAGCGTTTCCAGGCGCTGCACGGCTAGCGCCGCTTGCACCTGGCTACCTTCTTCCGCCTGCTCACAGGCTCGTTGAATCGCCACATGTGAACCCCCATCTTCCCACTGCCCACTGCCTACCGCCTACTGCCGTAGTATTCCTTTGCCTCTTGCGTCACCCGCGCGATGAATTCTCTTTTCGCTTTGGTGTATGCGATTCTATCGCTCGGATAAGCGTCTGCCAGAGTCAATTTCAAAGCCTCATATTCTTTGGCCAGATCCGATCGTTCGATCAAATAATCACGAAAGAGCAATCGGTCCCAGTGCTCTTCAAAAGATCGCTCCACCATGTGAATGTGATGCGTGCGCGCGCCTGCGGCGTCGCGTTTGATGAACCAGGCGTAGAACGGCGGACCGTTTTCACCGAAAGTTGGCCGCCAAAAATAATCGTACCCTTGCGCCTCCAATACCGGCACAATTCTCTTCTTAGTTTCTTCCAACGAAGTTACTTCCACCAGCATATCGACAACCGGTTTTGCCGCCAGGTGGAGTATGGCCGTGCTGCCAAAGTGCTCGATGCGTTTAATCAACTCTCCCGGTAGACATTCGAGAAGATGTCGCTTCTCCTGCTCGAACATCCGCGGCCAACCAGAATTGTAGGGAACAATCGAGACGATTTCCCGTGTGACTCTCTTGAGGCGTTCTTCAAGCGTTTCCATGATTAAGCTTTGTGAGGAAGAGTTCCGTAAGAGACTCCTCGAGTTCCCCATATACTGGTGGGAGTCGATCCCCGTAATGATGATTACATGCGTCTCGGGCCAACGCAGGCGGATGTGGCCCAAGAGTTCCAACCCGCTCATCCCCGGAAGCGAAATGTCAACTATTGCGACGTCATAGTGCGCCGATTCCAGGAGGGTTAGTGCGGCTTCGGCACTCTCCGCCGTCTGACACGCGTGCTCCAAGCTGAATAGTTCACGGAGGCCTTCGCAGATGACCGCGTCGTCATCAACAATCAGTATGGCAGACCATGAATAAAGCCCCGCTTTAGCTACTGTTCGGACAACAAGAAGAATCTCTTACCCGGAGCTCTAGCTGTTTGCCTGTTATAACCTACAACCAAAACGCCAGTTGAGCTTAAGAAAACGACCGCATTCTACTCTTCCCGACAAGTTTACGACAAAAGAAATACAAACAACCGTGCCATTTCACTGCTTTAGGCAGATGGTTTCCGCGGAAATGGAGGGGAGATGGTCGCTTGGGTCAACACGGGAAAATATCGACTGGCTCGGCGAGCATTGATGTCCTGAATTATCGCGTCTTGAAACCGAAGAGCCGATCGAAATGCCGCGCGTGCCTATTCTCGTGTATTATGGCGGCGCTTTTCAATCCTTATTTCAGCCAGGTTTCGGACAGTTCGATCTGTCGGAACTTCGAGGAGCACGAAATGCTAAAAACAGTTTTCCTGACGCTCTGTGCCTTATGCGCTCTCATGTTGATCGGATGTGGCAATTCGGCAACCACAAATAACAACAACATGTCCATGGCCAACGCCAACAAGCCGGCGATGGCTTCTAGTACTCCAGCCACCATGACTTCCACTCCGGGAGCTAACGCAAAAACCAGCGATAGCGGAGAGAAAATTGGCGTGCCGGAATGCGACGAGTTCATCACGGCCTACGAGGCCTGTATCTCAAAGAACGTTCCCGAAGCAGCAAGGGCCCAGTACAAAACAATTCTGGCGCAATGGCGAGACAGCTGGCGCAAAGCCGCCGCGACACCACAGGGGAAGGCAGGTTTGACTCAGGCGTGCAAGACCGCGATTGAGCAGACGCGAGCGTCAATGAAGCAGTACAACTGCACTTTCTGATTTGATATCGAATAAGACTCTACTTCAGGTTCTTCAGCGCTCTGATAGTCTCCTGATAGGCGTCGTTCAACGTGCCGTAAAGAGCGCTGGTGATCTTGGTTGGCTTGAGCCGAACTACTGGGTCATCTGCCGGATCGGGGAAGTTAAACTCCCCGCTCCCCGCCTTGAAGTTGAGATTAGTAAGAAGTGAGGTCGTTTTGGTCTGAGATTGCATGAGCCCCACTGTTTTCCGCGAGGGCTAGTTTTCGGTTCTTCTTTTTCTCGCACGAAGAGCCGCGGATACACGTGCACGTTCACTGTTGCCATGGCGAAGCCAAGTTCTGGACCCGTAAGAATTCCTTAAATCAATCTTCTTCGCAGCAGATCCAGCGCCGCTTGCGAGGCGCGCCAGCGAATCAAATTACGATCGCCCGGCAGATAGAGTTTGCGATGCTCGGTATGTGCGTCGTCGGAGAGCGCGATGAAAACCAGGCCCACTGGCTTTTCTTCGGTGCCGCCATCCGGGCCGGCGATGCCGGTAACGGAAAGACCGAAATCGGTGTTGGCGCGCTGGCGCACACCCTCGGCCATGGCTTCGGCAACCGCCGCACTGACGGCGCCGTGCTCGAGCAGCAGTATTGGTTCCACACCAAGCGTTCGCGTCTTTGCGTCGTTCGAATAGGCGACGACACCCTCGATAAAATACTTTGACGCGCCGGGAACGTCCGTCAGTCGCTGAGCGATCAAGCCGCCGGTACAACTCTCGGCAACCGCAACTGTGAAGCCAGCGACCGCTAACTTCAAACCAATCACTTCCTCCATCGCCTCGCCGCGAAAGGAAAAGATCGCATGGCCGAGACGCTCTTCAAGCTGTTCCGACAAACGGTCTAGCAAAGTTTCGGCTTCACTCTCGGTCTTGGCTCGGGCCGTCAGTTGTAATTCGATTTCGCTCTGGTTGAAAAGAATCGTGGTCTGCGGATTTTCGTACTTCATGTAGACGGGAGCAATCAATTCATCAACTGCCGACTCGCCCATTCCCGCGACTCGCAGCAAGCGGCGTACGACTCGCAAGTTACCGGCCTTCGCCGCCAGCCGCGGCATTACCAGACGTTGAAACATCGGATTCATCTCGCGCGGTGGCCCGGGCAGTAATGCGACTGACGTGTCCTCGTGTTCAATGAAAAGTCCCGGCGCGGTCCCGTTTGGATTGTCTAGAACCTCTGACCCGTCAATCACCATCGCTTGACGCGAATTTCGTTCGGGCATTGCCCGTCCAAAACTTGCGAACCGGCCGCGGATCCATTCAAGGACATTCTCATCAAGCAGCAAACGGCGCCCAAGCGCGCGCGCCGCCACTTTGCGAGTAATGTCGTCTTCAGTTGGCCCCAGTCCGCCGGTGGTGATCACAACTCGCGAACGCTTCACTGCGTCCTTGATGGCTTCTTCCAGCCGGTTGTCATCGTCGCCGACGATTGTTTTCAGTTTGACTTCAATGCCGATGCCGTTGAGTTTCTCTGTGAGCCAGAGGCTATTGGTATCCGCGCGATCCGGAGCAAGCAACTCCGAACCAATGGCGATGATTTCGGCGGTGAGCATACAGACGTCCGACAAACCTCACTTTGTCGTGATTTCATCAGCAACAACGACAAACTCATGAAAGCTCTGATCAAGGACCGCGAAGCGGTAACAACCTTCAGCCCAGGGTTGCCTCCGCGGCTGCCCTGGGTATCCAATTTCAACGCGCCTCAACCTTGATGGGGTTGTGTCCTCTTACGCTCCTCTTCCCAACGTAGCCGCCAAGCGGCAACGTTGGGCTGGAGGGCGTTACCGCTTCGCGGTATAAACTTTGCATCGCGCTGACCTCAATGCTAAATAACTATCATCCAGCTTAATCAGACGTTCCTGAAGTCGGTCGGACATTCGGCAGTCTTCTTCTATTCCTTGTAAACGTCGCGCAGCACCTCGCTGATCGGAGGCGGAGGCATGATCGAACTCAGCGTTCGATGCGACGATGGAGCAATCCTGGAATCCTTTTCGGGCGAAGACTTGGCGGGCACTTGCATGGTTTCATCCCGTCCGCTCATTATGCAGGTTTGCTGCAATCCCCCTTTGCTTTCCGCGAGCAGGATACTTGCGCGAGTGCGACGCACGCGCTCGAGGCTTCGGATGGCAGCCAGGGCCTGCGGCGCAACGCTCGGCTCGCGTTCGATATGGCGAAGCATCTCTACATAGCGGCGCAATTGCGGGGAGGGCGAAGCTCGATGGTGTTCTTCGGTTAATCGCTCGTCAACGACACAACGCAAGTTTTCGACAGCATTCTCGTTGTCCCCCACGCGATGGTATAGAGCGCCGAGCGCAAAATAGATCAGCGGCGGCGCGTCCGACATCGAACTCAGCACGCGCTCGCCACGGTCTATGACTTCAGCAATCTCGAAACCATACCAGGGATGTTCGTCGTCTCGCAGTATCTCGTGAGCGGAAGCGTAAAAATCAAAGACTGCCTCCGTCTCGTTATTCTCTGAGCGCCGCACGACTCGCCAGACGAGGAATCCGGCAACCACGAAAAAGATTATGACCGTTGGCGAGATGCCGATACGGTCGAGTACCGCCACGATCACAACGATCGCGATCACTCTCTGCGTTAGTTTCTTACCTGCCGTCGCCATAAATCCCTCAAAATGTCCGACGAACGAATTTTGTCGTGGTCTGTAAAGTGAAAAATCGACAAACCAAAAAGTTGTCGAGCATCTTAGCTGCCAAGTCGCCTGGCAATAGCCATCCCGACCTCTTCCGTGGAAAGACTGCCGCCGAGATCGCTGGTCGTTTCATTGTTTGCGACGCTTTCTCGGACGGCCTTTTCGATTGCGGCACTTGCTGTCTTGCTGCCAACGTATTCTAACATCATTGCCGCGGTCAGAATAGCTCCGACTGGATTGGCAATGCCCTTCCCCGCGAGCGGCGGCGCACTGCCGTGAACCGGCTCGAACAACGAAACTCTTCCGGGGTGAATGTTGCCTGACGCTGCCACACCCAGGCCGCCCACAATCGCCGCGCCGAGATCAGTCAGAATGTCGCCAAACAAATTGTTACTAACGATCACGTCATACTGCCCGGGATCCAGCACCATGAACATCGCCATCGCGTCGACGTACTGATGATTCGCCTGTATCTCCGGACAACGCGAGGCAACTTCTTTGAAAACTCGCTGCCAAAGATCGCCGCCGAAGCGTTGCACGTTCGATTTATCCGCCATCGTTACTTTCTCGCGGCCATGCGCGCGAGCATAATCAAACGCCGCGACGATGATCCTTTCCACGCCACGCCGCGTGTTGAGTTCCTCTTGAGTGGCGATCTCTTCCGACGTGCCCTTCTTCAGGAAGCCGCCCGCTCCGCAATAGGCGCCTTCGGTATTCTCACGAAACACCACGAAGTCGATATCATCAACTTCACGATCGCGCAAAGGAGTTAGCCGCGCATCGAGCAATTGCACCGGCCGCAGATTGATGTAGAGATCGAGCCCGCGGCGCATGCCCAGCAAAACGTCTTCGGCAACTTTGTTGGCAGTGTCGCGCGGATCGCCAAACGCGCCGGCAAGGATCGCATCAAAATCATTGGCAAGCATTTCCAGCGCAGCCGCCGGCAGTGTTACGCCCTCGCGCAGGAATTTATCAACGCCCCAGTCGAAATGCGTCAATTGGAGCTCTACGCCGTGAGTCTCACGCAAACGTTCGAGTACGCGGACTGCTTCGCGAATAACCTCTGGACCGATGCCGTCGCCGGGTATGATCGCAATTCGTTGCATTTGTTGGGTCGTTTTCTGTTCCGTTTGGAGGATAGGAATCGCTCTCTAGTAAGGCACGACGAGCACAGGCACGCGCGAGCCGCGCAGAACTTTTTCCGCGGTCGAACCGAACAAAATCTCTTCCGGAGGCGTCGAGCGTCCTTTCACACCCATCACGATCATCGGCAAGTCGAGGTCACGCGCGATTTTTAGAATCTCAAGAAAAGGCGCGCCGACAACGATCATGCGTTCGATATTCACCTGCTCGGTCTCGAGACCTTCCAGGATGTTCGTGAAGTTGGCCTCCGCCTGCTCGCGCAATCTAGACCGGATCTCTTCCGCAGTTCCCAAAGCGGCGGACACCGCATCGCTTACAAACTGCTCGTCGATCGCGTGCAATAGCGTGAGGTCGCCGTCGGGCCCTGCCATGCCAATCGCCACACGCAAAGCGTTAACTGAGCAAGGAGAGAAATCAACCGGCACCAGTATCTCGGGAGACTTAAGCACGGCCAACCTCCTCGATCCGACTCTTGTGTTCCGACTAGCCACACTTTAGCCGGGAACCCGAAACTCGAAACTCGAAACTCAAAAACTACTTAGCGCTTGCCCGCAAGATGCTGCTCGATGCGCGGTAAACTCGCGAGCACGACGTCGCCGACTATCTTCATACTCTTGGCTGAAACGTTCTCCAGCGTATCGTCGGCCCTGTGCCATTGGGGAAAGAATTGAATAATGTCAACCGACTCTATGCCCTCTTGCAAGAACGGATCGTAATCGTCGCCGCCGACTGATTGAGTCTCGTTAACGAACTGCGCTCCGTAACCCATTTCTTGGGCTGTCTGCCAGATCGTGTCAACCAGCCATTTCGTGCTGGTTTCGTCACGACTCAACTTCAAATCCTTATGGCCCATCATGTCCAACAGAATTAGTACACGCACGCGGCCCAGTTCGTTTCTGACGCGTAGCTGAGAAACATAGTGACGGGCGCCGTAGGTATTGTCCGGCGCGCCCGGCTTTGAACATTCGTTCCATTCCTCACAAAAGGACTCTTCACCGTCAAAGAACACAAGCCAGTAAGTGAATTTTGGTTTCTGCAGCTGCTTGTTTGCCGCCAGCACGCGTCCCATTTCAATTAAAGTGCCCACCGAAGTTCCTGGGTCATTGGCCCCTACAAAACGCATGTCCTTGAAATACTTTGAATCGTAATGACTCCCGATGATGATCACGTCTTTGGATTCACCGGGAATTTCCGCGGTGATGTTTACCATGTTCTTCTCGCCCTGCGGCGTTGTGGCGCGAAACTCATCGGTTGTAACCGGCAAGCCGTAGTTCTTCAATTCGTTCAAGACGTACAAACGCGTCTTTGCCAGCTCCGGTGAACCGGGCGGACGGGGACCGAAATCAAGTTGCTTGCGCACGTGCTCCATTGCGCGCTCGCCGTTGAAGGCCACGGCGCCCGGGATGGGGGCCGCTGAGTCCGCGGGCTGTGGGCGCGACGACATTCCGCCGCGCAGGTCGGGACGTTCTTGCTTGGGACACGCAATAAAGAGAAGCGGAGCGGCGACCAAAAGGGCCAGCGTCAAACTTCGTCGCTTGCCGCCTGCTCTCTTGTCATGATCTTCGCGTTGGATTGTTCGCATTAGCTAGTCATTTTTTTCCGCATTGGACGTCGCTTTCGCGGTGGGGGCGTTCCCCTCGTGCTCACGACCTTGATGCGCGCTATTCTTTGGCGGCGTCAGACTCAGAAGCCGCCCCAGGAATGCAACGTATTTGCCTCTGACCGTATTCAGAGCTTCGGAAACAACGTTCGCTTCAAGCTCGATTAGCGAGCTAACCTGCTGGTTGAGCGGCAAATCACGAAAGCGCTTTCGATACTTCTTTTGCCCCGCGCTGTCCGGTGCCGGCGCCGGACGAACAATAACCTCGCCAGGTTGTTTGAGCTTCGTCTGACACGCAAGCCGTTGCTTTTGAGCCAAACGCTCCGCACCTAAGATTTTCTGTTCGGCGTCCGTGGCTGGGAATAAGAGTTCGGCGCCTTCAACAATCACGACGGCGCACGTGTCACATTCACCGCGTCCGTTGCAGTCTGCCGGCAGACGAACTCCCAAACGTTTGGCTGCTTCCCACAGATACGTGCCTTCCGCAACCAGCCCGCTATAACCTTCATCTTCGAATCTAATCGCTACGCTCATTGAGTTGCACCGATCTCAATCTCGCACAACCGGGCGAAAGAAAAGTACACCGTAAAGGATGCAAAAGGCAAAAGTAGGACAGGCATTCCTTGTTGGTCGTTTGACTAACAGGATGCAACGTTCTGCTACTGTTCTTCGCGCTAATCCTGAAAGGAGTGGATCGTGGACGAGAGGCTTCTACCTGAGACCTACTTCACACCGCGAGCGGCCGCCAAGCGAATGCGCGACGGGACGGCTGATTCTTGCTTGGCTCGCTCTTTCCTGGCTCGCCGGCAATCGGCGCAGACGCCGATGATGCGCAAGAGATGCTGTGTAACTTCGAACCTGTGCTTCGCAGCCATCGCGTCCTGAATCGCTTCGAGCTGCGCGGAGTAGAACTCGATAATCTTGCCGCACTCTGAGCAAATCATGTGATCGTGATGCTGATGCTTGTAGTTGTGCTCATAATGCGTGCGCCCGTCCCCGAAGCGCACCTCGCGGGCGAGCCCTGCGTCGCTCAGGAGTTTTAACGTGCGATACACAGTGGTTTGACCGATGGTGGGGTCTTCTTTATGCACCAGGTTGTAGAGATCCTCGCTTGAGAGGTGCTCTTCAGTCCGCAGAAACACATCCAGAATCAGGTCGCGCTGAGCCGTACGCTTCAGCCCCTGCTGCTGAATGTGCCTAAGAAATACTTCCTGCTCCTCAGTCATGGTGATCCCGTTCAATAATGGTCCAGTTATCCTGGCTGTAACTAATTCTACCATCAGCGGTAACTAGTGTGAAGATTTGTGGCTGAATTGGTCAGAGAGACTTTCTTTTTTTCTTCGCAGTCGCTGAGACCTGGCTACTGATTCAGTAGCCCTTCGAGGGACTTCTCATTCACCACGTGGCTTCTAAGGCGAGGTGCGAATGAGACTATAATAGAGGTACTACGTTGAGATTTGTTGGCGGTCCATCCGACATGTTATCTTTCGCGGCATGCCGGGGTGGCGAAATGGCAGACGCTACGGACTTAAAATCCGTTGACCGCAAGGTCGTGTGGGTTCGACTCCCTCCCTCGGCACCAATTATTTCAATAACTTACAAGCAGTTATGATCTGAACTGAATTCTCGCTAC
>WNGL01007540.1_pt1 | contig 14044 bp, 9 predicted proteins | sample 5400591 | NCBI WGS metagenome assembly WNGL01 (sample SAMN13153377, study PRJNA577476) | soil metagenome | isolation source: 80 cm soil or saprolite under Garry oak tree replicate 1 | place: USA:California | collected 2016-06-15
CAACGCGAGCTGGATGTCCACTCCACCGAGGCTCTCGGCCAGGCCGCCGTACTCGTGCTCAGGGTCGATCACGAACACCTGCGTGCCGCTGCCCAGCGCACCCATCGCCAGCGTCGACAGCAGGTATGTCTTGCCGGCGCCCGAATGCCCGAAGACCCCGATGTTGGCGTTGGCGTAACGGCGTTGATCGAACGGATCCAGCATCACCGCAGAACCTGTGGCACGACTGCGACCCACGACCAGGCCGCCAGGCTCAGAGACCTCGACGTCGAGCCACGGCAGAAATGTGGCGAGCGCGCTGGTGTCCAGAACTCGCCTTCTTTGCAGCCGGTCCACCGCACCCGGCAGCGTCGCAACGTGTCCGTCGGCCATTCGGAACGTGCATTGCTGCAGCCTGCAGATGGCCGCGCGTGCCCCCGACTCGATTCGCTCGCTCCCGGCGTCGAGCTCCCGCCGGGTCGGAGTGGTGAGCGTCAGATAGATCGCGACGTGGAACGCCTTCTCCTGGCTCGCGGCCAGCCTCCGCTGCAGGTCTTCCGCCGCCGGCAGCCCGATCGCCAGCGACGAGTCGGAGGACCCCGCCTCGTCCTTCTGTATTCGCGTGGCTCGCATCGACACGAGCTGGCGCTGCAGGTACTCGACGATCCATGCCGTGGGCAGAGGCACGGCATGCCAGGCAAGCCTGACGCGGAGCCCGGTCGGGATCAATCGATGCAGCCAGCCTGGCTCGAGCTCAGTGCCCGGCAGCCGGTCGACGTACCACGTCCTGCTCCAGCCACGCTGGTGCTCAAGGTGGTCTGGTTGTTCGAGGCCATAGAGTTCGGCGCCCTCAGCTGTGCGGCAAGTCGCGACGCCAAGGTCGCGCAGGGCAGATTCGAGGCGGACCGAGTGAAGCTGATCGGTCGCGAAAGTGACTGAGCGGCGAGAGGTCGTCTCCAGGTTGCCAACCCGATCGGCAAACCAGATGTCCGCCGCCCGCATGTCGTCGAAATCGTGCGGAACTGGATACGCCTCGGCGGTGTCAGGTTGCGTTCCAGGTACTGCACTGATCACGACCTGGAGCGGCGAGTCCAGTCCATCAAGAAGCCGGCGAAAGCCGTTCAGCCATCGCAAACGGTCAGGCTCTGGGGCCCCGGCGAAACCAAGATCGCCCGCGGCAATCATCGCGATGTCATTGCGGCACTTCCACAGCAGGTCAGGCGGGCGCCTGTGAAGGCGCAATGAACCGATTCGTGCCGCGGCCATCACCTGCCTCTGAACCAGTCGAGGCGATGTGAGCCCAGCAAGAACTTGACCGCGTCGATCGCCCATGCGTCGGCGGCGCGTCCGCGCCAGCGACCCCACGCCATCGCGCCACCGCACGCAACGGCGATTACAGCGAGTGGGCCACGCACGACCATCGGCATCCATTCGACCGACCACAACGCCAGCCCTGCTAGCCCCGCCAGCACGACGTAGGCAAGACGGACAGGTGTCAGCCCGTAGAGGATGCGGTCCTCGAGATCGACGTCCAGTGGCACGCGCGCGCGCATGCATCGCAAATTAGGAAGGACACGTCGCGGGGGGAATCCAGCCTGTTAAGGCCTGGGTTCCTTAGAATCCAGTGGCGGCCGACGACACGCTCGCGTAGCTCAACTGGCAGAGCAGGGGACTCTTAATCCCAAGGTTCAGGGTTCGACTCCCTGCGCGAGCACCAACATGCTTGTGCTGATTCGGTTGAAGCACGACAAAAGCGTCCCGCGCGATGCCCGTCAGTGCTTCGGCTGATGCCTGACAGGCGTCCCGGCTGATACCTGACACTCCCGCGCATGAGGGAGATGAGCGTGACGGAGCAAAAGTACAAAGCGGTCCTTGCAGTAATCGCCGACGGTCACACTGTGACCCAGGTCGTGCGTGATTGGGCCGTCGCCAGGCAGACCGTTCATGTCTGGCTGGAACGCTACGAGGCTGACGGGCTTGAAGGTCTGACCAACCGTTCGCATCGACCGGCACGCTGCCCACATCAGATGCCTGCCACCGTTGAGGCACAGCTGCTCGAGATGCGTAGGGCGAAGCCGTACTGGGGAGCCCGGCGGCTGGCGCTCGAGCTGTTGACGTTCGGCCCGAGGTTCTCGGGCTCGGTCCACGTTCCGTTCACCCGGTGCGACGTCCAGATGTCCTTATCGCGGAAGCCACTGGTCGGGTCGAGGTCCAGAAGGCCTCGGTGCCGTCGGCCGAGAAGGCCAGACAGTGATCCATGTAGGGTGTGTTGACCGGCGGTTCACCCCGCGGGATCTCACCAAATCCACAAAGGTCCTTTGTCTGGTCCCTTATTGGATTGGTTTTTGGATTGGTTTTGCGCGGGGGTAACATCAGACGCAAAACCCAGCCCCCCTCTCCGGACTCCGATCAGAACTGAAGAGGACGAAAGCCCGAGATGGATACCCAGCAGCGGCGCCTGAACATCGTCGAGCGTTACGACTGGGTGGTCTGGGTGGTCTTGGCCCTGCTTGGCGTGATGATGGGCGTCAGCGATATGCTGACCGGTGGACCCACCTATGCGAGCGGCGAGGCCGCGCTGTTCGAAGGCATCACGGGCATGACCTGGGACCAGCTCCAGGTGGCCGAGCCGGGCGCGGCACGGTTCATCGACTATCAGGTCAGGTCGGATGGCGGGTCGATCCTATTCAGCGGGCTGTTGACCATCGCGATCGCGGTCTTGGGCCTCCGGCGCGGGCAGCGTTGGGCATGGCTGACGATGTGGATGCTCGGGCCGCTCTCTATCGTGCTGTCGCTCATCGTGCTCCTGTCGACCGAGAAGGTCCCCGGAGCTGGCGTACCGGCCCCGCTGATTGGACAGACGATCTTCCTGATCATCGCCGTCGGGCTGCTGCTCCTGACCTACCGAAAGTACAACCCGTCGAGCTAAAGGGAATGCCCTCCGGAAGTTACTGCCCTAGTCGGCCAGCTAATAGGGCCAGACGGCGAGATCCCGCTCGAGGCGCAATTCCGTGGTCCCGCCTGCAGCGGGCTCACGAACATCGGGCTCCTGCTCGAGCAGTGCCTGGGCGGCTAGCGCCTATCGACGACTGAGGCAGCGGCCCACCCGCCCGCCGCCTCCCAAACCTCTTCTACGACGTCCACTTCGCGCTGATGAGATGAGCGCGTCGAGCAAAGGTACAAGGCGTCCAGGCGGTGCGCTGAAGCCGACTCCTCGAGCTTCTCGCCCATCCAGGACACTGGCACGTTCGGCTTCGGTCAGGACTCCATCGTCGGGAATGTCGTGGTCAATGGCTCTGACATCGACTTCATCAGCGCCACCTGCACTTCCGACGCCAAGTTCGGCTACGACAGGTCTTCCCACACCGCGTCGGGCGACACCCTGGTGTTGACGAAATTCCCCACGCCATGCACGGGCGCCTGGCGGAAGTGTGGCTGGCGCGTGCAGGGTTCTTAAGCGAAGTTGGCGAGTCCCTAGGCCGGCGGGAAGGTTCTATTGTGTGATCGCCATATGGGTGGTCAATACGCTCGGACCTGGGCCTGGGTCGGGCTTGGCGCGCAGGTACTGCTGGTCGTCAGCTGGATCGCCGGAGGGTTCTGGCAGGGGCCGCGCTACAGCGTCCTGACCGATTCGATCAGCGACATGTACGCACTCACCGCGCCCGGCGCCATGATCCTCGTGCTCACAGCCACCCTGTGTGGCCTCGCCACCATCCTGTTCGCCTGGCTGTCGGTGTGGCGGTCGCTCCGGACGGCCGGCACGACGGCGGCTATCGGATCCGCCCTGCTCGGGGCTTCGATCCTTGGGCTCGGCGATCTGCTCTCGCCGCTCAAGCGGCTCAGCTGCCGCATCGCCGACGAAGGATGCAGCCCCGGCGACCAGGTCGCAGACATCGGCGGCCAGTTGGACCTCATCGTCAGCCTCGCCGGTATCCTCTTTTACATCGGCGCCGCGTTCTTTCTCTCGGCGGCGATGGCGCGTGTGCCCGGATGGCACGATCTGGCCGGCTGGGCTCGACGGTTTGGCATCGCCTTCATCGTCCTGCTGGTCGCGAGCGTGGTGATCGGCGGCCTCGGCGTGTTCGGGCTCATGAACCGCCTGCTTGCGATCACCGGCGCCGCGGGAATCGCTGTGCTGGCGTGGCGGATCGCACGCCCCGTACCGCTGTCATACCCTCCGGAAAATGCAGCGAGCGGGTAGGCGAGCGACCCGATCTCGCCCGGTTCGGCTTGATGGAGACGGCGGAGTTCAACCCGCGTCCGAAGCAGCTTCCTCCAGGATCTCTACGAGCGTGTCCGAGATTTTGGTTCTCGCCTGGCGGCTCCTTTCGACGGGATCCGCTTCGGCCAGCCGCGGTGACTGTCCTGCCTCAGGGCCGTCCCGCCCCTGCGGCAGCAATCCGGATATGTGACGCCGTTCTTCGGTCCGCCGGATTGACCGCGGGCCGCGCGATGCTGCATCGCCGCCACGCCGCGTCTGTTTTCAGGATCGAAGCGGTTTCGAGCTCAAACGCAACTGATCGAAATACGTCAGCCGTCGGCTGACACCCTAACTGACACCTTCACGCTGACGCTCTCTGACACTCCATGACACTGCCGCGTCAAAGCTCAGAGGCAATTGGCACTCCCTGCCACTCGCTGACGGCCTTTAAGACTGCCTGCCTGCAGCCTCTTAATCCCAAGGTTCAGGGTTCGACTCCCTGCGCGAGCACCACAAGTTTTAGCACCACAAGTTTCAGACGAGCACTATCAAGCGTTTTGTCGGAGCGTCTCAGACTATTTCTCTTGTTAGGGTCTCAACTGAAGCTGGGAATCTTGTGCAAAGTGGCGTTTGACATCTCGTCTGACAACTTGGCGGCTGCAAACCGCCTCGAATTTTCATGGCTCATCAGGAATGTCGAAGACCACAAGTCCGCGAGCCGGATCGTCACGCCAGCGGCGGACATGCCCACGAAGTGATCGCCAAGCGTCATCGACCCGGCCGCGGGCCGCTCCCGGCTTCAGAGCGAGCGAGTTCGTTGAGCAGCGACACCGCGTCAGCGACCGGGGGGAGCGTCCGGATCTCGTCGGCGATCCGTCGGGCCGCAAGCTGGAAATTGGGCTCAGCGAGGACCCTCGTCACCGCAGGTCGAAGTTCGCTGAGCCGGTCCGGGCCCCCGATCGAGATGCCAGCACCGCTCGAGTGAACCCGTCGAGCATTCTCGTGCTGCCCGATCGAGAACAGTGGCACGACCACGATTGGTACCCCTGCCCTCAGCGCACCGATCACTGTGCCGTAACCGCCGTGACAGACGACCACGGCTACGTGCGGAAGAATCGCGGCCTGGTCGATCCACCGCTCGACGCGAACGTTGTCGGGGAGAGGACCGAGGGTAGCCGGGTCGGCATTTTGGCCAACCGTGACCAGGAGTCGCCAACCGCCGGTCGCGAGCTCGCCGATCGCCTTGGCAAATAGCGCCGGAAAGAGGCCCGGGCCGGATGCTTCTGAGCCGAACGTCATGTAGACGAGAGGCCGCAGCCCATCGAAAGCGGGGTCCGCCGTCACATCGTCCGCGACTTCACGATACCGGTGCGCTGGGCGGTTGCTGGCATCGAGTGAGGGCGGCGTCAGCGTTAGGACCGTCTCGCTGGCGAACAGCGCAGGGCCCGTCGGAGCCGCGAGCCCGAAGTCGACGGTCAGCGAGGCGATCGATTCGGAGGCGGCGTCCACAAGCACCTCAAACAGGTCAAGAACGCCCGTTGCCACGTGGGCCCGCGGGATCCCGCGATCGGCGCCGACAATGGCGGATGCGAGCTCCGCTGTCTCGCGCACGATGAGATTGGGCTGCCACGAGTCGACGAGGTCAGCGAAGCCCGCGACAGCGGCGCGTGCGTAGATCGCCAATCCTTCGCTGAACATCAGTCGGTGCCCGTCCTCGAACGACGCCGTACGCACTCGCGCGAAGAGCGAGGCGATGTCCTTGTCGGCCCGATCGCCGAATGGGCCGAACCCGAACCCTTCTCGACGGACAGCTTCCTCGAACGAGCCTGGAGCGGCGACACGGACCTCATGGCCGGCCGCCCGACAGGCATTTGCGAACGGGACGAGCGGGCGAAAGTGGCCGAGACCAGCCGTCGTTGCGAAAAGGATTCGCACTCGCGCACCCCCCTTTCGGCCATTGTACGCAAGGGGGTCGCCAAGGTCTGAAACTTGGTGGGGCTACGGTCCAGACATCGCGTGCCCTACTCGGAGGCCCGCGGGAAGTCGTTGGGTGACCGCCCGCTGACAGATACCTGGACGCGCGGGCTGCAGCTGCGTGAAAGTGTCAATTGGGGTGTCATGGCGGCCGCAACTCGGGCATCACCTTCCCCAGGGCGACCGAGCAGCTGACGGGACTCTGCTGGCCAAGCCGACGCCTGCCGGGGTCGGGAACAACCCGCGCCTCACGCCTTGATGGTCAAGCCGAGCATGTCCACCAGCGTCCAGTGTTCGGCCAGCTGTCCGTCGGCGATTCGAAGGATGTCGATCGCGTCGATCACAACGGGTTTGCCGGTTGCGGGAATCCCCATGAAATCACCGACGTGGGTGCCGCGGAAGGTCTTTCGGGTCACGACCATGTCTCCTTCAGCGATCTGGTCGTGGATGACAGACTCGATGTCTGGAAAAGCAGCCTGAAGCATCGTCACAAACTTCGTGGCCCATTCGCGGCCCGTAGATGTACGGGTCCACGCGGGCCCCGAATGATGAATAAAGTCCGCTGCTACAAGTTCGGCGGCGACCGCCTCCCGACCTCCAGTTTGATACTCCTCGACGTATCGTCGAACGACGGCCTTGTTGTCCCACAGGCTTGACCCCGCCATGTCCACCTCCCAACCAACGTTCGGACAGCAATCCACCAAGAACGTCAGCGCGTGTAAGTTCACCGCCTATTTGATGTAATCAGCCGATCCCGGTTTCCAAGTTCGTCCCCGAAGACCCGCGGTCTCCAAGACTGCACTACCCGAGTCGCCGAGTTGTTTCACCAGCTCGATTCTCGAACGGGACTTGCTGACCTGTGACTCCTCGCGGGCCAAGTTGCCCCCGCATTGACAGCTCTATTGACAGCTTAACCGTGAGACGCCCTGACACTCCCTGAGACGTCTTGAGACGATTGCGTCATAGCATTCGAATACACGTGAGACGCCTTGATCCTCGTTGAGACGTCCTGAGACGATCTGTCGGGAGTCTCTTAATCCCAAGTTCAGGGTTCGACTCCCTGCGCGAGCACCAGTAGTTTTGACTGCCCTTCCCGACTGAGCACTTGGACTGTTCAAATGGACGGTCCAGTGGGGAATCGGCGCAGACACGTCGGTCATGCGCGAAACCGCGACCCGGTTCGGCATCCCGATGGCGGTCTACGCCGACCGGCACTCCAAGTAACCGAAGGCGTCCTCCTGCTCGCGGAAGCAAGCCGACGGCACCTTGCCGGTGGCGTCATCGATGGCGCCGACCAGACTCAGGTAGGGACCTCGGCCCTCGAGCCAGTCGTGGCGGCTGGCGTCCATCTGCAGCAGCATGCCTTCCCTGGGATAGCGGTCACGCCGGCGGCGGTGCTTGGGAGCTCTTCGGCGCCGCGGCGATGCAATGCCGGCCGCGAGCAGGATCCGGCGCACCGTGGGCCGCGACAACGTGATGCCCTCGTCCTCGGCCAGCATCTCGGTCAGGTGCTGCTGGTTGAAGCCGCGGTACTTGTCTTTGGCCAGCTCAACCACGCGCGCAGCGAGGCCGGGATCGATAGCGTTGTGGGCGGCTCGGCCGCGGTTGCCGTGAGCAAGACCGGCGACTCCCTCTTCGGAGTAAGCCTTGTGCAGGCGTTGGAGTTGCCGCTTGGAGATGCCCAAGAGCTCGGCCGCCTCAGCGTTGACCAGCGCTCCTGAAGCCAGGTGGTTGAGGACGACGATTCGGCGTTGCTCAGAAGTGTTCAAAACGATCCTGCCATCCATGGGGTGACAGAATCGCTTTTCACTTCAGGGGTGACAGATTCCCTTTACTCCCACACCTACACGTCGTTCCTCTTGACAGGTTCCACGTCTGGTGCTAGGACATACGCAACCCAGTCGGACGGGGCACGGGGGCAGACTCGAGCAATGGCCAGTAGCAGGCTGGCTTGGATGCATCGATCTGGTGCGGGCGGTTGTCATGTACTTCACGGACAACGTCACGGACTCGATCGTCTCTGTCTCGACCACACGGGTAGCGCAACGAGAGCGACGGCGTTGTGGCGCACGACAGATGGAGGGGTGCCATGAGTGATCGACCTGAGCCGAGCCTCATTGGCGACAGTTCCAGAATCGGCGCACGGGCGGTGATCCGAACTCTGACCAGACAGTCGCGTTATTAGCCCAGGAGGCGATGCATGAGCTCATTCGCATCTCGTCCATCGGCGCGCCACCGTTTGGTCATCGCGTTGGCCCTGGGTGGGGCGGTCGTTATTGGTCAAGGATTCACGGGTCCGAGCTCCCAGACTGCGTCAATCCCGGCGTCGAAATCGGTGGCTGCTACGCCCAAGCCGATCGTGAATCCGGCGGTCAAGTTCGACACGTCGCCGCCGCTGAGACTGATGAACGCTCCGCGCCCCAAAACGGCGAAGCCGCAGGAGGTCGCGCTCCACAGGCTCGACGTCCTGAAGAAACGCGCCCGGCCAATGTCGAACACCGCAGATCCGCTGGCGCTGAAGAGCAAGCTCGCTGCGCAGGCACCGATGCCGTCCCCACTGCTTACGTTCGAAGGCACGTCCGACGCTGACAACCAGGCGCTCGTTGGCTTCCGTACCGTGCCTCCCGACACCAATGGCGACGTGGGCCCGAACCACTACGTGCAGTGGAACAACCTCGTCTTTGAGGTCTTCGATAAGAACGGCAACACCGTGCTCGGACCATTGCCGGGCAACACCCTGTTCGCCGGCTTTGGCGGACCATGTGAGGCCACCAACGACGGCGATCCCAACGTCGTCTACGATCAGCTGGCGGACCGCTGGGTGCTGACTCAGTTCGCGATCAACGAAGGCACCCAGTGCGTCGCCGTGTCGCAGACCGGCGACCCCACGGGCGCCTACTTCCGCTACGCCTTTGTCGTCGCGCCCGGTGCCATAAACGAGTACCCCAAGATCGGGGTGTGGCCGGACGGCTACTACGCCAGCTTCCGCAAGTTCCCCAACTTTGAGATGGTGGCCGCCTCCTTCGAGCGGGACAAGATGCTCCAGGGCCTGCCGGCGCAGGAGGTCCTGTTCCCCATCACCGCGCCGGCCGGACCGGGATGCGTTGGTGCGGGGGACTGCTATGAAGGCGTGCTGCCCTCCCACCTGGAGGGCATGACGCCCCCACCGAGCGGCTCGCCCAACTACTTCCTGATGTCCTTCGACGACGAGGCGTTCAGCACGACCCCCGTCCCCGGGCAGGACTCCTACAAGCTCTGGAAGTTCCACGTGGACTGGTCCAGTCCGGTCAGCTCCACCTTCACCGGACCCACGACCGTCCCCACCGCGGAGATGGACATTAACCTGTGCGGCTTCGGCGACTGTGTCCCTCAGCCGAGCCCGGGCGAGCTGCTGGCGGTTCTCAGCTTCTTCACCATGAACCGGCTGGTGTACCGCAATTTCGGCGCCCACGAGTCGCTGTGGGCCAACAACACCGTGAACCTGGGCGCCAACCGCGCCGGCATCCGGTGGGCCGAGATCCGCGACCCGGCAGGCACGCCTGCCCTCTTCCAGACGGGCACGCACGGCCCGGATGATGGCCTCTACCGCTGGATGGGAAGCCTGTCCGTGGACAAAGACGGCGATATGGCCCTGGGCTACAGTGTTTCGTCCGCCTCGATGTTCCCGTCGATCCGCTACGCCGGCCGACTGGCCGGCGATCCAGCGGGCACGCTGCCTCAGACCGAGACGGAGCTGTACGCCGGAACCGGTTCCCAGACGGCCAGCTTCGGCCGCTGGGGCGACTACTCCGCCATGAGTGTCGACGAATCCGACGGCTGCACCTTCTGGTACACGCAGGAGTACTACGCGACCACCGGAAGCTTCGACTTCAAGACTCGCGTCGGCGCCTTCAAGTTCCCCAGCTGCATCTCGACACCCCACGGGACGCTGACCGGCACCGTGACCGATGCCGCCAGCGGCAACCCGATCCCCGGCGCCAGCGTGGCCGCGGGGGTGTTCTTGACGATCACCGACGGCGGCGGTGTCTACCATTTCGCCTCCCTGCCCGTCGGCTCCTACAACGTGACCGCCAGCAGCTTCGGCTACGTCCCCCTGACCGCGCCCGGCGTGGTCATCACCGATGGCGGGACCACCGTCCAGAACTTTGCTATGCAGGCGGTCCCTCTACATTCGGTCAGCGGCTTCGTCCGCGACCAGGACGCCGTACCGATGGCGGGCGGGATGGTGACCATCCTCGCTACACCGATCCCACCGGTGACGACGGATGCGACCGGCTTCTACAGCTTCGCGGGCGTCCCCGAAGGTGAGTACGACGTCCGAGCTGACGCGGGCCGCTGCAACAACGCGCAAACGCAGCACCTTGTCGTCGATGGTGACGAGACGCTCGACTTCTCGCTGACGCAACGGGCCGACGCCTTCGGCTACATCTGCCGTGTCGAGGCACCGGGCTACATCGAGGCGAGCACCGTCTTGCCGCTCTCGGGCGACGACAATTCGATCTCGATCAGCCTGCCCTTCCCGTTCACGTTCTACGGGCAGACCTACAACGCTGGATTCGTTTGCACGAACGGCTTGGTGAGCTTCGCGACCGGCACCTGCCCATCCACGAACAGCGGCGTCCCCGGCACCGGCGCGCCAAACGCCGCTGTCTACCCCTACTGGGATGACCTTTTCGTCGATGGCGTGGCCAGTGTCCGTAGCGACCTGCTCGGATCGGCCCCGAACCGGAGCTTCGTGATCGAGTGGCGCAACGTTGCTTACTTCGGCGACTTCTCGCGACGGGTTGATTTCGAGGTCATCCTCCACGAGAACGGCCAGATACAAACCGAATATCGGAACATCGCGGACGACGGTCGGGAGAGAGGCAACTCGGCCACGCTCGGCATCGAGAATGAATCTGGCACCATCGCGCTGCAGTACTCGATCAGCGAGGCCGTGATCGGGAGTCCTGCCTTCGCTCTTCTCTACCGGCTGCCACCTAGCGGCTTTGTGCAGGGCACCGTCCTGGACGCCAACGACCACTTGCCCATCGCCGGGGCGACCGTGCGGGCAATCCAGGGCGGGAACGTCGTCCGCCAGACGACGACCAACGCGTCCGGCTTCTACCGGATTCAGCTCCTGCTCGGCACGTACACGATCGACGCGACCGCGACCAACTACAGCACGGAGTCCGTCACGGGAGTCGTGCTGGCCCAGGAGGACCAAGTCGAAACCCATGATTTCGTTCTGCAGACCGCACGGGGAGCGGTCAGTCCGAGCTCGCTCCAGCTCATCGTCCCGCAGAACCAGACGCGGACGAGGACGCTGACACTGCGCAACACGGGCAGCCTCGACATGACGTGGGACATCTTTGTGGACGTGCCGTGGCTCTCCGAGAACCCCGCCAGTGGCACGCTGGCCCCCAACCACGCCCAGCCGATCCAGGTGACTGTGAACACGACCGGCCTCGCGCCCGGCGTCTACCACGCCACCCTGTTCATCCGTACAAACAGCGGGCGCGTACCGACATTACCCGTCACGGTCACCCTGATCGTGCCGGCGTACTACCAGGCGGTCAACGCCGGTGACAACGCCTACACCGACCACGACGGCGACACCTGGTCAGCCGACCAGTTGTACTCCGCCGGAAGCTGGGGCTACACGTCCAGCTCGTCGCACGGGGCGAGCACGAGCCGAGCCATCTCCGGGACGGAGGACGATACGCTCTACCAGTCCCTGAGGCAGGATCCGCTCGAGTACCGCTTCGACGGTCTTCCGGCGGGCGTCTACGAGGTCGACCTGCGCTTCGCGGAGGTCACCAACCGGCCTCCGAACACGCGGATCTTCAACGTCACCATCGAAGGCAGCGTGGTGCTTCCGGCGGTCGACGTTGCCGCAGAGGTCGGCAGCTTCGCCGCCGACCAGCATGTGTTCTTCGTGGTGGTGACGGACGGTCAGCTCAACATCCGCTTCATCGCGAGACGGGGATCCGCGCCGCCAATCGTGAACGCGATCCTGGTGCGCCAGCGGCCGGACCGCTAGAGCGCTACTGAGAGACAACGACGGCCTCGCCCACGCGGGGCCGTCGTCTGTCATATCTGGGCGTTGTCACATCCGTTCCCGCCAGGACGGCTCCTTGGCCTGAGGAAGCACCGGGTCCTCGGTTGCTTGCGGTAACTGCGCGCATCGCAACTTGAGCCGTGCGGCGCAGCCCCAACATTTCCTTGACGACTGCTGGCACTTTGTACCTTTGTTGACACCTTCGCCGGGAGCCAGTCTGAAACACCAGGAGACGTCCCGAGACGATTGCGTCAAACGTTCGAATACAGGTGAGACGCCCTGACATGCCCTGAGACGTCGGGAGACGCAGTGCCAACTGACTCTTAATCCCAAGGTTCAGGGTTCGACTCCCTGCGCGAGCACCATCACGCGTGTGCAAGTTCGGCTGACAGGTCCCAAAAGGCCTTCGGCTGATGGGTCACACACCTTCGGCTGATATGTCACAGCTACTTCGGCTGATTTGTCACGCTCCCGCACATGAGGGAGATGAGCGTGACTGAGCAGAGGTACAAGGCGGTCCTGGCGGTAATTGGCGACGGTCGGACGGTGGAGGAGGTGGCCAAGGATTGGGGCATCTCACCGTTGGCTGGTGCGATACGAAGGCGACGGACTGGAAGGCCTGAATAATCGGTCGCACCGACCAGCTCACTGTCCTCATCAAACCTCGCCCGCTGTGGAAGCGATGGTGCTCGAGATGCGCCGGGCACATGCCTACTGGGGAGCTCGCCGAATCGCCTTCGAGGTGGCCCGCAAGCGCATCCAGCCGGCGCCCTCGGAGTCGGCGGTCTATCGCTGCATGGTCCGCGCGGCAGTCATCGACCCCATGACGCGACGCCGGCGGCGGGAGACCTGGAAGCGGTGGGAACGCGGCGGACCAATGGAGCTCTGGCAGCTCGACCTCGTGCACGGCTTCTTGTTGGCTGACGGGACCTCAGCGAAGGCCCTCACCGGCATCGACGACCACTCGAGGTACTGTGCACGACCATATAGCACCGTTAGCCGAGATCAGTCCTCACGCGGGTCACTGCATCGTTGAATGGTTGGCGCCGGACAACGACCTCAAGGCCAGGCGTGAGCCACTGGTCACCGGGGCAGCGGGTTCGGGCCGGTCGCAGTGACGAGGCGTTGTGGGACCCAGTCGTCGACGTGGACGAAGCCGTCGAACGAGGCGCCCTCCAGGACGCACACGTCGTACAGCGAACGGCGATAGAACTTCACGTGGGTGAAATCCTCGAAGAGCGTGTAGTACGGCTCGTTGTCGGCGTTCTGGAACTGCTGTCCGGTCAGGGCGGCGCGGTGCTCCCGCGAGAACGCGTCGACGTCCTCGCCCACGACGACCCCGAGATGCTCGAGGCCCATCCGGTAGACGCGCTGGTGGACCGGCGGGATGAGCTCGATGAGGGGGACCGGCGTCCCGTCGAGGACGCGGAGCGGGTCCGCGAGGAGGATCTTCGAGATCGGTCGGCCGTTCCAGACGTCCTCGACGTTCGCGGTCGCGTAGCGCTCGAGGAGTGTGCGCAGATGGACATACTGGTCCCAGTCCGGGACGCGGACCGCCAGGTGGCTCAGCGGGTACGGGCGGATGTCGATGCCGCGCGTGAGCAGGCGCTCGTGCTGCATCGCCGCGAATCCGCGGTAGTCCCCGATGATGTCGCCGACCGGATCAGCCATCGCGTCGCCACCCTCCGAGCCATCATGCTACGAGGACTGACCGGCAGAGGATGACGATGTCGACCTCACATCCGGACCAGCTGTGCCTCCAGCACCTTGAGGTCGGCTTCGACCCGGAGCCGGGTCGCCTTGGCCCGAGCCCGGAAGGCGGGATCGAACCCGAGCCGCGCGGCCATGAT
>WNGL01027904.1_pt1 | contig 14039 bp, 11 predicted proteins | sample 5400591 | NCBI WGS metagenome assembly WNGL01 (sample SAMN13153377, study PRJNA577476) | soil metagenome | isolation source: 80 cm soil or saprolite under Garry oak tree replicate 1 | place: USA:California | collected 2016-06-15
GCTACCGAAGACACAAACGCCATCAAAAACTTAGTAGCCGCGTATGAAGGCGAACTCAATTCTCATGCAAAATACAAAGCCTTCGCTTTGAAGGCGGAAGCGGAAGGCCATCACGGCGCAGCCAGCCTCTTTCGCGCCGCAGCCCGCGCCGAGCAGATCCACGCGGGCAATCACGCCCGCGTCATTCGCCGCATGGGCGGAGAAGCCAAGGCGGAGATTCACCCTATCCGTGTCAAATCCACTCTCGAAAATCTAAAGGCTGCCTTGGGAGGCGAACTGCACGAGATCGACTCGCTCTATCCCGCGTTCCTGGATTACGCCACTTCCCAGCTAGACACTACAGCCGCGCGATCCTTTACATGGGCAATCGAATCCGAAAAAACCCACGCCAAGCTATACTGCGAAGCTGTCGCCGCGGTCGAAAAGGGCTCATCCGACGGCTGGACCCGTGCTGAGCTCGAATTCTATGTCTGCACCCTATGCGGCTACACCGCCAAGACTCCCGAGGCTGAGAACTGCCCTGCTTGCAACTTCCTATGGGAGAGATTTGAAGTCATTCGATAGGCTTGTCCAGCATCTCGAACGCGCTCAATAGCTCCATTCCCGCTATACCGCAATACACTTCCTCCCCGTCCGGTGACCAAAATCGCCACTCCTGCATCTAAAGAAACAGCAAGAGGGCAAGCGCTGGAGGCGAATCGATGTTTAGCCCAGTGGTCGCGATGGAAGACCAGGCGGTCGTCAGGAATCTTGTGACTGCCTTCGAAGAGGAAATGAAAGCGCATACAGCCTGTAAGGCGTTTGCTGCCCAGGCGGAAGGCGAAGGTCTGCATGGTCCCGCCAGTCTTTTCCGCGCCACTTCCCGCGCCGAGCAGATTCATGCCAATAACCACGCCCGCGTCATCCGTCACCTGGGTGGCGAGGCCCTTGCCGACGTCCCGGAAATCCCTGTCGGAAGCACCATCGAAAACTTGAAAACTGCATTGGCCGATCAGCGCTTCGAAACCGACTACCTGTATCCGGCCTTCTTGTCTGCCGCCGTGTCCCTTATGGACACCACCGCCATTCGCTCGTTCACCTGGGCCCTCGAGGCAGACAAATCCCACGCCCGCCTCTATAGCGACGCCTTTGCTCGACTGAGTTCGAATGTAAATAGCGGATGGGCGCGATCCCGGCACGACTTCTTCGTGTGCGCGCTCTGCGGCTACACCGCTGAAAATCCCGAAGCAGAAAACTGTCCCGCCTGCAATCTGCTTTGGGACCGATTCGAAACCATCCGGTAGCACATTCCCTACGAGGCGGAGCCCGAACTCCACAGCCCCGCTGATTGCACGTTTTTCAAATCAGCCCAATCGCTCATCGCACTGAAGTAAACGGCGAAGCCGGCAGTCCCTCGCCATTAAACAGATTGCACTGCGGACTGTTCGCCCATCCGTACCGCACAAATACCGGCGCCGGCACTTCAACACTCGAAGCCACCATCGACGTGCCGTCAATGGTCACAGTCGCAGTGGAGAACTTCCCGTCCGCACCCGCCACCTCAACTCCGGTCACCGTGCCCGCCTTCGCCATCAGCCCTTTCGCGTGGTCCAGCCATACGCGAATCGACGCACCCTCCGGCGTAGCCTGCCGAAACATCGGTCCCGAATACTCAACAGCTTCGCCATAAGTGAGAGCCCGCGCCGCACGCGCCAGCCTCAGCCCCACATCGAACTTGTCCGTCGGGTGCACATCCGCAGGATTCCCAATGTCAATCGTCACAGCCATCGCCGTGTTGCGAAGCTCCAGTGTCCTAACCTGTTGCTCCCGCAATGTAGCCCAGTCCTCCGACGGAGTCGAAGTAAAGTTTGAAATCTGCGTGAACAAAAATGGAAAATCGCCCACTCCCCACTGGTGCCGCCAATCCTCAATCAGCGTCCGCATAATCCGGTCATAGAGATTCACCCGCGCCAGCGCGCTGTTGCTTTCGCCCTGGTACCAGATCACACCGCGAATCGGAAGCGGCGTCAGCGGCGCAATCATCCCGTTCCACAGGAGCCCAGGGCCCCAGCTATTGAGCGGCGGATGCCATGGAAACTTCGGTATCGGCCTGCCTTGCGCCCGCGCCTCTTCCCGCTGCCGCTGTTCATCCTTTTCCCCGAGAGTTGCATCGATCTCACGGTCCGTCATTTTTCCGCGCGCCACAAACACCGATGTTAGCGCCGCATCTTCTCCCAGCGCGGTCAACCGAACCCACGAATCCGCAACCGTCCCGCCCCACGTCGAATCGATAACGCCCACCGGCACGTGTTCCTTCTGCGCAATGTCCCGGGCGAAGTACCACGCCACCGCCGAGAAATCGTTCGCCGTCTCCGGACTCGAAACAGTCCACCCATCGGTATCGGCATTGTCCTGTGCAAAATCGGAAACCTTCTTCTTGATCATCAGCAAACGAATCTGCGGATTGTCGGCGTGCGGCAGATCCTCTGCTGCGGTTGCCGCCCGGCTCATCGGGAACTCCATGTTCGATTGCCCTGAAGCCACCCAGACATCGCCCACCATCACGTCATCCAACGTAAGCGCCGGCCGCGGCACCGCATTTGCCGTACCCGCAACCACGCACTGCACCGTCATAGTGAACGGCCCACCCGCCGGCCCTGGCTTCAGATAAACGCTCCAGTGGCCCAGCGGTCCAGCTTGCGTGCCTCGCGTCTCGCCACGAAACGTGACTGCCACACCCTCCCCCGGTGCCGCCATCCCCCATACATGCACCGGCAGATCGCGTTGGATCACCATGTGATTCGTCAGGATAGTTGGCAGAACAACCTGGGCATGCAGAACCGAGCCCGGCATCAAGGCAAGCAGAACAAGAGATCGAATGTTCACGGAATCCTCATCGGTGGAAATTGCCAGAGACTTAACAGGCCATACGAGGGCCGGTTCTTCAGAAAAACAACGTTATCAGAGCGCCGCCCATTTCGTCAGCGATGCAGGCGCATTCCCTTCATTTCCAAATCCTTATTCGGCGCGCAACATTTCCGAAGCGGTGGGGTCTAATCAGAGGGTATGTGTGCGCCCGAAAACCGGTCCTCAAGTTAACGAGGAACCTTCGGAATAGCACCAACGTACCAGCTGTAAATTTCACTTTGAAAGATTTGCACTTTTTCCCAATTCATTCTGGGCGACACTGAAAAGGAGCCCACAACCCGACCGGAGGACCGATGCCTTCCTTGCGAACTCCACGCACAGCTGCATTAGCTCTCATGGCGATCGCAATTTTTCCGCTTTTTTCATCACAATGCCATGCCCAAGCCGCCCTTCTCATGGAAGAACCCTACGGATTCTTTGGCACCTTGAATCCAACCGGGCACGACGCCATTTACTTCGCCCGCATCTGTGCCGACACTCCCATCAAGCTGCGCCGCTGCGAAGCCGGCGAAATGGGCGTCGTCCTCTCGCGATACAGTGACATTGCCGATTACGACTGGGTTGCGATCCCGCTCCTTCCCTATCTCTATTCCGTTGAAAATGCGTCCGCAATTCCAGAACGCGTCAACCGCGATACCGTCAACAAGGTTCGCGAACAATACCACGAGGCGCATTTGCTCAGCCTGGGCGATGACGTGCCGCGCGGCGGCTTCATGACCGGCGGCTGGTCTGAACTCATAGGTGTCGCCTACGAGCGCTGCCTGTACGCCTTTCGTTTCGAAACCACCGAGGAACAGGACGACGCATTCATCGCCAAAATGAACGCGGACCAAAATCACTCCCATTTCCAATTGCTTTTCAGCAATTGCGCGGACTTCTCGCGCGAAGTTCTCAACTTCTATTTCCCTCGCACTTTTCGCCGGAGTTTCTTTCCCGACGCCGGCATGACTACCCCGAAGCAGATTGCGTACAAGCTGGTGAAACATGCTCGTAAGCATCCAGAAACGCAGTTGCAGATCGTGGAGATTCCGCAAGTTCCCGGCTACCGGCGTCGCAGCCGCTCCAATAAAAGCATCGCCGAATCGCTCGTAACCACCGGGTATGCCGTCCCCATCGCAGTGCTGAACCCCTATCTCGCCGGCGGCCTTTTCGTGGACTACCTGGTGCGCGGCCACTTTCACATCATGCCCAAAAACCCGGCGAAACTCTCCCCCGAGAGCCTTGCTACCTTGACATACACCGGCGAGTCAACGCAGAATCCCGACAGCGCCAGTGTCCAGGTCCACAGCGCCGCTGCAAGCGGCTTTACGGAGATTCCCTCCGAAGCACCAGCCAACTCCGGCCTGAAAGAAATCATGGCCACACATGAGTAAGTCCACACCACAAAGCCTGAAAAACCACGGCAGACTCGACCCCCCGTATCACCTCTTTGTCTTCGCCGTCTATCTCGCCAACCTCGTCTATGCGAGCTTTCATCTCCACCGCCAGCCGAGCCTTTCGTCTGGTTGGTATCTCGTGCTTTCGATCGTGGTAATCATCCCGATCCTCAAGCTCCGCACCTATCCCCTCAAGGTGCAGGACCGCATCATTCGACTCGAAGAGCGCCTCCGCTTGCAGGCCCTTGCTCCCACCGTGTGGCATTCGCAAATCTACCGTCTCAGCGAAGACCAACTCATCGGACTCCGCTTCGCCACGGATGACGAGGTCGTCGACCTCGCGAAACAGGCCCTCGAACACAACTTGAATCGCAAGCAGATCAAGGAACGCATCAAAGAATGGCGCCCAGATGAATGGCGCCTCTGATGTCTCGCAGGTCCAACTTCACGCGCGCCCCATCAATGCAAAGCAGGTTCTCTCCCGCGCTCTGGGGTTATTCCTGATTCGGGCTTTAGGAGCCGCTTTGCTCATCCTCACTACTGCCTTTCTCTTCCGCCAGTGACTCTGTATCCAGTTCGTGCTCCTTGCGATAATGCTCCACCGGCATCTTTCCATCCCACCAAGCCCAGTTCATCGGATAAACATCCGGATCGCCAAACACTTGGTAAAAATGCCACACCACAATCGCCAGGCTCGCCAGGATCGCCTCACAAAAATGCACTGCGGTAGCAACATCCACCCACCAGCGCGCCAGCAGATTGCCCACCCAGACCTTCGCCCACATCATCACGCCGGTCAGGCCCATTAACCCCGTTCCCCACACCAGCGCCCAATACTCCGCCTTCTCGCCGTAGGTAAACCGCCCGAACTTCGGCTTGTTGCGGCTCAAGCCAAGGTGATAAAGCATCGCTTGAACTGCGTCGCGCAAATCCCTCCTTCGCGGAGCGATATCGCGAATAAACCTCCGCCCTTCCCGTAGCGCCGCGAAGTAGAAGACGTGATAAATCCCCGCGCCCATCAGCACCACGCCCGCCACGCGATGCACAATACTGCGCAGCCTCTCGCCCATCCCCAACACTTCCGCAAGCCACGAATTCGGAAACTTGAGCGCGAATCCAGTAATCACCAGCAAGACGAAGCTTGTCAGCAGAATCAGATGCTGCCACCTCTGATTCGTTGTCATGCGAACCATCATCGGGTTCTGCATCCGTCGACGCGCCACCGCCTTGCTGCGCCAGAGAATCACGTTGTGCAGAAACATTCCGCCAATCACGCCAAGGATCAGCACCACATAAATGAGCCGCACCCAACGTACGGCAACTGACCCAATATCCTTCGGGTGCACACCGTCCGCCTGGTGTACCGGCGTCAGCGTAAACTTCTGCGTCACGCCCTTGTGACATTTGCCGCAGGTAGCATCGAGGTTTGCGCGATTCACAGTAGAGCGCGCATCGCTCGACGGCAAAATATTGTGCACCCCATGGCAGCTCGAGCAGTTCGCCGCAACCACCGAGCCGCCCTCCGCGGCGAGCCCGTGATAACTGTCCATGTAACTTGATACTCGGTTTCCTGGTAAGCCAAACTCGCTCGAAAGCCGCACGCCCGAAGTGAATCCCGTGGCAATCCGTACAAACCGGTGACTGGCCGTTTCCACGCGCAATCGCCTGCCCGTGCATGCTTTGGTTGAATGTCTTTTCGATTTCAGTGTGGCATTTCCCGCAGGTCAACGGCACGTTGAACTTTGCAATCGGTGATTTGTCATCGTTGGCGCCAAGTATCTGATGTGCGCCATGACAGTCCGTACACACGGCAGCCTTCGTCGAACCCTTCTCAGTGGCGCGTCCATGCACGCTTTCCTGGTAGGAGATGAAGGGCTGCGCACTCACCCCATTCGACTCCATCAGGAACTTCTGCCCATGACATCGCCCGCACGTCACAGGAATATTGGCATGATTCACCGGCGACTTAGCATCGTCGACTGCCAGAATCTCGTGCGCGCCCCCATGGCAATCCTCGCAGTTTGCCGCCGGCGACTTGCCACTCTTGCTCGCTTTCGCGTGGGTGCTGTGCGAATAAGCTTCCTGTGCATCCGCATGGCACTGCACGCACCGGACCTTCTCCGGTGGAGTCTCGTGCACCAGGCTCTTTACATCCTTGTGGCAATCCACACACGAAAACATCGCGCCGTGAATCGAATGCTTCAGCTTGCCTTCGTCTACATACAAGCTGACCTTCTTGCCATTCACATCCTTTGTCAACGTAGAGTCGGAATGGCAGGCGAGGCAGTCTTCACTTTTGAATTTGTGCGCTGCGTGAGCCTCACAGGCCAAGACAAACAGAGATAGAACAAGCGTTCGACACAGAATTCTTCGTGCGAGATTCACGCTCTAGAGGAAATGCTTTATCACAAAGCCTCGCTGTGACTCGAATCACAACGCTAAAGCCGATGGCGCGTCAGTCGAAATAAGCACTCAGCGTCAGCACCAAGAGCGTCAGCCCGATGAAGATCGCCGTAAACCCAATCACCTTGGAAAAGTTAATCTGCCAGATCGCCGGAGGCTCGCCGAGTTTCGCTTCTAATTTCCCCTGCTTCGCCAGCCGCTCATATTCCTTCGGCCGCTTGTGTTTGAATTCTTCTTCGCTCTCAACACCGGTAAAGATCACCATGTCCATTGGAAAACTGTCCGGCCGCAGATGCGTATTCACGAAATGAATCGAAAAGATAAACAGAATCGCCAGCAGCCCTTCCTCACTGTGAATCACCAGCACTGCGTTCAACGCCCATCCCGGCAGAAAGTGCGCGAAGAATGGCGCGAACCACATTGCATACCCTGAGAATCCGATGACGATCATTCCCCAGAACACCGCCCAATAATCGAACTTCTCCCAATAGGCGTAGCGCTCAAACTGCGGCTTCGGCCCTAATCCAATGAACCACAGCATGTGACCAAAAAGATCCTTAACGTCCTTCCAGTTGCCCACCATGGAAGTCGAGCCCCAGAAGATTCCTTTTTCATGATTGACGAATGCGCGAGTGAAGATGTCCTTGACGTACACCAGAAACGCCAGCGTTAGAACCACAGCGCAGAGCTTATGAAAGAAGAGAATCGCTCCGAACCCGCCAACCCCGCTGGCCAAACCGCGCGCCCAGATACTGTCGCTGAAACGCAGCGGCAATCCGGTCCCCGCCAGCCCAAGAAATGTCGTGAAAAGGACGGCGTGGAGGTATCTCTGTGCCCGCGTAAAGCGCATGAAGAACCGGCCGTCAACGCGGCCCGCCTCGACGCTCTTCTCCGCTGCTTGCTCCAAATCAGCCATCCCTTCCCCCTTGTGCCGACTTCTTCTTCACCTGGTCATATCGCGCGCGAATCAGCCACAGTATCGTGTGAATCACAAAGAACGTAAGCGTGCCGGCCAGCAGCAGATTCATAAACAGCCGCACAAAATAAAGCGCCGGATTCAGCTTGCGATCATGCGAGTTGGCATGCGGTTGATATTCCACGAAGCTGAGGTTTGCGCCCTTATGACACCGCCCGCAAGTCACCACCAGGTTGGCCTTGGCAATCGGCGATCGTGGGTCGGACGCCGGCAAGATGTTATGCGCTCCATGACAGTCCCAGCAGCGCGCCGTCTCCACATAGCCACCCAGCAAGCCCAGTTGCGAGTGGAAGGTGTCGTGGTATGTGGATAGCTTGTCCTTGTGGCACGATCCGCAGATCGGCGTGGACTGCATGCGAAACTCCGCTTCCGTCGGCTGCAGAATCGCGTGAGCAGTGTGGCAGTCCGTGCATACCGGAGCCTTCAAGTTGCCTTTGGCTACGGCATGACCATGCGCCCCGCCTTGAAAATCGTCGTTGATCTTCGCGTGACAGGCTCCGCATGTCTTAGGAATATTGGATTTGAAAGTGGGGCTCTGCGGGTCCTTGTGACTCAGAATGTGATGCGATCCGTGGCAGCTCTGACAGTTTGCCGCCACCAGCAGCCCTTCTTTGCTCAGCGCGAATCCATGAATAGAATCCATGTACAGCGGATAGACGTTGGGCAACCCATGCTTCTTTGCCATCGCCCCGTCGCTGTGGCATTTGCCGCATGTCTTCGGAATGTTCAGCGGATAGACAGCCGATCGAGAATCCGCCTTTGGAAAAATGGCGTGGACATCGCCGTGGCAACTCCCGCACGGATGCTCCTTCGCGGAAGAATGCACGCTTCCAACCAGTCTCGAAGCCTCATCGGCGTGGCAGGTCTTGCACTCCACTGGCGCAACGTGTTCGGGGTGCGGATACTCCTTGATGTCGGCGTGGCAATTGTTGCACTGCAAGCTTCCGTGAATACTGGCGCCAAACTTCTGCCCATCCACTGAGACGCTGTGCCCCGCCGCGTCCTGCATTGTCTTGTCGCTATGACAGGCGAGGCAATCCGATTGCGCATTCAAACTGACCGCCGCGAAGGCAAACGCCAGTCCAAAAAGTCCGATAGCGATGCCTTTGGAATGGGAGGCTGATTTCCATCTGTCGGCGAGCCACCGGGCAGGGCCGCCCAGACCTGCGATGGAGAATGCTGAGATTCCTGCGGCTTCGGTCATGCTGCCGTCTCTCTCCATGCCGAAAGAGCGCAATTGGTCCTTCTTACACGGCTTCCCATGGCGGATCGCTCCACCTACGCTGGAACCTTCTCGCGCGGCTTGCACCTCTGAGGAAAGTCTCTTGTGAGAAATGCCGCAGTGATCGGGGTCACAAATCCACAACAGATGTGAAACCAATATCCATTTCCGTGCGATGTAGAGCACCGCAATCGCAGCACGACCCAACGCCTTCAAGATGATGAACCCCACTGGAAGTTTCGAGCATCATAAGCTACGGAAAAACTCGCTCCAGCCATGTATGCGCGAAGGTTTTGTAACAGGGCACGACTTTAATAGCCTGCCCTGAGCACGGTCGAAGGGTGCCGCAAGGTAGCTGAAAATGATGAGGGCTTTAGCCCTGCGGGAACTCTCCCGAGGGATCAAAGTCAAGCCTCTCCCGCAGCCTTTTCTGCCCGTACAGTCACCAGCCAATACACTGCGCTCTGCCCCCGAGACATGTTCAAGCCAACTTCGCACAATCAACAAAGCGCATGCGGAGGTGATGCCAGTCACATGCCTCTCTGTTGCCATTCAGGGACAATGAATCCGCTGATTGAGGAAGGCTTTATGGCCACTTCTGCGATACCTGCAACCAAAACCATGCTCACCCTCCCCGGCGACGCCCTCCGCCAGATTCAATGGCGTTACGCCGACCGTTTCGACCTCCAAATGCTTGTCCAATCCGCCCGCGGAGTCGCTCGCGGAACAGTTGCCCACATGGTGTCCGCTGGCGAGCGAAACAGCCACGAATGGACCCCCGCCAAGGTCGAAATGCTGGAAGCCTTCGATCGAGCCGGCATCACCGCAGCCTTCATGGAGCCTGAAGAAGGCGGCTTCATCGTCGGACCCAAAAATCTCGCTCTCTCTCTGGCAGCCTTCGAACTCGCATGGGTCGATGGTGGAGCAGCCACAGCAGCTCTCGCTGGCTTCCTCGCTCTCGCTCCCATTCACGAACGCGGAACCGAGAAGCAAATTAATCGCTACAAGAGCCTTTCCGCTCCGCCCCAACCAGGAGAGAACCGCAAACCGTGGCGCGGCGCATTCGTCCTCACCGAACCCATCCCCTACGTTGGTGTGGACACCGGCATGCTTAACGGCAAAATGCGCATTGCCGAATGGAAGACCGGCCAAGAGCCCTGGCTCCAGGTCGACAAGCGCGGCCGCTTCATCACCAACATCGCCTTCGCCAACTTCGTCACCGCCGCCGTCAACTCAGACGATCCACAGATCAAAGGTAGTTGCGTCATCATCCTCGAAGAAACCGACGAGGGCACATTCGACCACGGCACCCCGACAAAGAAGCTCGTCCACCAGCTCTCGTCCACGGGCGACCCCATCTTCAGTCTCAAAGTCCCCGCCAGCCGCATTGTCGGGGGCTACACCGTCAAGGATGGCGTCATCGTTCCCAACTTCAATCACGGCGAAATCATCGAAGCCGTGTTCCGCCGTACGCGCGTCGCCGTCGGTCTCATGACCGCCGCCAAGCTGCTCTCTGCCGTCGAGCCCGTCATTCGCTACCAGCGCGGCCGGTTCCGCGGAGCAGAAGGCGCCAAGCCCGGCACCGTTCGCTACGAACAAGGCATCCAGCAACGCGAAGACGCCCTCCACCGTCTCATCGACGTCTGGTCCACCGGCGAAGCCGCTGCATCCCTGGGATTCGCAACCGCACGCCTCTTCGACGACCTCGACCCCCTCGAGAAATACAAGACCGAACTCCTCAAAGACAGCGGCATCCAGGGCGGCCGCGCCGAAATGAAAGCCCTCCGCGAAAGTGAGCAGCGCGCCATCGAGTTCCTCACTCTGCATCATGACAACCCGCGCCGCGCCGAACTAGCCGCCGATCCCCTCGTCGATTTCGTACTCAAGGATTCCGTCGCCAACGTCATCTGCCCCGCCACCAAGCTATGGAACACCGGCCATGGCGCCAACATCATGCGCGAAGCGGTAAGCCTCATGGGCGGCTACGGCATCACTGAAGATTGTCCCGGTTTCCTGGCCACCAAGTGGATGGACGCGCAGCTCGAAGCCACCTACGAAGGCCCCGAAGCAGTACAGCGTCGCCAGCTCACTATCACCATGACTTCGGAAGTCTTCCTCGCCCAGTTCCGCGCCTGGACCGCCGAGATGCGCAGCATCGCCTCCACCCGCCCAGGCACCGGCGCCTGCACTCTCGCCTCTGCCATGCAGATGTGGCTCTGGACCCTCAATCATCTCCGGAACGCCACCGATCCCGACGGCAACAAGCTCTACCACGGCCAACGTCAGGGCGTAACATTCCCGCTCGCCGACGCGCTCTGCTGGCTCCTCGCATCCCGCTATCAGATTCTCGATGTGATTGAACTCGAAGCCCGAGGCTCGCTTGACGCAACCGTCGCCGAAGATCTGACCGCATCCATCCAGTTCTTTAGCGACCTCGCACACTCACAAGCTGCACAGGCCGCTGGCGAAGTTTCCCGCATCTGCGCCGACCTGGTCTTCGGATACAACCAGCACCCATCGTGGAACGACGAAGCCCAAAAGTGCTGTTTCCTCTCCACCGAGCTTGAGGACTACGAAGTCACCATGCCCGGTATCTCCGCCATCGCCGTCGACGTGCTCTCCACCAACGGTGCGCATCCAGAGAAAGCCGGCCCCTGCGCTGGCTGTGCCGGCTCCAGCGAATTTCTCCGCCTCCAGAACAAACTTTGCAGTTGCCTCAGCGGCTCTCGCCTCGCCAAAGATCGCGCCGCGGAAACTGTAAGCAAAATAATGATCCCCGAAGCCCTGGACTACCCCGCATGAGCGCAGATTCGATCAGCGCCAATCTGGGTGCGGATGCGGGTGCCCCAGAGCCTGTCCTGAGCTTGTCGAAGGATCTCGATTCTGAGACCTGGGTGGCCACTCCAGCCTCATCACCCGAGATGGACATCGACCGTCCCTCCATCGACGTCGACATCGCCTGCACCGGCTTCGGCCCGGCGATCGGCGGCTTCCTCACCACCCTCACCCAGGCCTGGCACGAGAATCCCGCCGACCCAGCCTGCAGGTGCTCTGCTACGAGCGAGCCGACGACATAGCCTCCGGCGTCAGCGGCGTCGTCACCCAGGCCAGAGGAATTCGCGCCAGCTTTCCCGATCTCAACGTTGCAGAAATTCCTTTTGCCGCCGAAATCCAAAACGAGCGTGTGCTTTATCTGCTGGATCCCCATGGCGCCAGCCGCCGCTCCATCGCTTTGCGCATCGGTGACTGGGCTTTGCGCTTCGCATCGGGCCTCGTCGGCGTGCGAGATCACGCGTTCGAACTGCCCTGGACCCCATCCTTCCTCCACAAGCACGGCGGACTCATTCTCTCCATCGGGCAATTTAATCAATGGATCGGCTCGCAGCTCATGGCCTCCGGATTTGCTCAGATATGGCCCGGCACTCCCGTTACCGCCCCTCTCTTCGCTGATCGAGCCGTCACCGGTGTGCGCCTCGCCGATCAGGGAGTCGACAAGCACGGGGCACCATCCGGCAGCTTCCTTCCCGGAATGGACGTCCATGCGCAACTCACAGTAGTTGGCGATGGCCCCTTTGGCGCAGTGGGTCGAGCGCTTGACCAAAAGTTCGGAACCCCGGAAGGCCACGCAAAACGCGAGTGGGCACTCGGCATGAAGTTCGTCATCGAGTTGCCTTCCGAAGCCACCAGCCCCGGCAGCCCGCTCCAACCAGCCACCGTGTGGCACACCTTCGGCTACCCCGAACCGGAAATTTTCGGCTTCCTTTACGTACATCCCGATCGCATCGTCTCCGTCGGAATCTTTGTGCCCTCGTGGATGAGCGACCCCTCACGCACTGCCTATCGCTACCTGCAGCACTACATCCAGCACCCCGCGTTGTGGAAGTTCCTAAAGTACGGAACCCTGCGCTCCTGGGGCGCAAAGTCGCTCGACGAATCCGGCCGTCACGGTGAGCCCTTCTTGACTGGCGACGGATACGCGCGCATCGGCGAAGGCTCAGGCTCCACCAATATGCTCGCCGGCTCGGGGGTAGACGAAGCCTGGACCACCGGCACCCAACTGGCCCAAGCCGTCATCGAACTGCTCCGTGCCGGCAAGCCCTTCACACAAGAAAATCTCTCGGCAACTTACGAAACTCGCCGCCGCGCCAGCTGGGTAGAGCGTGGCGCACGCGAATCGGAAGACGCGCGCAACGGATTTCACGGTAGTGTTATCCATGGAATGATTGGCATGGCCCTCGCCGGTCTCACCGGCGGCCGAATTTCTCTCAGCGCCAATATTCCGCCAACTCACAAACAGATTCGCACCACACATTCGCGATCCGGCAACTTGAAACGCAAAGAAGCTGCAGAGCTTGCGATCAACGATGGACGCCCCCTGCACGATGCGCTCATGTCCGCGCGAGGCTGGCCCGAAATCGTCTTCGACGGCCGCTTGCTCGTCTCTCATCAGGACGCACTGCTAATGGGCGGCAAAGTGCAAGCCATGCCCGGCTTCGCTGACCACGTTGCCTTCCGCAGCATCGGCCTCTGCATCAGTTGCGAAGACAAGACCTGCATCGCCATGTGCTCCGGCCAGGCAATCACTTTAGGCGCAGAAGGCCTGCCCGCATTCGAGCGCGAAAAATGCGTCCACTGCGGCGCCTGCCTATGGAACTGTTCCAAGGAGTTCGACGACGACCTGACCAACATAGATTTTCGCGCCGGCTCCGGCGGGTTGCATTCGGCGGAGAACTGATGACCAACGAAAAATGCAAGCTCGAGACGGAAGGCAAGAACTTCAGAAGGAGTACCGAAACTTCAAAGGGAGAGAACGAAGTAAGTTTTGGGGATAAAGACTCCAGTTGGAGGGTACGGGCTTTAGCCCGCACATTCAACCAAGCCAAATTGAATATGGGCTTTAGCCCCGGAAACGGGAGCAGTTGGAGGGTGCGGGCTTTAGCCCGTACATTCAGCCAAGGTGGATGAGGGGCTTTAGCCCCTGAGGAACAAAGTTGAGACCGGCGCGAAAACCAAATCTCGTTAGGGCTGGCGTCTATTTTGTCACAACCCAGACCGATGGCCGCAAGCCTTTCTTCAGACACGATAGGTGGGCTCGCCTGATGTTGAGTGTGTTGGACCACTATGACAGTGCCGGGTACTCCCTCCATGTCTATGT
>WNGL01028860.1_pt1 | contig 14034 bp, 15 predicted proteins | sample 5400591 | NCBI WGS metagenome assembly WNGL01 (sample SAMN13153377, study PRJNA577476) | soil metagenome | isolation source: 80 cm soil or saprolite under Garry oak tree replicate 1 | place: USA:California | collected 2016-06-15
GCCCGTTCTCTGCTTTGCTCTTCATCGGCGGCTCCTTGTCCCCGGTGTGGGGACCGTTTCCTTGACAGACCCGATTCTCAGGCCGGTCAAGGGGCCGCCGCTACATCTCGAATTTCAACAGGCTACGGGACAAGCCCGGCGTCGAAGACGGGCACGGCGTTTCGCAGCTTTAACCCTGTGTCTGCGAACGCTGGACATGGTCGGGAGGACAGGCGCGAAAGGTCGACTCGGGAGGTAGCCACGTCGTGGTCGTGAGAGAATGGTGAACATGGAGAACCGGTACACCGGAGTGTTCGAGCAGGTTGGCGAGTGGTGGATCGGGTTTGCAGAGGAGCTGCCTGGCTGCAATGTCCAGGAGCGAACGCTCGAAGAGGCCCGTACTGACCTGAAGGATGCCATTCAGGACGTCCTCCAAGCCAATCGTGAGCTGGCTCGGCGCGAGGCTGAGGGCCACCAGGTAGTTCGGGAGGCAGTGGCCATTCCCGTGGAATGATGCGGGCGGACCTTGTCCGCCATCTTGGTTCGCACGGCTGCCAGCTGCGAAGGTGGCCGCCACTTGATCTACTGGAATCCCGCCAACCGCAAGACAAGCGCCGTTCCGCGGCACAACGAGATCGTCGAGCCAGTCGTCTCACGCATCTGCAAGGATCTGGGGATTCCGAAGCCTGGCGCGTGAGTGGTGGACGTGAACCTGGCGCGCGGCGGCGAATAGGGGCATGACGACCTACCTGGCCTTCCTCAGGGCCATCAATCTCGCCGGCCACAAGCGGGTCGCCATGGCCGACCTGCGCGACCTTCTGGGGCAGCTCGGCTTCCGCGACCCACGCTCGCTGCTGCAGAGCGGCAATCTCGTCTTCGGCGGTCAGACGCGAGCGACCAGCGCCCTGGAACGGCTGCTGGAGGCGGAGGCAAAGAAGAGCCTCGCTCTCGAGACCGAGTTCTTCGTCCGCACCGCGGAGGAGTGGAAGGCGGTGGTCGCCCAGAATCCCTTCCGGGAAGAAGCGAAGCGCGATCCCGGCCATCTCCTGGTGTTCTGTCTCAAGGCCGCGCCGGACATCAAGGCCGTCGAGGCGCTGCAAGCCGCCATCAAGGGCCGCGAGGTCGTTCGCGCCAAGGGTAGGCATGCCTACATCGTCTACCCCGACGGCGTCGGCCGCTCGCGCCTGACGAGCGCTCTCATCGAGAGACACCTCGGCACGAGGAGCACGGGTCGCAACTGGAACACGGTGCTGAAGCTCGGGGCCCTCGCCACCGGGTGATGGAGGCCGGGAACCATGGAGCATCGGGAGTTCAACCGGACGATCCCCCTCGTCCTTCTGGTCGCGGTGGTCGGCGTCCTCGCGCTGCACCACTGGTATGTCGTGACCGAAGGCAGTGCCTTCCTGTTCGCGCTCTTCATCCTCCCCCCCTTCGGGATGTTGGCCCTCGGGGGCGTCGTCTACCCGCCCGTCCTCTGGTCGATCGGAAAATACGGCACCGACCTCCCCTTTGCCGTGAAGATCGTCGGCGCCCTGCTCTTCATTTCCGGCCTCGGAATCGGCTTCTACCTGTTCAAGCACGTCTACCGCTTCTAGTCCGGCAGCGCGGGCGGATCCCCCTCCCGTGCTAACCTCGCCCGCGATGAGCCGCCCTCCGGTCGTGTCCCTCCGCGAGGTCCGGAAGCTCTACCCGCGGGGCGCAAGGGCGGTGGCGGCCCTCGACGGAGTGACCCTGAGCGTGGACGAGGGCGAGAAGCTGGTGATCATGGGCCCGTCGGGCTCGGGCAAGTCGACCCTGCTCTCGATCCTCGGCTGCCTGGACCGGCCCACCAGCGGCGAGTACGACCTGGAGGGCGAGCCCGTCTCGTCCCTCCCGGACGATCGCCTCTCCCACATTCGCAACCGGCGCATCGGCTTCGTCTTCCAGTCCTTCCACCTGCTGCCCCAGCTCACGGTGGCGGAGAACGTGGAGACGCCGCTCCTCTACGGGGAGGTGCCTCTCCCGGAGTGGCGGCCGCGGGCGCTCGCGAGCCTCGCCCGGGTTGGCCTCGCGGAGCGGGCGGACCACCGGCCCTCGGAGCTCTCGGGCGGGGAGGCGCAGCGCACCGCGATCGCCCGCGCCCTGGTGACGGAGCCGCGCCTGTTGCTGGCCGACGAGCCCACCGGCAACCTCGACTCGGCGACCGGCGAGGAGGTCGCGAAGCTCCTCGACGGCCTGAATGCCGAGGGGCGGACCATCATCCTCGTCACCCACAACGAGGCCCTGGCCCGGCGCGCCCGGCGCTTGATCCGCTTGCGCGATGGCCGCGTCGAGGCGGAGGAGCGGCTGGGTTAGGCATGTCCCCGCGGGTCCTCCTCCGCCTCGGCGTGCGGAGCCTGCTCCTGCACAAGCTCCGCTCCAGCCTCTCCATCCTGGGCGTGGTGTTCGGAGTGGCGGCGGTGGTGGCCATGTCGTCGGTGGGGGAGGGCGCGCGGCGGGAGTCGCTCCAGCAGATCGCCGCACCGTGCGAGGCCGCCGGAGCGCGCCCGGGGGACCGCCGGCGGCCGGCCTGACCCTGCGCGACGCGGAATCCCTGGCCGAGGTCGTCCCCGGCGTGATCGCGGTGGCGCCCCTGCGCGAGACCGCGCTGCCCGTGGAGGCGGGAGCGCGGCACACCGAGGCCGCGATCGTGGGGACGACGCCCGCCTACCAGGCCGCGGCCCGGCTGCCCGTCGCCTCCGGCCGCTTCCTCTCCGTCCTCGACGTCCAGGACCGCAAGCGGGTGGCGGTGCTGGGGGCCTCGGTGGCCCGGTCGGTCCTCCCCCTGGGCGATCCGCGCGGAGAGCGGGTGCTCGTGGGCGGCGACTGGTACCAGGTGGTGGGCGTCCTCGAGGGACGGGCCGCGCCGCGCGGGCGTCCGGGCCCCATCCGCACCCGCGACATCAACCGGTCGGTGTTCGTCCCCCTGCCGTCCCTCGACCGCGGCGCCGACCCTCGCCCCCACGGGATCGACGAGATCGTCCTCCGCGTGGGCGACGCCTCGCAGGTGGGGCCTGCGGCGGAGGTCGTGAAGACGCTCCTCAAGCGCACCACCGGCGGCGAAGCCTTCGACGTGATCGTCCCCCGCGAGGTCCTCCGCCAGCGCGAGCGCACCCAGCGCATCTTCAACGTGGTCACGGGGGCCATCGCCGCCATCAGCCTGCTGGTGGGCGGGATCGGGATCATGAACATCATGCTGGCCAGCGTCGCCGAGCGGACCCGCGAGGTCGGGGTCCGCCGGGCCCTGGGCGCGACCCGGCGAAACATCGCCTCCCAGTTCCTGGTCGAGTCCTCGCTGCTCACCAGCGCCGGCGGGGTGCTGGGCGCGGTGCTCGGGATCGGCGGCTCGTTCGCGATCCACCACTACGCGGACTGGCCCACCGCGATCGCCCCCTTCGTGCTCGTCCTTGCCCTGCTGATGGCCCTCGGGGTGGGGATCGGCTTCGGTTTCTACCCCGCCTGGCAGGCGGCTCAGCTCCAGCCCATGGATGCGTTGCGACGCGAGTAGCCATGGGCCGCCGTCTGTTGCTCGCAGCCGGTCTCGGGCTTCCGCCCCTCGTCCTGTTCGGCTGGATGATCTTCGGCCACGAGACCCTGGGCCGGGACTACGTGGTCCTCCCGACCCGGGGCGCGCTCACCTTCCGCTCGTACACCGACTCCGGCCTGGAGCCGCTCTTCTATCCGCACCAGACCGGCGGCATCCCCGTGGGCGGGCTCTTCTTCGCCCAGTACTTCCACTTCCCGGCCTGGCTCACGAGCCGGCTCCCCGGCTACTGGGACGGCGAAGCCTTGCGCTGGTTCACCCTGCGCCACCTCCTGCTCCTCGTCGTCGCCCAGGGTATCCACTACGCGGCCTGGCGGCGGGGGGTCGGGCTCTCGCCTGCCGCCGCCTACGTCATCTCCTTCCTGGCCGTCTACAATCTCCGCACCCTCGACAACCTCCGTTACGGCACGGCCTTCGAAGCCACGGTCTACGCCCACGCCGTGGTGCTGATCTCCGCCCTCCACGTCCTGGCCCCGTCACGCCTCCTCCTCGCCCTGGTCGTGGTGGCGAGCCAGCTCCTCCTCACCTGTGGCTATCCGGTGGTGCTGCCCTTTGCCGGCCTCGCCGCCCTCCTCTTCGTCCCCGCGCTCCTCGCGGCCGGCTGCGCTCCCGGCCTCCTGGTGCGTCGAGGAGGGGAGGCGCTCCTCGCCGCGGCCCTGGGCGCGCTCCTGGCCGCGCCCCACGGGCTCGCTCTCTGGGAGTGGATGGCGGTCAACGACCGGCGCGTGGCCCACGCGGACCTCGAATGGGGAACCGCCTGGGCGATGGCGCCGCGCGGCCTCCTCGAGAACCTGGTGTACCCCTGGACGGCCGAGGTCCATTCCGCGTTCGCGGGCCCCACCCTGTTCGTGGTCGCCGGCCTCGCCTTGTTGCTCGTACTGGCGCGCACGCGGGGCCGCCGCGCCTGGCTCCTCGTCCTGGCCTTGCCCCCGATCTACGCCCTCGGCGCCGCCACCCCCCTCTTCCCCTTCTTCTTCGAGCGCGTGCCGGGCTTCGGCTTCCTCCGCATCCCCGGACGCGCGCTCGCCCTGCTCCCGCTCTTCGCCTTCGCGAGCGCGCTCTCGCTTCGGGCCGCGCCGCCGCCCTGGGTCTCAGCCTCCTGGGCCTCGCGCTCGTCGCCCTCCGGCCTGGCTCTCCGCTGGGCGGGACGGCCACCCACGAGTACAGCGCGGCCTCCCTCTCGGATTTCTGGTCTCCCGCCCTCCGCGCGCTCTGGCTCGCCGCGGGCGCCCTCGTGGCGGGAGGGTTGCTCTTCCCGCGGCAACCGCGGGCGAGGGCCGCGATGGCGGCCTTGGCCACCATCGCCCAGACCTCGATGCTGATGCGCCACGGCACCTGGACCGAGGAGCGGCCGCGCAGCGCCTCCCTCGCAGAGTTCGCCGCCGCCGACCACCTGCCGCTCTACGGCAGCGCGCCGCTCCAGGCCAGCAACTTCCTCGCGGAGGAATCCGATGGCACCGCCACCGTGGCCTACGCGCGCTTTTTCAAGAGCGCACTCCGGAGCACCAACTGCTATCTCCCCATCCACCCCGGCCTCCGTGAACGCGGGGTGCTGCTTCCCTTCTACCTCTCCCCGAACCTGGCCTGCGCGCGGACCACCTCCGATGCCCTCGCCCTCGTGAATGCGGAGGGCGGCTGTTGGGACACGGGCGCGCTGCGCACGCTCGTCACCGACTCCGTCTGTGCGGACGGGCCGCTCTCGTCTCCTGCCTCGGGAAGCGCCCTCGCCGCCCTCAACGAGGGCAACCGGCTGGTCGCCCTCACCTCCAACCTGGCGGTGATCGACGTCCAAGCGAGCACGGCGGCCGTTCTCGTTACGCCCTTCCCGAACGTCACCGCGAACTGGAGCCTCTTGCTCGACGGCGCCCCCTCCCGCCTCCTCGAGGTGAACGGCGGCTTCGTCGGCCTCCACGTCCCTCCGGGACGGCACCAATTGGAGGTTCGCTACTTCTCCCCGCTGGTGCGAGCCGGCTATCGCGTGGCCTTCGCGAGCGCGCTGGCCGTGGTCCTCATGGGCGGCGGTCGGGTCCTGCTCGTGCGGGCGGGCTCCGCCCGGGCGCGCTCGGCGGCGCTCCTCCTGGTGTTCGCGCTGGGGGCGCTGGCCCTCGTGGCCTACGGGCGCTGGGAGATCCGCTTCGTGGAGGGCGCGACCCGGCGTGTCCTGCTCCACAACAGCTATCCCGAACGGCTGGCCGAGCAGCTCGCCCGTTGGCGCGGCGGCCCCGCTCGTTGACAGCGTCACCAGCGCTGAGGATCATCGCCGGATGCTCGAGAACCAGCCGGAAGCTCCCGACCTCGGGTCGGGCAGGAGCTCCCGGCGGTCGAGGTTGGCGCCAGGTATCATCGCCGTCCTCGCCGTACTCTACGGGGGCCTCTGCAAGGCCCTTCTCTTCCATAACCTGGAGTACATGGGCAGCGACTTGTTCTCCTTTCTCGAGATGACCCGGAGCTGGTACTTCGACGGCCGGCTGCTCCACGACAACGTGTACGGCGACCATTACGCCATTCACAACTTCTACCTGCTCCCTGCATTCTCGCCCCTCACGATTCCTCTCGGTGCCTACGGCCTCATTCTCGGCCTGGTCTTCCTCGACCTGATCGCGGTCCTGCGGGTCGTGTCCACCGGCGCTCTCGACCTGTGCGGGCGTCTCGCGATCCTGGCCGGATTCCTCTCTCCGATCGCCTACTTCGCCTTCGATCACCGGCGTTGGGGGTTTCACCCGGAGCTCTGTTATCCCCCGCTGGCGCTTCTCCTGGCTCTGGAGCTGGCCGATGGACGGCGGAGACGGGCGATTCTGGTGGGAGCGCTGGTGGTGCTGGTCAAGGAAGACGGGGCGGTGCTCTGCGCGTCGGTGCTCCTCGCCCACTTCGCCTGGCGCCTCCCGGTGCTCCGAGATGGCTCCCGCGAGGAGCGCCGGAGGGCAATCGCGGGCGCTCTCGCGGGCCTCCTTGCGGTGACCCTGGTCTTCGCGCTGGGCATGGCCGCCCTCGTTGCCGCGGGTCGGGGGTCCGCGGCGACCCAGGCCACGGCCGCCCCTCGGATCCTGGGCTCGCTCCGGATACTTGGCCAGACCCTCGCCGGGCCCGGCGACCCGGACGCGCTCCTGCGGTTGCAGAGGGGCTTGGCCGGCTACGCCCTCATGGGTGCCCTCCTTCTTCTCCCCCTCGGCAGACGTCTCCCCCGAGGCCTCCTCCTGCTCCTTGTGTCATCTCCGCCCCTCGTGACCGTCCTCCTGGTCTCCTCCAGCGGGTACGGGTTCGGGCTCATGCTGTGGCCTCCCCGGATCGCGACCCTGCTGGCCCTCGTCGTCGCCTGCCTCGTCTTTGCTTCGTCCACACCCTCGTCCAGGGCCGCTTCCACCACGGCCGCGCTCCGGCCCCCTTGGTCCGCGGCCGGAGTCGGCGCTCTGGTGCTCGTCTCCTGGGGGCTCCAGCTCCCTCTCCTCGCCCGCGTCCGTTACTCGCCCTGGCCGCGGCTGCACGCGGGGGCCCTGCTCGAGGAGCGGGGCTACACCCTCTCCAGGCTCCCCCGGAAAGAGGTCCGCTTCGTTCGCTGTATTGCCGAACGCCTCCCCGCGGGGTTGCCCGTCTTCTCGGCCACGGACATCCATCCCCTGTTCCACCGGCAGTCCCTCGTGCTCGGAGGGCTCGAGGCGCATGCGTTGCAGCGCCCTCGGCTGCGTGTGGTCGCTTCGTCCGAGGGGGCGGCGGCGGGGGAGGGAACTCCCTGCAGGGGGCCCCGAGTCGGAGGACTCGTGGTGGAGGCCGAGTGTGGTTTGCTGCCGCTGGTGGCGGATTGTGACCGGGTGTCAGACGCGGACCCCGCCCCTTGAGCGGTCTACCCAGGAGGCGCTACAGCGCCCGGAGGGCGGCCGCCACCGGCCGGCGGGCCGCCCGGATGGCCGGCGGGAGGCCGCCGAGCAGCCCCATGGCCAGCGCGAACAGCAGGCCCAGCAGCAGCAGGGGTGGGGTGATGCGGAAGGCAAAGGCCAGGTGGGCGAAGGTCTGCCAGTTCATGGTCCCGGTGATCAGGCCGTTAAGGGGCAGCACGGCGATGCCCCCGATCACGCCCCCCAGGAACGCGATCACGAGCGCCTCGAAGACGAACGAGGCCACGACGCTGCCCGCGCCGAAGCCGAGGGCCCGGAGGACCGCGATCTCCCGCCCTCGCTCGGCTACCGCCGCGTACATCGTGTTGAGGGCGCCGAAGACCGCTCCCACCCCCATGACCGACGCCACCAGCGAGCCCAGGACCAGGATCAGGGTGGTGACCGTCCGGGATTGACGCGCCCAGTAGTCCACCTCGCGCTCCGCGAGGACGGTCAGGCGCGGGTCGCCCTGGAGGGCCGCCTTGAAGGCGGGAAAGGCGTCGGCCGAGGCCAGGCGTGCGGTGACGGATTGGTAGAGGCCGCGCGGCCGCTGGTAGGTGGCGTTCAGCACGTCGGCATCGCACCACACTTCGGAGTCGAAGGCGCTGCCCCCGGCATCGAAGATCCCGACCACGCTCCAGGTCGCCCCTCCGAAGGGGATCGTCGAGCCCAGGTCGAGCCCTGCGTAGGCCTTGACCGCGCCCTGCCCCACCACGAGCTCGGGCAGGCCCGGGGTGAAGAAGCGCCCCTCCGCCACGCGCACGCCCTGGCGGACGGCCAGCGCGCGCGGGGACACCCCGCGCACCTGGACGTTGGCGTCGGTCCCCGTCTGGCGGAGGGGAAAGGCGGCGATCACCACCACCTCCGCGCTCACCAGCGGGGTGGGCCCGTCCCGGACCACCCCGGGCGCGTCTTCCACCGGCCGGGTCTGCTCGAGGGGGAGGATGCTCTCCATCTCGGAGTTCGAGCCCGCCCGCCGGACCATGGCGTTGGCGGGCGAGCCGGAGGAGACGAGGGTGGCCCGGAAGCCGTTGGCGAGGGCGAGCATGGCCACGAACACCCCGACCGTCCCCGCGATTCCGAGCACCGCCACCACCGCCGAGGTCCACCGCTCCCGGACGCTGCGCAGGTTGTAGGCGAGGGGAATGGCCATGGCTCAGATCCGCCGCAGCGCCTCGACCACGGTGAGGCGCATGGCGGACAGGGCGGGGACGATGCCGGCCGCGAAGCCCACGAGGAGGGCGGTGAGGAGGCCGGCCCCGAGCGAGGTGCCCGGCAGGTAGAGCAGGATCAGGCCCTGGGTCAGGTCGCGCTCCGAGATGAGGTACTTCGCGAGGCCCAGGCCCAGGGTCCCGCCCACGAGGGCGACGAGGAGCGACTCGGACAGGACGAGCCGCAGGACGAAGGCGTCCGAGAACCCGACCGCCTTGAGCACGGCCAGCTCGCCCGTGCGCTCCCGGACCGCGATCGCCATCGTGTTGCCGGTCACGAGGAGGAGAGTGAAGAAGACCACGGTGCCGATGGCCAGGATCAGGAACTCGATGTTGCCCATCTGCTTCACGAACGAGGCCGCGAAGGCCTTCTCGGTCTGGGTGCGCGTCTCCCAGGGGGAGTTCTCGAAGGCCTCGTCGACGGCCTTGGCCGCGCCCACCGCGTCGTCGGGGTTCGCGACGCGGACCACGTACCAGCCCACGATCCCCCGCCCCCACTCGGGCCCGTTCTCCTCGAAGTACTTCCGCTGGAACCAGAACTGGGTGGTGTCGTCCTGCGGCCGCTGGCCGCGGTAGATGCCGCGCAGGTTGAACTCCCAGGTGCCGCCCCAGGCGGTCCCGCGGATCGGGATGCGGTCTCCGACCTTCCAGCCGAAGCGCTCGGCGGTGGCGCGGCCCGCAATGGCCCCCTGCCGGTCCGCCAGGAAGGCTCGCCACTCGTCTTCGCCGATCAGGAACTCCGGGTACATCTTCCGCCAGCTCTCCACCTCGATCGCGAACTGGGCGAAGAAGTTCCTCTCGTCCTGGTAGACGCCTCCGAACCAGCTCGCGAAGGTGACGTCGCGTATCCCGGGGGTCCGCAGCAGACGGTCCCGGTAGGCGATGGGCAGGGGCTGGATCAGCGAGACCTTGTTGATCACCACCAGGCGGTCGGCCCCCGCCACATCGATCCCCTGGCGGAAGCCGGCGCGGATGGCCGCGAGGAGGCCGAAGAGGAAGAGCGCGACCACGAAGGAGCCGACGGTGAGCACGGTGCGGACCTTCTTCCGCTTGAGGTTGGCGAGGAACAGGGGAAGGAACTTAGTCATTCATCGACCCCCCCTCCTATCCTCCACCACGTTGGGGGGAGGGAACGCTGCTACCGAGACCGGCTCCGCTCTCCACCAGCACGCCCTTCTCGAGATGGAGCAGGGTCTGGGCCCGCTCCGCCGCCCGGGGGTCGTGGGTGACCATGAGGATCGTGGTCCCGCGCTCCGCCACCAGCAGGGCGAGCAGCTCCAGGATCTCGTCGGCGCTCTTGCGGTCCAGGTCGCCGGTGGGCTCGTCGCAGAGCAGGAAGGTGGGATCGGCCGCGATGGCGCGGGCGATGGCCACCCGCTGCTCCTGCCCGCCCGAGAGCTGGCGCGGGAAGTGGTGCATGCGGTCGGCGAGGCTCACCACCCCGAGCGCGGTCTCCACGTGCTTCCGCCGCTCCGCCTTCGCGAGCGGCGTGAGCAAGAGCGGCAGCTCCACGTTCTGGAAGGCGGTGAGCACGGGGATCAGGTTGTAGACCTGGAAGACGAAGCCGACGTGGCGGGCCCGCCACTGCGTGAGCTTCTTCCGGGACAGGCGCGTGATCTCGTCGCCGGCCACGGTGATGCTGCCCGCGGAGGGCACGTCCAGGCCGCCCAGGAGGTTCAGGAGCGTGGTCTTGCCCGACCCGCTCGGGCCCATGAAAGCCACGAACTCTCCCCGGAACACGTCGAGGTTCAAGCCCTGCAGGACGTGGATCTCCTCGCCCCCCCGGCGATAGGTCTTGTCGAGGCGGCGGGCCCGGATCAGGCTGGGCCCGTTGTCGCCGGCATCGAGCTTCACCATGGTCTTCGCGTCCTACTCGCCGAGGCCGCGCGCGGCCTGCACCGCGGCCTCGATCTGCTAATGGGCCAGCACGAGGGTCGGGGAGCGCCCCACCCCGGCCATGCAGGCAACGAACACCGGCATGCGCACCTTCTCGCACTCGCGCAGGAAGGCCATTCCCATTCGCAGGTGGGTCTGGGTGGGCGGCACGTGGTCGGGAGTGGGGAGCCAGAGGAAGGCGTCGAAGCTCCAGGGGTCGGCTCCTTCGCGCTTCATGTCCACGCAAGCCCGCACCCCCTGGGCGCGGAGGCGGTGGTAGTCATCCGCGGTGGCGATCCGCGAGCCCAGCCAGATGACCTCTGTGATGCGGTCGAAGCTCGTCCGCTCAGGCGAGCGGATCACGGAAGCGCTCGCAGAGGTCGACCAGGGTCTTCACTCCGAAGCCGATGGCCCCCGCCTCGTAGTACTTCCAGTCCTTGTCACGGAACATGGGGCCCGCGATGTCGAGGTGGGCCCAGGCGGCGCCCGGGGGGATGAACTCCCGCAGGAAGAGCCCGGCCGTGATGGCCCCCGCCAGCCCGCCCGCCGCGATGTTGTTCACGTCGGCGAACGGGGTCTTGAGCGACTCGCGGTACTCCTCGACCAGGGGGAGCTCCCAGAAGGCCTCGCCGTGGTTCTCCCCCGAGCGGATCACGCGCTGGAGGAGGCCGCGGTCGTTGCCCATCAACCCCGCCACGCTCGGCCCCAGCGCCCGCACCACCGCGCCCGTGAGGGTGGCGATGTCCACGACGTGGGTGGCCCCCTCCTCCCCCGCGCGCGCGAGGCCGTCGATCAGGACCAGGCGGCCCTCGGCGTCCGTGTTGTCCACCATCACCGACTTCCCGTTCTTGGCGGTGAAGATGTCGCCCGGGCGCTGGGCGTTCGCGTCGGGCAGGTTCTCCGCGCAGCAGAGGATCCCCATCACCTTGACGTCGGGCTTGATGCGGCCCAGGGCGCGCATGGCGAAGAGCACGGCTCCCGCCCCCGCCATGTCCCCCTTCATCTCCCACATCTTGTCCCCGGGCTTCAGGCTGATCCCGCCCGAGTCGAAGGTGATCCCCTTGCCCACGAGGGCGATCGTCTCCTTCGAGGTCTTCCGCGGCACATGGCGCAGGATCACCATGCGCGGCGGGTGGGCGCTGCCCTGGCCTACCCTCAGCAGGCCCTGGTAGCCGCGAGCCTTGAGGCCGGCGGGGTCGAGGATCTCGACCTCCAGCTCCAGCTCCTTCGCCACCTCCCCCGCGGTCTCGGCCATCACCTCGGGCGTCACCACCGCCCCCGGCTCGTTGATCAGGTCGCGGCAGCGGTTCACGTTCTCCGCCACCCAGGCGTAGCGCGCCTTCCGGGCCTCGGAGTCCGCCTGATGCTCGGGGTGGGCGAGGATGAGGAGCTGCGCCTCCTTGGCGAGGAAATCGTCCTTCTCCTGCCGGTACTTGTCGAAGGTGTAGGCCCCCACGACCGCTCCTTCGACCGCCTTGCCGATGAGGGGGGCCGCGCCCTTCGAGTTGAGGACGAGCCCGATGCGCGGGTGGTGGTAGTCGCGGGCGAGGCGGAGCGCGCGGGCGGTGAAGGTCTTGACGTTCTCCCAGAGGTTGAAGCCCTTCTGGAGGGGGCTCCAGTAGACGACCAGGGCCCGGGCCTTCGCCCCCTCGGGCAGGGTCGCGAAGTACTCGCGCTTCAGGGTCTTCTCGCGGAACAGGGTCGCCGCCCGGTCCACGTGGGCGAGCAGGGCCGGGTCGTCGATCTCGTGCAGGACGGTATCGGCGTCGAGGACCACGGCCAGGAGGTCGACGGTGTTCTGGGAGACCGGCGTGAACGCGAGCTTGATGTTCATGCAGCCTCCCGCGAGGAGCGACGGTTGGACGCGGCGAGCGATTATACTTCACGCGTGAGGACGCGGCGCCGGACGGGTACCGGCGTTACCCTCCCCTGCGTGGGGACGATACATCGGAATGAAGGAGTACCGGTCGAACCAAAGCCAACTCCGACGCATTCCGATGTATCGGAGGGAGAGGGTGGGGAGTCGAAGAAAGATCGCGGTCTTCGGCGTTCCCTCCGCCGCGGGCGGCCGCCATCCTGCCCAGGCCGAGGCCCCGAACCGGCTGCGCGAAGCGGGGCTCCTGGAGGCGCTCCGGGGCGCCGGGCTCCGCGTGGTCAACCTTTCGGACCTCTCGCTCTTCCCCTACCGCGACGACCCCGAGCACCCGCGGGCGCGCAACGCAGAAGTGGTGGCGTGCGCGGTGCGGGCCACCGCCGACGAGATGACGCGGGCGCTCGGGGAAGGGTTCACCCTCGTCCTGGGCGGCGACTGCACGCTGGTCGCGGGAGTGGTCGGGGGCGCCTGGGCAGCCCTCGGACAACCCGTGGGCCTCGTCTATCTCGACGCCAACGCGGACCTCAACACCCCGGCGACCTCGCCTTCGGGCTTCCTCTCGGGCATGGCCCTGGCGGTCGCCCTCGGCCGCGCGGGAGAGGCCGTCTCCGCCACCCCGAGCCCGGCCGTCCTGCCGGAGCACGTGGCCCTCGTGGGCTACCGCGAGCTCGACCCCGGCGAGCGCGGGCCCCTCGGGGACCTGGGTCTCGCCCTTCCGGCGGCGGCCGCCAAGGCGCTGGGGATGCGGGTGACCGCCGCCCTCGCCCTGGACGCGGTCGCCAACGAGGACGGGCCCGTCATCGTCCACCTGGACGTGGACGTGATCGACCCGGGGGAGATGCCGGCCAAGGAGTCGATAACGCCGGGCCCCAATGCTCCCGGGGGGTCCGGGGGGCGCGGACTCACCTGGAACGAGGCCAGCGACCTCGTGACCGCGCTCCTGGCCTCGCCGCGGGTCGCGGCCTTCCTGGTCTGCGAATACCAGCCGGCCCGAGACCCGGACCTCGTGTACGGCCGGCGCCTGGTGGAGCTGATCGCCCGAGGGGTAGCCCGACACTTCCGTTGAGCTGGGGGGTGCGGCGTCGCACCCCCCAGACCCCCCGTTCGCTTCGCCGAAGTGAATTCGGCTCCGCTCGCCGCCCTGGCTCAGGTCGCCGAATCACCGGCCGTCAGCTGCTTGCGGCCGCGGCGCACCACTGCCCACAGCGCCCCCGCCAGCAGGAGCACCGCGGTTGCGATCGCGCTCGCGAAGAGGACCACGGTCGAGAGCAGGATGCTGCGTTCGTCCATCTCGGCCCCGAAGTCCAGGCCGCGCCCGTCCAGCCCCTGGGCCACCTCCTGCCGCCAGCCCAGGATGTTCCCGCGCTCCACCCCGTCCGCCGCGTTCTTGTGGCCGAAGACCTTGCTGGGGAGGTGAAAGCGGACCGCCATGAGCCCGTCGCGGTCGCGGGCCCCGACGTCGGGGGCGTGCTTCGCCCGCGCCCAGGAACCCTCGAGAAGGAGCCGATCCTGCTCCCGGCGCAGGCCGATGCGCAGGTCGGGGAAGGCCGGCGTGCCGTTCAAGCGGTTCACGTCCTCGAACTGGGCGGAGACGAAGAGGTAGGGCCGGCCCTCCCGGCGGGTCAGGGTGACGCGCTTGACCTGGAGCCCCGAGCGCTCGAAGAG
>WNGL01006280.1_pt2 | contig 14031 bp, 17 predicted proteins | sample 5400591 | NCBI WGS metagenome assembly WNGL01 (sample SAMN13153377, study PRJNA577476) | soil metagenome | isolation source: 80 cm soil or saprolite under Garry oak tree replicate 1 | place: USA:California | collected 2016-06-15
GGTCCTCGTCCAGCGGGCCCAGGAGCCGAGGCTGGGCGGGCGCCTCGCCCGCCCGGCGCCGGCCGCCAGCCCGGGCCACCCCGGCGTGCTCGGCCGTGGCGGCGGCCAGGCGGTGGGCGGCGGTGGCGTCCGCGACCAGGGCGCGCATGGCGGCGGCACCCCGCTCGGGGTTGGTGAGAACGGGCACCCCACCGGCCTCCACGGTCTCGCGCAGCCGGTCGACCTCCGCGCGGGGACCGGCGGTGACCAGCAGCAGCGGCGTCGACGGGTTGGCGGCGGCCGGCCGGAGCAGGTCGGCCGGGTCCAGCGCGCCGGGCTCGTGGAGCGCGTAGACCAGCGCCGCGTCGATCCCCGGGTCGCTCATGACGGCCGCCACGACCTCTCCGAAGCGCTCGTCGGGCCGGCCGGTGTCGACCGGGTTGCGCTGGTAGGTAGTTGGCGGCAGCAGCGTGCCGAGCCGAGTGCGCGTGGCCGCGTCCAGCTCGGGCACGCGCACGCCACCGGCGCGGAGCCGGTCGGTGACCAGCAGGCCGGGGCCGGCCTGACCGGTCACCACGCCGATCCCTGGCGAGGCGGCCGGGGCCAGCCGCAGCAGCCGCAGCGCCCGGGCCGCGTCCAGCAGCTCGGTGGTGTCGTCGACCACCACGGCGCCCGCCTGGCGAAGGGCGGCCCTGGTGAGCCGCCAGCTCGTGGCCAGCGTGCCGGTGTGCGAGCGGGCGAAGTCGCCCACGTCGGCTTCGCCGAGCACCAGCGCGACCACCGGTTTGGCGGCCGCCGCCCGCTCGACCGCCTCGACCAGCCCGCGGCCGTCCCTGGCGCCCTCCAGGTGCAGGGCGATCGCCCCGGTGTCCGGGTCGCCGGCCAGATAGTCCAGCAGCTCGGCGTGGCCGACGTCGGCGGCGTTGCCGAGCCCGATCGCCAGCCGCACGCCCATGCCCTCCGCCGCCGCGGCCATGGCCACGGCCAGGTTCACGCCGCCGCTCTGCGCGACGATCGCCAGCCGCCCAGGCGGGATGCTGCCAACCGTCGAGACGAAGGTCGCCAGCACCCCGTCGACCGGGTTGACGAGCCCCGAGGTGTTCGGCCCCAGCAGCCGCATGCCGGCCCCGGCCGCGGCCCGTGCCGCGCGGGCCTGGAGCTCCGCCCCCTCCGGGCCGGCCTCGGCGAACCCGCCGGCGCAGACGATCGCCGCCCGCGCGCCCGCCGCCGCGCACTGCTCGACCACCTCCGGCACGGCCCCGGCGGGCACGATCAGCACGGCCAGGTCGACAGGCTGGGGAACCGCCGCGATGGATGGGTAGGCGGTGCGGCCGAGGATCTGCTCCGCGCCCGGGTTGACCGGGTAGAGCCTGCCGGGGAACCCGTCGAGCGCGAGCATCAACTGGTGACCGGCCTTGCTGGGGGCGCTGGACGCGCCGATCACCGCGATGCTCGCCGGGCGGATCAGCGGCTCCAGCGAATGCCGCCGCGTCACCGCCGCCGGCATCCCCTGACCGCGGGACCCGCGATTAGGGGTAGCCGTAGCCGCCGCCCGCCGTGGTCGTCGGCGCCTGGGCTCCGCCGCTCGCGCCGGTCACGTCGATCTGCTCGGTGGCGGTGGTGGAGGTCTCGGTGTGGTTGGGCTGGGCCAGGACCACCTTGAGGGTGTGCTGGCCGGCTGGCACGTCGACCTGACCGCTCATGGCGTACAGGATCTTGTAGTCGCTGGACTGGTCGACGTAGACGTGGAAGTGCATCTTGCCGGTCTCGGGCTGGCCGATCTGGGCGCCCTGAACGTTGAAGCTGACGTTGACCGGGCTGGCGACTTTCGCGCCGGGGGCGGGAGTGGCGAAGGAGACGCTGGCGTTGCCGCCGCTGCCGCCGCTTTGGGCGCCACTGCTGGTGCCGTTGTCTGAGCTGGCGCAGCCGGCGATGGCCAGGCCGATGGCTGCTGCCAGCACCGGGAGGAGTATTCGGGTGCGTGGCATGGTCGATCACCTCGGGGCGGAGACCCGCCAGATCGCAGTTGGGCTGTCATGTCGGCAACTCACGCCCACCACCGCCGATTCCCCGCAACCCCCGAGCCGCCCACGCGTCGGGGCTCGGGAGGCCTTCGCCGGCACGCAGGCCACGGGGCGCCCGGCCAGGCAGCGAGTCCTCGTACAGCAGGCCGGTGCCGGTGTTGAAGACCGCCACCGTCTGGTCGTCGGTGATCCAGCCGTCGCGCCGCAGCCGCTCGGCGGCGGCCAGGGCGGCGGCGCCCTCCGGGCAAACGACCATGCCCTCGGTGGCGCCGGCCAGCTCCATGGTGGCGGCGATCGTCTCGTCGGGGACCGCCACCGCCGTCCCGGCCGACTCCCGCAGGGCGCGCAGGATCAGGAAGTCCCCGAGCGGCTTGGGCACCCGCAGGCCCGCCGCGAAGGTGGCCGGGTCCTCCCACGGTTGGGTGCGCTCGGCGTGGGAGGCGAACGCCCGCACGACCGGGGCGCAGCCGGCGGACTGCGCGGCGACGAACCGTGGCAGCGGCGAGCTCGCCGGCAGCCAGCCGAGCGCCCGCAGCTCCTGGAAGCCCTTCCACATGCCGATCAGGCCCACGCCGCCGCCGGTGGGGTAGACGATCACGTCCGGGAGCCGCCAGCCGAGCTGGTCGACCAGCTCGAACCCCATGGTCTTCTTGCCCTCGATCCGGTAGGGCTCCTGGAGCGTGGAGGCGTCATACCAGCCGTGCCGCCGGCAGCCGTCCCGCACGACCGCGGCGGCGTCGGCGATCGACCCGGGGACCAGATAGACGTCGGCCCCGCAGGCGGCCGCCTCGCGGCGGATGACGCTCGGCGTGGTCTCGGGCATGACCACCACGACCTCCAGGCCGGCACGCGCGCCGTAGGCCGCCCAGGCCGCGCCGGCGTTGCCGGCCGTGGGCAGCGCCAGCGTCCGCACGCCCAGCTCCACGGCGCGGCTGACGCCCACCGCCGCGCCGCGCGCCTTGAAGGTCCCGGTCGGCAGCGTCCCCTCGTCCTTGGCCAGCAGCCCGGGCACGCCCATCCGCTCGGCGAGCCTGGGGACCTGGAGCAGCGCGGTCGCGCCCTCCCCGAGCGAGACCGCCCGCTCGGGCTCTCGCAGCGGCAGCAGCTCCCGGTAGCGCCACAGGCCGGGCGGCCGCCGCTCGAGGTCGCCGACGCGGACGCGCCGACCCAGCAGCGCCAGGTCGTAGCGGGCGAGCAGCGGGTGGTCGCAGGCGGGGCAGAGCTGCCACGGCCGGTCGGGGTCCAGCCGCCGCCCGCAGGCGGCGCATTCCAGGTGCGTGAGGAAACTCATGCCCGGTTTGTACAGGGCTGAGCCGCGGAGCCGCCAACGCTGGACCTTGGATCTCTGCTTGAAGGTAAGCGCTTCTGCTCAGCCCTCGGCAGCGGCGTCCGCCGTGCGGTAGGTTCACGCCCATGATGCAGCTACCGAGCGATGAACTGGGCCCCGCCGAGCGGGCCTCCACCGCCGACGAGCGGGCCACGCTCGAGGCCTTCCTGGACCTCTACCGTGAGACGATCAAGCGCAAGGTCAGGGGGGTCTCCGAGGAAGACGCCGTGCGCCGGCTGGTGCCGTCGGCGACCACCCTGGCCGGCATCGTCAAGCACCTGCGGTGGGTTGAGCTCGGCTGGTTCCAGCGGGTGCTGGTGGGGCGTCCGCCCGAGGACCTGCCGCCGGTGCCGTGGAGCGACCAGGACCCTGACGCCGACTTCCGCCTGGAGCCGGGGGAGACCTTGGCGCGGGTGATCGCGGAGTACGACCAGGAGTGCGGGCGCTCGCGGGCGGTGGCCGCCGAGCACTCGCTGGACGATACCGGGACGCACCGGCGGCTGGGCCAGGTCTCGCTTCGGTGGATCTACGTGCACATGATCGAGGAGACCGCTCGCCACGCCGGGCACGCCGACATCCTGCGCGAGCAGATCGACGGCACCACGGGGGTCTGACCAGCCAGCGGCCCCCGGCCGCGCCGGGAGGGTCGAGGATGGGCCTGCTGCGCAGCTTCCGCTTCGCGTTGCGGGGTCTCGGCGAGGTGCTCGCGCGTGAGCGCAACGCCCGCGTCCACCTGGCCTCCGCCGCGGCGGCGCTGGGCGTCTCCATCTGGCTGGGACTGGACCGGGTCGAGATCGCGGTGGTGGTGCTGGCGATCGCGCTGGTGCTGGCGGTCGAGGTCGTCAACACCGTGGTCGAGCGGCTGCTCGACCTGTTCCACCCCGGCCACAGCGAGCGCGTGCGAGCGATCAAGGACATGAGCGCGGCCGCCGTCCTGGTCACGGCGCTGGCCGCGCTGGCCGTCGCCGGACTGCTGCTTCTCCCACCCCTGATCGACCGCCTGCGCTGAGCGCGAGGGGCCCAAAGCCCGTGCGGCCTGGGCCTGGGCGCGGCCGGGGCCGGGGCCGGGGCCGGGGCCGGGCACAGCCACAGCGGGGACTCCGCCATCCTTCCCTCTTGACAGTGGGATACCGGTGGCATCAGAGTATCGGCGGTATCGAATACCGGAGGTATCTGAATGCGTCAGCGATTGAGCAGGCAGGATCGCAAGCAGCGGACCCGCGCGGACCTGGTGGCGGCGGCGCGGGAGGTATTCCTGCGCCGGGGGTTCCACGGCGCCTCGCTCGAGGAGATCTGCGAGCAGGCCGGCTACACCAAGGGCGCGGTCTACTCCAACTTCGCCGGCAAGGACGAGCTGTTCCTGGCCGTCCTGGACGCCCACGCCGCCGGGCGGACGCGCGCCTACGCGGAGGCCACCGCCGGTGCCCCGACCCTGGAGAACGGGCTGCGCGCGCTCTCGCGGGAGATGACCGCCGGCGCCGAGGCCGACCCCCGCTGGGTGCCGGTGCTGATCGAGTTCTGGACGCACGCCTCGCGCCACGACGACCTGCGCCGCCAGGTCTCCGAGCGCCACGAGCGCAACCTCGACGCCATCGCCGCCCTGCTGGAGGGGCTGGCCGACCGCCACGGCACCAGCTTCCGCATCCCGGTGCGCGAGGTCGCCCGGGGCCACGCGGCCACGCGCAACGGCATGGAGCTGGAGCGCCTGCTCGACCCCGGCATCGCCGACCCACCGGTGATGGAGGAGATGACCGCCGGCTTCGTGCTCGGGATGACCGCCGGCGGCACTCCGGCCATGGCCGCGGCCACCGACCGGGCCGCCCCCGCCGACGACCGGGCCGCGGCCACCGACCGGGCCGCCGCCGCCCGCGACGCAAGGAGCGCCTGATGCCTTCCGCCACGGCCGCGCCGCCCGGCCCGCTCGGCGCCGTCGCTGGCCTGCTCGGCGAGCTGCTGGCGCACGACGCCTGGCCGCGCGAGCAGCTGCTCGCCCACCAGCGGACCCGCCTGCGCGTCCTGCTGGAGCACGCGGTCACCAGCTCGCCCTACTACCGGCGGACGCTCGGCCCGAACGCCCCGGAGGCGCCGCTCGACGAGCTGCCGACGCTGCCCAAGGCCACGCTGATGGAGCGCTTCGACGAGATCGTCTGCGACTCTCGGCTGCGCCTGGACGACCTGAAGGCCCACATGGAGACCGGCGCGGAAGCGGTGCGGCCCTTCCTGGGCGAGTACCGGGTGGCCAGCACCTCCGGCAGCACCGGGCTGCGCGCCGTGGTGGTCCACACCCGGCGCGAGTTCGCGGTCTGGACCGCGGCCAGCCTGCGCGCGTTCAGCCGCGCCGGGGCGGCGCCAGGCGCCCGCCTTCTGGCCATCGGCGCGCCGAGCCCGCTGGCGATCACCAGACAGCTCTTCGCCGACCTGCAGGCCGCCCGGCCGGACGTTCCGCGCCTGTCGGTGGCCACCCCGCTGCCCGAGCTGGTGGAGGCGCTCAACGCCTACCGGCCGGAGGGGCTGGTCGGTTACCCGACCGTGGCAGGGGAGCTGGCGGCCGAGCAGCTCACCGGGCGGCTGCGCATCCAGCCACGGTTCGGTGTCTACGGTGCGGAGCCGCTCACCGCCGACGTCCGGCGCCGCATCCGGGACGCCTGGGGCTTCGAGCCGGCCAGCGTCTACGCGGCCACCGAGGCGCTGGTGCTCGGCTCCAGCACGCAGCGGGACCGGTGCCTGGAGATGAGCGAGGACGTCCTGGTCATCGAGGTGGTCGACGAGCTGGGCCGCCCGGTGACCGCCGGCGTCCCCGGCGCCAAAGTGCTGGTCACCAACCTGGTCGACTACGCGCAGCCGCTCATCCGCTACGAGATCAGCGACGTGGTCACGCTGGCGGACGGCCCCAACCCGTCCGGCCGCCCCTACCGGCGCATCGCGTCGATCGAGGGCCGCCGCATGGACACGCTCTACCTGCCGGGCCGAGGCGGCGGCGAGGTCGCCATGCACCCGTCCGGCCTCGGGGCGGCCTTCGCCGGCCTGCCCGACGTGCGCCAGTACCAGGTCCTGCACGACCGGCACGGCCTGCACGTGCGGGTCATCCTGGCCGGGGACGCCAGCACCGCCACGCCGGAGCGCCTGCGCCAGGCGCTCGCCGAGGCCATCGACGCGGCCGGAGCCGTCCCGCCGCCCGTCGAGGTCACGCAGGTGGACGCGCTGGAACGCGAGCCCGGGCCCGCCGCGAAGTTCAAGCTGGTCAGGTCGACGGTCCCCAGCGGCCGGGCGGTGCCGGTCGGCTGACCGCGGCCCGTCCCACCGGCGCCACCTGGCGGGTCGCCGGAGCCCGCGATCGCGCGGGCGGGCGCGCGGGCGGGCGCGGCTGACCCGCGGCGGGACCGTGATCCCGTCTTTACGGGCCAGCGCCCACAGTGGTGTTCACTGCAGACGCCGACGTGGAGGAGAGGGATCGCAGTGGTGGTGCTGTCGTGGATCGTGGTCGGGCTGCTGGCCGGAGCCTTGGCGCGCTTCCTGGTGCCGGGCCGCGACCCGATGGGGTGTCTCGGGACGATCCTGCTGGGGGTCGTGGGGTCGTTCGTCGGCGGCTTCCTCTGGGAGCTGATCCAGTTCCACCGGTTCGAGCTGCGCCCGATCGGCTTCCTCGGCTCGGTGGTCGGCGCCGTGGTGGTGCTGCTGTTGCGCCGCCTGGTCGCCGCGCGCTGAGCGCAGCTGTCGCCACGCGGCGTCAGGGCGGAGCCTCGTCCGTCTCGGCGAGGCGTTTGATGGCCGCCAGCCGGGCGTCCCATTCGGCGGCGAGGCCTGCCAGCCAGCGGGCGGTCGCGTCGAGGCGTTCGGGGCGCACGCTGTAGCGCACCTCGCGGCCCCGCCGTGCTCCGCGGACCAGGCCGGCCCGGTCGAGCACCGCCAGGTGCTTGACGACCGCCTGCCGGGTGACCGGCAGTTCGACCGCGAGGATGGTGGCGGACGCCTCGCCGCGGGCGGCGAGCACGTCCAGGATCTGGCGGCGGGTCGGGTCGGCGAGCGCGACGAATACCTCGTCGGCCTCGGCGGCCTCGCCCGCCGCCCCGTCCCGCCGCCGTGGCGCCCCCTCGGTCACGCGGTGCGCTGCTCCGCGTACCGCCGCAGGCTGTCGAGCACCTGCAGCCAGCCCTGGCTGTTGGCTTCGGCGTGCCGCTGCTGGTCCACCTTCACCGCGTCCGTCCTGGAGAAGCCGCTCTCGACGAGGCGCACCCGAGTGCCGTTGCCTTCGGGGGTGAGGGTGAACTCCACCAGGGTCGCCGTGCCTTCGGTCACGGGGGTGTCCGGGTGGCGCGCCCACCGGTAGGCGAACAGGCGCGGAGGCTCGACCTTGTCGACGATGCCGTGGATCTTCCCGAACTCCTTGCTGGTCAGCACCATCGCTCCGCCGGGCCGCAGATCCACGTCCGGTTCCATGCCCTCGAACCACCTGCCGATGTGCTCCGGACGGGTCAGCACCTCCCAGAGTCGCTCGGCCGGTGCCGCCACGACGATCTCACGCTCGATGCGATCGGTGACCATCTGCCTTCCCTTCCTGTCGACGACGTGCTACCGCATGGTTGCACGTGCTCCCGACAACCCGCAACCCCTCGGTTGCGGATAGCGCCGCCGCATGCCCGGGAGCGCCCAGCATCCCGACCGGGACGCGCAGTTCCGCTCCATCGACCAGCAGGCCAACCAGCAGTTGGCCGACGAGCATCGGACCACAAGCTATCGTTGCTGCGCAGGGCCCCAACCAGGATCGATGAACGTTCAGGGGTGCGGCGCCTCGATCCCCAAGGCCAGGCCGAGCTCGTTGAACGAAGGGCGCTCGGGGAACAGGTGCTCGCCCGCCAGCAGCGCCTGGAGCTGGCTGGCGGTCAGCGGTCGGGGCGCAATCCCCGACCAGCCCACCACCGACCGAGACGCTTCAAGGTGCTCCAACACCACTCACGAAAGGCGCTCTTATTCGATTGACGCTGCTGGAACGCGTCGATAAGGTCCCGCCGATGCCCGAGAACTCGCCGACAGCCTGTTGAGCAGCGTCATCCATGAGAGAATTGGGCAGTGAGAGGTGATCGCGGAGACCTCGTGCGGGCGGAATTTGTGTCGACTGGTCAACTCCTCGAGATTGCCTGCGACGAGTCCGGTTACGAGGGCGAGAATCACATCGGCGCGACCACCGACGTGTTCGCGCACGCCAGCGTGCGGTTGAACAGCGAGTCGGCGACAAGCTGCATCCAGGAAATACGTCAGAGAATACGTTCCCCAGCGCTGGAATACAAATCGAATCATCTGCTCCGCGAGAAGCATCGGTCGGTCCTGGAGTGGCTGCTTGGGCCGCTGGGGCCAATCCACGGCAACGCTCACGTGCACCTGACCGACAAGACATTCTTCGTGGTCGGTAGAGTCATCGACCTGCTGGTCGAGAAGGGCACCTACGTGGCAAGCATTGGTCTGTCTGGCGACCGACAAGCCAGGGCCATGGCCGTCACGCTCTATCGCGACGGTCGACGTACATTCGGCCCCCAACAGTGGGAGGCCTTTCTAAGGTCCTTCAACGACCTGATGCGTGCCAAGAACCGTCAGGGCGCCGGCACGTCTGTCGACTCGTTCTTCCGCATGGTCGACGTCGGGCGCCTCGCCGGCGCGAATGGCCGGGTCGGCGAAATCATGGGACTGCTCTGGCAGGCCAGGCCTCAGGCAGACTCCTTTCGGGCGCAGCTGCTCGACAACCCCAAGATGATCCCGGTGCTCGACCCCCTGGTCCCTGCCATCGTGGGGGCCGTCGGGTACTGGGGTGAAGGCGGAAAGCCTGTTGCAATCGTCCATGACGAGCACACCGCGCTGACCCAAGAGCGGATCGCACAGCTCAAGGAGATATTCAGCAAGCCACACCCCGCCCTCCCGTGCGCTTGGCCAACCGGTCGATTGAGCAGTCTGCGGCTTGTCGACTCACGCTCAGATTCACGCGTCCAGGTTGCCGACTTCCTTGCTGGAGTAGCGCGAAAGATAGCTTCGGACGAACTCAACGACCGCGGCGACGCGGAGCTCACCGCGTTACTGCGACCATATGTGGACTCATTCTCGATCTGGGGGGACGACCGAAGCTGGTCGGTACTGCGACCGACGCCGAGCGCCCAGTCGTGAAGCCGCCAGGTCGTCTGTGAACAACGATCAACCGAGGACCCCGCAGCTGCTGTAGCTTCTCATCCTTCTTGTCACCTGGCACTGCGTTGACCTGGTTTGATGCGGTCCGTCTCATCGCGGCTACTCGTCGTCGAGGGCAGCCGCCGCGATCCTACGGACGCGTTCGGGGTCGGCGATCGCGTCGATCTCGGCGATCTTGCCGTCGGCGACGGTGAAGCCCATCACGGTGATGGGCCGCCCGCGCACGGTGACGACCACTCCGGCTGCTCCGTTCACCAGCGCGGGGCGCAGGTGTGCGGCCCGCAGGGCGGACGCGAGCCCGCTTTGTGCCTGCCTGGCGACGGCGGCTGCGCCGCGTCGTCAGCCATCCGCCGAGGTTCTCCACCTCGCCCGCCCCTGCCCGGCTCAGGCGCAGCCAGGTGTCCTGAACGGCGTCGTCGGCTTCGGTGAGCGAGCCCAGCATCCGGTAGGCCACCGCCCGCAGATAGGCCCGGTGCTCCTCGAAGCGATCCGCCAGCCACTGGTTCTCGTCCATCGGTCACATCCTCGGCTTGCCAGGTGTCATAGAAGTGACCCGCAGAACACGACCGATGTGACAAGGAACCACCCAGCACGCCAACCCGATACCGAAAGGAGCCTACGATGCGAGTTCTCGTTGTGGGAGCGAGCGGTGCGATCGGCACCCGGCTCGTTCCTCAGCTCATGGATCGAGGTCACGAGGTGATCGGCACCTTCAACTCGCCTGGAAACGCCGAGCGTGTACGGGCGCTCGGGGCGGAGGCGATCGCGCTCGATCTGCTCGACCCGTGCGCCGTGCGCAAGGCCGTCCTCGAGACCCAGCCCGACGCGATCGTCCACCAGGCGACCGCGCTGGCGGATGTGCGCTTCTCCAGGAACCTCGACCGCAGCTTCGCGCCGACCAACCGGCTTCGGACCGAGGGCACCGACGCGCTGCTGGCCGCGGCGCGCGAGGCAGGCGTGCACCGGTTCGTCGCCCAGAGCTTCGCCAGCATGCGGTATGCGCGTGGGCGGGCCGGTCAAGACCGAGGACGACCCGCTCGACCCCACCCCGCCGGCATCGGCGCGCCAGACCAACGCCGCGATGCGCCATCTTGACCAGGCGGTCACCGACGCCGGCGGGATCGCGCTTCGCTACGGCGGCTTCTACGGCGCTGCCAACGACGGGATGATCCAGCCCGTCCGCAAGCGGCAGTTCCCGATCGTGGGCAACGGCGACGGCGTCTCCTCATTCATCCACCTCGACGACGCCGCCGCGGCCACCGTGCTCGCGCTCGAACACGGCGGAGCCGGCATCTACAACATCGTTGACGACGAGCCCGCCCCAGTCCGCGAGTGGCTGCCAGTGCTCGCCAACGCGCTCGGCGCCAAGCCGCCCCGCCACGTTCCCCGCTGGCTCGCGCGGCTGGTCGCGGGCGAAGGCGCGGTGATGATGGGAACCGAGTCCCGCGGCGCCTCGAACGCGAAGGCCAGACGGGAGCTCGGCTGGACGCTGCGCTACCCAAGCTGGCGCCAAGGCTTTCCAGCGGCCTACGGCCAGGCGAAACCGCTCCAGGCCCGGGCGTGACGCAGCAGGACCGCACGCCAGCCGGCGTCCGCAGCTTCAGCGTTCGGAGGCGGACGGTGACACTCCGTTACGAAGCACGTGGTCCCCGGACGCCCACGTCCGTCGCCGCCGCTTTCTCACCAAACTGTCGCAAGCGACATTTAGGCGACAAGTGATCTGAGAAACCGACATCAGAACTGAGAACCTACAGCCGCCCCGTCACTTGGCGGTGGGTCGGACGGCGCCGATGTAGTCGGCGCGGAAGGCCGGCTGGATCCGGATGACCGCGCCCGTGTGTGGGGCGTTGATCATGTTGCCGGCGCCGATGTAGATGCCGACGTGGTGGATGGTGGCCGGGTTGGACAGGTCGTTGGCGTAGAAGACCAGGTCGCCCGGCTGCACCGCGCCGGGGTCCAGGATGTGGACGCCCGCGCTCCACTGGGTCGCGGCGGTCCTGGGGAGCTGGACGCCGCCGGACTGGTAGGCGCGCAGGGTCAGCCCCGAGCAGTCGTAGAAGCCCCCCTCGCCCGTGCTTCCGAACCTGTAGGGCTTGCCGAGCTGGGTGAACGCGAACTGCAGCGCCGCGTCGACGGCGTCGGCCGCCGGCGCGCCGGGCGGCAGCGAGACCGTGGCCGCGTAGCCGGAGGCGATCGCCAGGACCTTGTCCACGTACCACTGCGCGTGGTTGTAGGAGAACACGGCCTTGGAGACGTCGCCGCCGTTGTCCTTGAGCGCGTTGCAGAGGTAGGCCGTGGCGCTGGGGATGGCGTCGGCGGGATCGTAGGGGCTGGCCCTGCCGTCGGCATTGCCGTCGATCGCGAACCGCCAGAAGGCGTCACCGGCGGCGCCCACGCCGATCCCCATCTGCATCGGCCCGGCGGCGCCCGCGAAGTTGGCGCCCTCGGTGACACCGGGCGCGCGCAGCCGGCCGTGGTTGGTCTCGACCTTGCCGATCGCCGCCAGCACCGCCCAGGGCAGACCTGGGCAGGCGTCGGCGGACCGCTGGTACATGGCCAGGTAGCTGGCTGGGATGTCGCGCCGCGCGTCGTTGCTGGGGGAGTCGCCGCCGATGATGCCGGTGGAGATCCCGCCGATGACCAGCATCACGAACAGCACCAGGACGAGCGGTATCGCCACGATGGCGATGAGCAGCTTCTTCATCGGCGGCTCGATCCCTGTTGCCACCGGGCACCCCGTCGGGGTCCCCGGGCCCCTCCGGGGCACGCGTGGGGGGAGTGGGTGCGGGCGTCGATCTCTTGATACGGGATGGAGCGGGGGAAGTTCAACACTTCCGTTGCGGGCAGTGATACGTTAGGCGAACGGCGGGATTGACAGGATAAGCGGACAGCGCCCAAAGGTCGAGCGGCGGTGCCGAGCGGCCGGAGGAACGCTCCGACCCCGGTACGCGAGGGCTGCCATGACCGCCGTGACGATCGTCCCCCAGGGGGTGCCGACACTCCCGATCGCTGCATCAGTGCAGGTCGCAGACCCTTTTCGACATGCTTTTGTGCCGTTGCAGACCAGTGTAACCTTTGATACGCCATACGCGGGTGCCGCGACCACTTCCCCAACTTCCCCAATCACCGCGAGCGTGCTGACTTGATACGACAACACCCACTTCCCGGATCCGCCAAGCCAGACCTGCCCCGACGGGCGCCAGGGGGTTCGCCGTGACGCAACAGCCGAGGGTCAGCTCGAACGCCGCCGCTGAGGAGGCGTTTGTGCCGCTCGGTCGTTCGGGCAACGGCAAGCCGGCTCGGCCGGCCGAGGAGCGGGTCCCCCAGCGCGCGCCGGAGCGGCCGGCCGAGGAGCGGCTCCCCGAGCGCTACCGCAACGAGCCGGTACCGCGCGGCGAGGGCGCCACGCTCACCCGCGTGCAGCGCCAGATGGGCGTGACGACCCCGGCTCGACTCGATACCTCCCAGGCGACGGCCGCCGACTTCACCGCCGAGCGCTACCTGCGGGACCAGTCGCTGGCGCCACGCGACGGCTGGCGCCGGGTCCTGTTCTGGCTCACCGGAGGGCGGCTCAACCTTGGGCCCAGCCCGGCGGAGATGGCCGAGCGCGAGCTGATCGCGCGGGCCAAGACGCCGGTGCCGGGCTGCCGCTCGATCGCGGTGATCAGCCGCAAGGGCGGCGTCGGCAAGACCACCACCACGCTGATGCTCGGGCACACCTTCGCGAGCCTGCGCGGCGACCGGGTCGTCGCCCTCGACGGCAACCCCGACGCCGGCTCGCTCGGCTACCGCGTGCGCCGCGAGACCGCCGCGACGATCACCAACCTGCTCGCCGACGAGCAGATGATCACCCGCTACGCCGACATCCGCGCCTACACCTCGCAGGCGCCCACCCGCCTGGAGGTGGTCGCCTCCGACGACGACCCCCGCATCACCAAGGCGCTCGGCGAGGAGGACTACCGCCGGGCGATCGCGCTGCTGGAGCGCCACTACAACCTGATCACCCTGGACACCGGCACCGGGGTGCTGGAGTCGGCCACGCGGGGGATCCTGCAGTTGGCCGACCAGATCGTGGTGGTGATGTCACCCAGCCTGGACAGTGCCAGGGCGGCCAGCTCGACGCTTGACTGGCTGAACGAGAACGGCCACTCCGAGCTGGTCCGCAGCGCGGTCGCGGTGGTCAACGGAGTGCAGGCGGACGGCCAGGTCGAGGTCGGCCGCATCACCGAGCACTTCGCCGGCCGCTGCCGCGCCGTGGTCCAGGTTCCCTGGGACCCACACCTTGCCGCTGGAGCCGAGACCGACGTCGCGCGCCTGCGCCCGACCACACGGCACGCCTACCTGGAAGTCGCCGCCGCCGTGGCCGACGGGTTCGTGACCTGAGCCAACCAACCGCCGACTGACCGCCCGAGACCCAACCAAATACGAACGCTCACGCTGCTTGACAGCCGCGAGGGGGCCGCTGCCGACGGACTCGGCACCGCGCAATGCCAAGGAGGTACGTGCTGATGCGCCACCTGACGCACGTCA
>WNGL01013663.1_pt1 | contig 14030 bp, 16 predicted proteins | sample 5400591 | NCBI WGS metagenome assembly WNGL01 (sample SAMN13153377, study PRJNA577476) | soil metagenome | isolation source: 80 cm soil or saprolite under Garry oak tree replicate 1 | place: USA:California | collected 2016-06-15
ATTGAATGCTGTTTGAATATTGAACTTAGTTCAGCGAATGGTAAAAAAAGAGGAGATTACATCACTCTTCTCGCTTCAAAACGCCACGCCACGAACATGTCACGCATGGCGCGTTGTAACAACTCTTTTGCACGCGCTTCGCCTCCATGGATGCGATCCGCCATCGTCAGCGAAATCAGCCCGTGAACGAGGCTGCGTATGATCTCTACGGCACCCTCCACATCGGGGATATCTACGCCCATCGTATGCATCCAATCCACCAGCGCTTGCTGTGTGATGTCAAATGATTCGCGGGCGGCGGGTGGTTTTTCGCTACAGTAAGGGACTCCCAGGCCATTCATCACCTGGTAGAGTTCTGGTTGGCTCATAGCAAATTGCCAGTAGGCTTCCACCATGTTCATCAGTCGTTGCTCCGGGTCTTCTGTCGATTCCCACGCTCTTCTAAGAGCAGCGGCCAACTGGCGGAAGCCCTCGCGCAACAGTTCGAGCAGGATGTCTTCCTTGTTCTCGAAGTATTCGTAGATCGTCGGTGGGCTGTATTCAATGCGCTCCGCCACTTTGCGGATAGTGACAGACTGCCATCCCTCTTGCCGGGCGATCTCCCGTGCTGCAGTGAGGATGCCCTGTCTTACTTCTTGTTTTTCTCGTTCACGTCGTTGTTTTATGCCCATTACTTTATAGCCGTTCCACAATCTAACATCGTTCGGTAAAATAATAGCATTCAATTATAGGGATTGTCAAGGGCATTTGGCACATATTCACAGCAGTATACTTTAAAGCTTCTTGGATATGCTCCCGCCTCTTTGCCCAAAGGGGGAATGTAGTACAGGACATTATTGTCTCTGTACACGTGTTGTTGCCAGGGTGGGCCACCATGATAGAAAACCGGCAGGGCGACCGCCATTGCCAGGGTGGGCCACCATGATAGAAAACCGGCAGGGCGACCGCAAGGGTACGCCCCTACAATACACGAAGTGGCTCTACAAGGAGTCTCGTGTATTGTAGGGGCGTACCCTTGCGGTCGCCCCTGGTGGGAGCCTTTCGCGGTCGCCCAAGAGGCATCAACCTAAGAACAAGCACAACAGCATCCGTAGGGGCGAGAGCGGCGGGGAGCGGAAGGGAGGGCCTTTAGGGTCGCCCGCGTACCTGTTCCTCTCACTGATATCTTGCGGAAACACGACCACCTCCCCACCCCGCGGGCGACCCTAAAGGCCCACACCACCCCGCATCGTCCTCCCTCGCCCCTACGGATCGCCCGGCCTCCCGTCTGGTTTCCCGGCTTCGGTTGATGCCTCTTGGGCGACCGCAAGGGTACGCCCTGGCGCCATCAGCCACCTCTTAATCTCTTCTCCACATCCTCTTCCGCCATACCCACAATCTCCACGATTTTCTGTCGACCTGTCGCGCCACTCACAATGCTTATCGAACGTTTGGGCAAACCGAGACGCTCTGCGAGCAGGGCAATGAGGGCTTCATTGGCGGCCCCCTCGACGGGGGGAGCCGTCAGGCGCACTTTCAGCGTCTCCTGCTCCCACTCGATGGAGTTGCGGCGGCTGCGAGGAATTACACGTACTGCCAGGCGCATGAGGCCCTACCAGCCTTCGGGGAGCGCCTGGAGCAGTAAGATTTGAATGGTAATCAGGAAGAAAAAGGCGATCAGGAACGACATATCCATGACGCCTACCGGGCGCACAATGCGGCGTATGGGTGTAATAAACGGGTCGGTCATGCGCGCCAGGAAGCGGATAAAGGCGAAGCGTTCATCCGCGCCAAACCACGAGGCGAAGACCCGAATAATCATAGCAATGATCAAAATGCCGATACCATATTTGATGATAGCGTGCATGATACCGATACCAAACATAGTCGATTACTCCTGAACAGTACGTACCTCAACGACAGTAAGGCCGAGGATTTTGCGCCGGAAGATATCGGTCACGCGCACACCTCTCAGATCAGGCAATGTTGTGACGTGTTTCTGCACCAATTGACCGAGTGGACGCGCCGCCGCCAGGCCAGCGAGAGACGAGACAGCTGTAGATGCGATACGCGTACGCGTGCGTGACGAGGTCATACCGAGCAATGTGCCAAAAGTGAGAAGCGAGACGCCCACGACCACATTGGTGCCGCAGTTTGGGTGGATAGCAAGTTCAGCTTCGCCCGCCTGCAAACGACGCAAGGCTTCATCCAACGAGCGGCGCAGCTGGCCGAGGTCTACATCCCCAAAGATGATAAAGCCGCGCGAACTGGAACGAGCGCTAATACGTAGATTTGGTACGTAGCCGCTCAGTATCGTGATGGTGGCATGCTCTAATGCATGGTTTTGTCGAATCCGACGGCCAAACAAAACATCTTCAGTTTTCATGAATAGCTCTTTTCTAATTATGTATAAACGCGCTCACCAAAGATCGCTCGTCCTATGCGAACTATCGTGGCTCCCTCTTCGATAGCTACGCGATAGTCATCGGTCATTCCCATCGAGAGATGTTGCCAGTTACACTGCGGCAACTCAATGCGCAAGTGTTCGCGTAGCAGGCGCAGCTGCCGGAACACGGACCGCACCTCTTCCGGGTTCTCCACCAGTGGCGCAATCGTCATCAACCCTTCTACCTGAATATGCGGCAGCGCAGCGACCTGGCGAGCCAATTCAGGCGTCTCGAGAGGGGATATTCCTTCCTTGCTTGCTTCACCCGCGACATTGACTTGCAGCAAGATAGGCAGATGCAGAGCCTTCTCGCCTGTATACCGGTCTAAGGCCTGCGCGAGATGCATGCTATCCACACTCTGTACGGTAGCAAATGCGCCGACAACCTTACGTGCCTTGTTGTTTTGCAGGTGGCCAATCATATGCCAGGACACATCTTGCGGGTGAAATGCCGAGATTTTGGGTAAAGCATCCTGCACGCGATTCTCGCCAAAATTCGTCACCCCCAAATTATACGCCATGCGCACAAGTTCAAGCGGAACAGTTTTTGAGACGGCGACCAGCGTAATTTCATCGGGGCTGCGCCCCGCCCTCTCGGCTGCCTGCGCGATAGTCGAGCGCACATGTTCAATATTGGCGGCTAATTGCTCAGGTGTTATCATGATCTTGTCCTATGCCCGCAATGCCAGGATTGACGGGAAACGCCCCGTCTTGCCATGTTCACCGCGATAGGAGTAAAAACGCTCTTTTTCACAACGGGTGCATATGCCTGATAGTTCGATATGTTCAGGAAGGAGTCCCGCCATCAGCAATTGATTACGATTCGTCTCCCAGACATTCAGGTGTAAACTCCCACGATGCCCCAGTTCCTCTACAGTAAATACGGCTGACTCCCGTACCAGGTTGCGGTATCGCACATCGGTTGGCATGACCTCAAACTGCTGTGCTCCCATGAAAAGGCGCTGTACCTCCTCGGAGACTTCGTTGCAGCCTGGCCCGATAGATGGCCCGATGCCCGCGTAGATATACTCTGGCTGGCAGCCAAATTGCTCGCGCATTGCATTCACCGTTGCCGCCGCAAGTCCGCGAGCGGCGCCGCGCCATCCCACGTGCGCTATGCCGATGACGTGCTGTACCGGGTCGTAGAACATCATGGGAATGCAATCGGCAGAGGACATGGCAAGCGCGACCCCGCGCTGTTTCGTGATGATAGCGTCGGCCTTGCGCCGTGGTCGCGTCGTCCAGATCAGTTCGTGTCCCTCTACGCTATAGGAGCGATAGGGCCAATCGGTGCGCCAATCGTCCCAATCGCCTCCATCGAACCTAAGCACGTCCGCGCTGTGTATCATCCAGGCTGTAGCGCAGGGATAGTTTTCTATTTGCAGGCTTTGCAGCGCCAGGTAACGGTTACGTAAGACATTCTCAAAGGTATCTCCGCTGCTCACTGAAACATTGAGTCCCTGGAAAGGAAATGTGCTGACCCCGCCGTTGCGGTTAAATGATCCGTGAGCCAGTTCGGGAAATTGCTGGAAAAGGGCAAACTGTACGTAGTGCGCCCTGGCACAGTGTTGTTCGATCAAAGTCACTCCTGAAAAAGAGATTGTCGTCTTGAGGTATTGTAGCATATGTAAGGAGGTCGGGGTCTGTGAATGTTTGCCAGGGCGATCGCCAGGATCGCCCAATCAGCATCAACCGAAGCAGGGAAGCCAGGCCCAGGGCCGGACGATCCGTAGGGGCGAGGGTGGATGATGTGGGGTGGTGTGGGCCTTTATGGTCGCCCGCGTCCTGTTCATCGCGCTGGCATTTTGGGGGAACACGACCACACCCCACCCCGCGGGCGACCATAAAGGCCCTCCCAACCCCACATCCGCCGCTCTCGCCCCTACGGATGTTGATGGGCTTGGTCTTCGTTGATGCCTATTGGGCGATCGCCAGTATCGCCCTCACAGACCCTGCCACTGTAGATAGACGCTATTGACAGCTTCTATATGATCGTATATACTGACGTATATACGCTAAGAAATGAGGAAAACATATGCAGATAGTGAAATTACGTAAAGTGGGCAATTCCACGACAGTAACACTGCCAACCTCTGTAGTAGAGGCTCTGCATCTACATGAAAATGATGAAATAGCCGTTGAAGTTGCGGGAGACCGTATTGTTCTTACTCGGGCGACTCCAGATTTTCAAGATGCATGGGCAGCTTATCAGGCTATCGAACCACGCTATCGGAACGCAAACCGTAAATTGGCTGAGTAGATGCTATGGTTCGTTTTCTTTCAGAGGAGATCGTGCTTGCAATCCACGATGACCTGATTCGCTTGTACGGTGGAACATACGGCGTGCGAGATAGTGACAGGCTTGATGCAGCGATCCAAATGCCAAGAGCTACTTTCGATGGAGATTTTTTACACCCGACCATTTTTCATATGGCTGCGGCATATGGTTTTCATTTATGTCAAAATCATCCATTTCTTGATGGAAACAAGCGCACAGCAGGTATGGTGATGTTTACTTTCCTGCAATTGAATGGGTTAGAACCCGCTGCCTCAGAGCTTGATTACTATCGGACAATGATGGAAGTGGCAGATGGGCATATGAGTAAAGAGCAACTTGCGGACTGGCTTCAAATGATAGGGCGCTCCATTCACATTGCAACTTTGCACATCGCCCAGGTTAAAGATGCTATTCCATACCGGTTGGATATTGGCGCAGTTGGGAATGACCACATCCTGATTTGAGCCTGCAGAGGGATCATAGACCGAAGCGGTGTCCCCATAATCCGTATGCCCCTGGCCTGGCCCCAATGTCAGACGCTTCACAGATGCATCTGAGAGGGAACGTCCGAAGTTCGCGAAAGCCAGCATCTCTTGTTGACTGAAATCGGTATAGACTTTGCCCTGCAAGTCCCCAATGATCTGTGTGAGATGGGTAAACACGTTCGAAAGCGTCAGCTTCTTCTTGAGGGCAGTCAAGACTTCCTGCTGGCGATTGGTGCGACCGAAATCACCTATCAGGTCCGCGTGCCGGGAACGTACGTATTCCAGCGCCTCTTGCCCGTTTAAGTGCTGCGGCCCTGGCACGAGATAGAGACGCCGGTAGGCATAAGGGTTGTTCTGATTGCTGCCGGTATCATCTGGATAGGTGTCATCGACAATGGGGTGCGTCACATCGATATCCACGCCGCCCAACGTATCAATCACGCTGGCAAAACCGCTCAAACCCACCCAGGCATAGCGGTCAATAGTAATGCCATAATCTTTCTCAATCGTCAAACGCGCCAGCCGCACCCCGTCATCAAAGCTGTTGTGCTGGGTTGCTCCCAGGAAAAATGCCTGGTCGATTTTATGCATCCCGCCAACCTCTGGCACATACACCCAGGAGTCGCGTGGAATAGAGACCATGTTGACCGTGTTGTGATCGGGATCGATATGAATAACCATCATTACCTGTGTCAGCAAGGCGGGGAAGTTATATTTCCCATCGTTATCACTGCCCAAAAGCAGGATATTCCAGGCATGCCCCGTAATAGATCCCTCATCATAGTTTGAAACCGGTGGTTCATCCTGGCCCCGGCTGACCGGGTGAATAAAATGCGAAATGGGTATGAGAACGTTGTTGTCGATGTAGTAAAAGGCAAAAGCGCCAACACCGCCTAGCAGCAGGAAGAAGAGCAGAACGATACTTAGAATGATACGTCTCCTCCTGGACCAGGGTTTTAGTTTGCGCGGCTTCTTTGGCGGAACAAAATGCGCTTGAGAAGGTTGAGGACGCAGCGGTAATAATTTTTGCGTAGGTTCTTTATCCATAGCCTGATTAATACCTCATAGAATATAGGAGAATATTCTCTCTCTTCATAATATTCACACCCTTCCAACGTAGATAGTATACCATGCTTGAGTCCACTCAAGAAAGAAGTGATACAATAGCATCATCGAGGAGGAATTCTTATGCATCTTGAACATATTCAACAGGCGTTACGGGACGAGAAGTTGGATGGCTGGCTCTTTTATGACTTTCGCAAATCCAATCCCGTCGCGTACCAGGTGCTTTCATTACCGTTTGATGCGTTCTATACACGCCGCTGGTTCTATTTTATTCCTGCCCAGGGCAACCCGACGGCCCTGGTGAGCGCGGTTGAAGCGCATGTGCTGGGTGAACTGCCGGGGAACCGCGTCATTTTCCGTACCTGGCAGGAGATACAGACCCACTTGCAGTCCATATTGCTCGCGGGTACGCGTATCGCGATGGAATATTCTCCCATGAACGCCATCCCCTATATGTCGCGTGTGGATGCAGGCACGCTCGAACTGGTGCGTTCGTGCGGTGTAGAGGTTGTCAGTTCCGCCAACCTGGCGCAGCGCTTCGTGGCCCAGTTGAGCGAGGCGCAGATGGAGAGCCACCGCGAAGCCGGTAGGCGTTTGATCGCCGCCAAAGACGCGCTCTTCGCGGCCCTGGGCAACGATGTACGCGCTGGTGCGGCCCTCGATGAGTACAGCGTGACGCAGCGTTTTACCACCCTTATTTCACAGGCAGGGCTAGTTTTGCCGGAGGGATCGCCCCACGTCGCGATCAATGCCAATGCCAGCAACCCGCACTATGAACCGACCAGCGCTCAGCATAGTCCTATTGGGCATGGCGACCTGGTACTCTTCGACTTCTGGGCAAGATTGCCAGAACCGCATTCCATCATTGCCGATTATACCTGGATGGCTTTCGCTGGCACACGCGACGAGATCCCCGCGCGGCAGCGTGAGGTGTTCGAGATTGTGAGGCGAGCGCGCGACACAGGTATAGCCTTTGCGCGTAAGCAAATGGCGGCGGGTGAGCGCGTCGAGGGCTGGCAGGTGGATGATGCTACACGTGCTGTTATTGCCGGGGCGGGCTATGGCGAGTATTTCATTCACCGCACCGGTCACAGCATCGGCACGGTGATTCATGCCGATGGAGCAAATATGGATAATCTTGAGACACGCGATGAGCGTGTCCTACTTCCCTCGACCTGCTGCTCTATTGAGCCTGGCATCTATCTACCGGAGTTTGGCATACGCAGCGAGGTCAACATCCTCGTGCATGAGCATGATGTGGAAGTCACCGGAGTGCCTGTGCAAGAAGAGATTGTCGCCCTCTTGTAGGGGCCCTGTGTCCTTATTCCGACTGCAAACGGACTGCGTCCTAGCCTACGGCTTATGCAGTCGGAAAGGCATGATTTATCGCGTTCCCTACGACTACAACCCTCCTCATATTTCAACGTATATGATTGTGAGAACACAATGTTGAACAGGCGTCGTTAATCAACGCCATCCAGGGAGGTATTATCTATGGGTGATGAATGGCAAGAGGGTCCTGATGCCACATCAGACAGGCCCCCTCAGTACTCACAAGACGATTTAGATAAACGCATCGAAGAGATTCGGCGTAAAGTTATAGAAGGCACCAGCGAAGCACAACAGCGTATCAAACGTGTCGTTGATAGAGCGGGGGGGTACTGGCAGCAATCGAATGCCCCGTTACAAGCGCGCCAGGCGAGCAGTGTAGAGGAGGAACGTATTCGCCACCTGGCCAATTCATGGAGCCTGGGCAACTGGCAGCTTGCGCGCGAACTTGGTACCTATATGGACCTCGTTTCGTGGACCGAAGACGAGGTGTGGGAGATCACCGTACAGTCGCGCTGGGAGACGCGCACCATGGAAGTCATCTCCGAACCTTATAGCGGTCGTCCAGTTGGAAAAGTGCAGCCGTTATTGCCTGTATGGGATTATGAACTGCCCCCTGTCACCGGTTTGAAAGCTCCCGAGAGCCGCACTCGCCTTACAGGGCAGGAAGAGGTATTTGCCTGCACCGCCTGTAACAGCACCGGGCGTCTGCTCTGTGCCTCCTGTGCCGGGCGGGGCTGGATCGTCTGCCCGGACTGCAAAGGGCGCACGCGCCTGCGCTGTACCACCTGTCGTGGTCGAGGCTACATCGCCGACTGGCAAGATGCGAAAAAGAAATCGTTTTTCCAGAAGCGTGCCGAAAATCTGAGCGATTCGGTCACGAATAAGGTCTCCGACCTGTTCGAGGGCATGCGCCAGCAGGGTGTGCCTATCTCCAATCCCATGGAAGCTGACCCTGCCAGCAAGGGGCGTACTGTTCCCTGCCCGGACTGCGTTAATGGCGAGGTCGATTGCACCTGTGGCACAGGTAAGCGCGTCTGTGAGAATTGCCAGGGATCAAAGACTGAGATTTGTTCCCTCTGCGGTGGCACAGGTAAAGTAGTACGTCATCGCGAGATTGTACGGCGTTTCGACCTGAACACACAGACGCAGATTGTTGGGGCGACAGCTATTCCTGAGCAGCGCCTGACGAAAGCGAGTGGGGACCTGGTCTATAACGCCGAGGTCAACGAAACGCTCTATCCAGATGCCGCTCCCGAAGGTGTGCCGATGGATGTATGGCGCGCCGCCGTCCAGTTAGCGCAAAACGTCACCGCTGGTGAGCGCACAACCAACCCGCGTGAGCAGTCGCGAGCCAGCTTACAGGTGTTGGAGTTAACGCGCATCCCCTATACCAAAGTGGATTATCGCTATGGAGACCAGGACTATGTCTTCTACATCTACGACGTGGATGGAAAAGAGAAGTTTTATGCTGACCGCTATCCCGCTCGCTGGGATCGCGTCGAGCGCCTCTTCCGCTCCATCACCAACGACCTGATGGCTCCTACCCAGGGCACCGCGCAGGCCAATACGGCTGGCGACCAGGTACGCGGCTATCGTGTGCCCGTTGAGAAGCCACCCTACTCGATTACTGAAGAAGAGGAATAGATTGACGGTATAAAAAATCCCCGCAACAAGCGTTGCGGGGATTTTTTATACCAACTCATGATGAAAGGAAATTCAACCATGATTGCTGAGAATCTCGAACGCTACCTTTTAGCAGTGCCGAAAGCTGAACTGCATGTTCATCTGGAAGGGTCTATACAACCTGCGACGCTGCTCATCCTGGCACAGCGTAATGGGGTTGACCTGCCGGTGCGCACTATTGAAGACGTGCAAAAATGGTTCATCTTTCGCGATTTTAACCACTTCATCGAGATTTATCTGGATATCACCCGCTGCTTGAGAACAATTGAGGATTACGAACTGATCGCCTACGAGTTTGGCGCGAACATGGCAAGACAGAACATCCGTTATGCCGAAGTGACATTCTCGCCGAGTACCCATCGCTACGCGCTCGGCATTCCTCATGATACCTATTTTGCCGGATTGACACAAGGGCGAGAACGAGCGCGGGCTGAATTTGGCGTCGAAATTCGGTGGGTCTTCGATATCGTCCGTAATGTTGAAGATGAGGCACGAAACCGCGAACTGGCCGACTACGTGACATCTATAGCGATAGAGAGCAAGGACGATGGTGTGGTGGCGTTAGGTCTTGGCGGAGCAGAGATGGGCTATCCACCTGAACGTTTCGCCCGCTGGTTTGAGAGGGCGAGGGAAGCTGGATTGCACAGCGCGCCTCACGCCGGAGAAACTGTCGGGCCGACCAGCGTGTGGGGCGCTTTGAGGGTATTGGGAGCCGAACGCCTGGGACATGGTGTGCGAGCCATTGAGGACCCGAAGCTGGTGGAATACCTGGCGGAACAGCATATACCGCTCGAACTATGTCCTACAAGTAATGTATGCCTGGGCATCTATGCAAATACTGCTGAGCATCCGTTCCCGCGCTTGTATAGTGCAGGAGTGCCTGTTAGCATCAACTCTGACGATCCGCCCTTGTTCAATACTGATCTCAATGCCGAGGTCAAACTGCTGGTTGACCCGTTCAATTTTGACATCAAGACGGTCAATCGCATTGTACTGAACGGTGTGCGTCACAACTTCCTGCCTTTAGAAGAGAAGCAGGCAATGGAAGCGGTGTTTTCGGCGGAAATGGCGCGACTCCGGCAAGTATACGGGTTGTAATAAAGAGCGGCAACTGTATATCATGATCTGGATAGGTACTTCGGGCTGGGTCTATCCTCACTGGATTGAGCGATTCTACCCGCCGGATCTTCCCATGCAAGACTGGCTTGCTTACTATGCCAGGTATTTCCCAACGGTAGAAATCAACCGCAGCTTCTACCGCTTACCTACTTATGACCAGTTTCGCGCCTGGGCAGAACAGACATCATCCCATCCAGGTTTTCTTTTCTCGATCAAAGCCAGTCGTTATATTACGCATATGAAGAAGCTCAAAGACCCGCAGCAAGGAATCAGCCGACTGATGGCTGCGGCTTCGGGATTGGGCAAGCAGCTTGGCCCTTTTCTCTATCAACTCCCCCCTCATTGGCACGCCAACCTTGAGCGGCTTGAGCAGTTTATCGCGCAATTACCGCGCGATCATCCAGCCGCATTTGAATTTCGCGATGCCTCCTGGTTTCAGGCTGAAATACTGCGCAAAGTGAACGAGCTGCTTAACAGCGCCAATTGCGCTCTCGTAGTCGCCGTTGGTGGTTCGCTTACAACGCCCCAGGATATTCCGGCCATTGGGCCATTCCGCTACCTGCGCTTCCATCATGGTAAGTACGGGACAGGCTTTACCGACGATGAGTTGGCATACTGGGCAAAACGCATCCGTGCCGATGCGGCTGAGGGCCACACCATTTATGCCTACTTCAATAACGATCCGGATGGGCATGCCGTCAAGGACGCGCTTCGACTGCGCGAGATGCTCGGTGACGCCGCGGTAATGCCATCATGATACTTCCTTGCCGACTGCCTGAGCGCAGGTAGAGACCACCCTCTCCGGGGGAGAGGTAATCGTCTCGTTGGCAAGCTGCCTAAGGACCCTGAATGCAGTTCGTTGGCAGCCGCTGGCGCTTAGGGATTAAACTCAGTCAGCGTCTGGTTGAAAAATCCAGCATTGAAGAATCCCACAGCCCACACGCCGGTGGCGGAGACGGCAGTCACCCCAAAGAGTTCGTTGTTGTGCGTGCCGACGTTGGGGCTGGGCACCACACTCCACTTGTGGCCATTCCAGTGTTCGATCAAGGTCTGATTGACGTTGCTGGTATTAATGAACTCCCCCACGGCCCAGACATCGTTGGTGGAGACGGCCGTGACCCCGTTCAGAAAGCCGGCCTGTCTTGGGGCTTTGACGAGGCGCCAACTGGTGCCGTTCCAGTGCTCGATGAGTGGCGGGGTCGCCGTGTTGACCTTCCCGACGGCCCACACATCGGTGGTGGAGACGGCAGCAACGCCGAGGAGGGCATCGTTCGAGCTGGCATTGGGGCTGGCCACGGCGCTCCACGCGGTGCCGTTCCAGTGTTCGGTGAGTGTCTGCTGGTTGGTGTCGCCCACGGCCCAGACATCGTTGGCGGAGATGCTGGCCACCCCGTTGAGGTCGTTGACCGACCCGGGGCTAGGGCTGGAGACGACGGTCCAGGCGGCAGCCTGTGCCACCGCTGGTGCCAGGAGCAGGGCGATCAGCACCGCTCCGACCAGGCACGAAAAGAGACGGATTTTCAAACGATTCATGATACTCCTCTCAAACTCCTGCTCTCCCAGAGAGCAGGTCACTTTGCGGCAGGACGGCCAGGGCCATTAATGAAAACCCGTTTTGGAAATGTCCTCCTGAGTAAGCAAGGTGCTCGCCTGGTAAGTCCCACCCAGGCGTATGCGACGAAGTGGTACTCACCAGCTACCTATAGACGTAGCTCACCAGTCAAGGCGCGAATTCACCCTCTTACAGGTAATACATCAGGAGGTTACACGAGCAAGTCAACAGGCACATGAGCAAAGCGATCAAAATGGGCAAGAGAGACAGTGATGCCATGATGGGGAAGAGCCTTAAGAAGAAGACTGTGCCGGGGAAGCGCAGCCGTGGTATTCAACAAAAAACCTGGCGGCCCCTCCAGGGGCCGCCAGATCAAATCGTACGCTGAAGTCGCAGAATCCTCAGTGTCTTCTCGCCATCCTCGATAAAAGAGCCCGCTTACCTACCATGTTGATTATCCTAGCTCGTAGACGTGATCTTGCCGAAGAGTCCATCTGCCTCATCGTTGATCCCGGCGGTGAAGAAGAGTTCGTTCGTTAGACCTGCCGCGGCGCCATTCCCAAAGGCTAATCCCCATAGGTCATCAATCGTTAGAGGACTGCCCGCCTGATCTGTCAGTTGACCAAGGAAGGCACCCGATGTGGGGTCGAAGGCATTGATGCGACCGTCACCGAAATCGCCGACCAGCATATCATTGCTGAACTGGCCGAAATCGCTGGGAGCGAGAGCCAGGCCCCAAGGGGAGTTGAGTGTGCCGTGTGCAGCAAAGCGACGGAGCAAATGTCCCGCGGTAGTGAAGACATCAACGAACCCATTACCTGCACCGCTTACATCGTCATGCTTGGCCGCGTTCTGCAAAGCGTAGGTGACCCAGAGGTTGCCATTGATGTTCTGGATGCCGAAGGGGGCGAAACATTGGCCAGGGAGGGGACAATCGTTTGATAGCTTACTATCAGTGAAGGAACGCACCAGCTTAAATTTCCTATCGAACGCCTCGACAGTTCCGAAGCGGAAATTGGTGGCGTAGATGAGCTCGTTACTGCCTCTGCTTGCTATCGCTAGTCCCTTGTAGACGGCACCCAGACCCACGGTCGAGCGATCTACTGCGATGATGGCATGGGTCAGGTCGACGTTGGGGTTCCAACCAGAGATCGTGCCATCTTCGGTCGCAAACATGAAAATGCTTGGGCCGGACTTTCCGTTTTCACTGACGACAAAGTCGTCCTGGTCCGTGCTGTTGACAGGATTGAAGACATTACCTGTGGGGGTTCCACCAGGCCCACCTCCAGGCAGCGGGATGGTGACCACAAGCGGCACACTACTGCCATCCCCCTTATAGAGCGTGGCCACGCCTGCATTGTTGTCCGAAACCCACCAGGGGCTGGTGGGACTGTGCGACAATCCCCAGGGGTTTTTCAGATTTGGATCGGTAAACTTAGCCATACCGGAGATGTCCGAAACCAGGTTCGTCTGCTGATAGAACCCTCCGCTCGTGGCCCGTGTCACTCCCGGCACAAATGCCATGGCGACCAGCAGAACGCTGACCAACAGCAGAGGCACGGCCCATAGGTTTGCACGAAATCTTAGCATGTGGTTTCTCCTCATTCAAATAACTCTGACACATCGCCGAAACGTCTTTTCGGCATGAGATAGCCGGAATCGTCCCACCGTTTGTAAAAATAGAGCCATTGCGACGTATCCATTAGAAGATACGCAAGCAGGTTACACACAAGGCAGGGAGTTAAGTTTTGTGAGTACCCTTTTTTCGTCTCTCCTTGTGCTATACTAGGCCTATATTTCTATAAAAGCATCGATATACATTGCTTATGTATTCGTTGGGGAGGGAGCTATGCCACTCGAAGGGACGCAACTGGGCCATTATCGATTGGTGCGCCTGATTGGAAACGGCAGCATGGGAGAAATCTACCTGGCCGAAGATAGGCGCATTGCCCGGCAGGTCGCGATCAAGATCGTGCGGGCCGAAACCAATCCCTATCCCGACGAACAGGCCACCAGAGAAGCCACCCGTCTCTTTCAGCGAGAGATGCGTGCCATTGCCGCGCTGGATCATCCACACATCCTTCCCCTGTA
>WNGL01006283.1_pt1 | contig 14029 bp, 12 predicted proteins | sample 5400591 | NCBI WGS metagenome assembly WNGL01 (sample SAMN13153377, study PRJNA577476) | soil metagenome | isolation source: 80 cm soil or saprolite under Garry oak tree replicate 1 | place: USA:California | collected 2016-06-15
CGACAAACGTGGCACCCTCCCCCATAGCTCTTGGTGGTTCCGCGACCAACACAGCAACGGTGACCCTAACTCAAGCAGCGGGCACAGTCAATGGTACTGTAACCTTCAACGTCTACGGTCCCTTCAGCTCGGCTCCATCAAGCACGTCATGCACCCCCGCCACCCTTATCACACCGTTCAGCCCTAACACCAAGAATATCGGCCCTGGTGTAACACCTCAAAGCGTCACGTCTGATCCGTTCACCCCAACACTACCGGGCTACTACGGCTGGATTGCAACCTACAACCCGGCAAGCCTGGTCAACGGTAACATTGTCTCTACTACGTGCGGTGATGCTGGCGAGACTCTGGTCGTCATAAGTGCTTCGATATCGACAACCGTCTCACCCTCAACCATAACTTTCGGTGGTTCCGCGACTGACACTGCAACGGTGACCCTGACTCCTGGCACGGCTACGGTCTCTGGTACGGTGGACTTCAGAGTCTTCGGTCCTGTCGCGACTAGTACCCCAACCTGCACAACACTAGCTGGATCGTTCCTTAGTGTTCCGATTGGTCCAGGTGTGTCTCCGCAGTCTGCCACCTCCGGTTCCTTCACCCCGTCGGCTACAGGCTTCTACTTCTGGACTGCAACCTACAATCCAGCAGGCGCTGCCAACGGTAACATTGTCTCTACCACGTGCGGTGATGCTGGCGAGACTCTGCAGGTCGTGAGCATTCCGAAGATAACAGGATTCGATTTCACCAACACGCCGACCAACAATGATCCCACGCTCGGCAGCGGCACGGTTGTATACACATTCACCATACACAACTTTGGCGCCACTCCTGTAACACTCGGAGGCTCGCTCACAGTCTCAGGAACAGCTTCGGTCAGCTGCACGGGCGGCAACACCCTGACATTATCGGGTTCCCTCGCAGCAGGCGCGAACGCACCATTCAGCCTGACCTGCACGTACGGCGGCACCTCTGGACAAAATGTGCAAGCAACCATCAATGCGATGTTTACCGACCTGAACGGCGTTACGGGCACAGTCTCAGGAAGCCCAACAACATACATCTTCACCATACAGAGAGCCTAGAACAGGCGTGCACTACACGCCTCCCCTTCCCCTTTTCTTTTTGTTCTAGAGAACCTTAGCCATGGCACCGGAGAACTGTTCGAAGATTACAAAGACTCATCGTGAGACGATTATCTGCGGGGCGGGGCTGAGCAGCTTGAACAAGGAGGCCCTGGCGGAACCACACCGGAATCCATGCAACGCCCCTGAAGCGGGAGGAAGGAGAGATGCGACTACTCACAAGAGCTTTCGTAGACTATGTCATCGAACGGGTAAAACGAAGCCCGGACATCTCGGGACCACGAAATTCATCGTTACCGTGGTGGGGCCGGTGGGATTTAGACCAAACGGGTACAAAACCTCTGTTTCTCAAATCTCGAACTTGTAAAATCGTCTTGTGGCCAACCAAGATGCGGGATCATCCGCTTCTTGAGCCGGAGGATAAGGGTATAACGGGCGAGCGTAGTTCAGTATTTAGTGTAGAATATGTCAGCAATCTTGAGTGCGGAGAAAGACGTGAGACAGTGCGATGCTGTGTGCCCTATCCACGGGACACAATGCAGAATGAAGATGTTCGTTCAGCAAGCGTATCCTTCTCATGCGCATGCTTTCGAAGAAAAGATGTGCATCTGGAAGAAATAGGAAAGACTCAAGCCTCCGCAGGGATACCCTGCCCTTGATGGTCTGAGCCAAGGAAAATCTTGACCTCATCTTAGCACCGATTGTCAAATCATATCCTGTTTACATCTATTGAATCGCGTAGATGAGCGCGGTTTGTAATGAGATATTCATACCCGTTTTGTGGTGGGGCCGGTGGGATTTGAACCCACGACCTCTGGCCCCGATTTCTCGGAGTCACCAGCGCCCCAGGTTCACCGTCCTAATAATGGACTCTGGTATCCTTTGGGCGGGGTTATGATCCCTGGACCAAGCTAGACGACGGCCCCACGAAAAGGCGGGTCACTAGACCGTTAGCTAATCAAGGTTTGCCAAACAAAAAGAGTTTCGCGGGGACGCTGCACATTTGCCACCTCTGCTTGGTAGTTTGTTAGCTTCCTAGGGTTTGAATTAGGTTACTGTTAGGTCTGGAGCAACGAAGACAGAAGCTCTCCCAGCTTTCGCCCTTGCCTCCGAGCCTCCTTCGCGAGTACTTTCTGCACTCCACTGGAGTACTGAAAGGCTCGCTTCGGTCTGTTCACGATGTTGGCCGGGAGCCCCCACTTCTCCGCCAACCGTCGCAGAATATACTTTCTCGTAACTCCATTTTTGGACATTTTGACCTTTAGGCCGACTGGCAGTTGTAAGGCAAAGTTGACCAAGGGGAGGAATGCGAAAGGGCATCGAAGTTCCAGCCCGAATGAGACGGCGACCTTGTCCCCTGGTTCAAAATCGCTCTCGGCAGCAGCAAGAACGCTGTTCCACATCGCTAGATCGACCGTGTCAAGTTCCTCTTTCAACGCGAGTTCCTCGAACTTGGCATACCCTCCAAAGAGCTCGTCGCTCAACTGGCCCGCGACTATCACAGGCACTCCGATTTCTCGGGTGCGTTGGCAGGCGAAGTAGAAAGGAACTGATATTCCAACAGTCACTGGGCTGTCACTTTCGACGGTCCGAACCACTGCAGGAACCACCTCCATTACCTCTCTTTCGGACAGGCGGCTGATGTTCGCGTGAAGCCCTATAGAATCAGCGGCCTGAGCCGCGTGTTCGAGCTCTGGTTGACCCTTGAGGCCCACAGTGATCAGTTCAGGTTCCAATCCAAGTCTCTTGCAAGCGGCCGCGACCAGCGCACTGTCGAGGCCCCCTGAGAAAGCCAACCCGGATTTCTCGGGAACCACCTTCCGTACAGCCTCCAAGAGTAGCCTTTCCAGTTGGCTTAGGGCCTCGCCTTCCGAAATCTCAAGGTTCTTGGGTTTCGTGAGCACGTCATTCGTCGACACTACGAGTCCTCGGCTCGATACTTCGATGACTTGTCCCGGAAGGACGGGTTTTGGATCATTGATTCCCACGTCCTTGAGAGCTATTTTCAGGCTGGCAAAGGCGTAGTTCCCTTGAACGTCTACCCCCCAGTAGAGCGGTTTTTGTCCTAGCGAGTCTCGAGCAGCGGTCAATTTTTTCCGGTCGAAAGCCAATAGAGCGAAAGCACCTGGAGTGTCAAGCAGCCGGCCGATTGAGTTGGTGTCAAACAATCGGGGGTCCATTGGGGCTTCTTCACCGAAGAAACTTCCGTCAAGAGCCAGAAAAGCCTCAGCACTCTTCTGAGAGTTCTTGGATAGGGACTCAGGGGAGTTGCATACTCCAATGACAACATTGCCGGTTTCCTCGGTCTTTTCGCCAGAGGTCTCAACAATGATTCCACGACTCTTCATCGAACCCAGCATAATGTTGACTCTGGATTCGGCATCATCCCAATTCTTACCGGTGAAGGCACAGATCCCTGTCAAGCCTGGGCGACCGCCAGTCTCTGACAACTTGTTTAATATGATACGATAACCTGGCCGTCGTTTTGGGATCCAAGGATGCCTATTCTTCCGATTGACACGGGGCGATATGGAAGCGCCGAGATTAGACGCATCTTCGACGAGGAAAACAAGCTCCAGAAGTGGTTGGACGTTGAAGCTGCAATCGCCCAAGCCCAGGCCTTGGTGGGCGACATTCCCAGGGTTGCAGCCGAAGAAATAGCTAGAAACGCCAACACTAGAGTTGTTACTCTCGCCAGGACCAAGGAAATAGAGAAAGAGACCCGCCACGATCTTATGTCAATGGTACTCGCCCTTTCCGAAGCCTGTTCGGGCGATGGGCGAAGATACGTTCACTACGGGCTCACCAGCTACGATATTGAAGACACGGCAACAGCTCTTCTCTTCAAAGAGGCCTTCGGCCTTATCGAAGAACAGCTGGGCCAGTTGGAAGACAATCTCAAACGAATGGTCCGCAAATACAGACACCAACTAGTTGCTGCCAGGACCCACGGGCGCCACGCAGGGGTCATCACTTTCGGGCTGAAACTCGCAGTGTGGCTAGAGGAAACAAGGCGTCACCAACGAAGGTTGAAGCAGGTAAAAGAACGGGCGCAGGTGGGGAAGGTCCTCGGTATCGTCGGAAACGGAGCAGGTCTCGGAAAGAACGCCCTCAAGATCCAACAGATCGCACTAACTCGTCTCGGGCTCAAACCCGCGGGCCTGGTTACCCAGGTCGTACAGAGGGACGTTCACGCCGAGGTAATCTGCTTTCTAGCTCTCCTGGGCTGTAGCCTTGACAAGTTTGCTACGGAGATACGGAACCTCCAGAGAAGCGAGATTTCAGAGGTGATGGAGCCTTTCGAGAGGGAGAAGCAAGTGGGCAGTTCCGCTCTACCCTCAAAGCGGAATCCTGAGCTGAGCGAGCGAGTCTCAAGCCTCGCTAAGCTTACGAGGGGTCTCGTAGTCCCGGCCCTCGAGAATGTCTCCCTTTGGCATGAAAGGGACCTATCCAATTCTGCCAACGAGCGATTCATCTTTCCCATGTCTTTCATCCTAGTGGAGGAAATGCTTCGCCTGATGAACCGGGTCCTCAAGGGCCTCGAGGTTTTCCCCGAAAACATGAGGAAGAACCTTGAGGTGTCACAAGGACTACTCTTAGCGGAAAGAGTCGTCAACTCTCTAGTTGAGGCCGGTGTTCCAAGGCAGGAGGCTCATGACAAGGTCAGAAAAGTGTCGATGAGAGCGATCGACAACCGCATTCCCTTCTCGAAGGCTTTACAGGAAGACACGTTCGTATCGAAGAAGTTGAAGTCCAAGGATATTCGGGCCGCTCTTGACTACGAGTCATACCTGGGCTCAACCTATCAACTCATCGATCTGGCTCTGAGGAAGTGAATGCATATTGTCTGTGGGTTAGGTGCCCAGACTATGGCGCGGCGATTCTTTTCATGTATTTCTTCACGAGTTCATCAAACATTTTCTCCACGCGCTCGGGAGATGGGCCTTCAACTTCTACCTCATAATTCCCCTTCTTCACCCGAATCTTCCAATTACCGCTTTGACCAGTCATGGGGAAAGACAGAATTCGGCAGGGTATTAAGCAGTAACTGTTTCCCTAAACTAAAACGGCCTGGGGGGCTGAATCTGAACCTTGGGACGACAGACTGTCGTTTGCTCGAAAGGGGAATGTCAGCCTCGGGAACGGGAGGAGGCTTGTCGTCAGAGTCCGCCAAATCCATCCTCATCGGATTGCATAAGGAGCGGAGCTCCCTGACAGCTCCACGTTACACACCAAAGTCAGCACCGGATGCCCAAAAGTCTTATTTTTGCCGCCGTAGGCGGGTCTTTCCAGGCGCTAGAACATGAAGGAGGCTATGATGACTGTTGGTATGCTTTTGCTCTTTGCCGGTGCATTAGGAGCTGTAGCGGGCTCAACGTTGAATACCGGACCCACGGTTGCGAGTTCGAGTTGCACAGAGAACTTCTTCTTCGTCAAGCTCCAATGCCTGCAATACCTCCTCGTAGTTGAGGTAATTTTCACCGTGATAGCCTTCATCGGCGGTGCTCTGGTTATGCGGAATCGCTGACCTGAACAGGTTCTCCTTCCTCCAGGAATTCCCGAAGGTTATCTTTGACCTCTAGCCAATCACCAATTTGCTCGAACTTGGCCATGTCGTGTTCGAGCACGAACTGGATGAGTGGCAGGTAGAGACGAACGGCCCTCCTGGCTGAAACGTGGCTCTTGGACCCAATTGCGGCACCCAAAGCTCGCCTCTGTTCTCTTGCCCCGCGGGTCCGTGACATGGAGGCGATTCGCTGGGGGAACTTCATGGACACCCAGCCTCTCGGTGATGTCTTCTTGGCAATCGCTACCCCCGCAGTCATGAGTTCAAGGGCGTAGGATAGGAGATGCCAGGACTGGGTCTTTCTTATCCATGCGTAGAACATGTCAGCCTCAGCCAGAGCCTCCATCGCCTCGCTTAGCTCCGAGGGATTTGGTATCTGGTAGGGTGCGTTTTCCAGTATCCACTGGAACAACATTTCATGATCGATATCTGATAGGTTGGTCGCCCTTCGTGCAGCAGCGACTGTTTGACTGTTGAAGACTATTCGGAGTACTTCGAATATGGATTCTGTCCGGTCTCGCCAGGCGAGCCAGTTGACCTCATTTGTTCCTAGGGGCTTGCATCGCCTAGTCAGGACTTGCAGGTCATTGAGTGTCGACCTTACGTCTCCATTATTCTTCTGAACAAGAATGCGTAGAGCCTCCTCGTCCGCAGTCAGGCCTTCCTTTGCCAAAACAGTCTTGAGAAGAGGAATCCCCTCCCTCAGTCCTAGTCTCTTCAGTTCTATTTGCAGGCAAGCCTCTCGTAGAGGCCTAACCTTAGGGTCCCACGGATCGTTAGCGGTCAGAATTATCGGAAACCTTGATTCTCTAATGATTTGCAGGATGGTGGTGATTGCCCCGTGGTCTTGCCTCAGATTTATTCCGTCCACCTCGTCCAGTAGAATCAGTCTTCCCTTTCCCCCAAGGGTCCCCTGTGTTGAAGCTAGCCCGGCCGTTCTCGAAAGTATCTCGCTGCTTCTCTGGTCGGAGGCGTTGATCTCCACTAGGTCCCAGCCCCTATCCCGAGCCACGACTTCAGAGACGACTGTCTTTCCCACGCCTGGGGGGCCGTACAGGAGTGCCGCAGGTTTTGACGGTCGCCCCTTAGACCAGGACTCCAGCCATTGAACCAGTTTGTCTATGGCTGGCTTGTTTCCCACTATTCCCTGGATGGTCTTGGGTCTATGCTTCACGGTCCAGGGTTCTGACATGGGCCTCCATACCTGCTCTCTGCGGAGACGCTTCTGCAGCCAGTTTGGCCAGGAGAGCGCTCAACTGGACCTCTTCGTCGCCTCCCTGCACGAGTCTAAAGTCCGTCTCTCCCAAAGCCTCGATAAGCCCGATGCGGCGTTTCTCTGTAACCGCTAGACGGAATATTTCCGAGTGTATCTGTCGCACAATCTCGGATCCGGAGATCCCGTACTTGACCAGAAGTGACCTCAGTTCTTCCCGTGCCTTGAGGAAATCACCCTTGAGAGCATGGTTTAGCATGGCCTGGACATCTGTCGGCTTTGCCCTACCCACAACCTGATAGATGGTCTCCTCGGAGATGGTTTTGGACATTGAAGAGGCGGCCTGAAGGGCGTTTATGCCCTTCCTCATGTCTCCCTCGGCAACCTCGACCACTGACTTGAGCCCCTCATGGGTCACCTTCAGGTTCTCCTGCTTTGCAATATGACTCAGATAGTCCACTACTCTCTCTTCAGGGAGTGGAGTGAACCTGAACAAGGCGCACCTGGACTGGATTGGCTCTATTATTCTCCCCGAATAATTACAGCAAAGGATGAACCTACAAGTGTCAGTGTACTTCTCCATCGTTCTACGCAGAGCGTGCTGGGCATCACCGGTCATGTTATCCGCTTCGTCCAGGACAAGAATCTTGAAGGGAACAGTACTCAGGGAAGCCATTCTGGCAAACTCCTTGACAGTCGTGCGAACAACGTCAATACCTCTCTCGTCGCTAGCATTCAACTCCATGAAAACGTCCTGGAAGCGGGTCCCGAAGAGGTCATGGGCGAGGCAGAGAGCAGCCGTCGTCTTTCCCGTCCCGGGGGGTCCGGCGAAAAGGCAGTGGGGCATCGTACCGCTCTTCACGAATTCTTTGAGCCGGCTAACGATTTCCTCCTGGTCTTGAATCTCGTCGAGAATCTTCGGCCTATATTTCTCCGTCCAGAGAGCAGCTTCCATTGGAGTCAGCTCCTCGCTAGAGTCGCTGCTTATAGAAATGAGTGTTTCACTCACCTCTCTCTGTCTAATTCGCCTAGGTAATTGGATGAGATTTCTGGTTGAACGGTTTTAATGCGGGTCCAGTTGGGATGCCGGACCCTGAGGCGAGTAACCTGGAAAAGGAACCTTCCATAGTGGCGACCATAGACATCGAGTTTGAAAACTCGCCTTCGAGAATCAACTTTCTAAAGGACTATCCCGAAACAAGGATTGGCGACAGGCTCCTTGGACCCTACCGGATGGGCCAGGAAATAGAGCTTCCACTATGGATAGCCCAGCACTTGGTAGAAATGGGATATGGCAAGTTCCGGGAAGACGAGCAGCTCTCACTAAACACACTCTCAACCACACACTACAAAGAGACCCTTCCAGCCTCCCGACAAATACCCAAACTTGCACGACCGTTCTACTTCCAAGTGAGACGCCTGCTTCGGGACCTGAAGAGGCAGGAGGCGAAGGATAGGGCTAAGGGTAGAGACTTCGACAAGGCTCTGGCCCTCGCTCGGGACATTGTCAGCATAAGAGTGAAGAAAATCGCCTCCCTTGGAGCATCCGGGGAACAGGCGACCGAGCTCACATCGAACCTAACAGCCGAAGAACACGCTCTCTACGAGAGGATTCGCAGAACGGTCGATTCTTGGAAGAAGGATATTCTGGGACGTGAATCTCCCAGTTGACCGCCCTTCTGAGAAACAGGACGGTCCGCCCGGAAGACGGTTTTCAAGAACTCTTTCGTTCTTATGAGACAGACCAGGATGGGTCTAAGTATCGAAAACGACTTGCACAAGTTGCCGTCAACAATGGCAAGTCATTGGTTATTGAATTTGATGATCTGATCGCGTTCGATGCCGCATTGGCGCGATCAGTTCGGGAGCGTCCCGACGATTTCATAGAGTATGCGAGTTCTGCCGCTACCGCTCAGATGCGAGTGGAGGACCCCGAATATGCGGAACATGTTGGCAAGATTTGGGCGCGCTTCAGGAAGGTTGCCGAGGTGACTCCGTTAAAGGACCTTAGCCTTCGGCATCTCGGAAAATTGGTTTCTGTTGAGGGAATGATAACCAAGGTCAGCCGAGCACAATTAGCGCTAGTCCAAGGCGTGTACAGGTGCCAACGATGTCTGGAGATCGTTCGCGTAGTGCAATCAGGTGACCTTTTGGAGGAGCCAATTCGCCGTTGCCCAAGCTGTAGGCAGCCTGCGGCTTTTCAACTACTTACAGAGCAGTCTCGTTTCAAGGACACGCAGGAAGTTCGGATTTCCGAAATTGTTGCCAAGAGACCCGACCGTCAACAATCGCCCCGCTCCTTGAATGTGACGCTGGCGGAGGACCTCGTGGATACGGTTCGCCTAAAGGACAAGGTCGAGGCGACGGCGATTGTTAGAATCAAATCTTTGAGTCGCAACCGTCGTCCCACAACCAGATTCTCACTCTCTCTAGACGCCACTTGTGTGGGTCCTCTCGAGCAGTTGGACGGCGATCCAATGCGGGTAGTCACACGTTGACCGCTATTCTCGAGTCAGAATCTGCCCGTCCTGAAGATGCATTTCAGGATTTCTTCCGGTCGTATGAGACCGACGAGGTAGGCTCAAAGTACCGTAAACGACTGGGTCAGGTCGCTGTGAATAATGGAAAGTCTCTGGTTGTTGATTTCGAAGACCTGATCGCGTTCGACCCAGCGCTTGCCCGTTCGGTTGTCGAGCGCCCTGACGACTTCATTGGATATGCGGGTTCAGCCGCCACGGCTCAGATGAGGGTTGAAGACCCAGAGTATGCTGAGCACGTGGGCCGGGTATTTGCCCGATTCAGGCGGCTTCCCGAGAAATCACCTCTGCGGAAGGTGGGAGCCGAAAATCTCAAGAAACTAGCACTGGTCGACGGGATAGTGGTTAGGGCGAGCCAGGTAAGGCCAACAATCGTTCAAGCAGTTTTCCGTTGTAGGAAATGTCTCGAAATCGTTCGAGAACCACAGTCGGGAGAACTGATGCGCGGCCCGGGCTCGGAATGCCCCAGCTGCAAGCAACGTAGCGCCTTCGAACTTCTCGAGGACCAATCGAAGTTCAAGAATACCCAGGAAGCTCGAATACAGGAGCGTCCCGAAGACCTTCCTCCCGGCCAGCTTCCTCGCTACTTGGACGTTCGTCTAGAGGAAGACTTGGTCGACACAGCCCGCCCAGGAGACAGGATCGCGCTCACAGCCATCGTGAGGGCGGAGAAACAGTTCGTGGGCGAAAAGAGTCGGCTCCGGACGTTCAACCTCTACCTCGAAGCAAATTTTATCGACGTGGTCGGGAAAGAGACGGAGATTGTCGACATAACTGCTGAGGATGAGAAAAAGATTCTCGAGGCTTCAAAAGACCCTTGGATAGACCGTAACCTCATACGGAGCATAGCTCCATCCATCTACGGGTATGAAGACGTCAAGGAGGCAATCCTGTACCTTCTCCTCGGCGGCGTCGCAAAGAAGCTTCCCGACGGCGTAAACATCAGGGGAGACTCACACACACTCATCATCGGTGACCCTGGTTGCCTGGTAGGCGATGAGAGAATTATCCTCGGAAATGGCGCTATTGCGAAAATCCAGGAACTTGGACGAAGCCACTTGGAGAAGATCTCACTCCAGGTTCAAACCGGAACGGGAGGTGGAACTAAAGATTGGGCCACGTGTTTCCACGCTTACGCCAGTCAGCCAACTCTCGAAATCATTACAGAGAGCGGAAAAAGCATTCGAGGAACCCACAACCACCCGCTTCTTGCAGTTGAGACTGTCAACCAAGCCTACCTCCGCAGATGGAAACGACTTGATGAATTCAAAGTGGGAGACCGGGTCGCAGTCTCTACCGGAATAATATGCTCTATCAAGAAATTCGTGCCCACCAACTGGAAACCTCTACCGTACAAAAGGGGGCCACGCTTCAGGGGTAAACTGCCAAGCGCCGTAACCCCCGACGTTGCTGGGCTACTCGGTTACATGCTGGGCGATGGGTGGGCTGAAGAGTATCGGGTTGGTCTGACAGTCGCTGACGGAGAGAAAGATCTGCTTGGTCCTCTTTGTGAAGTGATGAACAAGCTCTTCGGGAGAGACCCAAAGGTTCTCTCTCGACACCGTCGAAACCGTTCAGTAATAATGCACGAAGCAGTCGTCCACAGCAAAGACATTGCTTACAACCTATCATTTCTGAAGGAAAGGCGAGTTCCAAGCCTGATTCTTAGGTCAGGCAATGAAGTTGTCGCATCGTTCTTGAAATGGCTCTACGAGGCCGACGGCACGGTGTTTACTCAGTCCCGTGGATGCGGAGCCGTAGGCCTCAAAGCGAAAGACCTAGAACTGCTCCGAGATGTTCAGATTCTCCTCTTACGGTTCGGAATCCACTCGAGAATAATTGGAAACGCCCTGCTCATCAGGCGCGGAAACAGTATCCTGAGGTTCGCTTCAAAGGTCGGATTTACCTCTGCGAAGAAGAAACAGCGACTCTCGCAAGTCGTTGACCGCGCAAAGCAGCTGAAACGTCTCAATCGACAGTTCAGCGAACGCATCGTCTCAATTGTCCCCAGGGAGCCAGCCGATGTCTACGACATTGAGGTCCCTAAGGGCCACCGTTTCATAGCCAACGGAATCGTTTCCCACAACACCGCCAAGAGTCAGCTTCTCCAATATGTATCCAGAATCGCTCCGCGCGGACTCTATACATCGGGACGAGGCTCTTCAGCTGCAGGTCTGACTGCGGCTGTCCTTCGAGAGAAGAGTGGAGGAATGGTCTTGGAGGCTGGTGCGCTTGTGCTGGCCGATAAGGGCATTGCCTGCATTGATGAGATTGACAAGATGCTGCCGATCGACAGGGTGGCTATTCACGAGGCGATGGAGCAGCAGACGATCAGCGTGGCCAAGGGAGGAATTGTAGCCACTTTGAATGCTCGAGCATCTGTTCTTGCTGCAGGTAATCCTAAGCTTGGACGATATGACGCGTTCCTGAATGTCGGAGAAAATATCAACTTGGATGTCACCATTCTCTCTCGGTTCGACCTGATTTTCCTGTTACGGGACGAACCGAACACCGAGCGGGACACCAGGATGGCAGAGCATATTCTAGCACTTCACCGGACTCACATCAATCCTGAGGTGGCCCCGTTTCAGCCCGACTTTTTGAGGAAATACATCAGTTATGCGAAGAGGTTCGTCCCCACCCTAACTCCCGACGTCGTGAAGGAATTACAGGACTTTTATCTCAAGATGAGGGCCAAGGGTGGAACAAAGTCGGTGGCGGTCGCGATAACGCCACGTCAGCTCGAAGCCCTGGTCAGGCTGGCCGAGGCAAGAGCGAGGGCTTTCCTCCGGGACCATATCACTGTCGAGGACGCGAAGAGCGCTATCAGGCTCGTAAACGTCTCCATGGGAGACGTGGGAATTGACGTGACAACAGGGGCCACGGATATTGACGTTATCATGACCGGCATCCCCAGGAGCTTCCGAGACAACATGCAGAAGATCATAGAGGTCATTCTTGAGCTGTCCAGAGAGTCGGGAAGTGCGGAAGAAGCCACTGTGTTGCAGGTTTTGAAGGAGAGAGAAAACGTTCAGCAGGGTGAGGCAATCAGGCTGCTCGGACAACTGATTAAGGACGGCATAATCTACACTCCAAAGCCCGGAAGGCTCAAGAGAGCCACCGGCTAGTAACTTCCCGGGAGCACAGGGTAAAATGAGGATACGGGAGCTTCCGCTAGACTCTCAGGTTGTCCAGCTACTGGAAGGCGAGGGTCTTGACCAGCTGTACCCACCACAGGAAGATGCGGTCAAAGCCGGAGTCCTAGACGGCAAGAACCTAGTTCTGGCGAGCCCTACAGCGAGCGGCAAAACTCTGGTCGCTGAGCTCTGCATTCTCAAGCATGTACTCGAGAGACACGGCAAAGCAATCTATCTCTCGCCCCTCAGAGCCCTGGCCAGTGAAAAGTACAAGGAATTTCAGAGATTTTCTTCCCTAAAGAAGCCTGGGGGCGAGCATCTTCGCGTGGGCATTTCCACAGGAGACTATGATAGTTCAGACCCGTGGCTTGGACGATACGACGTAATCCTCGCAACCAACGAGAAGGCCGACTCCCTACTTAGACACAAGGCACCTTGGATGAACGAGCTCTCCTTGGTCATCGCCGATGAAGTTCACCTTCTCACAGAGCACGCGAGGGGGCCCACACTCGAGGTAGTTCTGACCCGTCTCACCGAGATCAACCCGAAGATCCAAGTCCTGGCGTTGAGCGCTACAGTCCGTAATGCCGAAGAACTAGGCGAGTGGCTCCACGCTGGCTCGGTAACAACCGAGTGGCGGCCAGTGCCCCTTCGGGAAGGCATCTACCAGGATGGGCAGGTGCAATTCAGAGAGGGAGCCAGCAGAATAGTGGCAGGACAGACCAACTCTCCTCCTCTCGACATAGCCCTTGATGTGGTGACAAAGGGAGGACAGGCCCTAATCTTCAGCGAGACAAGGAGGTCCGCCGTGGAAATGGGCAGGAAAGCCGCCCTAGCCCTCAGGGGACAATCCCCCAAGCCAGAACAAAGGTCCTTGGATGCCATATCCAATAGAATTCTCTCATCTGGAGAGAAGACGCGGCTTAGTGAAGCTCTGGCAAGTCAGGTCCTGACTGGAGCTGGGTTCCATCACGCAGGTCTACCTGGGGCTCACCGTGGGATAATAGAAGAGTCGTTCCGTGAGGGACGCATCAAGATCTTGGCTGCAACCCCTACCCTAGCGGCAGGTGTCAACCTGCCAGCTAGGACCGTGATCATCAGCAGCTATGAACGGTACGAATCGGGCTACGGCCGTTACCCAATAAGCGTGCTAGAATACAAACAGTTTTGCGGCCGTGCCGGCAGGCCGAAATATGACAAGTTCGGAGAATCACTCCTCATCGCCCGAAATCATGACGAAGCAGAATGGCTGATGGAAAACTATGTCCTAGCACAGCCGGAGAAACTGTGGTCCAAGCTAGCAGTGGAAAAGGTTCTGAGGCCACACGTACTCTCCACCATAGCTGCCGGCTATGCCCGGACTGAGGATGGCTTGTACGACTTCTTCTCCCGAACATTCTACGCCCACCAATACGGACCCAGAATGATCAAAGGCAAGATTGGAGACATTCTCAGATTTCTCTGCAAGGAAGAGATGGTGGAGATGGAGGGAA
>WNGL01006285.1_pt1 | contig 14025 bp, 8 predicted proteins | sample 5400591 | NCBI WGS metagenome assembly WNGL01 (sample SAMN13153377, study PRJNA577476) | soil metagenome | isolation source: 80 cm soil or saprolite under Garry oak tree replicate 1 | place: USA:California | collected 2016-06-15
TGTACGGCAGTCTGGGCTTCAAATTCCTACAGGGTGTCGATTCCAAACCCAACGGGGATTATTCCTATTGGGTGTCGCAGAACGTCTATGCGATGTATCAGTTGATGTTTGCCATCATCACCCCGGCGCTGATTATTGGGGCCATCGCCGAACGCATGAAATTCGCGGCCATCTTCCTGTTCATGACCCTCTGGATGTTCGTCGTCTATTTTCCGCAGGCACACATGATCTGGGGCATTGACGGTTTTATGAATGGCGTTTGGAATCCAAAGGCCGGGATTCGGGCGATTGATTTCGCCGGGGGCACAGTCGTGCACATGACGTCTGGTTGGTCGGCATTGATTCTTTGCCTGATTTTGGGGAAACGCCTCGGGTTTGGGAAGGAGAACATGGCCCCGCACAACATGGTCATCTGCATGATCGGCACGGGGATGTTGTGGGTTGGCTGGTACGGGTTCAATGCCGGAAGCGCCGTGGCCGCAGACGTCATTGCCGCCAACGCGTTCACGACGACTACTTTGGCCACAGCCGTCGCTTCGTTCGTCTGGCCGATGGCCGAATGGATCGTCAGAGGAAAGCCCAGCATTCTGGGTTTCTGCTCGGGCGCAGTGGCCGGATTGGTTGTGATCACCCCGGCCTGTGGTTTTGTCAACTCGACCGGCGCGGTGATTATCGGCATCGCCGCCGGCTTGGTTCCCTGGTTCTTCTGCTACAAAGTCAAAGCCTGGTTCGGCTACGATGACGCGCTGGATACTTTCGGCGTGCATGCAATTGGCGGGACCATCGGGGCTTTCTTAACGGGCGTTCTGGCCGATCCCGCGGTCAACGCCAATCTGCAGTTGTCCACCGCTGATCCGAAGAATCCTGCGACGCAGAACGGGTTGGCGAATATCGTGGCCAACCATATGCTGTGGGTTGAACAACTCAAGGCGATAGGAGTGACCCTGGTGCTGGCCTGTGTAGGGACAGCTATCATCGCTTATATTGTGAAGGCGGTCGTGGGTCTCCGGCCATCTGAAGAAGTTGAAACCGCGGGGCTGGATCTCACCGAGCACGGCGAAGAAGGCTACCACACGGGGGCCGGGCAATCATAATTCCATCCCTGCCGGCGCACGGCCAAAGGGCTGTGGCCGGCTGGGTCTGGCGAGTAGAAGCAAAACAAAACCAACAAACAAATGAGCACACCCAAGAGCGTATTAGAGATGGCAAAAAAGCAGGAAGCAAAAATGGTGGACGTCAAATTCGTTGACACCTTCGGCACCTGGCAGCATTTCAGCCTGCCGATTGGCGAGATCAGTGAAGAGTCTTTCAGCGATGGCCTGGGCTTTGACGGCTCCTCCATCCGGGGTTGGAAGAGCATTGAGGCCAGCGACATGCTGGCGATGCCGGACCCGGCGACGGCCTTTATTGACCCGTTTATGGCCGTGCCGACCCTTTCATTGACCTGCACGATTGCCGAGACGGGCACGCGCGAGCTCTACGTTCGCGACCCGCGGGGCATCGCGCAGCGGGCCGAAAAACACCTGGCCAGCACCGGCATCGCCGACGCCGCCTATTTCGGGCCGGAGGCCGAATTCTTCATCTTCGACAACGTCCAGTACGATCATAAGCCAAACGGCACGTTTTACAGCGTGGACGGTGAAGAAGGCATCTGGAACACCGGCAAAGACCAGATGCCCAACCTGGGTTACAAGATTCGGCACAAGGAAGGGTATTTTCCGGTGGGACCGGCGGACACGCAGCAGGACATTCGCACGGAAATGGTGCTATTGATGGAAAAGTTGGGAGTAAAGATCGAGCGGCAACACCATGAAGTGGCGACAGCAGGGCAGGCCGAAATTGATTATCGGTTTGACACGCTGGTGCGCAGCGCCGACGCGATGATGGTTTATCGTTACGTGGTCAAAAATGTGGCCAAGAAGCATGGCAAGACGGCCACATTCATGCCGAAGCCGCTATTTGGTGACAATGGCAGCGGCATGCATACCCATCAAAGCTTGTGGAAGAAGGGAAAACCGTTATTCGCTGGCAACGAGTATGCGGGGCTGAGCAAGACCGCCCTCAATTACATCGGCGGGCTTCTGAAGCACGCCCACTCGCTGTGCGCTTTTTGCAGCCCCACGACCAACAGTTACAAACGGTTGGTACCAGGTTATGAAGCGCCCGTGAACCTGGCTTATAGCTCCCGCAACCGCAGCGCGGCTATTCGCATACCGACCTACAGCGAAAATCCCAAGACCAAGCGAATCGAATATCGTCCGCCGGACCCTGCGGCCAATCCGTATCTGGCGTTTGCGGCGATGATGATGGCGGGGTTGGATGGCGTTCAGAACAAGATCGACCCGGGCGAACCGATGGACAAAAACCTCTATGAGTTGCCTCCGGAAGAGATGGCCAAAGTGCCGCAGATCCTGGGCAGCCTGGACGAGGCCATCGGCGCCCTGGAAAGCGACCACGACTTTTTGCTCAAGGGCGACGTGTTCACCCGGGATTTTCTGGACATGTGGATAGCGGCCAAACGCAAGGAACACGATGCGTTGCGGCTGCGGCCGCATCCGTATGAGTTTTTCCTCTACTATGACGTGTAGTAGAGGACGCTCGGGGGTAAGCGGAATGACGGCGCGGACGCAAGTCCGCGCCGTCTCGCTCTCTTGCTTTAACACTTTCGGAAGACTTTCCGGTTGCTGCCAGGGAGGAACCAGATTATTTTCCCGCCGTGAGCACCGTAACCGAGATCAAGCAAGCGGTGAGCAAGCTGCCGGCGCGCAAGAAACTAGCGCTCGCCCGCTGGTTCCAAAGGCAGGTGGCCGACCGATTCACCGACCAGGAAATGATGGCAATCGCAGCCGAGGGCGCACGGGCTTTGGACCGGCGGGAAGAAGCCCATGCTAAACGTAAGGCGCGGTGAGGTCTGGCAGATTGATTTTGGGATGGCCGCCAAGGTCAGACCGGCGCTCGTGCTGGGCTGCGATATCGCTGACGAGGATCGGGTGCTGGTCGCGGTTGTGTACCACACGACCGCGCTCCGTGGCTCGCGTTATGAAGCGCCGATGGCGGTTGCCGGTGTAGGCCGCGGAGGATTCGACGCACAGAGCATCTACACCGTGCCCGCCGTAAAGCTTGTTCGTCGTCGTGGGCTTCTCGATCCGACACAGCTCCGACAGGTTGAGGGAAAGGTAAAGCTCTGGCTGGGTTTGACTTAGCCTTTGAACTTTGCAGCAGCCTGGCCTATAACCAGCGCGTGTCCGGCCCTTTCACAGAACCGATTAACGCCAGCACTCGCTATTGCGCGGTCTTTGGGCACCCGGTCAAGCATTCGGCGTCGCCGGCGATGCAAAACGCTGGCATAGCTGCATTGGGATTGGACTGGCGCTATCTGGCGTTTGAGGTCCACCCGGATGACTTGTGCGCGGCTATTGAGGGCGCAAAGGCGATGAGATTCATCGGTATCAACCTCACCGTGCCGCACAAGTTGCTGGCCATGAGTTTCGTCAACCTGGCGGATAAAAACGCTCAGCTTTGTGGGGCGGTGAACACTATTCGCTTTGAAGGACTGGATGAGCAGGGTCAATGGTGGCCATTGCACCGGTTCCACAAGGGCGGCTCGGGCCGGGCCGACGAACAACGGCACCCAGAACTTCAAACAAAATCCCCGACCACAGCCCTCGCCCCGCTCTCCCAAAATCCCTCGCCCCCGGCCCCTCCTCCAATCGGATTGGGAGAGAGGAACCGATCAAACCGGGTGGTGGGGAAGACGGGCGCGGTTGAGCGGTCGGTGGAAGCGCCGCGGGAGGTTCGTTCCCACGGATTCAACACCGATGCCGAGGCAATTGCGCGCGCGTTGCGTGAAGATTTAAGCCTCAATTTGGCGGGCGCCAGGGTCCTGTTGCTCGGAGCGGGCGGAGCGGGGCGGACGGCGGCGCTGAAGCTGGCCGGCGAAAAGGTGTCGGAACTGTTTCTGATGAATCGCACACGGAGGAAAGCGGAGGCGGTCGCGAAGGAAATAGGCGACGGCCATCCTGACGTGAAGGTGACGATTGGTTATCCCTCCCAGTCGGTTGACTTGGTCCTTAATTCGACATCGCTCGGCTTAAAGGCGGATGATCCCTTGCCGCTTGATGAGAAGCAATTCTCGCTTGGCCGCGCAGGCGCAGTTTATGATATGATTTATCGGCCTGCGGAAACCTGGCTGCTGAAGGCGGCCAAAGCCGCTGGTTGCCGCACGGCCAATGGTCTGGGGATGTTACTCTACCAGGGCGCCAGCGCCCTGGAGTTGTGGAGCGGCCAGGCTGCCCCCGTCGAGGTGATGCGGCGCGCGCTGGAAAGCAACGTTTATGGTTGAACTCAGTCTTGATTCCCAGCCCAGCCATGCGTAATCCGATCTTCGATCCCGCGGTTTGGGCCGCCGTGCCATTTCATTTCTGGTCGCTGGTGTTTTTCGTGTTCGGTTCCATTATCGGCAGCTTTCTCAACGTGTGCATCCATCGGATGCCGCTAGGGCAAAGCGTCGTGTCGCCGCCCTCCCATTGTCCGCACTGCAAATATTCGATCCCGTCGTATCTGAATATTCCGCTGCTGACGTGGCTGTACCTGCGCGGCAGGTGCCGGAACTGCGGCGCGCCGATTTCGGTCCGCTACTTTCTTGTGGAGTTGCTGGCGGCGGGGACGTTCCTGAGTTGCTGGCTGGTGTTTGGGCGGCAATCGGCAGTGCTGGCGCTGATTTATGCGTTTTTCCTGGCGGGCTTGATTGCAGCGACGTTCATCGACTTTGAGCACTTTATCATTCCGGATGAGATCACCATTGGCGGCATGGCAGCGGGCTTGCTTTGCTCGTTTCTGGTCCCGGCTTTGCACGGCGAGAGCTCACTGACGGGCGCGCTGAGAAAGAGCCTGGTTGGCCTGGCGGTCGGCGCGGGGCTGATTTATGCCATTCTGCGAATGGGAAAACTCTTGTTCGGGCGGCAAAAGCTGGCATTGCCTGCCGAGACGAAGATCGTTTTCACGGAAACGGCGGTGCATCTGCCCGACAGAGACATACCGTACGAAGATTTATTTTACCGGCAATCGGACGTGATCGCACTGCACGCCCGAACGGTGGAGTTGGTGGACCGCTGCTACCAGGACGTGCTGGTCCGGTTGAGCCCGGCGCTGCTGCAAATCGGCGATGAAAAGTTGAACCCGGAAGAGGTACCGCACATGGAAGCGATGAGCGCGGAGATTGTGCTGCCGCGCGAAGCGATGGGGTTGGGGGACGTGAAATTCATGGGCGCCATCGGGGCCTTTCTGGGTTGGAAAGCGGTGGTTTTTTCGCTGATGATGAGTTCGGTCATCGGCTCGATGGTCGGGATCACGCTCATAGCGCTGCGCAAACAGGCCTGGTCGTCGCGCCTGCCGTATGGACCGTACATTGCGCTGGCAGCAGCTCTGTGGATTTTCGGAGGCAAACGCCTGGTAGAATGGTGGCTTGGCTTCATATAAAAAGCTGAAAAGCTGAGAGCTTTCAGCGTTCACATTTCAAACCTCCCATTTCAGCGTTTCAGCGTTTCAGCGTTTCAGCATTTCCGTTGCACCTACTGTCCACACTGAGCTTTATGTCTCAGCGCGTGGTCCAGCAGCACCAGCGCGGTCATGGCTTCGACCATCGGAACGGCCCGAGGCAGCACGCAGGGATCGTGGCGGCCACGGGCTTTAATGGTTGTGTTCCTGTGTTGGACATTAACAGTGTCCTGCTCCTGCATGACTGTCGCCACCGGCTTGAACGCGACACGGAAATAAATCGTTTGGCCGTTGGAGATGCCGCCCTGGATTCCGCCCGAACGATTTGAGGTCGTATAAACTTTTCCACGCCTGGCGCGGAACGGGTCGTTGTGCTGCGTGCCGGTCAGCAGAATGCCGCCGAAACCGGAGCCGATATCGAACCCCTTTGAGGCGGGCAAACTCAACATGGCCTTGCCCAAATCGGCTTCAAGCCGGTCGAAAACCGGTTCGCCCCAGCCGGGCGGCACACCGCGCGCAATGCCTTCGACAATGCCACCCACCGTGTCCCCGGCCTTGCGCACTTTTTCGATGAGGCGAATCATTTTCGCGGCGGTGTGCGGATCGGGACACCGAATGATGTTCGATTCGATGTCCTTGGCCTTCACCCGTTCCGGGTCAATGATGGCGGTGATCCGTTGGACTTGTTTGACGTAAGCCAGGATTTGAACACCGTACTGTTCGCGCAGGACTTTTTTGGCAATCGCGCCGGCGGCAACGCGTCCGATGGTTTCGCGCGCGCTGGTGCGCCCGCCGCCGGGCCAACTGCGGATGCCGAACTTGGCCTGATAAGTGAAATCCGCGTGAGAGGGTCGGAATTTGGTGGCCATTTCCGTGTAGGCCTCGGGGCGGGCATCTTCGTTTCTTACCCACAGACAAATTGGCGTGCCGAGGGTCCGGCCTTCGAAGGTGCCGGACAGGATTTGGACTTTATCGGGTTCCTTTCGCGGCGAGACAATTCTCGATTGGCCAGGCCGGCGGCGGTCCAGGTCGGGCTGGATGTCGGCCTCGCGCAACTCAACCCGCGGCGGACAGCCATCCACCACCACGCCGACTCCGCCGCCGTGGGATTCGCCCCAAGTAGTGATGCGGAAGAGATGGCCGAAAGTGTTTCCCACGCAAACAGAAAGGCAGAATGATTGCGCGGGAACAATCCTTTTTTGGGTCGGGAAAAGGCAGAATCGGCACCCTTGTCCCCAAAAACTCAGTACGCATTGCCACTAATCCATCTGCCATCAAATCAAAGGTGAAAGGCGACCGAGCCAATCGGCCCGGTCGCCTGTGTATTCCAAGAACTTAACTTCAGGAGGAGCGCATCAAGGATGCACTCGGTAGAATTTTCTGATCGCGCCGGGCGGCTCTACTGCAAAACGCGGAGCGATCGCGCCAGCAACTGGGGTCCATGGCCCAGTAACTTCGTCAGCCTCCTGCAACGTTCCAGCCTCCCAGATGAGCAGCAGGTTAGCGCCCGATTTGGCCACTGCCAGTCTCACCGTACAGTTGGTGTCGAAGCTGTCGAAGCTTGCTCCGTTGAGCCCGGCGCCATAGATCGAAAAGGCTTCCAAGTGCGTCAGGGCGCGCCGCCATACCCCGAGGTCATCAATGTCGTACCCGCCTGGCTCCGGGTACAAGCCCGTAGGATCCTGGCCGATGTTGTTGGTTTTGCCGGAATCAATACTGCCGAGGCCGGCAATAGAGGCTTGGTCCACCAACAGGCCGTCAAGGTAAGTTGTGCCGAGGGAAGCGGAGCGGTCGAAGGTATGGAGTATGTGGTGCCAGGCGCCGTTGTTGATGCTGAAGCTGGCGCCGCTTACGTCAAAATTTGCGTTGGTATCGGTCAAACTCCACTGCCAACCGCCGGTCTTGTACCCCGGCGCGAATGTGAAGCCAAAGTTGTTGGCAGAATTAGTCGCACTACACAAGACCGGCAGGTCACCCGGGAGTGCGCCGTTAGTCAGCCGGATCCAGTAGGACAGCGAAAAGCTGGTGCTCGTGCCAAACTGCAGGTCGGCGGGTTTACCCAGCGTGACATAACTGGAACTGAGCACGTCGTTGCCGGATATATTACTGATCGTCGTGGTGCTGAAGTGCAGCGCGCCGCTGCCGATCTTGCCTGGTGTGATGGCAGGCACGTCGTTTGTGCCCGTTGGCGTCCCGTTGTTGCCGCGACCCGAGGAATCGTTATAGTCTCCGTCGAACTTCAGGTGGAGGGCCAGTCCATTGGTGACGTTGGCCCATGACGCCGGAGCCAGCACCGTGACAGTGGCCGGCAGACTGTTGCTGACACCCGCCGCGTTGGTCGCCCAGAGTTGATAAGAGGCGCTATCGGAGTATTGCGCGTTGCTCAAGGCGACCGTCAGGGAATTGCTGGTTCCACCGGGAATTGGCGAGCTGTCCTTGAACCACTGGAAAGAAATCGGCACGCTGCCTTCGACGAAGGAACTAAAGTTCAGCGTGACCGCACTCCCGGCCACGACGAGCTGAGACTGCGGTTGGGTCCTGAAGATCGGCTTGGTATTGCTCCCGAAGAGCGCCGCCTGGTAATGGGCTTGAAGCCGGGCTTGTGGAAGCGCCGTGTTATAAACGGCGACTTCATCAACTGTGCCGTTGAACATTTCAGCCACGCCTGAAGGGGTTGCAACACCACCTACCGCGCCGATGAGGAATGGGGCAGTGCCGTTGCGGGCGAACTGGGCGTAACCGAATCCGTCCCACTGTCCATCCACATAAAGCCGCAGGCCAACGGAGTTGTCGGACACGATCACCACGTAAGACCATTGGTCGGGCTGGACGGTGCCACCGGGGGTAGCAGAGCCGGCCCCGTTTTGCATAAGCCATTGTCCGCCTGAGGTGAAGACCCAGCAGCCCTGGCCGCTCGGAGCGCGGCTGGAAGCCGGGCACATGGTCGCGCCTACCTGAGTGGTTTTTGCCCAGCATTCCAAGGTGAAAGCCGACGACTGCAAGCTGGGTGAGTAAGGAACCGTGCCGAAGCTGGCTGAACCGTCAAAGGACACTGCGGTGTCGGAACTGCCCTTGATCACGCCGGCAGCTCCCAGAGTGACAGGATTACCACTGACGTTGGTGTAGATGCCATCGTGACGGCCCATCGAATCAAACATGGTTGTGCCTGACGTTTCGTTTAGCCGCCACCAGGCTTCCGGAGCGTCGCTTAGGACTGCGTCTTCATAGCTGCCGGCGGCCGGCGTGAGCACGGTGATGATGGCAGGAGGGGCGCTGGTTGCTCCGCCCAGGAAGTTGGTGACGATGACAGTGTAAGACCCTGCGTCGTCAGTCGTGACGCTGGGAACGATGTAACCGGATGCCGTTGCGCCTGGCAGGTTGGTGTTGGATCTCTGCCACTGGTAACTGAGCTGGCCGCCTGAAGCCATCACGCTCAGGTTCAGCGTGCCTCCCTCATAAAGGATATGGCTCGAGGGATTTTGGGAAATATCTGGGGCCGTATCCGGGCCGACTGTTACGGTGGCGGTCTGACTAACCGCAGGGGATCCAATGCCGTTGGCGACGGTGACGCTATAGCTGCCAGCATCGCCAAGCCCCACGCTGGCCTTGGCGTAGGTGCTGGTGGTGGCGCCGGTGATGGGGCCCCCATCTTTAGACCACTGGTAAGTTAATGTAGGACTGCCGCCAGCATCCACAGACAGATTGAGCGGGTCGCCGACGAAGAGCGGAGGCGGCGACTGCGGATCGGCGAAGATCCGCGGTGGCACACCGCCGACGGCAGCGGAGTATTGGCTATAAACCTCGCCGGCGGACAACGAGCGGTCGAATATGGCAACCTCGTCAATCGAGCCAACAAAATTGGGGCTGTTGTAATCGTAGCCAAAGAGGGTGGTACCCTCGAAGGCTTGAGGAGCGTGACCGGCTGTGGGGAAGTGCGTGTCGCTCGTGAAGTTCAGATAATTGGTGCGATCGGCTATGTAAAGCGTGGCCTTAACTGGGTCAACAACCAGAGCAACGAAGGCCCAGTCCCCATCCGGTAGCACAGGAAAGCCGTCCTCGGCCGTTGGACTCCAACTGAAAGTGCCTGGGTCGCCCGCCCAGACATAGCTCAGCCCTAATCCCCCGGATTGGTCGATCACCAAGCCCGCGTATGTCGAGGCGCTGTCGCAGACGATCAGACCGGCGCCGGGTGTGCTGGCGCCGCCGCTCTGAGCGCCGTTGGCTTTGATCCAGCCAGTCATCGTAACAGTATCTGCATTGAGGTTCAGCGCCGGAACGCTGACTGCGGTTAGGCCGCCGCCATCAAACCCTACGGCTTTGTTGGCGGCATCGAATCCCGGATAGGCTGGCGATGCCGGGCCAGCCTGGCCCGGCGTCGCGTTGAAAGAATAGAACCCATTACCTGCACCGCCAAGGGTGCCCGCATTGGCTGCTACCGGGTCGGCGCGATCATCCAGGCGCCAGTAAAGAATCGGATTGGCCGCCGCAATTTGCGCGGCGTAGCCAACCGCGTTCGTGCTTGCGGCATCGTAATGCGCTTTAATGTCATCGGCGGTTAGCACGTTGGTATAATAGGCGACTTCATCAGCAGCACCCGACCAGGGAAATCCGCCGTCGCTGCGTACGCCCACTGAGAAGGCGGCGTCTGGGTTTTGAACGAAGTTTGTTGCACCGCTCGTAGCCCCGAGGGCGCCGTTGACGTAAATGCGTCCCACCGAACCGTCCCACGTCGCCACTACATGGTACCAGGTTCCGGGTGTGTTAGCGGCTGGAGCGACAATGTTGACCGCTACGCTGCTCGCATGCTGGTTGTAGGTCCTAAAGTCCCACCCTGCAGGGCTGCCCCCGAACGCGGCCCCCGCAGAGGCTTGGTAAATCAGCCATCCTGCCCGAGGGCTGCCGGAATGCATGGAAGCCAGGGCGCATCTCAAACCACCCGCTGGGGTGTCGGTGCCGGGGTTAAGCCATGCCTCGATCGTAAAGTTAGTGGGGTTGAGATCTGGTTGGTAACCGGTCGTGGCCCACTGGGAGAAGCCGCCATCGAAACTCACTGCTTTATCAGCGCCGCCTAAGGCGCCTGGCACCCCTTTAGTCGGGAAACCATTGTAATCGCCGTCTGCGCCGGATTGCAGAGTCCCCAAGTTAGTCGCGATGGATGGCAGCGGTGGCGGCGTGGTTTCGTTCAGTCGCCAGTAGCCGACGGGTCCCTGGGAGAGAACGGTGGAGGAATAATCCGCGCGAGCTGGCAGGCAAGCGCACAGCGCCAGCAACGCTGCAATGTTTACTGCGAACACAGGTGAACTAATTTTGTGGGATGTGAGTTTCATAATACCTCTGCTGTTGTTAGGTTGCAGTTTGGTTGTTGGCATTCGGTCCTGGACTCAAAGCCACGAGGCCATGCCTCCAGCGCTGGCGGAGCCGCAAGGCGCCCGCCAAGACAGCCTGGGATTGGCTTACTCGATGCCCCTTCTGGGGAAGCTCATTTCCCCCAGTGGACATACACTTGCGTTATACTGGTCGGTTCGGCACGGGGTTGGTCGTTCCGGCCAAAGGGTCATTACTTGCGACGTGTCGTACGGTCCTGGAGCCAGGCAATGTCCTGGTTATTTGCCGACGGGGTGGACGGGTCGGCGAGCGGATCGGTATAGCCGACAATCAATGCGGGCGTGGTGCGCGGGTCGCGCCAGCGATGGATCTCGGAATGGCCGTCGGCGAAAGAAAAACCGCAGGCGAAATGATGGTAAAAGCCAGGGAGATCCGTGGTGAAGTTGTACTGCGAAGGCTGGTCCGGGTAGCCGGTCATATCCACCATAAAGTTGCCCCAGTTTACGCGGTCTTCGCGCATGTCGAGGAAAATCCACGTCTTGGCCGCGCCAGGGCTGGGCAACCCGCCGCTAATCTGGTTGAGTTTGGTGTAAATGCAATATGCATCCGCAAAACCCCAGTTCCCGTCGGTCCCGTCGAAGCCCCCGACATACAGATTCATGGACATGGTGCGGACACGCGGTCGTTGGATCCCGTTGACGGTCACGAACGAATGGTCGGCGGGGCATCTATAGATCCCTGGGCTCTTTCCTGAATAGGGCCACAAAGGCCGTTTCATGAGGTCCACAGTGAGATCCCAGTTGGCGCGGTTGTTCGGGTCGAAATCCATGTGGGATAAGGTCCAAGCGTAATCATTGAGTGGATTACTCTTGGTACCGTCGTCACTCGCATAAACCAAGGCGTCACGGTTGTCGTCTGCGTACAGTCGCCAGGCCAGACACAACTGGCGGTGGTTGTTCATGCACTGGATGCCCTGAGTCTTCTGCTTGGCGCTGGTCAGGGCTGGCAGGAGCATTGCCGCCAGAATCGCGATAATCGCGATGACGACGAGCAATTCGATCAATGTAAAACCCTGCTTTGCGGGTTGATCCCCTCCTTGCTTAGGGGTTCGTTTTCTTTTCATTGGTGGCAACTTAGGTTCGAGAAGTTAGCAGGGCCTTTCAAGGCGTATTCGCCTGCCGCTCAAGCGGCTTCGACACATTTGCGTGTTGTATGAAAATCATAGTATAGGCACGACTTGCATGCTCTGCCACTTACGGAGAGTGAACCCCACTTTCCAGGCAGCCAAAGAGCAAAACAGCCCTAATCCTTAATACCACAAGTAAATACGGCGTCAACGAAAAAGCGCGTTTTTTTGGGCAGGTCGGACGGGTCCGAGGCGTGGCCGACAATGGCTCAACATGCCCCGTCTTTCTGCTGAAATTTCAAGAACATTACCGAGAAAGACGATGGGAGGGCAGACTGAGCAACTGGAGCGGGTCAGCGTCAGCCGAGCTTTCGGGCGAGGCGATCGCGGTCGTAAGCGCACCGTTGGATCGAGTTCATTTTCTCAAAATCGGGAAAGCCGTCGCTGCGCGTTGGCCATCCGGCGGCAGGCGCTACTGCGGATTGATCGGGATGCTGGTTCTCGCTTGCCGGCGTCAGCGTCACTCCTGGCGCGGGGTTGCTGGTCAAGTGCGCAGGGCCGCGCCGTTGCGCGTTGCCATCGTAACGCATTGTCGGTTCGGTCAATTCGAGGTCCTTCTCGAGCGGCAGTTTGGGTTTGATGTTTTTTGCCTGGAGCACGCCATGATAGGCCCGCACGGCCTCTTCGGGCGAAAGTTTGCCTTCGGTGATGAAGCGGAGCATCTCGATGAAAGCAAGCTGATGCTCCGCGTGGTTGATCTTCCGTCCGAACAGGGCGGCGCGCGCGCCGTATTTTTGGGCGTCGTGAATCAGCTTGAAGGCGTCGTAAGTCGTGCCGGCGCCACCGCCGAGGATCCCGACGACCAGGTTCGGGTCATACTGGGCCAGCTCCTCCATGGCGCGCGGGCCGTGATAGACGATTTTCAAAAAGAGCGGGCGGCCAGATTCGGGCACACCCGCCAGGCTGCGGATGATGTTGTCATTGATGAACTCGCCCAGCTTCTCCGGCGCGATGCCCCGAGGGACGTTCGGATCGAAGACTTCCAGAAAGTATCGGAAGTTCTTGCGCTCGGCTTCTTCGCGGAATTCCTTGAAGGCGAGGAGGGTTTGGCGGTCCCGCTGCAGATCATTTAGAAACGTGACTGAATAGAGGCCAAGGTTTGCGCCGGGGAAATCGTTGGTGACGCGATCACATTCGATCTTGCCGCACTGGATGTGGTCAATGGAAGCGCTGCGGAAGGGTTGGGCTGGTTCGGCGGTGTAGCAGCCGTGGCGGACAGCCCAGACATCGGTGGCATCGTTGGCGCGCGCAGCGGGCGTGACGCGAGAGTCACGGAACAGACCTTCTTTAATCGTCAGTTGCTCGTTCACGTAAGCGGACATGAGCATGATATCGACGAGTCCCTGGTGAACAATCTCGCGAATGATGTCGAGAAACTCGGGCAGATTGCGATAGCCATATTCCGCGCGCGTCCAGACCTCAGGCGAGAAGCGCGCAGGCCGTTCGCCGCGCGTTGACAGATAAGAACGCGGCCCCGGCGCGCGAACGCCGAAGGCCATGTCCGCATCCTTGGCATCGGCGATGATGAAGGCGCGAGCGGAAGGTTTGGCGCGAATTTCCGCGAGTTTGGTTTCGAGCGATTTCCCGGTCATTTTCCGAGTCTTTCACGGCTGCACTTTCGCCAGCGTTTCTTTCAGCGCTCGCGCGGACTGCTGCAGCGCCATCTGCTCTTTGGGCCACAGCTTGATCTCAACATGTTTCTCGACGCCTTTGCGGCTAACGATTGAGGGCACACTCAGACAAATCCCGCGCAGATCATAAGCGTTTTGGACCAGCGACGAGACGGGCAGCAACGATTTCTTGTTCAGCAGCACGGCGTGAATCACGTCACGAATAGCGAGGCCCACGGCCCAACCTGCGCCGCCTTTTTTCCTGATGACCTCAGCGCCACTGCCTTTAGTGCGCTCGAAGACGGCGTTCTGAAAACCGGGTGTGCACTCAGGCAAGCCGGCCAGAGGCAATCCGTTCACAGAGGCGCTGGACCAAATGGGCACCATAGAATCACCGTGCTCGCCCAA
>WNGL01006286.1_pt1 | contig 14025 bp, 8 predicted proteins | sample 5400591 | NCBI WGS metagenome assembly WNGL01 (sample SAMN13153377, study PRJNA577476) | soil metagenome | isolation source: 80 cm soil or saprolite under Garry oak tree replicate 1 | place: USA:California | collected 2016-06-15
GTCCAGTAGGCGTTCGGAATGGTGGCACATAGTTCCTTCACCTTCTGCAGGCGGGTCTTCAGGAATCCGCCGGTGTCGTCACGGTCCTCGACCTTCACCACAGTGGGACACATGCGCCGGAGGAACGACTCGTAGGTGCTGGAGATATTGGGGTCGATCACCGGGATGAACCGCAGGCCGACCAGGTGAGTGAAGGCTGCGAGAGCGGCGGCGAAGTTGCCGGAGGAGGACTCGATCACGGTTGTCTCTTCGCAGATCTCACCTCGCTCGGCCGCCCGCTTGAGGATCCAGTAGGCGGCGCGGTCCTTGATGCTCCCAACCGGGTTGACATACTCGAGTTTGGCAAAGAGATCCATTCCCTTCATTGCCAACTTTACATGTGGCGTGGGTCGTAGGGTATTTCGGAGCAGTTCCAAACGCGTGGCGAGGCGCGACGCCAGGAACTGATCGAGATGTTTCCCTGCTGTTTCTTCGTGAGAAACTGTCTTCATTTGAATCATCGTATTCGCGGTCGCAACTATCGTTCCAACCATTCAACGGGACCTAACCCGTTATTTATCCACGCCAGAGTGCGGCCTCATTAGTACCTAGGTAACAGGAGGAAATTCCGCGCTTCTTTCGAGACGCGGGGAGAATTGTCTGTAGGTGTTCCTCCTGCGTCCAAACCGGCCGTCCTTTCTTGTTGCGTGCCTTAGTCCTGCTTCGTCATAGCGCGGCCTGCGGCCGCAACCAAAATCCAGACCAGAAACAAATCTCACACACTGCCAACGGCTTCTCTGCCGGAGCAACACACCCAGCGAAACGTGGGTAAGCGTTTATGTCGTCTCCACCCAAACATCTGGTTAAAAAAACCAGAAGTAACATCCTTGTTACACAACGGTAAACGCGGGCTAAATCCCGCGACCGCGAGCTTGCCTCCACGTGATTTCAAACATATACCGACCTCGCCTCCACGTTATCTCTCAAGCTCGTAGTCGCGGGCTTTAGCCCGCGTTCATTTCGTGACGAACTTCGGTTAGCTGCCGAGCGGCGGAGGAGGATGGTCCAACCGGAGACGCGCCGGGATCGTGAAGGCAAAGCGATTTAGCCGGGGAAGAGGAAAGATTCCTCGGAGTTGCGCGGCGGTACTTTTGGCGGACCGCGGGCTAAAGCCGGCGACTACGAGCTTGGTAATGCTCATCGAGGAGCGGGACAGTTGTCATTTGCGACCCCCATTCGGTTGGAGAATTCATCAAAGACCGGTCGAGGTTCAAGATCAACTCGAATCGTCTGGACGTATGACGGTTTGTGAGAAGCGTGAAGGCCGAGTCGCGGTGTGATGGATCGCCATAGCTCTGCTCAATACGGGAATCGTCCGGACAAACACTCGCGCCGATTACTCCCCATAAACGCCGTAGTGGCGAGTTATCCATTTCTCCGGATTCCTAAAGGCTATAAGAAGGGACGCCCCTGTTTCTTCCCAGAACGTGTGGCCTTCCCCGTCTCTCAGGCGGGGCGGCATCCGCAACTTCACTTTCGAGGCCTGCTCAAGCTTCACTCGCGTTACGGCCTGCAAAGTTGCTCATCCACCTTTCGTGGACTTTGTCATGAGGCTTCAGCTACATTCCCTTACCACTGCTCATTAGCTACCAGACTTACCGACAACTATCTGTGTGGGTCCTTCCCCCACAGGTGCTCTGCGCCGTTGGGGCGCACTGAGAAATCGGGCTAGGCAGAGGTTTTCTACACGAACCACCTGCCCTCCCGTCTCACGCCGGTTTCGCGAAGCCATAGAGCGCCGCCGGATTTTGTACAAGGATGCGGTTGCGCGTCGCTTCGTCCGGCGCCCATCGCGACAACAGATCGAACAGCACCGCGTCGTCAGGCTTTTTCGTCTCGTTCGGATGCGGCCAGTTGCTCCCCCACACCATGCGCTCGGGCGCGGCCTTGACGTACGCCTGAGCGACCCTGGTGATGTCGGCATAGCTGGGCGGGCCGTCCTTAGTGTTGTCATAAGTCACCGACAGTTTGACCCAGGTGCGGCCCTTGTCCACCAGGCGGCGGACGAGGTCGAAGACCGGATGGCTTATGCCCGCCGGCTGCGGAACGTGCCCCATGTGGTCGAATACGATCGTAGAGGGCAGGCGATTCCACAAATCCTGGGCCGCCACAATCTGATCGGCGCCCATGTTGATCTGCACGTGCCAACCCAACGCGTTCACCCGCTTCGACAGCGGTTCGATCATCTCGATGGACGTCGGCGCGTTACGTGGATCGGTGAGCGAGAAACGGATACCGCGAATTCCCCCATCGGCCAGCATCTTCAGCTCGGCATCCGTGACGGTGGGGCGGATGACAGCCACGCCGCGCGCATTGGGACCCAGCCGTGCAATTGCATCCAGCGTCACGCGATTGTCGGTGACATAGGCTAACGGCGTCACCACGATGTTGCGGCTGGTTCCGATCCGCCGCTGCAGCATGTGGTATTCCTCCACACGGGCGTCCGGTATGATCGTGCCGCCCGGCTGAACCGGTGGAAACCGGACAGCGTCATAGATGTGGTGGTGGCAGTCGCAAGCGCCCGCAGGGGCCTTGAGCTTAGCCGGCTCGCTGCCGGAGGAGTTCGGAACCTGCTGGGCTTGGCTCACGCCCACGAAAATGCCCGGCGCCGCTGACGCTATCGCTGCCATCGAGGCGCTCTTGATGAACGTGCGACGTGCAATCATGTTTCCCTCCCAGTTCGTCTGCTTGGAGTATAACCTTAGAGTTGCGCTGTGCAGAATGGCATGACCACTACCGATCTCCTGCCGATGTTGACAACCATCATCGTCCTTATATATAGACAAGCAACCCTTCAAAGGACATCGTTGCGAAAGGGCAGATCATGAGGCGAGTTGGATACTGGACGGCAGCGGTGATGATGCTCGCGGGTGTTGTCTTTGTGGGCATCGGCTATCACGGGCTATGTGCCTCCCGCGATCTGTAAACGGTACTGCGGTTGTGGGGGTCTTGGTGTTCCTTGCATCACGGACGGCAGTGGGGTTCCTCGCTGAAAGCTCTCCAGTCTCTGCGACCCGCCACACGCTAGAGTCAAGCGTTTTCACCGCCACGTTGGGCTTTGCCCAATCTGGAGTTTGGACATTTTAAGCAGAGCTTTTTTCAATAGACCTGAACTTACATCTCGAATTTCGCGTTTCGCCCCCGACCAGCTGACGCAGGCAACAGGTGAGTCAAAACTCCCCTCCTTGGCAAAGGAGGGGTGGACGCGCCATCAAGTAAATGGTCCCGTTCCTTTGACTGGCGCGGACGGGGTGGTTCGTTCAACTTCCAATAATCGGTGGCTTGAACGAACCACCCCGGCTGCGCCCGCTAAGGAGGCTTCGCCACTTTTTCTTAATGGGCGCAGTCACCCCTGCTTTGCCAAGGAGGGGAGTTTTTGCTCCAAAAACCCGCGCAAATGTCCAAACTCCAGGTTGCCACGTTGACACTCGCTTTTGGCGAGCCGTATAGTGTCATCAACTTTTTTCCCAAGAGGCGGTGGTGAATTTTGCGCTCCAGCCCGGAGCGGTAAGGATCAGACGGTGGTCGTGAGGGAGGAGGCCTGTCTAGCGATGAAACTTCTTTTCTAGCGAGGAAATGGCTTGATTGCCGGCAGAAAGCGGCACATCATATCCGCCCCATCACTTCGCCGAATTGGAGACACTATGCATTCTAATGTGCTCAGAGCGACCAACATTGTTCTCGGCCTGCTTTGCTTGATGTACTTTCTCACCTACCTTGATCGCGTGAACATCAGCACGGCAATGGCATCCAACGAGTTTTTGAAAGAAATACCGCTGACCAAGACTCAGGCGGGTCTCATTTTTTCCGCCTTTGCTTATCCCTATCTTTTGTTCCAAATCAGCGGCGGCTGGGTGGCGGACAAATTTGGACCGCGGATCGCGCTTACGATCTGCGGCATTATCTGGGCCAGTGCAACGATCATGACAGGCCTGGTCCACGGCCTGATGATGATGTTCATCGCTCGAGTCGTTCTGGGATTTGGCGAAGGTGCTACTTTCCCGACCGCGACCCGCGCGATGTCCTATTGGATGCCGAAATCCAAGCGCGGTTACGCGCAGGGAATCACGCATGCGTTCTCGCGATTGGGAAACTCCGTCACGCCCTGGCTAGTGGCGACTTTGATCGCCACGATTTCCTGGCGCGGGTCGTTCATCGTGGTCGGCATCGTCAGCTTGTTCTGGGCGCTGATGTGGGGTTTGTATTTTAGGGACGATCCTAATCAGCACAAGGCGATCACGCCGGAGGAAATCGCGACGCTTCCTCCCTACGCTGCCAAGAAGGGTGAGGTGAAAGTGCCCTGGAAGCGTCTGGGATTTCGCATGATTCCTGTCATCGTCGTTTATTTCTGCTATGGCTGGACGCTGTGGCTGTTCCTGAGTTGGATCCCGTCCTTCTTCAAGAATGAGTACCACCTCGACCTCCAGAGCTCGGCTCTGTTCGCTTCGGGCGTCTTCTTCTCCGGTGTGGTGGGCGACATGCTGGGCGGCATCGTCAGCGACCGGCTGTTCGAAAAGACAAGGAACCTCAACATTGCGCGCCGGAATCTGGTCGCAGTTATGATGGTGCTCTGCTGCGTTTCCCTGATTCCGATTCTCTTCACAGACAACATCAAGCTAGTCGCGCTTGCGCTCAGCGCTGGTTTCTTCTGCGCGGAGTTCACTATCGGGCCAATGTGGGCCATCCCAATGGACATTGCGCCCAAGTACTCGGGCACTGCCAGCGGCATGATGAATACGGGTTCGGCACTGGCGGCGATCGTCTCGCCCGTGGTATTCGGTTACATCGTCGACAAGACAGGCCACTGGACTTGGCCCTTCCTCGGCTCGATGGCGCTCATGTTATTCGGCGCCGCTTTGTCCTTCGCGATACACCCGGACCGGCCACTCAGCGAAGAAACCGTGCCTGCAATACCGATGGCCGTGGGCCGATAAATTCCTTAACTACTGGACTCCGATTCGATTTGCAGCTCCCTACTGCCACTTCTTGACGTTCGGCCAGAACTCGTTCAACGACCCTTTCAATCCTCGGCAGTAGAACACGTCAAAATGTTGGTCGGGCATGGAGTAAGGGTGATCGACTCGGGCAACCTTCTCTACCACGGCAAACAACTTTTGAAGTACTTCCGCCCGGTCGCCCATGACGATGATGCTCTCGCCCGTGTAGCCACGCGGCCCCCAAAGGTAGTAACTCTGATGCCCACTGATCGCCTTCGGGAGGCCGTACTTCGAGCCAAATAGATCGACCGCACCCGCCTGACCATAGTTCTGCCCGAAGATCGCGGTCCTCACTTGCACATCTGGAGGCAAACTGTGGTAGGCGTGGGCCACCGTGGCCACCATCTCCTCCCAACCAAACTGGTCCGCATACAACTGCGGCAGAGGACCGAGTCTGCGCGTTTCGATTCGTGGCTGTTGAAGGTGCGTGGTTATCGCGTAGCGGACGTAGGTCTCAACCGGCAGCACCGGGACTGCCGCCGGCGCCAGCACGACGGCGAGCACGACCATAAGCGTGATATACGCCGGTTTGATCCACTTCCAGCGAGGACGAGCGAGCCACGACTCCCACATCACGCTGCCGGCGGCCAGCAGAATCGGAAAGGCGGGATACAGGTAGTACACGCGCGGGTTTAGCGTCATGATCAATCCCGCCGTGATCAGCCAGGCCCAGCCGAATACGCGAAAAGGCTTTCCCTCGCGATGGACGAAAAAATACCAGAGTCCTGCCAGCCAAATCGGTGCGCTCAGTGGCAGCATGGACAGAATCTCCTCGCCCAGGAACGCCATCGCCGGCAAATCTGTATTCCGTCCGCTGCGACGGATGTTTGCTTGCAGTTCCAGGAATGGGAAATGGTGCTGGATATTCCAAAGCAGATTCGGCAGGAAGAGCACAAATGCGAGCAAACCGGCGATCCAGATCCAGGGCCTGCGGAAGAAACGCCTTTCCGGCGTCACCAGCAGGCCGGCCATGATGGCGAAGCCGAAGATCGCCATAGAGTACTTGTTTTCCAGCCCCATTCCCGCCAGGAGGCCGAGCCAAAGCCAGAATTTCTGGTTTCCGGTCTTGATGATGCGAATGAGCACGAAGACACTTCCCATCCAAAACAATGGCTCGAATGCGTTCATCGAAAGCCAGTTGTCGATGGCCAGAAAGCCTGGTGCGACGAGAATTGACAGCGCCGCCAGTCCCTGGGCAAAGCGCTGCCCGCCCAACTCCCGTGCGATCAGACCCGTCAGCAGTACTTTGCCGGCTCCCGCGAGCGCTGGGAAGAAGCGAATCGCCTGAAGGGAATCACCGAACAGTACACGCGAGATCTTCGCGATCAATCCGATGAGTGGCGGTTGGTCCACATAGCCCCAGGCCAGGTGTTGAGCACACGCCAGGTAGTAGAGTTCGTCAACAAAATAGCCGTAGTTGCGGCCTGCGTATAAGTGAAGGAGCAGTTTGAGAACGGCCGCCACCGCCACCACTATCCCGGCATCGAGGAGCCATCGCTTTCGAGTTTCATCGGGCCGGAAAATTGGAGACCGCCCGAAGGTGGGTGCACGCATTAGTGATCTCCGTGACTTCGCTTTTTGCGTCTGACTTCACGTATACACTTCAGTTGTAATCCATCCGAATAACGGTTGTCGGGTCCACGCGGATGGCGCGAAGCGCGGGGAAGACGCTGCCGTGAAGGAACGCCCGAGAACCGGCTCAACACCAAGGATTGCGAATACCTCAGACGAGACCAGCGACCCTTCGAGCCGTTTTGGATCGCCCTGCCCGATGAGGTTCACGAACGTTTGCCAAAACGCACCCATCGATTCGAAGGATGTGCTCAGGCGCTGCCAATCGCGATAGTTCGGCGGCGAGAGTTGCATCCGCGTGTAGCCCGGTACGTTTTCCCAGAGCTTCACGAGCCGGTGTGAATCGGCGAAAGGAAGCGAACGGATCAATACATGGTCGGTGATCGAGAAAACTGCGGTGTTGGCTCCGATACCGAGGGTGGTGACGACAATCGCGGTCAGGGCAAATCCAGGCGATCGAGTGAGTCCCCGAGCGCTGTAATGCAGATCCTGGCGCAGGATATCCCAGTGAACTCGCGCGGCATTGCCGAGAACATCGAACAACGCTTCGATCCACAGCGCAATCAGCGCAACGGCACCGGAAACCATGCGCCGGCGCTCCGCGAATACGTGGCACATCTCTGTGCCGTACTCGGAGCGGAACGAGGCCGGGTACAGATAAAGAAGAATATTGTAAAGGCGCATTACGTCCTCTCCGGAGCAATTCCTCTGGCGCGAGCGAGCTTGACCATTTGTGTCAGTCGACGCGATTCCGCCCGGGCGACTGCCAATCCGAATGGTGTAATCCGGTAGTACCGCCGCCGCTCGTCGTCGTTTTCCGGAGCCGGCCGTTCGTGCGTTTCAACGATGAGACCTTGTTCCTGCATCCGCTGAATCGACCGGTATAGCGTGCCTGCGCTCATTTGCAAGTCGCCATCCGTCCGTGAAGCAATATCCTGAATGATCGCGTACCCGTGCCGGTCTTCGTCAGCCAGCGCCATCAAAATATGAAATGTCGCTGGCGGCAGCGGCAGGAGCGCATCGATATCTTCTTCGTTGAAAGCCATGACCGGTAATGTATAGCCATAGTGGCTATATTGTCAATGGCTATAGGCAATCGCGGACTGAAGCCACGTCCGAGGTTCAGGTCGCGGGCTCCAGGCCTGGGCCCGATTGTTCAAATACGCGATCCGTGATCCCATATCCGGACAATGCATTTCGGCAAGGATCGTTCTTGACGCATTCAGTTCAACAGATTACCTGCAGTGATAATTGGACTCGTGCTTGCCAGATGTACGATTCCTGAGGTGTCTATGGGAAGCCTGCTTCAAGATCTTCGGTACGCATTCCGGGTTCTGTTGCACAAGCCCGGATTCACGATCGTCGCGGTTTTGACACTGGCGTTGGGGATCGGCGCAAACGCGACGATCTTCAGTGTAGTCGATGCAATCGTTTTCCGGCCTCTGCCGGTAAACGACCCTGGCAGTCTTGTTCGTCTCTTCAATACCAGCAACATCGAGATTGTCGAAACGGATAACCTCAGCTACCCCGACTACGTCGATCTCCGCGACAAAAATGACGTCTTCTCGTCGATGCTTGCGTTCGACACGGCTTCCCTCGTGTTCGGCAAAGGCGATCACAGCGACGTCGCAACCGGCTACGTCGCTTCCGGCAATTTCTTCGATATGCTCGGCGTGCAGGCTCGTCTTGGGAGAACATTTCATCCGGAAGACGACGAACCGGCAGCCGCGCCGGTCGCGGTTATCAGCTACGCGGCATGGCAACGGCGCTTTGGTAGCGATCCCAACATCGTTGGGCAGAGGATCGACCTCTCCTCAACTCCCTTCACAATTGTTGGTGTGGCCCCGGAGGGGTTCACCGGCCTTCTCAAACCCTATTCACCTGAATTCTGGATTCCGATCGGTAAACACGCCACATTACGTGATGGCGGCGCGGCCAGTCTTCAGAATCGGCAGGAGCGCAATCTCGATATCGTGGGCCGGCTGAAGCCCGGTGTGACTCTGGAGCAGGCAAAAGCGAACATGACGGCGCTCGCGCGGGGTCTTGCCGAAGTGTATCCGGATACGAATTTGAATCGGGGGCTCCTTGTCATCCCGGCAAACAGGATTGCTGTCGATCCTTCGCTCGACAAATACGTCTATATCGGTTCGGCCTTTCTGATGACCCTGTCAGGCTCTGTACTCCTGATTGCCTGCGCCAACCTTGCAAATCTGCTGCTCGCGCGGGGCATGGCTCGGCGTCGCGAAATGGCGATCCGTCTGTCTGTGGGTGGCAGCAGGCGACGGCTTATTCGCCAGCTGCTGACCGAGAGTGTCGTTCTTGCAGTCATGGGTGGAGCCGCCGGCTTACTCGTTGCCATGTGGTGTGCCGCCTTCCTGAACGTCATCAAGCTTCCACTGCCTATCGACTTTGCTCTGGGAGTGCAACTGGATTGGCGCGTGCTGGCATTCACTTTCGCAGTGTCCGTGGCAACCGGAATTGTCTTCGGCCTGATTCCGGCGCTCCATGCTTCAAAGCTCGATCTCAACAGCGCGTTAAAGGACGAATCGGGTGCAGTAAAAGGAAGCCGCGGGCGTGCGCTCCTGCGCAGCGCGCTGGTTGTTGGCCAGGTTACGGTATCTCTGGTGCTACTCATTTTCGCGGGCCTTGCTGTACGGAGCCTTCGAAATGCAACCTCGATGGATCCTGGATTCAATCCCAGGAATGTCGTCGTCGCAACCATCGCTCCTCGCCTCAGCAGCTACGGCGAAACCAAAGGACGCGCATTTTTCCGGGAACTTCTCGCGCGTTTGAATGCATTGCCCGGCGTTGAATCGGCGAGTATGACCGCCAACCTTCCGCTGACCCTCAGCGTCGCCTTGAGCTTTTTCACACTCGAAGGCGAGGAACAATTGCCTGAAAATCAACGCCGGTTGGTGGACATGACAATGGTCTCGCCAGAGTACTTCCGAACCGTGGGCATTCCTTTCATTGCCGGCCGTGATTTCTCCGAGCGAGACCAGGACGCGGCCTCCCAATTGGTCGTCATCAATGAAACCATGGCCCGGCGATTTTGGCCCAACGAGAATCCCGTAGGGCGACGATTCAGCACCACGCTCTTTGGCGCTCAGCTTCGGCGGGCCGAGATCATCGGCGTGGTTAAGGATGGAAAGTACCGCACCCTCGGCGAAGAACCCCGTCCGTTTGTTTACGCGAACATGGTGCAGAATTATGCAGGCATGGCAACTCTGATCGTTCGTGCCGGCGGCGATACTCGAACTGTCTTCGCAGACATCCGCAAAACCGTGTCATCGATCGATAGGAGTATGCCGGTCTTCGGCCTGATGACGTTGACGGAGAGGATTGGCCCATCATTGCTGTTGCCGAAATATGCCGCGATGCTTTTCGGCGCGTTCGGCGTGCTGGGAACTCTGCTGGCTGTCGTCGGTTTATACGGCGTGGTCTCGTATTCCGTCAGTCAGCGAACGCATGAAATCGGCGTGCGCATGGCACTCGGCGGACAGAGGTCGGACATTCTGAAACTGGTCGTTGGCGAAGGAATGGTTCTTACTGGGGTAGGACTGGCGCTGGGACTGGCCGGCGCTCTCGTGCTGGCACGTTTCATTTCGGTCATTCTTTACGGCATCGGCTCCGCAGATCCGGTCACGTTCATCGGCATCTCGGTACTGATGATCGTGGTCACGCTCGAAGCGTGCTACATTCCCGCTCGAAGAGCCAGCGGAGTCGAACCCACAGTTGCGCTGAGATACGAATAGTGACGCAGTCTGCTGAAGGCGGGCTTTAGAAGGTGAATGAATTGAAGAAGGGAAAAAGAACTTCGGATGAGAATCGAGAATTTTCATCCGGAGCGTTTTTGATTGTTTCACAGCTTCTTTAGCCCGCGTCTCGAGATTGGCCATTTCTTTGTGGTGGGCTTTGCGCAATCGTTAGGCATGGCTAATTCCCCTCCTGGTGCAGGAGCACTCTTGTCCAAATTACGAGATGCGGTTCGATCCAGAAGCAGGATTGATGCGGGTTTCATGGCATTCTCTATTTGGAAACCTGTTTCGGGCATGTCCCTCTCCCTTTGGGAGAGGGTGGCGCGAAGCGCCGGGTGAGGGCAGGAAATGCACCCTCATCCGGTCCTTCGGGCCACCTTCTCCCAGAGGGAGAAGGACACGAGCCTCCATTTCGGCTAATTTGGACACCACTGGTGCAGGAGGGGTACCACGCAGGATGGCGAATCTCCAGTTGCGGGCTTTAGCCCGCGTTTCTGCGGACGATCTTGTGACTGTATTATCCGAGGCTCAGTAGGTAGTAGAATCCACGCGATCCGTACGTAAAGGAGGGACTACGATGCTGCAAGCAAACCAAGTGAAAGTCACGGTGATGACCGCGATGTTTGTTGTGGTGTTCGGAGGGAGTTTGTACTCCCAGACCGGCGTTAAACCCATCAACGACCTGCCGAACCCATTCCGCACCGTCCGGGATTGGGCACACCCTCCTGGCAGCGCACCCTGGGCGGCGGTGACCGCCGTGGAAGCTGCGCCTGATGGCAGTATCTACGTCATCCATCGATGCTCCGGAAACTCGTGTGCCGGACGAACCGAGCCACCGATTTTGAAATTCGATAAATCCGGCAAGCTTCTCAAGAGCTGGGGCGAGGGCATGTTCGTGTTTCCGCACGGCGCCACGCTGGACGCGCAGGGGAATCTCTGGGTGACCGACGCGCAGATACAAGGCGGGAAAGGTTATCAGGCGTTCAAGTTCAGTCCGGATGGAAAGGTACTGATGACGCTCGGAAAGGCGGGCGTCGCCAGCGCAGAGCCTGGATTGTTCGACGAGCCCACCGATGTGGCGATCGCTCCCAACGGCGACATTTTCATAACGGAGGGACACTCCGGCGGAACTAAAGGAAATGACCGCGTCTCGAAGTTCTCCAAGGATGGGAAGTTCATCAAGTCGTGGGGAAAGAGCGGATCAGGGCCCGGCGAGTTTAACTCCCCTCACACGATCGCCCTGGATTCCCGAGGGCGGCTTTTCGTGGGCGACCGATCGAATAATCGCATCCAGATCTTCGACCAGGACGGGCGCTACCTTAGCACGTGGTACCAGTTCGGGCGGCCGAGCGGAATCCTCATTACCAAGGACGACACCATGTACGTGGCGGACTCCGAATCGTGGGGACCGGATCAACCCGGTTGGAAGAAAGGCATCCGCATCGGAAGCGCCAAAGACGGGTCGGTCAAATACTTCATCGAAGACATGGAATCGACCACCATCGATCACAGCGGGGCCGAGGGCATCGGAGTGGACGCCGAGGGGAACGTCTACGGTGCCGTCGTCCGCCGGCAGATGCTGGAGAAACACATCAAGAAGTGATAGCGCGCGATCGCTCACGCGATTGCGGCTGTCCGCCGGCTCGACGCACGGATATGAATTTCAATTTCTCATAATCAGACGCCGGTCCAAAAAGTCGGCGGCGGCGTGGAAAGCAGCGATCCAGTTTCTGTTCTTATAGAACACAACGCCGTCTACTGCAAGTTACCGGGCCCGAATGACGTCAGCCAGAATGGCGTCAGCGGTTCTCCCCAAGCCGCGATATATCTGCGTTTTCACAATTAGATATATACTTTCATCGAGGAGGATATATTGAAAACCACGGTTGAGATGGATGAACACCTACTCGAGCGAGCCCGGCGCATACTGGGGAAGGACACGATCAAAGACACTGTCGAAGAAAGTTTGCGGAGGGTCGTGCGCCAACGAGCGCTCGAAGAACTCGCCGATTCATTGGGAACCTTCGACATCGATATGACTCCAGAAAAGCTGCGCCGGATGCGCCGCAAGCGGACTCGAAATGCATCTCGTTGACACGTCGGTTTGGATACACGTCCTGCGGCGTCCAGGCATAGCGCGCATTCAACAGTTGTTGAAACCGATGATCGTCGGTGGCAACGCCGCAATTACGGAATGGGTCTTGCTTGAGCTGATGGTTGGCATCCGCACGAGTGAGAGCGCGGACAGCTTGATCCGAAAAATGGAGCCGCTCCACCGATTGCCGTTTCCAGCCGAGAAATGGAATGAGGCATGGAAGCTCGCTACCAGTCTTCGGAAGGAAGGCATCTCTGCGAGTGCCAGTGACTGCTTTATTTCAATCGTGGCTATCGTTCATGAAGCGACGCTTGTGCATTGCGACGCCGATTTCGAACTCATTGCCGGACATTCCAAACTCCAAACACTCGACTGGACGCCACACGCCTCAACGCTTAAGAAAGGGTCCGCTGGGACAGGTCACTAATCTCCGAAATACCGCAGATCAAGCTGCTTCTGGAGCCCTCGCGAGAATCTCGATTCGATCGTGGTCAGAGCTTCGTTCGAGCGGCCTGATGAAATGATTCCATTACTCGTGCCGGCCCATCGCGGAGTGATGTTTGGTGTCGCGCATAGTTACATAGACAATGAGTGAAGTCGCGATGACAGCGGTGAGGTAGACGTAGAACCACGTCTCGTGGCCGATCGACTTGAACCAGAGTGCTATCGACTCCGCTGTTCCGCCAAAGAGTGAAACGGTCACAGCGTAGGGCAGGCCGACACCTGTGGCGCGAACATTGGTGGGGAACAGTTCTGCCTTCACCACAGCGTTGATTGACGTGTAGCCCGCCACGATCAGCCATGCGGCCGCGATCAGAAGGAAGGCAGCAAGCGCGCTCTTCGTTGCTTCCAGTGAATGGAGCAGCGGGATCGTAAAAATAGTTCCCATTGTTCCGAACCAGATTAGCAGCCATTTGCGACCGATCTTGTCCGAAAGCGCTCCGTAAGTTGGTTGCAGGCATAGAGCGAAAATGAGCGATCCGCCAGTCACCAGCGTCGTCTGGATATCGTTCAGGCCGACCGACAGCTTCAGGAATTTCTGCATGTAGGTCGTGTACGTGTAGAAGGCCGTGGTGCCGCCCATGGTGAGGCCGACGACCAGCAAAACCTCGCGCGGGTAGTTCAAGAGGGCTCTGAGCGAGCTTTCGCGCCGCGGCGCCTTCTTGGCTTCGATGAAGGCATCCGTCTCGTGCAACTCGCGCCGCATCACCAGTGCGATGATGGCCAGCATGGCGCCGATGATGAACGGAATGCGCCAGCCCCACGCCTTCAGCTGATCCGCGGTGAGGAATACTTGCTGCAGGAGAAGCAGGACCAGAATGGCGCAAAGCTGTCCCCCAATCAGGGTCACGTACTGGAAGCTTGAATAGAAGCCGCGGTGCTTCTCGTCGGCAACCTCGGTGAGATAGGTGGCGCTGGCGCCGTACTCCCCGCCGAGGCTCAAGCCCTGGATGATCCGCGCAAGACCCAGCAGCGCCGGCGCCGCGACGCCGATCGACCTGTACGTGGGCGTAACGGCGATCATCAATGAGCCAAAGCACATCAGCAGCACGGACAGCATGAG
>WNGL01006287.1_pt1 | contig 14023 bp, 15 predicted proteins | sample 5400591 | NCBI WGS metagenome assembly WNGL01 (sample SAMN13153377, study PRJNA577476) | soil metagenome | isolation source: 80 cm soil or saprolite under Garry oak tree replicate 1 | place: USA:California | collected 2016-06-15
GCCAGCATGGCGCGTCAATCAGAAATCGTAGGCATAGATCCAGTCCAGCCATTCATCGAGTACGCCCGCACGCACTGTGCCGATTCACGTATCACGTTCGACCGTGGCAATGCCTTGGACCTGCCCTATCCGACGGCTTCGTTCGGGCACACGCTTTCGCTCCTCGTGCTCATGTTTGTCCCACGACCTGAGAAGGCGGCGGAGGAGATGCGCCGGGTGACGCGGCCCGGGGGAACCGTCGCTGCGGCCACCTGGGATCGTGATGGCCTCGAAATGAGCGCTGTGTTCTGGGAGGAAGCGGTCAGATTGGATCCGGACGCCGAGGCGCGTTCGGAAAGGCCTCAGCGTTTAAATCGAGGAGGACAGCTCACCGCCTTGTGGCAGGCTACGGGCCTTCAGCAAGTCGAAGAGACGGTCCTCGAAATTGGCATGGATTTCATGTCCTTTGACGATTACTGGCAGCCGCATCTGAAGGGTGTTGGCCCGTCAGGCGCCTACGTGGACGGGTTGCCACCCGAGCAGCGAGAAACACTACGGGGCGCGCTTCAGAAGCGGCTCCGTGCTGACGGACCATTTTCGTTGCGTGCGAAAGCCTTGGCCGTGCGCGGCGTCGTGCCGAAGAACGGTGCCCCTCCAACCAGAGGAGAACACGATGAGCAATGAAGAGAAAACCCTTTACGCGCGCCTCGGTGGTTATGATGCGATCACGGCGGTGGCGAATGATTTGCTGCCCCGCCTTCAGGGCGATCCGCAGCTCGGCCGCTTCTGGGCGCATCGCGGGGAGGATGGGGTCGCGCGGGAGAAGCAACTCCTGATCGACTTTCTCTGCGCGAGCGCGGGCGGGCCGGTGTACTACCGGGGCAGGGACATGGCACTGTGCCATCGGGGGATGCGCATCAGCGAGAGCGACTGGAGCGTGTTCCTCGGTCATGCAGCGGCGACCTTGGCGAAGTTCCGGGTGCCGGAGGCCGAACAGCGCGAGGTGGTCTCCTTTGTCCAGAGTCTCAAGCGGGACATCGTCGAATAGGGGAGCGGACCACCGGCTCAACGTTCGTTCGCCGCGGCCGCTCACCACGCGGTCTAAGATAGCCAGGAGGATCCTGCATGTGCCGAAGCATTAAGACGCTGCACAATTTCACACCGCCGGCCACGGACGAAGAGATATGGGCGTCTTCTCTACAGTTCGTCCGGAAATTGAGCGGCTTCTCAAGGCCGTCCAAAGCTAACGAGGCCGCTTTCACCCGAGGGGTGGACGAGGTAGCGCGTGCGGCACTGGCCCTCCTCCATGCTCTCGTTACGAACGCTCCGCCTCGCGATCGCGAAGTTGAAGCGTCGAAAGCACGGGCGAAGGCGGGGGGCCGTTTTCGCTTTCGCGATGCGAGACAAGCCACCTAGCGACCAGCCGCCGGGGTGGCGAGCCTGGCCGGCAAACCATGATTCAGAAGGAGCTATAGATCTGTCCAAGCTACGCTTCAAAATCTCGATGTCGCTCGATGGCTTCGTGGCCGGCCCCAGCCAGAGCGTGGAGCACCCGCGGGGGATCGGCGGTGGGCGCCTTCACGAGTGGGCTTTTCGGCTTGCGGTGTTTCGCGCGCTCCTTGGGTTTGACGGCGGAGGGGTCAATGAGAGCACTCCGGTCGTCGAGGAGTCTCTCGACAGCATCGGTGCCACCGTGATGGGGCGCAACATGTTTGGTGGCCACCCCGGCCCGTGGGACGCCCAGAAGCCATGGAGCGGCTGGTGGGGAGACAACCCACCGTTCCATCCTCCGGTGTTTGTGCTCACACATCACGCGCGCGAGCCACTCGAACGTGAAGGCGGAACGACCTTCACGTTCGTCACCGCGGGTATCGAGACTGCACTCGAACAGGCCCGACGCGCCGCCGGAGGCAAGGATGTATTGCTCGCCGGCGGGGCGAAGGCTGCCCAGCAGCACCTCGCGGCCGGTCTCGTGGACGAATTGGAGATCAACCTCGTGCCCACGCTCCTCGGCAGCGGTGAGCGGTTGTTCGATGGTGCGGGCGACAACCTGCACGGTCTCGATCTCGTGCGGACGATCGCCGCGCCACAGGTGACGCACCTCAAGTTCGTAAGGCGCTGAAGGAAATGAAGCCGCTTTTCGCGGTCATTCGTTCGCGCGGACCGGCCTGGGACCACTCGCGTCCTCTGGAGGGGCAGCGGGAGTGGCAGGCGCACGCCGACTTCATGAACGGTCTCAAGGCAGAAGGTTTTGTGGTATTGGGCGGTCCGCTGGAGGGAACGTCGGAGGTTCTGCTGATCGTGCGGGCAGGAGACGATGCTGAAGTCCGCTCTCGGCTCGCGGCGGATCCGTGGAGTGGGAACGATCTCCTGCGCGTGGAGCGGACAGTTCCGTGGACGCTTCGGCTCGGCTCGCTGGGCGATTGATGATACTGCTGCGCGAGAGGTCGGGCTAGGTGCTCCCTGTCTTCGCAAAGGTCACCGCAGCCGGCATGCTCATCGCGCTGGCCTCGCCGGTGAGGCCGGCCTCGGCACAGACAACCCAGGGCAGCCTCCGCGGAGCGCCCGTAGTATCGGTCGCTGACGCGCCAGCCGGAACGGAGAGCCTTGCCGTGCAGTGGGTGAAAGTCACGGTTCCTGGGATGGGCGTCATGCTGGCGGCGGTGGCGCGGCCGGGCGGTGCAGGTCCGTTCCCAGCCGTTGTTATCTTGCACGGCAGTCACGGCTTCGCCCAGGAGTATGTGCGCTTGGCTCAGGATCTGGCGGCTGGTGGTGTGCTGGCCGTGGCCGCGTGCTGGTTTCGAGGTAGCACCGGGAGCGGTACCCGCTTCGTCACCCCGATCGGCTGTCCAGAGGCGCCTCCCCTGACGAATGCGTCGAGCCCTGAGGCATTGCAGACGTTGGACGCGCTGGTGCAGGCGGTGCGCACTCTGCCAGGCGCACGCCCCGATCGGATCGGACTGTTCGGGCACTCGCGTGGTGGCGGACCCATCTTGAACTACGCTCTTCGAGCCGGGAATGTCCAGGCCGCCGTCCTCAACTCCGCTGGCTATCCAGATAGCCTGTCTACCCAGGTCACGGCGCCGATCCTGATATTGCACGGTACGGCAGACAGTCCCGCTGACGGCGGAGTCGCAGTCACGAACGTCCAGATGACCCGCGACTTCGAGGCAAAGCTGCGATCGGCGGGTAAGCCGGTGGAAGCCGTCTACTACGAGGGAGGCCGGCACAATGACATCTTCAGCAACGCGACACAGTACCGCGACGAGGTACAGCGGATCCTGGCGTTCCTGCTGCGCAATCTTCGTGACTGACTCTTAGCTCCGCCAGCTCAAGCATCGCCGGCCGAAGCTGGTGTCGACCCGCGGCTTCGCCGACTCTTGGCAATAAGGACTTGACGCCATCTCCAGTATGATGGACAGTATGTCCATCATGAAAGATACAGCGTCCGACCTGAACCAGCGCATCGCCGAGCGCGTGCGCGATCAGCGCGCCACGCAGGGCCTCTCGCTCGACGCACTCGCCAGTAAGAGCGGGGTGAGCCGCTCGATGATCTCGCTCATCGAGCGTGGTGAAAGCAGCCCCACCGCGGTGGTGCTGGAAAAGCTCGCCGCAGGCCTGGGCGTGATGCTCGCCTCGCTGTTCGATACGCCGGCCGCCACGGCCCAAGCGCTCAGCGGCCCGGTGACGCGGCGGGATGACCAGCCGCAGTGGCAAGATCCGGCCTCGGGCTACCTCCGGCGCAACGTCTCGCAGCCGGGCGTGCCGCAGCCGATGCAGATCGTCGAGGTGCATTTTCCGCCCCATGGGCGCGTGGCGTTCGAAACCGGCGCGCGCGACCTGCGCGTGCACCAGCAGGTGTGGGTGCTCGAGGGCGCGATCGACATCACCCTGGGCGCGGAGCGGCACCAATTGCGCGAGGGTGATTGCCTGGCCATGCAGCTCGACCGCCCGACCATGTTTCACAACCCCACGCGAAAACCCGCGCGCTATGCCGTGGTGATCGCGACCGAGACGCCTTCGAGACGATGAGCGCGCCCACCTGGTCCGTGCGACGCGTCCATGCCCTCGATGACGCGCAGATCGGCGAACTGGCCGGCGTGTTGATCGACTGCGTCGAAGGCGGTGCGTCGGTGAGCTTCATGCACCCGCTGTCGCGCGAACGCGCGGTGGCCTTCTGGCGCCGCGTAGCCCAAGGCGTGGGCGCGGGCGAGCGCGCGCTGCTCGTCGCGGAAGATGCGCGAGGCCTGTGCGGCACCGTGCAGTTGGTGCTCGATCAGCCCGAGAACCAGCCGCACCGCGCCGAGCTGTCGAAGATGCTGGTGCATCGCCGGGCCCGTCGCCAAGGGCTGGGGGCGGCGCTCATGCGAGCCGCGGAAGCCACCGCGCGCGAATGCGGCAAGACACTGCTGGTGCTCGACACCGCCAACGACGAGGCGGAGCGCCTGTACGAGCGCCTGGGTTGGACGCGCGTGGGGGTGATCCCCGACTATGCCTTGCTGCCCCAGGGCGGGCTCTGCGCCACGACGGTGTTCTACCGCAACCTCGGCAGGTAGTTCGAGCACCGCTTCGAGGGCGGAGACGACCGTAGAAGAGGCGGATGATGAGTCAGGCACTCAGGGGCAAAGTAGCGTTGGTGGACTTGAGCCGGATCCAGATGATCGAGTCGCACGGCGCTCCGGAGGTCCGAGCGCTCTTGTCTTCGCGGTGGCAACTTTGATAGCGCCCCTCGCCGTCGCGCCATAGGATGCGGGTTCCTCGGGAGGAGTTCCTAAGCCTCGACCTTGAAGTCCACGGCATCTTGAGGGATGTGACCTGTGACCTTGAGCCTGTCAGGAGATCGCGCTATCTTCCCATCGTGACGCCAGGGGCGAACGGACGCTGCGGTCCATACCCGCCATCATGACCTCCATCGACGTCCTCGGACCGGCGGTTGGACCCCCTCGCCGTCGGGAGAAACAGTTCCCTATGCTTGACCAGACTCGGCCCGGCCTTCGGTCGCTCATCGTATGGCTCGCGTGCATCGTCTCGATAGCGCTCGGTATGCTCGTCGCTCCCTTCCCGGCTGCCTCCCAGCCGGCGGCAAAGGTGTTTCGCGTCGGCCACCTCGCCGCGGGCGGACGAACGCCCGACGGTGGGCCGCCCCGCCCGCTCCGCGAGGGATTGAAAGTGCTCGGCTACGTCGAGGGCCAGAATATCGTGTACGAGGTTCGCTTTGCCGAGGGCAGATGGAGCGGCTGCCCAGCCTGGCCGCGGAGCTCGTGCGTCTCAAGGTCGACGTGCTCGTGGCGCAAGGAGGGCTGGCGGCGGTGGCCGCGAAGGAGGCAACGTCGACCATTCCGATCGTCCTCGCGCCCGCCGCGGGAGACGCGGTGGCGACCGGCTTGATCGCGAGCCTCGCGCGCCCCGGGGGAAACGTGACCGGTTTGACCGACGAGTCCGTCCAGCTCAGCGCCAAGCGGATGGAGCTTTTGAAAGAAGCGGTGCCCAAGGCGGCGCGGATCGCCGTCCTCTGGAACACGAACGATCAGGGGATGACATTGCGGTACCGCGAGATCGAGAGGGCGGCCCGCATCCTCCACGTGGAGGTGCAGGCACTCGGGGTGCGCGAGCCTGACGATTTCGAGGTCGCGTTCTCCACGATGACGCGCCACCGGCCGGACGCCATGTTCCTCGTGGCGGATCCGCTCACCACCATGAACCGCAAGCGCTTCATCGAATTCGCGGCGACCCAGCGCATTCCCGCCATGTACGAATTCGACTTCATCGTCCGCGACGGCGGGCTGATATCGTACGGGCCCAGTCAGGAAGAAAGCTTTCGTCAGGCCGCGCTCTACATCGATCGTATCCTCAAGGGCGCGAAGCCGGCCGATCTGCCCGCGCAGCAGCCGACGCGGTATACCCTCGCCGTCAATCTCAAGACGGCGGCCACGCTGGGACTGACGATCCCGCCCTCGCTGCTGCTGCGGACGGACGACGTGGTCCAGTAGGGGAGAGGAGCCGGGCAGTAGGCCTACCAGAAGATGAGACCAATCGATAAGGAGAGCAGGATGCCCATCGTGATGTTGAACGCTCGCAGTCGCCGGGTCGTGTGAAGAAGCCGCTGGGCGGTGGCTCCGAACGCGAGCCACACGAAGCAGCTCGGCAATGCGACGAGGAAGAACAGCCCCCCGAGGAAGGCAGACTGCAATATGGGGCTGCCGGCCCCCGTATGAAGAAAGGCTCCGGCGGCGCTCGCAGTCACCAGCCACGATTTCGGGTTGACCCACTGAAAGGCGGCCGCCCCCATGAAACCGACCGGGGTGCTTTCCGGCATCGAGTCGATGCGCCGGGAGGTGGCGATCTTCCACGAGAGCCAGAGAAGAAAGGCGGCCCCGGCCCAGTTGAGCGCCTTGAGCACGAGCGGATTCTTGAGGATCAGACTACCCAGCCCGAACGGCACCACGAACATCATGAGTCCCATGCCGATCGTAACGCCGAAGAGGCACGGCAGTCCCTTCACGACGCCCCCATTCGCCCCCGCCGCGGTCAGCATGACATTGCTGGGGCCCGGTGTGACCGCGGCCACGACGGCGAAGAGAAGAAAGGCTGCCAGGTGCTCCGTGCTCATAGGTCACCCCCGCCGCCTGAGAAGGCTGTAGCGGCATGAGCCTCAAGGGAACCAGATCCGGCGGTGGAGGTCTTGAACGATCGTGCAGGCGGCCGGGCGCCGACTGGATAGCAAGCACGGGCCCGGTCGGGGGCGTTGAGCTGTTTCGCGCGTGGTTCGCCGGCGAGGCCTACGCGAAGCACCGCCACGACACCTACGCCATCGGGTTGACGGACAGCGGCGTCCAGGTGTTCGACTATCGAGGCGGGGAGCGCTCAAGCGCTCCCGGGCAGGTGGTCGTGCTCTATCCGGATGAGGTCCACAACGGCCGCGCGGGCACCGCCGACGGCTTCGGCTATCGAATCATCTACGTGGAGCCGTCGCATCTGTCCGATGCGCTTCAGGCGCTCTGCGGACGACCATACCCGCTGCCCTTCCTCCGCGAGGCGGTAGCGACGAATCCCAGGTTGTCTCGAGCCGTTCAGGGCGCCTTCCGCTTCCCGTTGGAGCCGATGGCCGTCGACAGCCTCGCGCTCGACCTGGCGGAAGGGCTGATGGCCGGAGAGCGGGGAGGCGGGCGACCATTGGTCTCTCACCGCGTCGATGCTCGGGTCGTCGAGTGCGCCCGGCAGTTTCTCGACGCGGAGCGAACCCGCGTCGTGCATTCGACAGAGCTGGAATCGATCACGGGATTGACGCGCTACGACCTCGCCCGGCAGTTCAAGCTCATGTTCGGGACGAGTCCCTACCGTTACCTGCTCATGCGCCGCCTGGAGCTCGCGCGGCAGCGGATTCACCTCGGGCGCCCGCTGGCCGACGTGGCCGGCGAGACCGGGTTCGCCGATCAGGCGCACTTCACTCGCGCGTTCAAAGCGGCATTCGGGCTCACGCCCGCGCGCTACCGTGCCTTGAGGGCGCATCCTGGAGCATCGCTCCGCGGTCAGGGTGCGGGCCCGGCTCCGCCGCGCGCTTGAGCCCGTCGCGGGATGGCGCTATCCTCCCGTCGTGACGCCAACCGTCCGAAGCAAGCGCCGCGTCCAGCCCACCCGACCGGCGCGTGATTCCCAAGGAGGATCCACTCCCATGAAGACCCACCGCCTTCTGCCTCTCCTCGTCTCAGGACTCCTTCTCCTTGGCCTGAGCGCCGCCGCGAGCGCCCAGGGCCGCGTGGACCGCAACGTGGTGTACGGGATGTACTCGGGCACGGCCCTCCTGCTGGACGTCCACTATCCGGCGAAGCCGAACGGCTTCGGCATCATCTTCATTCCCGGTAGCGGCTGGTCGGCGCCGCTGGGTTACGCGGCGCCGCCGCTGAAGGAGTCCGACCAGATCGGGATGTACGTGCCGTCGCTCACCGAGGCGGGATACACGGTCTTCGCCATCACCCATCGCGCCACCCCGACCTTCCGCTACCCCGCGCAGCTCGAGGACGCGCAGCGCGCCGCGCGCTTCGTGAGAGCCAATGCCGCGAAGTACGGCATCAATCCCGCGCGCCTCGGGGGCGCCGGCGGCTCGTCGGGCGCTCATCTGGTGAGCATGCTGGGGACCATGGGCGCCCCGGGGGACGCCAGTGATGCCGATCCCGTGAATCGCGAAAGCGCCAGGCTCCAGGTCATCGTGGCCCGGGCGGCGCCGCTCGATCTCCTGCGGATGAGCCCGACCATCGGCGGCGAAGCGCTGGCGCTCTTCCTCGGCTCGAGGGTCATCGAGTCCACGCCAAAGACCTCAATGGAGTACAAGACGTACTGGGCCGCCTCGCCGGTCAACTACGTGTCTGCCGATTCGGCCCCGTGTCTGCTCATCCACGGGGACGCGGACCGGACCGTGCCGTTCCACCAGTCCGAGTTGATGGAAACCGCTCTGAAGAAAGCCGGGGTGCCGGTGAGGCTGGTGACCATCAAGGGCGGCGATCATGGCCCGACGTTCCCGGGCGCGACCAATCCCCCCGACTACAAAGGCGAGATGGTGAAGTGGTTCGACATCCATCTCGGCAAGGCGGCGCCAGGACAGTAGTGGCGCGCGCCTAGGCGGGCCGCTTGGGCTCGACGACTTCGAACATCAGGGAGAAGTCGTCGAGCAGGCCGAGGAGTTCGCTCACCTTGTTGGCGTCCCCCTCGACGCGGGCGGCGCCTGACTGTATCGCGTCGGCAAGCGGCAGCTCGCGCAGGATGAGGCGATCCAGCGTGGCGCGGTCGAGCGTCACCGTGACGTCGGCGCGCTCCTTCCGGCGGTCGGCCAGGTAGGTCAGGGCGCAGTTCTCGAGATTCAGCACGTAAGGCCTCGCCAGGTCCGGGAACACCCAGTTGATGACGATGCGCCGCCCCTCGGCCTTCTCGCCGTTGAGTCGCACGCCCAGGAGATCGAAGATCTGCTCGACGCTCATGGCGCGGACGACGTCGGGGCTGACGGGTGCCCGCGCCACGGTATTGGGCAGACCCTGTCGGAGCTCGAAGGCGCCGAGGAGATAGGCGTTGCGCCAGGTCGCCGACTCCGCCGCATAGCCCAGCTGCTCGAGCGCGTCGGCGCCAAGCTGGCGTGCCTCCGCATTCGACGGATCGGCGAAGACCACGTGGCTCATGGCCTCGGCAACGAAGCGGTAGTCGCCACGCTCGAAGTCCCCTCGCGCGCGGGCGATCGTCGCGTGTGCCCCGCCCATGTACTCCACGTACTTGCGCCCCCGCTCCACGGGCGGCAGCAGGTTGAGATTGGCGGGGTTGGCGTCATACCAGCCGAGGTACCGCTGGTAGACGGCCTTGGAATTGTGGCTCAACGTCCCGTAGTACCCGCGCACGTGCCAGGTCTTCGAGAGGCTCTTCGGCAGGGTGAGACGCTCGGCAATCTCGGCCGCCTTCCACCCGTGGTTCATGAGCCGCACCGTCTGGTCGTGCAGGAACTTGTAGAGATCGCGCTGCTTGGTGAGGAAGTCGAGCACGCGAGGGTTGTCCCACACCGGCCAGTGGTGCTGGGCGAAGACCACGTCGGCGCGGGGGCCGAAGCGGTCCAGCGCCTCGTTCAGGTAACGGGCCCACGCGTTGGCGTCGCGCACCTGCGCGCCCCGGATGGGATAGGTGTTGTGCAGGTTGTGTGTCGCGTTCTCCGCCAGATTGAGGGCGCGGAGCGCGGGATAGAACATGTGCATCTCGGCCGGCGCCTCCGTCTCCGGGGCGAGCTGGAAGACGATCTCCACGCCGTCGATCCGGTGCGTCTCGAAGGGGGCCGCGATGATGCGCGTGGGCGGGATGAGGGTAACGGTGCCGCGGGAGGTGACCTTGCCGAGGCCCGCGTCCACCTGGCCGCGCGGCCCCTTGGGCAGGGTGGCCCCGAATTGGAACTGCGCGCGCCGGATCATGGGCGTACCCGCGAGCACGTTCTCCGAGACGATCTCCTCCATGAAGCCGGCCGGCGCGATGATGTCGACGGCGCCCGACTTCACGTCCGCCTCGTCTACCACCCCCCGGACGCCCCCGTGGTGATCGGTGTGGCTGTGGGTGTAGATGACCGCCGTCACGGGGCGCCGTCCGCGGTGGGCGATGTAGAGATCGAGGCCGGCCCGGGCTACTTCCGTCGAGATCAGCGGGTCGATGACGATGAGGCCGCGCTCCCCCTCGATGATGGTCATGTTCGAGATGTCGAAGCCGCGGATCTGATAGATGCGGTCGGTCACCTGAAAGAGGCCGTGATGCATGTTGAGCCGGGCCTGGCGCCAGAGGCTCGGATTCACGGTGGGTGGTGCCTGCTCCTCGCCGAGGAAGGCGTATTCCTCGAGGCTCCACACGACGCGGCCCTTGTCGTTCTTGATCTCCACGTCGGGCAGCGAGCCGAGAAAGCCGCGCCGCGCGTCCTCGAAGTCCCGCGTGTCGCCGAAGGGGAGCGCGTCGAGCACGGCACGGTTCTGCGCGTGGGTGGTGGGCGTGGCGTCCTTCGGATTCTCGGCGGGGCCGGCCATCGCGGCGAGACTGCCAGATCAGCGCGAGTTGGTCAAACCGCTCGGTCCCTCTCGCACATCGGGGGAGAGGGTAGGGTGAGGGGGCACTGGGTAAGGGGCCACCGGGCGGCCTTCTCAGTTTCGGGGCTGGTCGAGTCCCACCCTGGCGAGGAAGCTCTGCACGGCCGTCTGCCAGACAGTCACCGCGCCCGGCAGCAGGATATGCCCGTCGTGGCCGATGGGAGGATAGAGCTGCAGCTCCGCCGTTCCGCCGCCCTGGATGAACAGGCGATGGTACGACTGAACCGCTCCTGGTCCATAGTTCCGGTCGTTCTCCGAGTAGAGCCAGAGCATGGGCAGCCTCCACGCGCGCCCCGCCTCGGCGAACGTGTCGGCATTGAAGCGAGTCGTCCGGTCACAGCGCTCCACCGTCCACCCGCCCGCGAAGTTGATGACGCCCCTGGCATTGGTCGGGCGCAGCGAAGGGTAGAGCACCGACAGGAGCCCCCCGCGCGACATGCCGCCGAGGAGGAATCGGTCCATGTCGGCCCACGGCTGGCTCGACACGAAGGTCAGCACGGCATCGAGATCCGCCACCGCGCGGTCCACGCCGGCCGCCATGACGGCGCGATCGCAGTCGTAGCGCTCGAGGTACTCGCCGCCGGACGCGCCGCGCCCGCGCCGCATGGGGATCAGGACGGCCCAGCCCCGGTTCACGAAGAAGCGCGCCACTTCAGGGTATCGAAACCACTCCGTAGACCTCGGCGCCACCCGCCCCCCACCGGTGGAGCCGTGATTGAAGACGAGGACAGGCAAGCGTCCGGGCGACGGCGGCCGGTACAGCATGCCCTCGAGCTTGATCTCACGCGGCGAACTCGGCGAGGGTGTCTCCGTGAGCGGTATCCACACCGTCTCGAAGGGGGGCTCGGCGGCCTGCTGCGCGCTGGCGTCGGGGGCGAAGACGAGCACCGCCATGGAGAGGAGGACCCCCAACCACGGGTACCTCACTGCTTCTTGAGCCGCATGTCTTCGTAGGGCGCGGCGAAGTAGAGCTGCGAGTTCAGGCCGATGGCGGCCTCCTCGACGCGGGCCCCGACTCCATGCAGCGTGGCGGGCTCGAAGATGGGGCCGAACATGACGCGCTCGTGCATCCACCGCTGAATCTGGTGCAGCAGCGCCTCGCGCTTCTTGCGATCGCGCTCCTGCGCCTGCTGGCGGAACAGCTCGTCGATGTCGGGATAGCCGCCCGCGGCGTACGGCGCGCTGCTGATCACGAAGGACTCGAGGCGGACGGCGGTGCTGCCCGGCGCCGCCGAGACCGTCACGATGACGCCACCGAGCTTCTTCGACCGCCATGCCTCCATGAAGGTGGCCCGCTCCATGCTGCGCTGCCGCGTGCGAATGCCCACCGCGGCCAGCTGGGTCGCCACCGCCTCACCCATGGTGGTGAAGGGCGGGAGCGGCGTCAGGTCGCCGGCGTCGAAGCCGCCGGGAAAGCCGGCGTCGGCGAGGAGACGCTTGGCGTGCGTCGGATCATAGGGATACGGATCGAGGCGGAGCGCGAATTCCATGCCGCTTGGAATCATGGATCCCGTCAGGCGCGAGTATCCTAGTCGCTCCGCCTCGTTGATGGCCTGCCTGTCGATGGCCAGATTGGCCGCGAGCCGGACGCGGCGATCGTTCCACGGCGACTTGGGATTCCACTGCTCGGGGAACTCCAGCCACCAGGTCGCGGGCGCGATGACCCGGGCGAGACGCAGCTTCGGATCCGCCTTGATGGTCGCCGCCTCGAGGCCGACCATCAAGTAGCCGATGTCGGCCTCCCCGGTCTTGAGCATGGCCAGGCGCGTCGTACGGTCGGGGACGCCCTTGATGACCACGCGCTTGATGGTGGGCTTCTTCCGCCAGTACTGCTCGTTTGCCTCGAGGACGATCTCCACTCCGGGACTCATGCGCACGAACCGGTAAGGCCCGAGCCCCACGGGCTGGCGCTTGAAGCCGTCCTCGCCGACCTTTTCGATGTACTTCTTGGGCACGACCCACGCCGCGCCCGTAGCCGGGGTGGCGTAGAAGACCAGGAAGTCCGGCCACGCCGTGTGCAGGACGAAGCGGATGCGGTACGGGTCGACGATCTCCACGGCCTTCACGCGCTCGTGCAAGAGCCTGGCGGAGGCCCCGCGGTAACGGTGGAAGCTGAACTTCACGTCCTCGGCGGTGACGGGATCGCCGTTGTGGAAGCGGAGACCCTCACGCAGCTTGAACTCGTAGACGAGCCCGTCCGGGCTCTCCTTCCAGGACTCGGCCACGCAAGGCGCCATGTCATTGCCGGGCAGCGGCTTGATCAGCGCATCGTGCAGAGCGTAGAGAAAGACGAACGGCGTGCCAATCCCCGGGGTCTCGGCGGGGTCGAGGAAGGTGGGGGCGATCGAAGTGTCGAAGGCAATGGTCAGCTGGCCATCCGGTTGGCCCTGGGCGGCGGGCTTCCCGGTTGATCCCAAAACGAGGACGGACACGAGAGCGATCGACGCAGTGAGCTTACCCATGTCGAGCTTCCCCTCCTGCTCAGTGTCGGGCGCGCGTCGGAGGGATGGTGCGCCGACGACCGCGCTATGGTCAAGGGGCAACGCGCAGCCCGTCAGGCGCTCAGCGGCAGAGCGCGGAAACGACCCCAACCGCGGCGGCGCCGAGCGACAGGACGAGAATCGACCCGAGCATGATCCACGCCCGGCGGTGGGCGAAGTTGAGCGTCGTGCCGTATCCGGAGATCTTGGGCACCAAGAGGCGCGGATCCTCCGGGTCGTTGTAGATGATGCCGTTCCAGCTCTCGAGCCCTTTGAGCTGGCCGGTCCCTGCCAGCTCGCCGTGCACCGACTTGAGAGACCACACCGCCCAGCCGATGGCGCCTAGGATGATCGCCGTCCCGAGGCCGAGCGCGAGGCCGGGGCCGAGGCCGGAGAGCGGCACCGCCAGGAGCGCCATGAAGACGGCCACCGCGAGGTTCAGGACTCGAGTGATCCCGGCCGTGACGTCGAGGATCGCCCGCGCCGCCTCGGGGGAGGCGTCATAGCCGGCGGCGAGACGCTGGCGGGTCTCGAGCATTCGCGCCATCACCTCGAGGAGGACGGCGAGCACCAATCCGGACACGAGGATGACCAGGCGCACTCCACCTGGAACCACCGCCAAAGGCTTGCCGTAACCGCTCGACCAAATGGTCAGGCCGGCGCCCGCGAGTATGATGAACGGCCACCAGCGGAGCCCGGAGAGGGTGCGCGGGGACGATCTGGGCATGACTCAGGCTAGCATGCACGGCCCGGTCTGCATGAAAGGGGGCGGCGTCGAGTAAGATGGGCGCGCATGCGAGTCAACCTGGCAAGGGAGGATGCGAAGCCATGTCTCGAGTTCGACTGATTCGTCACTGGGTGCCACTCCTCTGCGCCGTGCTGCTCCTGGCAGGGGCGTCGGGAGCCGCCGCGGCGCCCGAGGGCACGCTCACCTTCGCGATGCACTTCAGTCCCGTCACGCGCTGGCTC
>WNGL01008984.1_pt1 | contig 14023 bp, 14 predicted proteins | sample 5400591 | NCBI WGS metagenome assembly WNGL01 (sample SAMN13153377, study PRJNA577476) | soil metagenome | isolation source: 80 cm soil or saprolite under Garry oak tree replicate 1 | place: USA:California | collected 2016-06-15
TTCCATTCCGGCATCACGCAGGGCACGGGCTATCACTTTTGCTCCACGATCATGCCCATCCAGACCGGGTTTGGCGACCAGCACACGAATTGGGCGAGTATCAGCCATATACCTTGGCTCCTTTGTCTATATATGGACCCGATTGATTTAATGCAGCCTCATAGAGTGCACCAATAGCACTCTCCAGTTCTTCGTACATCCTGGTGATTTGTTCCTTCCATTCTACAACGGGGTCTCCCTTGCTGCAAGCATTCACCAGCAGCTTTGATAGTTCGATAATCCGCTCCCGCTGGTCAGATGCTACAAGAGGGATGGGTAATCGTGCCAGTACATGCTGCTCAATCTGTGGCTGTACCCATTTATATGCCGTGTGGAGTATGTACACATACCTCCGTAGCAGCCGCGAGTTGAGCAGGGCCAGGAAAAAATAGAGTTCATCCTCATGCGCATCTTTATTTTGTAAATGGAGCAGATAGAGGGTTTGGAGCACTACATGTCCCTGCATATCCAATGTTGCTTGCAAACGATCGGTGCTTTTCACCACCAATAGTTTGGCAGACTGGTATCGCTCTAGAGGTTTCTTTATGCCCTCGCGAGCAATCCACCAGTTGGCCCTTGGGCTTGCAAAAGGTTGAATATCCAGGCCACCACGTAGGACTGGGAACCATTCAGCAGGGTGACCGCAAGGGGTCGCCCTGGCAAATGGCGACCGGTAGAGCACCCTCTCTGGGGGAGAGGTAATAGATTTATCCGTAGAGCACCCTCTCTGGGGGAGAGGTAATAGATTTATCCAGCACGTCACATGGTCGCCCCTACCCAGCAAAGAACTATCTCTGCCAAGTTCCTCGCCCCGGTGAATAGACAAAAATTTACTGAGGGGAGCAAACCAGGGATGTGAAGCGGGAGTTTCCGCCGTAGGGGCCGCACACAGTGCCCACCAATTCATTGCGCCCAATCGCTCAATTGTTGTACCCTGTACCTCAGCTAAGAGATAGCGAAGTTCGGCTGAGGGCTGGCGCAGGAAAAGTTGTTGGGGAATTGTTTTTGCCTGAGACTGACGAACAATGTAGCAGTGGTTGTCAACAGTTGTAACGTTGCCCGTCGATTTCAGGCTCTCATCGCGCCATCGTTCTCGTACCCACGATACCTGGTGTCCCTGCTGCGGTGGGCACTTCTGGGCAATCAGGACGACCGCACCGACGTGGGCGGCAAAGACAGCTGATAGATGCCAGAGGCGATGTAAAGTGAATTCTTCGAGCAAGCGCCTGCGTTCCTGGACGGCGTTGGTACGTGCCAACAATGGATCGGGCAGTACCAGACCTATCCAGCCACCAGGACGTACAATCGAGAGTGCTAAATTGAGGAAGAGCAGGTAGCTATCAGCCTGACCACGCTGCTGTGCGAATTGATAACCACTGAGATCGCTATTTTTGGCGGCCAGGTAGGGGGGATTGGTAAGAAGGAGATCAACGCATGGCTCCCAGGGCAAAGTGAGGCCATCGGCCTGGTGAATATGCAATCGGGTGTCCTGAGCAGGCCCCAGGATGGTACGCAGTTGCATTTCGGCCAGGAAACAGGCGATGGGATCGGGATCGAAGCCCCAGAGATTTCGTTGAAGAAGTGTTATGAGTTCTTCCTGGGCAAGCTGCTGGTGTACACTATAGTCTAGAAGACGACGGGCTGCTGTGGCCAGGAAGTTGCCACTACCGCAGGCGGGGTCAAGTACACGTATTGATCTCAGATCGGCTTCTGGAGTGTAGCCACAGGCATCCAATATCTGCTCAACCAGTACCGGGGGAGTCGAGTAGTGTCCGCGCCTCTTGCGTTCTGTTCGTGACAAGCCAGATTCATACCAGCTGAATTGCTCTTTTAGAACTTCGCGCTTTGGCATGTACAATTCTCTGATAATGATCCTCTTTAGAGTAGCATAATCCGTCCATCACATTATACAGGAGTGACGCTCCACAGACCATACCCACCAGCACAATGCCCCTGCTGGTCAAGACTGCAATAATTTCCCGCAAGAGTTCCATCTGGACCTACTAATCCTTCGAAGTACAGAATTGCGTGCCCGGTAGAGTTTACAACAGTGAACTGGACATCTTGCGAAGTATCGACGGTCCCAGTGAAGGAACCATTCCCTTGAAGTTCGTTGCCTACTGTGAAGTAGCCACTAATATTCTTTTGGCTTTGTTGAATGCCTGTGAGGGACATTTTTGTGGTAATGTTCGACGAGATCTCGTGAATAGTGCCAGTATATGAGCTGGCTATATTCGGATAGGGAGTCGACGCTGAGGTAGGAGTAGCTGCTCCCGTTGACTGAGGAGTTGGATGGGAGGGCGTGGCCTTATGTTGAACTGTCGGCGTTGAAGTGACAGAACTGGAACCATAGTAACTGCCAGTAAGAGCCAGGGGACCCGGCGCAATACCTACACTAATGAGTAGAATGAGGGCGATAAGCCATAGCACTGCTCGTCTCCTGGAACCAGGAATGCGTATATGAGGAGGTTGCAAACGTGGAATGTGCAGGTGAGGCGGTTGTAGACGTGGAATGTGCAAACGAGGGGCGGGCAAGTGGGGAGCTTGCCAGCGCGGGAATCGTGGAGGTGGAATGTGCAAACGAAGGACGGGCAAGTGGGGAGCTTGCCAGCGCGGGAGTCGTGGAGTGACCTGTTGTCCCATAGGTGGGGGACTCGATGGTTGAGAAACCTTTCCCTCCGTTCGCCTCTGAACGACAGCCGGGCGCGACGGAGCTTCTGGTCCAGGAGGAATGAGAGGAGATTGCTGTTCGCCTGGAGCCTGACTCGGTGGGGGAGAAATCTTTCTATCTGGGCGTTTCTGAACCACAGCCGGACGAGATAAAGTTTCTGCTGAAACACGGGGTACGCTGCTCTGTTGTCGCACTTCGGAGAGTTTCCCCGTCTGCCAGAATGCTTCCCAGAACTCCTTGATTGTAGGGAAACGATCGTCAATACTGATTGACATAGCACGCTGGATGGCCTCGGCTCTAAATGGTAGGCCAATTATCCGATCCACTGGCCTGAGAGGATCGATTCCCTGGCTCGTCCGTTGGGATATGCGCTCAAAGGCATCAACAGGAACAAGACCTGTCAATAAAGTATAGAGAGTTGCCCCTAATGCATAGATATCAGTACGAGGGTCAGCCTCCCTGCTGTATTGTTCTGGTGCTCCATAGGGAGAATGATGACGAGTAGCCGTGAGAATTCTACCTGGATCAATTTCTCCGGCAACGCCAAAATTAACCAATATAGTGCCAGGCCATTCTGTTGGTACAATCATGTTCGCCGGTTCAATATTGCGGTGGATAATCGGGGGATGTTGACCATGCAGGTAGGCAAGTGCATTTATGACAGGTGACATAATAGAGAAAACCCGGCGCAGCGAAAACCGTTTGTCTGACTGCTGTTGCCGCAGGATTTCGAGGTTTATCCCCCTGATGTACTCCATGAGCATATAGACTCGATTTCGTATGTCATCATCAAATATATCATAAACACGGGGCAAGGCGTGGTGGTTCAGCTGCTTGAACCTTCTATATTCAAGCCTGAAGCGGTCCCTCTCTGGCTTGTTCGGGACGATCCACTCTTTGAGGGCGAAATGCTTCTGCTTATCTTCCCAGTCTTTCACTAGATAAACGGGACCAAAACCGTCCTCGCTGAGGAGGCCTTGTACAAGATAACGCTCTCGTATAATACTCCCGGCAGGGAGAGCAATTTGTTCGCCTTGCACTCGTAAACTCCAAAAAACTCAACTATTTCTCTTTTTGTTTTCTCCAATTATATACCTGTAAATCTCATCTTAACAAGCTCAAGAAAATAGTGTATTATTGATGTTGGGACAAATTTCCAGAGAAATAGTTCCCAGGCGTCCAAAAAATGAGATTGTACGTATTGTTAATCGAAAGGATGGAATGCGCCCATGAAAGTGAAACGGTTTCTGGCACTTCTGTTGTGTAGTATGTCGTTGACCTTTGGGATGTCTGCTTCTCTTGCATTCTTGACCATCCAGGCATCGCCTGTCTCGGCTGACAGCACGACCCTTGTCCGCATTATTCACGGTTCACCCGATATTGGAACTGCGGATATCTTCGTGGATGGCACAAAATTGCTGAGTAGCTTCCCATTCGGACAGATCACGGACTATGTAGCAGTACCGGCAGGCTTTCACAAAGTCCAGGTAGCTCTTATCGGGAAGGGTCCTGGAGCGGCTATCATTACACAGGATCTCAATGTCAAAGTTGGCGTTACCTACACTGTGGCGGCTGTTGGTACGAAATCAACTGGCCTCTCGCTGGAGGCTTTTATAGACGATAACCAGGTTGCTAGCGGCAAGGCAAAGGTGCGTGCCTATGATCTTTCTCCAGATGCAAGCTCGGTAAATGTAGTGGCAAATGGACAGATGCTCTTTAATGGACTGACCTATAAGCAGGCCAGTGATTACCTCTCCCTTCCTGCTGGCTCGTCTACATTCCAGGTGACTGCACCCCAGATGCCCCAGAGCGCTTCAGTGTCGGCAACCCTCAAGGTGAATACTGTGACGAGTATTTTTAGTGTGGGCTTATTTAATGGCACTCCTCAGCTACAGCTGGTAGTTGCACAGGCAAATGGGGTACCTGGTTTTCCCAAAACTGGCAGTGATCCAAATGCACAGGCCCAGCCTGAGAACTCGCAACCGCTGATTCCCTGGCTCCTGGGGGTTCTGGTGCTGGCCGCAATTGGCACAGGTATCACAAGCCGTCGCCTTATACTGGCTCGAAAGTCTACTACCGTTAAAGAATGAGTGCAGGTAACTTTGGCGTATGCCAGGTTCTCAACTAAGGCGTTTTACCCTGGTAGAGGAAGTACGTCTTATGCGCACACGCACAAAATTGTTATCCTGTCTTATCGCTCTGCTAACTCTTACTTGTGCTGCGTGTGGCGTCTATGAGCCACACGCAGCACCTGCTGTTGTGCATCATACGGCGGGTCCAACGGTCATAGCCTCACCAACGGTTCTTTCAACGTCGCACTCAGCATCGAGGGGAATAGCGGACCCGGTACGTTTGCTCATTCCTGTCATAGGTGTCAATGCTCCCGTTGAATCGCTGGGAATTCTACCCGATGGCAGTATGGCAATCCCTACACGAAATCCATGGACCGATGCGGGATGGTACAACCCTGGCCCACGTCCAGGAGAGCGGGGGAGCGCGGTGATGGACGGACATCTTGATCGTCCGGGTGGGTCCCCGGCGGTGTTCTGGCGTTTGCGTGATCTCCACGCTGGAGACAAGGTGATGGTGGTTGATGCACATGGAAAAACATTGCACTTCCATGTTACACGTATCACCTTCTATTCTGCAGGAACAGTGCCTTTTCAGGAGATATTTGGCGATCCGGGAGGCATCTATCTCAATTTGATCACCTGCGCAGGGGATTGGATCCCTGCACAGCACCAGACCACTCTGCGGTTAGTCGTTTACACTTCTTTCGATTCGTAGACCTGGTCCACTATGAAGCAGGAATAACGCTCCACAGACCATACTCACCAGCACAGTGCTTCTGCTGGTCAAGGCTACAGTAGCTGCCCGCAAGGGTCCCATCGGATTGCACTGCGCCCTCGAAAGAGAGGGGCATCTGACCGCCAGAGCGTATAACTATGAACTGAAAGTGTTTAGAAGTATTGAAAGTTCCGCTGAAAGGACTATTGCCTTGAAGTCCGTTCCCTGGTGTGAAGTAGCCAGTGAAGTTCTCCTGGTTTTGTTGAATGCCTGTGAGGGACATGTTTGCAGTAGTGTTCGCTGCTATGTTGTGAATAGTGCCAGTGTATGAACTGGCCAGGCCAGGATAGGGATTAGGAGTAGGGACTCCCGTTGATTGGGGCGTAGGATGAGCAGACGTGGTCTTTGGTGGCACTCCTGACGTTGCCGTAACAGCATTGGAACTATAATGACCTCCTACAAAAACCCAAAGACCCATCCCAACACCTGAACCGATCAGCAGGACAAGGACAATGGATAAGAGGATAGCAGATTTCCTGGGACGGATGACAGAAGGTCTTTGGCTTTGCAGAGGTTGAGTAACAACATCTCCTTCTCTCTGCTCGTCGGCAACAGGTGAGAACGAAAAAGGTACGGGCGTAACAGGAAGCGTATTCAATATGCGCTCGAACTCCTCGGCAGTAAATAGAGGATCATCACTGTTTACTGCCTGCCAGAACTCCTCGACCTTAGAGAAGCGACTCTCGCTCTTTATGGAGAGAGCACGCTGGATGGCCTCGGCCCTGGCTGCCGGAATTGTCGGTTCTATGGCATTCACTGGTATGAGAGGATCAGAGTCCTGGTTCTCCAGTTGCGTCTTTCGGTCACGAGCATCAGGCGGAACGATGCCCGTCAGTAAGGTATAGACGGTTGCCCCCAGAGCATAAATATCACTACGAGTATTGGCCTTGCCATCGTATTGTTCAGGTGCTCCATATCCTGGTGAACAAGGAGGAACGGTGGCAGAACTTCCCGCTTCCCCGGCAATTGCAAAATTAACGAGTACACTACCACTTCCTGTAGTTGGCACAATGATGTTCGCTGGTTTAATATCTTCGTGGATGATAGGGGGATGTTGACTATGCAGGTAGCTAACGGCATCTAGAACGGGTGCCATGAGAGTGAGAACCTGGAGCAATGGAAAACATTCCTCTGGTTGCTGTTGCCTGAGCGTTTCCAGGTTCGGTCCCGGAATATACTCTATGAGCGCATACGCCCGCTGATGAGTGGGTTCATCGAATACGCGGTAGATATGAGGCAGAGCCTGGTGATCGAGTCGCTTGAGCATCACACATTCAAAAATAAAGCGATCCCGCTCCCGCTTATCAGGTTCCACCCGCTCTTTGAGTATATAAAGGCTCTGTCCGGCCAACTGATCTTTCACCAAATAGAGAGCGCCAGAACTATCCTGGCCGAGGAGAGCTTCTATCCTATAGCGTTCTCGTATGATGGTTCCAACAGAGAGAGTAAGCTGCGCCTGCTGCACTTTACACCTCAAGAACTCGATACAATTTACCCCCATTCATTATAGCCAAACGTCCCTCATCTTAACAAGTTCAGGAAAAATAGTGTATTATTGAGGTAAGGCTCCCTGATCAACCGTTTCTTGCGTCTACAGAACGAGCATCCACGTATTCTTATATTTGGAAAGGGGAACGAAGTGATGAAGCTGAAACTTTTTCTGGCTCTTCTGGTGCGCACCCTCTCCCTAACGTTAGGAATGCTTGCTTTTCTGGCACTCTTCAGTACGCAGGCACCCCCTGCATCGGCTGAGAGTATGGCTCTTGTCCGTATCATCCACGCTTCACCGGATATTGGAACTGCGGATATTTTCGTGGATGGTACAAAATTACTCAGTAATTTCCAGTTTGCAACGGTTACAGACTATGTGTCACTCCCCACAGGCTCCCACAAAGTTCAGGTGGCTCTGATTGGCAAAGGCCCTGGTGCAGCCATCATTACACAGGATCTCTCAGTCAGTGCTGGTGTGGCCTATACAGTGGCTGCTCTCGGCACGAAATCAACGGGCTTTTTACTGAAGGTGTTTACAGACAATGACCTGATTTCTGACAACAATGCAAAGGTACGTTTCTATCACCTTGCCCCGGACGCAGGCGCTGTGAATGTAACAGCAAATGGGAAAACGATCATTAGCGGGCTATCCTATGAGCAAGTCAGTGATTATTTCATGCTTTCTCCTGGATCGTCAACCTTCCAGGTGACCACCATTCAGACAAATCTAACAATTTCAACGTCAGTAACTCTAAAAGAGCGTGGTGTGGCGAGTGTTTTCGGTGTTGGTTTGTTCAATGGTACTCCCCAGATGCGCCTGGTTTTTGCACAGACGAACGGCATACCTGGTTGGCCTGGAACTGGCAGTGATCCAAATCTACAGCCGGATAGTTCACAACGCCTGGTTCCCTGGCTCCTGGTCGCTCTGATTGCGGTAGGCATCGGTGGTGGTGTGGCGATCTTTGGTCTGACGGTTCTTCAAGAGGCAGGTACAAAGGTGAGGGTTTAAGTAGCGTGAAGAGGACGACCGCAAGGGAGGGAGATAAATAGCTAAACGGAATGTTGACATTTGACGACGTTTATGCTATTTTATCACCATGAGGTTAAGTCAGTATGCGAAAAAGATGGGTGTCAGTTATCGCACGGCCTTTCGTTGGTGGAAAGCAGGCAAACTGGACGCCTACCAATTAGACACTGGCACCCTCATTGTACGTGAACCTGTTTCATCTGAGCCGGAAGCCTCCGTAGCACTCTATGCCCGCGTGTCATCGGCAGACCAGAAAGAGGACTTAGCGCGACAGATGCAACGTCTCAAGGATTATGCCGCCGCCAGAGGCTATCATGTGACCAAGGCCGTGAGCGAACTGGCATCAGGACTCAATGAGAGCCGTCCGAAGTTCCTCAAGTTGCTCACGGATGCCAGTATTGGCGTGATCGTGGTTGAGCACAGCGACCGTGCTACTCGCTTTGGTCTCACCTACATTGAGCAATTGATGCAGATGCAAGGACGCCGCTTAGAGGTGGTCTTTCCCTCCGATACCGACAATGAGCTGGTGGATGATTTCATAGCGGTCATCACCAGTATGGTCAGCCGTATCTATGGACACCGTACCTCAAAGAGGCGTGCGGAAAAGATCAAGCAATGTGTCGAGCAGGTCATGACGCAAGAGGAGCAAGCTGATGACTGAATTCAACAAAGAACAAGCCCTGGCACGCTCTATTGAACTCTGGGAGAGGCGACATGCTGAGTTTGACCACCTCCCTGATGTCAAGCGCAGGGTTGCACGGGGTGACTACGACTTCTTTTCCAGTGTTGACATCGAGTTAGACGAGCTTCAGCAGGAAGCGAACCGAAATGGCTTTGTCCTTGAATGGAGTTGGGACGAGAACAAACAGGAAATTGTGTACACCATTGAGCAGATGTCACCAGAGGAGCATGCTGCTTTTTTGGCAGGAGAGCAGGATGAAGAATGCTAGTCAAACGAGGCTACAAAGCTGAACTTGATCTGAATAACGAGCAACTCACGCTCTGTCGCAAGCATGCAGGGGCCGCCCGGTGGGCCTACAATTATGGACTTCGACGCAAGCAGGAAGCCTACAAAGCTGGTTTGCCTGTTCCCACAGCCAAAGACTTGCACCGTGAGATCAATGCCCTGAAGAAAACAGAAATTCCTTGGATGTATGAGGTCTCGAAATGTGCTCCCCAGGAAGCCCTGCGCGACCTGGATACGGCTTTCAAGAACTTCTTTCGGAAGGTTGAGCTGAAGAAAGAAGGTAAGTGGAAGGGTAAGTGTGGCTATCCCAAGTTCAAATCCAAGAAGAAGGCCATTGGAGGCGCTCGTTTTACCGGCTCCATCCATGTGTATCCTGATGCCATCCAATTGCCCCGCCTGGGTCTCTTGCGATTCAAGGAACAGAACTACTTGCCGATGAATGTCAAGATTGGCTCTGCCACCCTCTCCGAAAAGGCCGGTCGCTGGTATGTCTCCATCTGCGTGCATGAGGAACAGCCAGAACCCACAGAGGCGAAAGGGGAGCCTCTTGGCATTGATCTGGGCGTGAAGACACTTGCCACTCTCTCCGATGGCAGAATATTTGACAATCCCAAGGCACTTCGCACTCGACTCAAACAACTCAGACGCTTGTCCAGGCGACATTCCAGAAAGCAAAAAGACTCCAAGAGCAGGCAGAAGGCGAAGCATCGTCTTGCCAGGATGCATACTCGCATTGCCCACATTCGCCAGGATACCTTGCACAAGGCCACTTCTCAGATTGTGGCGAAAACCAAGTCACCAGAGGAAAGGCCATGTGTGATCGTGCTAGAGGATTTGAATATCGCGGGCATGCTCAAGAATCGGAAGTTAAGCCGTGCGATCAGTGATGTGGGGATGGATGAGTTCCGTAGGCAGATCGAGTACAAGGCGTTCTTTGCGGGTGTTCAGGTCAAGTTCATCTCGCGTTGGGAGCCAACGTCCAAAACCTGCTCCTGCTGTGGGTGGGAACATGCTGAGTTGCAACTGGCAGATCGCGTCTTTGTCTGCCTGGATTGTGGCTATGTGGCCGACCGAGATTACAACGCCGCCAAGAATATCATCCAAGCACTACCGCGAGTTCCGCGGGAAGTCACGCCTGGGAAGATTGCGTAAGACGTGGGACTCCACGCGGCGGTCGCTGAACCAGGAACCGACCAGCATTTGTGGCCCGTCCATAAATGTCTTGGTATCGGAGAACGGAGTTTCTCTTATGCGGATGCGTACAATGCCCACCATGGCAAAGGGTGTCACTATATCCCGGCGCACAATAGGACTGTTATTGTGTCTCATTGCACTGCTGGTGATTCTGCCTTTTGGTGCACTTGGTCTGCTGCTCATTGATCAGAATACGCAATATAGCTTATCTCCTGATGTGGCTCATGCCAGGGGTTCAACAGTCATAGCATCACGGGCTGCTCTGTCGGCTATGAGGTCAGCATCGGATAAAATACTGGGAATAGGCAGGCCAGTCCGGCTGGTCATTGCGGCCATAGATGTCAATGCGCCTGTTGAGGCGGTGGAGATTTTGTCGAATGGAGAGCTGGCAACGCCAGGCCAGAGTCCCTGGAATGATGTAGGATGGTATGAGCCTGGGCCACGTCCAGGTAACCCGGGAAGTGCTGTGATTGATGGACACCTTGATCGTCCAGGTGGATATCCAGCAGTATTCTGGCGTCTACGCGATCTGCATGTTGGAGACTCAGTGGTGGTGATTGATGCCTACGGAAAAACAGTTCGTTTTGCTGTTAGGCGTGTTGTGTTCTACTCTGCCGAGACAGCGCCTTTTGAGGATATCTTTGGAAGTCAGGGAGCCATTCAACTCAATCTGATCACCTGTGCGGGGGATTGGATTCCTGAGCAGCACCAGACGGCCTTGCGGTTGGTTGTGTATACATCTCTAGCGTAGGGGCCGATAATGATTTTTCCCAATCAAAACCGGTCCTGTCATGCTGAGCGCAGCGAAGCATCTCTCTGCCGATCGCGATAGACCCTTCGCTGCGCTCAGGGTGACAAAACATTGCCGATCTTGGTCGGGAAATTTCATAATCGGCGATGGGTGGCGAAGGAATTGAAACGCGCTCCGCTGACCCAAGACAGCTTGCCAACGACGCTGGGTCAGCTACGCGAGCGTCTACTGCTACGCAGCCAGGCAAGCTCCAAGGAGTGCGCTCCGCTCAGGCCCCTATGGCACTGACAGGCCCTTTGTACAGACTCTTCAGGCGTTCGCCGAGCGAGGGCTCTGGTTGCTGTTGTCGCCTGTAACAGCAGCGTTCTTTCTACGAATTCGACCTGCCCGCCGAGGCGGTGACATTTCAGCCACGGCAGGGAGATTACCTGGTCGCCGACTGGTACATTCCCTATCTACAGGCCACGGCGACCATGCTGGTGTGTCCAGAGTATCGTTCGCGAACAGCCAATGTGCTCGGCATCTGTCCGGCTCACCTCATTCGAGGAGCGAAGCGAGCCGGACGCAACAGTGCCAGAGTGTGCTAAGGCGTGTAGTACTCGGCAGTGTAGGTGGGGCAGTAGACGTTGTACGCCCCACCGGCGACCAGCACATCCCCGTTCTGCAGCAGCGCTGCCGTCTGGTAGGCACGAGCCTGGTTCAGACTGCCAGTCACGGTCCAGATACCGGTGGAGGGATCGTAGAGTTCTGCGCTAGCGATATAGCCGCCATCGTTCCCTGCTGCCGCCAGCACCTGCCCGTTGGTGAGCAGCGTCGCGGTGAAGCCATCGAGGGGATGAGGCAGGCTCCCGGTCAGGGTCCAGGTCCCTGTAGAGGGAGTGTAGAGTTCCGCGCTGGCAAGAAGATTGCCCGCGCCATCTGACCCCCCGGCGACCAGCACCTGGCCGTTCTGCAGCAGCGTCATCGTGTGGCCTCTCCGCACGCTCGTTATGCTGCCGGTGGTCGTCCATTTGCCGGTAGAGGGATTGTAGAGTTCCGCGCTTGCAAGCCCGACAAAGACCCCTGTATTCCCCCTGGCGACCAGCACCTGGCCGCTCTGGAGGAGCGTCGCCGTCTGGTCAAAGCGGGCAGTGTGCAGACTGCCAGTGGTCGTCCATTGGCCCGTGGCGGGGTTGTAAAGTTCCGCGCTGGCGAAGCTGATTCTGCCGTTTACGAGGAACGCGATCCAAGACTGACCAGGAAAAGAAGCACGCATCGCCGGGGACGCGATGCGTCGTAAGTGTTATGTGCGAAGGAGGATGCTTACCTCTCTTTTCGTGCTTCATCACGACAAGGAAGGGAGGAATTTTTTACCTGTTCTACTATAATTACACGATTCATCTGGTAGATATTCACCACTATCGTGGTCGCCTCATCCCGCGGGGTGATCGAATCCTGCTAGGGAGAAAGCGAACAACGTTCGACCTGGCGCATGAATACAGGCGATAATCTCATAACCACGAGCTGGTCTCACCCATGAAGCGATGCCTGTGGAATAACAAGTGGCGCACAACGGTTCTCCTCTATAGCATCGTGTTTTTGACTTGTTGCACACAAGGAGATCGCATCAATGGTTGATCGCCAGTCCAATGCGCCAGACTCGTCAGCACCAGAACCGCTTTCGCTCAAAGCCTTTGCCGCCAGCCTCTATCATGCCGAGCGCGCCGACAACTATTTCAAGTTTCTCAAAAACTTCTCCGAGGAGGATCTCGCAAGCTTTGTCCAGGGATTGTTACGGCAGGTGGGCGATGCCATCGATGATGGCAGCACCGAGGCGCTCGCCCGCTATGTGGAGCAAGGACAGGTCGCTGCCTATGTGCCCACGCAGACCCCGACACCGTTCCGCCCCGATTTTCCCGATGCCCCATTCGCTCCGCTACGGAAGCCGCTCCGAGAGGCGACCGTGGCCCTCTTCAGTTCAGGAGCCGTCTACCGCGACGACCAGGACCCCTACTACCCCGACGAACTCACCTACGAGCAGGCGGTGCGCGAGGTGCGCAAGGCGACCGAGCGCTTCCCGTCTCTGCGCGTCATTCCGGCGGAGACACCGGAAGAGCGTCTACGCGTCGGGCACGTGGCCTACGACATCCGCGCGGCACAGAAGGACATCAACGTCATCTTTCCCTTGACACGTCTGCGCGAATTGGCCCAGGAAGGTGTGATCGGTTCACTGGCCGGGCGCAACTATTCCTACCATGGGCTGACCAACATTCCCCGCCTGGTGCAGGAGAGCGCACCGCAGTGGGCGCAGATGCTCAAAGATGACGGAGTCGACACGGTCTTCTTGACCGCTGGCTGACCGATCTGTCATGTGACCGTGGGTCACGTTGCGCGCGCCATCGAGGCAATCGGCATCCCCACCGTGTGCGTCTACATCGAGGCATTCCGCCCAGATGCGGAACTGCTCAAGCCAGCGCGCACCCTCATCACCCCGCATCTCATGGGACGCCCTCTCGGCTTGCCGCACAGGAACACCCAGCAGCGGGCGGTCATCCAGGCCGCTCTGCGTCTGCTGGAAACCGCAGATCATGCCCCCACGATTGAGGAGTTTGTCACGTGAACGTCTGCAAGGGAGGACCAGTGCTGAGCGCCGGCAGCCACCGCGGTGAACCTGGCGATGGCTTTGAGGGAGATCAAGACGGCTTGATCGAGGGCAGGTAACCGCGCTCGAGCAGCATATCCGCGCGTTGGGAGAAGGCTTCTGCCGAAGGAACATCGAAGTCGAGCGCATCAGCCATCCGGTCAATGATATTGAAGTAGGCGCAGACATACAAAGCGTCCTCGATGGCCTGCTCGCTCACCCCTGCGGCACGCAGCGGCGCGATAGCCTCGGGACCAACTGCATCAGGTGTGAGTGTCACTTGCTCAAGCAAGCCGAGCGTCGCGCGCAACTTCTCCCCTATTGGAGCGGTGCGCCAGTTGTCTAGCACCTTCTGGACAACGTCCTCGTGAAATTCCTTCGACGCAACTGCGCCATGAATCCCCGTTCAATAGCGG
>WNGL01006289.1_pt1 | contig 14022 bp, 12 predicted proteins | sample 5400591 | NCBI WGS metagenome assembly WNGL01 (sample SAMN13153377, study PRJNA577476) | soil metagenome | isolation source: 80 cm soil or saprolite under Garry oak tree replicate 1 | place: USA:California | collected 2016-06-15
GGATGCGCGTGCCCAGACGCGTGACCGAGGCTATGACGCGCGTGCCGAGCCGCGTGACGGTAGCCTGACGCGCGTGCTTGAACGGGTGACGGTGACCCGGTATGTGACCCCGCTGCGCGAGGGTGGGTCGCTGCCTGCCCTTGTCGAGGCGGACAACCTCGGCACCTACGTCGTGAAGTTCCGTGGCGCGGGGCAGGGGCCCCTTGCCCTCGTTGCCGAGATCATCGGCGGAGAGCTCGCGCGCCGGCTTGGCCTGCGCACGCCGGAACTGGTCGTGGCCGAACTCGACCCGCGGATACCGGGAAGCGAGCCCGATCCAGAGATACAGGACCTGCTGAGGGCCAGCGAGGGTCTCAACCTGGGGGTGGACTTCCTTCCCGGTTCGGCTGGCTTCGACCCGCTCGGCTGGACCGTGGACGGCGATCTTGCGAGCCAGATCCTGTGGTTCGACGCGCTCGTGCAAAACGTGGACCGCACCTGGCGCAACCCCAATCTGCTCGTGTGGCACGGCGACATCTGGCTCATCGACCACGGCGCCTCGCTCTACTACCACCACAACTGGGCGACGGCAGACCCCGCGAAGCCGTTCGACGCAAGCGAGCACGTGCTCCGCGATCAAGCCAGCCGGGTTGACCAGGCGCACCAGGCGTTCGCGCCCCGGGTAACCGAGGATGTGCTGGCCGAGGTGACCAGCCTGGTGCCAGCGCAGTGGTTCGGCGAACGCGGTGCCAGCGCCTACCTGGCCCACCTGCTGGAACGCGCCCCGGTGGTCGCGGAGGTGATCCGCTCATGAGCACCACCGAGGTGTTCGAGTACGCGCTCGTCCGTGTCGTCCCGCGGGTCGAGCGGGGTGAGGCCATCAACGCTGGCGTGATTCTCTACTCGAAAGGCCACCGCTACCTGCGCGCCCGCATCCAGTTGGATGAACGCCGGTTGCAGGCGATTGCGCCGCAAGCGGATCTGCCCGCGGTGCGGGCAGCGCTGTCTGCCTTCGAGCAAGCGTGCACACAGGGGCCGCTCGCCGGGCGGCCGCTAGGCGAACGGTTCCGCTGGCTTACCGCCCCACGCAGCACAATCGTCCAGCCAGGCCCGGTGCATAGTGGCCTCACCGCCGACCCGGAGGCTGAACTGACCCATCTCTTCGACACGCTTGTGCGGTCCTGACACACGCGTCGCGGCCCCAGTCCGCTGCCGACCTCGGCCGGCTCACTGCTGTTGCTGAGGTGGACGGGGCGGACGCCGAGCAGGGTCGGCCGAACCAGATTGCGGCTCGTCAACGACTTCCGCATGAAGCCACGCGTTCGGCGCGAAGACCGCGAGATCCTTCTGTCTCCCGGAATGCTGCCGCTGAATGAGCAAGAAACCGCCGGCGTTGACACTGAATGCGTCCGCTTGGTCGTACATGATCTCTCTTTGCGCTACCGAGGCGCTGCCGAGATAGATCCTGACCGCCATGACCGGCCGCCTTTCCCACGCGGGCAGGTGTTCATGTAGGTGCCACGGTACCCCGCAGCACTGCGTTCTGCGCATACCGATAACCATGCGAGCGCGCCTCGCAACAAGGCGATCAGGGCAGGGGAGGCCGATTCAAGCACCTCACCGGAACGGCTATCGGACGGAATTGGCGGGCTCGAACCGGAGTGAGCGGATGATCCTGGCGAGGGCACCGAGCGCCGCACCGGGCCCAATGCCGCAGAGCTGAACACCCGCGCAGGCGGCACCGTCCCTGGAGGCGCGGTTGCCGGGCTCCGCCCCCGGCCGGCGGCGCCACAGGCCCGGAGTCAGGGGGTCGCGGTGGCGGCGTTGACGCCGGCCCAGAAGTCCTCGACCACCGGAGGAGGCACCGGCGACGTGACCGCGCGTTGCGTGAACAGGATCCCGGTGACGCCACTGTGAGGGCTGGAGCGCCACGTGGTGCCGGTGCCGCCGTCCCAGCCGATGCCGCACGGGAGGGGCTGGTCCGCCGAGCCGGTGGCGGGCACCTCCAGGCCCAGGCTCGATGTGCACGTCGTCGCCACAGGCCACAGGGTGACGAGCCCCGGCAGGCGGCCGGCTGCGACATGAGCCGCCATCGAGTCGTGCAGGCGGGATAGGCCGTCCCTCGAGAGCTGGTCGGCCGGTAGCTGATCGGCCGAGAACTGGCTGGTGGGCCGCTCGTTGGTGGTCAGGGGGCGACTCCTGGTTCGTGCCATGTGGTGAAGACGACGAGCCCAGCTCAAAGTCATCGATGAGTTCAAGAGCCCGCATGACTTCAAAGCCGGCACAGCCGTACCGGCGTACCCACCCACCACAGTAGGTGATCGATGCCAGAGAAACCGGTAGCGGCGTCATGTGTGCGAGGCTGTGGACGTATCCGTCCGAAGGCAGGAGGCCGGTATGGCTGACACGGCGTCAGGGCCGGAAGGCCCTCAGGACGAGGCGAGTTCCGGGGACAAGGCGAGTTCCGGGAACAAGGCGCGTTCCGCGGACGGGGCGCGTTCCGCGGACGGGGCGCGTTCCCAGGAGGAGGTGAGTTCCCAGGAGGAGGTGAAACGCAAGTTCCGCGAGGCGCTGGACCGCAAGCGGGCCAAGGAGATGGAGGCAGGTGGCAGGCGCCGGGGCAAGGACACCGGGAAGGTCCACGGTGTTCACGGCCCAGCGCGGAACCGGCGTTCGTTTCGCCGCAAGAGCGGTGGCTGAACCACGCCCTTCTGCCGCTGAAGAGGCCCGGCTGCCTCAACGGTCACCTGGGTGCCCAGCGTGCGGCTGCCCCGGCCACCAGGATCAGGACGTTGCCCCGGCCACCAGGATCAGGACGTTGCCCCGGCCACCAGGATCAGGAGGTTGCCCCGGCGGCGCCGGCGCTGCTCGTGGTGGTGCCGGCCACCTGGCGGACGTGAGCGTTGACGTCGCCGCCGGTCCCCTCAACCGCATCCAGATAGAACCGGGCCGATGTGATGACGGTCCCGGTGACGCCGAAGATGACCACGCCCCCCATCAGAAATTCGGTTCCGTCGGTACGGGTTCCGGAGATGTCCCACTCGGTCCAGAGAGCGTCGCCGTCCACGGCGGTTCGCGGCAACCGGGCGCGGAGATCGGGGACGGAGGCGAAGATCAGCGCCCAGTTCGCACGGACCTGCTTGTTGCCCTTAAATCCGCGCAATGGATGTAGCGGCGCCTCGTTGACGTAGTCCTCGGCGAAGCAGGACACCATCCCGTCCAGGTCGTGCGCGTTCACCGCCACAAGCAGTCGCTCCACCACCGCTGCCGGGCCCCTGTTCGGTAGGTTCACCTTGATCCCCCAGTTCTGCTACACTGGCGTGTAACTGATACAGGATTATGGAACGAAATATGGCGCAGGTCAAGCGCAAGCGTCGTTACGACTCCAGCGGCCGCCAGGCTCAGGCCCGGCGCAGCCGGGAGGCGATCCTCGACGCCGCCCAGCGGCAGTTCCTGGACAACGGCTACGCCGCCACCACGATCGCCGGGATCGCGCGTGAAGCCGGCGTGTCCGTGGAGACGGTCTACAAGGCGTTCGGCGGCAAGTCCGGGCTGGTCCGCGCCATCTACGAGCGCGGGCTGAGCGGGCAAGGTCCGGTGCCGGCGTTCCAGCGCTCGGATCGGATGCGGGAACATGAGACCGACCCCAGAACGATCATGCGTAACTGGGGGGTACTGGCCAGCGAGGTCAGCTCGGTGGTGACGCCCATCCGGTTGCTCATGCGTTCCGCCGCGGCCACCGACCCGGAAATGGCGGCGCTGGTAGACCGCACCGACGAGGAACGCCTGGAACGCTCACGCCACCACGTCCGCTTCCTGGCCGAGCGCGGCTACCTCCGCAAAGGCGTCACCATGGCCGAGGCGAGCGACGTTCTGTGGGTCTGCAACTCGGTGGAGATATACGACCTGCTCGTCCTCAAGCGTGGCTGGTCCTTGCCCCGATTCGCAGCGTTCGTCGCCAACTTCATGATCGTCTCGCTGCTTTCTGAACCCGGGCAGGACGACGGCGCACAGCCCCGCTGACGGCATCCCCCGCAACCGTCCCGCACCTGGCTGCGGATGCCCCTCACGGCTGCTACTGGACCGTGTGCCGCGCGACCCGGTCCCGGTACCAGTGGGCGCTCTGCTTCGGGATGCGCTCCTGGGTGCGGTAGTCCACGTAGACCAGGCCGAAGCGCCGGCTGTACCCGTGCGCCCATTCGAAGTTGTCCAGCAGTGACCACACGTAGTAGCCGCGCAGATCGACGCCGTGGCGGATCGCCTGCGCGGCCGCCGCGCGGAATGCACCGGGTCGCTGTCACTGGCGGCGACGCGGGGGTGCTCGTAATAATTCACGCCGAGGAAATCCAGTTGCTGGGCGAGAAGTTCCATGTCGCAACTTTCACCAAACGAAACGTCGGCCCGCTCCCCGTTCCACGCCACCATGTCCGCCGGGTACTGGCCACAAAGCAGCGGGCCCAGGTCGGTGAGACCGGGAGCGTGCCGGCCTTGCGGCTGTGGTGTTCGGCCTAACGGGTGCGGCGGCCGGGGACCTATGGCGCCGCATCCGGGACCACAGCCTGTGTTACCACCTCCGTCGCCGTTGTTACACACCCCGAGCGATGAGACCGAGCATCTCGGCGGCGGCCTGGCCGCTGGTCCTTGACGCGCCATAGGTGGCGAGGTAGGTCCGTGCGTGCGGCTGCCACACCGGCAGGCCCATCTCCACGACGATCGTGTCGGGGCGTTCGGCGAGCAGCCGGGTCACCACGGCTTGCGCCCCCGGATCCCGGTGGGCGTCACGGACAACCGCAATCACCGAACGCCCGGAGGCGTGCGCCAGCGCCCCAGCCACGATGTCGGCTGCCTGCGGCGCTGGCCCTGCCGGAACTCGCAGCAGGCTTCCCGCGGGGAGCCAGGGCGCCAGGCCCCAGGGGACCGAGCCCACGGCGATGTTGCCGGGTGGGGCGATCTCGATGACAACCGGGTTGGTCACGGTCGCGGGTGGGCCCGTGAGCCAGAGCGCTCGCCGCGCCGCGGCGAGCCCTATGCCGTCTACGGGCTGTCCGTCCCCCGGCCGGCCGGGGGCGGTTCCCACGGCGGGGGGTTTGCCGGTGAGGGTGGCGCGGAAACGAGCTATCCGTTTGGCGGCATTGTGGAGGCGAGCCGGCGGAAGGCTGCCGCTGCCTGCCGCTGCGGCAATCGCGGCACGGACCGCCAGATAGTCCTCTTCGTCCTGGTCGCGGCCCAGGCATAGCAGGTCAACCCCGGCCGCCAGCGCGCGAACCGCGGCGTCCGCGATCCCATGCCGCCCGCTCACCGCCCGCATCTCCAGGGCGTCGGAGATGATCACGCCGGTGAAACCGAGTTCCCCGCGCAGCAGGCCCCCGAGGGCGGCGGCGGACTGGGTGGCGGGCAGATCGCCGGTGAGGCCGGGCACCCGCAGGTGGCCCGGCATGACCGCGGCGACGCCGGCCCCGATCGCGGCGGCGAACGGCGGCAGGTCCCGTTCCCGCAGCCGCGCGACGTCGCCGTCGATGGTGGCGAGCACGTGGTGGGTGTCGTCGCGGGTGCTGCCGTGGCCGGGGAAGTGCTTCGCGCAGGCGGCGACACCCGCGGACTGCAAGCCGGTCACCGCCGCCGCCGCGTGCCGGGAGACCAGTGCGGTGCTGGCGCCGAAGGACCGGGTGCCGATCACTGGGTTGCCGGCGGCGGTGTTGACGTCCACCGAGGGGGCGAGATCCACGTTGATGCCCACGGCGGCCAGATCGGAGCCAAGTGCGTGATAAACGGTCCTGGTCAGCTGGACGTCGTCCACCGCGCCGAGGGCGGCGTTGCCCGGGTAGGGGCTGCCGGTGAGGTGCGCCAGCCTGGTGACGTCGCCGCCTTCTTCGTCGATCGCTATGACCGGTTCCTGTGCCGCCGAACGCAGCGTCGCGGTCAGTGTCGCGAGTTGCGCCGGGTCCACGACGTTCGGGCCGAAGAGCGTCACCCCGGCCAGCCCGCGCTCCAGGGCGCGCAGCACCCAGCGGGGGGCGTCCGGGCCTGGGAATGGCGGGAGCAGGACGGCGTCCGCGAGCCGGCTGAGCTCGCCGTCCGCGGCGGGGAGTGCGCTCATACCTTCACCGCCCGCCCGAGGTGTGTGCTCATCCCTTCACCGCTCCCCCGAGGTGTGTGCTCATCCCTTCACCGCTCCCGCGACCAGGCCCTTGGCCATCCGCCGCTGGATCAGCAGGAAGAAGACGATGGGCGGGATCGTGTACATGGTGGAGGCGGCCATGACCGCTCCCCAGTCCGCCCCGCCCCGGTTGAAGAAGTAGGTCACGTAGATCGGGAGGGTGTACTTCACCTGGTCGGTGCCCAGGAAGGTGAGCGCGAAGGTGAACTCGTTCCAGGCGAAGATGAACGAGAACACGCTGGTCGCGACCAGTCCCGGGGCGACCAGCGGGAAGAGGATCCGCCAGAAGATCCGGGCCGGGCCGGCCCCGTCGATCGCGGCCGCCTCCTCAAGCTCCTTCGGGACGGTGGCGACGAAGTTGCGGAGCATCCAGATGGAGATCGGCAGCGCGAACGCGGTGTACGCGAGCATCAGCCCGGTCAGGCTGTCCAGCAGGTTCACCGCGCGGAAGTCGATGAACAGGGCGATGACGAGCGCCTGCTGCGGCAGCATCTGCACGGCCAGCAGCATGATCAGGTAGGAGGTGCGGAACCGGAACCTGAATCTCGCGACCGCGACGGCGGCCAGCAGGGCTAGCAGCGACGAGGCCACCACCGCGGTCAGCGTCACGAACAGGCTGTTGGCGAAGAACCGCCAGAATGAGTAGCCGATGACGCTGCCGTTCAGGACCTGATGGAAGTTGGTCATGGTCGGGTGCGCCGGAAGCGGGTGCGGCGTGAGCGAGAAGATCTCCGTGGCCGGCTTGAACGCGGTCGAGATCATCCAGAGGATCGGGAACAGGGTCAGGAGCGCGATCACCACGGCGAGGGTGTTGATCCCCGCCCGGCGCAGCGTCCGGGACGTCCGCGGGCTGACGCCGGGGCGGCGCGGGATGGCGGTCATTGCAGTGCTCCCTGGCGGACGGACGCGCGCACGTAGCCGACCGTGACCAGGAGCAGGATCGCGGTCAGGATCAGTGCCAGCGCCGCGCCGAGGCTGTAGCTCGGTGGCATCGTGAAAGCCTTCTGGTAGGCGTATATGCCGAGGTTGTACTCGTCCCGGTTGGCGAGTTCCCCGGTGAGCAGGTACGCCTGCGGGAACACGCCAAAGTCCCAGATGATCGACAACAGCAACAGCACCAGGAAGATCGGCTTGAGCAGCGGGTAAGTGATCCGCCGGAAGACCCGCCACGGGGTTGCCCCGTCCACCCTCGCCGCTTCGTACAGTTCCGTGGGCACGGTCTTCAGCCCGGCCAGCACGCTCACCGCCACAAACGGGAAGCCCTGCCAGACCAGCAGCAGGGTCAGCATCGTGTAGACGGGCAGGGGGGCGTTCGTCCAGTTGAAGCCCGCCCAGTCCGTCGAGCCCACCAGCCAGTGCGGCAGCCTGGCAAGCGCCCAGTCCACCACGCCGCCGTCGGGGCTGAAGAGCCAGAAGAAGATGACGGTGGCGGAGATGGTCGGGGTGGCCCACGCGAGCAGCGCCGTGGTGCTCACCAGCGCCGCCATCGCGCGGCGGAGCCGGTTCAGCAGCAAGCCGACGCCGGTGCCAGCGATCAGCGTCAGGGGAACGACCACCGCGGCGAACAGGACACTGTTGCGCAGCGAGACCCAGAACTCCGGGTCCTTCAGGATGGCGGTGAAATTGCTCAGCCCGGTCCACTGCGCCGGCTGCGCACCTGAGACTTGCGGCAATCCGTAGTTTTGCAGTGAGAAAACAGCGATCTGGATGGTGGGCCACAGGATCAGCAGCCCGACGGCGGCCAGCGAGGGAACCAGCAGCAGGTAGGGGGCCAGCCGGTGGCGGCGCACGAAGGCGCCGATTGCGGCCTGGGCCGGCAGCCGGCCCGCGCTCCGCCGCGAGCGCCCCAGGCCCGCGGTCACGGCCCCTGCCGGATCCACCCTCGCATTGGTCCGCGTCCCCATCGGTCCTGCCTTCACGGTGGGCCCCCTGGCTGGCCGGGACGTCCCGGCCAGCCAGGGGCGGAAAGCCTGATCAGCTTTCTTTCCCGGTGTTGAGCACGTTCTGCAGCGCCGTGTTCGCCTTGTTGACGGTGGCGGTGAAGTTCGCGCCCTGCATAAGAGACTTCATCATGGTCGGAATGATCTGATCTGTGGCGTCTGCCGTGCCCCAGTTCTTGGAGTTGAGCGGGGCGATCTGGGTGACGGTCGCCGCCTTGGCGAAGCCGGACATGAGCTGGTTGCCCGCGTAGGCACCACCGGTCAGCTGGGAGGTGTACGGCGGGAAGAACCCCAGGGCGTTGGCGAACGAGGTGGAGTTGCCCACGCTGTCCATCACCTTGATGAGGTCCCAGTCAGCCGTCTGGAACTTGCTGTTCACCCATACCCCGAAGTCGGAGCCGCCGGCGAAGGCGGGTGCCTGGGTGGGGCCGTTCTGGCTCGGTATTGGGAACGAGGCCCAGTTGGCCTGGTCAGTGGCGTTCTTCGGGAACTCGGCCTTGGCCCAGGGCCCGTCGATGTACAGGTCGAGCTTGCCGAGGCCGAAGTCCTCGTTCGAGCCGCCCGAGGTGGCGCCCGGGTTGCCCAGCTCCGTCTGCCCGACGTACTTCGCCGGGGACAGATGCTCGGTCCGGTACAGGTCCATGTAGAACTTGATGCCTGCCTCGGATGCCGGGCTGTTCAGCTGGGCCACCCACTTTCCGCCCTGCTGGACCGCGACCTGCCCGCCGGCGCCCCAGATGAAGCTGACGATGCCGTTGGTGTAGTCGCTCGGCGCCCCGATGCCGTAGCTGCCCGGGTAGGCCTTCATCAGCGCCTTCGCGTCGGCCACCAGTTGCGCCCAGGTGGTCGGGGGTGCGCTGATGCCGGCCTTGGCGAACTGGTCCTTGCGGTACCAGATCGCGCGCACACCGCCGAACCAGGGAACCGCGTAGACCTTGCCGCCGATGGTGTCGTTTGCCAGCATCCCGGGGACGATGTCGTGCTTGCCCGGCCAGGCATTGACGTCACTGGAGATGTTGGCGAGCATGCCCAGCGACGCCTCGGTTGGGGTGTCGGTGTTTCCGAGCTCGGTGACGTCCGGGCCGTTCTTGCCGCTGGAGAGTGCGTTGGTCCACTCGGTGGCCCGGTTCGTCCAGGGTACGTAGATCACCTTGATCTTGGTCTTGGCGTAGGCCGGGAACTGCTTGTGGAACTGGGTGACCACCCCGTTCATCCACGTGACCTGCTGGGGGGTGGATGCTCCCATCCGCCATACGGTGAGCTGGGCAGGCACCGCCGACGATGAAGCATTGTTGCCGCCGGATCCGCACCCGGCGGCAAGCGCGGTGAGCGCCGCGACCGATGCCGTGGCGACGACCGCTCGCCTGAGTCTCACTGCTTGATCTCCCTTCGCGTCGCCGTCTGGCGCGGCACCAGTTCCGCGCCGTGTGGCGCGCGACTGGCCCGGGCCGAGCGGGCTGGGTCGGCCGGGGGGTTGCGTGGATCGGCCGGGCGGGCCGGCCTCGACCGCCCGGACGGAAGCTGGGTGCCCTTGATGGCCACCAGACGACCTCCTTCGAACCCTGAGGATCGCCGGTCCCTAAACTAACAGGAAAGTTTCCTATAAGATAGATTTCGGGGTGTGGGCACATCGCTCTGTTGCCGGATCGAGACCTGCCGGTGCGGGCGGACCAGCTGTTGCCGGATCGAGACCTGCCGGCGGGGGCGGACCAGCCGAGACCGCGGACGGCAGGGACTGTGGATAAGACTGGTTACCATCGGGGAGGAGGGCACATGGTGGGACGGCCGGGCACGCCGAGGCTGCTGCGGGAGATCAACGACCGGGCAGCACTTGAACTGCTCCTGGGTGAGGGCCCGATGACCCGGGCACAAGTCGGCTCGCGCACCGGGCTGTCCAAGGTCACCGCGTCCCAGATGCTGACCCGGCTGGAAGAACGCGGGCTTATCTCGGTCGCGGGCCAGCAAGCGGGAGGCCGGGGGCCAAACGCGGCCCTGTATGCGGTGGTGCCGTCGAGCGCGTATGTGGCCGGGCTGGATGTGGCGCCCGAGGCGGTTACCGCTGGGGTGGCGGATGTCACGGGGCGGGTGCTCACCGAGGTGAGGGTGAACCCGAACGGCGTGGGAGACCCGGTCCAGCTCGTCCATGGGGCCGTGTCGACGGCGTGCAACTCGGCCGGCGTCCGGCCAGAGCGGTTGCGCGCTTTTGTCATCGGCACCGGCGGCATGGTCGATCCGCAAACCGGTGACGTGCGGCTGCATGTGGACATGCCGGACTGGCACGAGGGCGTGCTCGATGCGCTGCGGGGCGACCTGCGGCGGCCGGTGACCATCGAGAACGACGTCAACCTGGCCGCCATGGCCGAGCACGCACTGGGCGCGGCCCGGGGGGTCGATGACTTCGTCCTGGTCTGGATGGGGGTTGGCCTGGGGCTGGCGACGATCCTGGGCGGCCGGCTGCACCGCGGCGCCCGGGGGGCAGCGGGCGAGATCGGCTACCTTCCCGTTCCGGGAGTTCCGCTGCCTGAGGATCTCACGCACCCTGCCAAAGGCGGGTTCCGGTCGCTGGCGGATGGCAGCGAGGTGCGGTGGCTGGCGGAGCGCCATGGTTTTGCCGCGTCTTCGGCAGCAGAGGCGGTACGGATGGCCGTGGGCGCCGCCGACGCTGGGGAGCTTGATGGCGATGGGTTCCTGGCCGAGCTGGCCCGGCGGGTCGCCGTCGGGGTGGCGGCGATCGCGGTCACCCTGGACCCTGAGTTGGTCGTGCTCGGCGGCGACGTGGGACAGGCGGGCGGGGTGGGGCTCGCCCGCCGGGTGAGCGCCGAAGTCAGCCGGATCTGCCCGGTGACCCCGAAGGTCGTGCCGACTGCCGTTCCAAGCGCCCCGGTGCTGCGGGGCGCTGTGCTCGCGGCGGTCGATCTGGCCCGCGGGGAACTCCTGGCCTCCGTCGCCGACGGCTGACGCACAGGCTCATTCACGTCCCTGTCCCATCGAACAGGTCGCGGATCCAGAATGTGCTCAACCCAGCGCCACACTCCTATGCGAAGCCGTCCTCGCCGCCCGCCTGGCTGTCGATCAACGGACTCCATGAACCCGCAGGTCAGACACTGCGGCGAATTTTGGGAGCGGTACAGGGCAAGCGCAGTTAGAGTCTGACAATGATGAGATAGCAACTCTGAATTCCCAGAAGAACCAGAATCACCGGTGCCGTGGAGCCGACCAGGTCCACAAAGGCTACCGGAGCCAGACGGAAGGGCAATAGAACAAACTTGAGAGCCACGCTCGACAGTTTATTGCGTGTAGCTGCCAGCGGCACTAGGAGTATGAGGGTATACGTACCGAGGATTAGCAGGGCTCGTCCACCGAACAGGAGCCAGTTCTGAGGATAGGAAAGAGAGACCTCCGATGGATGCAGGTGCCGATCCGCCGCCAGCGCAGCGCCCATAAGTCCTAGTGCCGCTATAGCGAGATAGAGTCCCGTCCTGGTGAGAACCCCGTGCCGTGCCAGAACTCGCACACTGGCTCTGAGTTGGTGTTTTCTACGGTCATCAGGCTGCTCTCCGGTACTCGCTGATCAAGCCGTGGACGACCTGTCTGCGCTCGATCCGGGCGGTCACATCGATCGTCTGGCCGGGCTCGTGCAGTGGAGGCCTTTGTTCCCGCGACTGATGGGGCCGATGCTCGTTGTAATGCCGCGAGTACTCGGCCAGGATCTACCGGAGGTGTCGTTCACCGTAGATCAGCAGGTGGTCGAGGCACTCGCGCCATAGCGTCCCCACATACCGCTCCGCGAAGGAGTTCGCCCGGGGTGACCGGACCGGACCGGAGTGTTGATGATGCGCACACCATTATTGGCGAACACCTCATCGAATACCGGCGTGAACTTGCTGTTGCGATCGCGGATCAGGAATTTGAACTGGCCGGCGCGTTCGCCGAGGTCCATAGCAGGTTGCGGGCTTCCTGGGCTGTCCAGGCCCCGGTGGGGCTGGCGGTGACGCCCAGGATGTGCACGCGCCGCGTCTGGATCTCCATCACGAACAAGACGTACAGGCGCTTGAGGAACACGGTGTCGACATGCAAGAAGTCGCACGCCAGGATCCCGGACGCCTGGGAGGTCAGGAACTGCCGCCAAGTCGGTGACGCCCGGCGTGGTGAGGGCGTGAGCCCGGCGGCGCAAAGGATTCGCCGGATCCTTCCCGCGCCGATGCGATGGCCGAGACCGAAACCGAGGAGTTCGCCTTGGATCCGCCGGTGCCCCCACCGTGGGTTCTGCCTGGCCAGCCGCTGGACCAGTGCGCGGATCTCACCCGGGACCGGCGGGCGTCCCGCGGTGTTGGGGTAGGTCCATTTGTTCTCGATCAGGCGTCGGTGCCAGGCGAGCAGGGTGCCGGGCGTCACGATCCGGTGCAGCCGAAGGCACCTGGGCAGCAGTCGCGTCATGGCGGCGATCACGGCGCGGTCGGCCCAGTCCGGCTTCGGGCCGGTCACCTGACGACGCAGGACCGCAATCTCGTGCCGCAACACCAGGATCTCCACGTCCTTCGAGGCGTCGCTCCGCGCGAGGAGCACTACCCAGCCGAACAACCGGACCATGAGCAGATAGACGAGGCGAAAGAGCACGAGTGCCGAGGGTAGATGCCCAGGTCAGCTACCGTGCACGAGTTCTGGCAACCACCCCGTTCGCGGCGCAGCCGCGAGCCTCGGCGGGTATGAGGATCCCTCGCTACCTATAGCTAACCACCGGGCAAGGTCTTCATCGCGTAGGTCAATCGAGCACGCTCAGACTCCTTTAGTGCAACTGTCGTAAGCTCGCTCGCGATCTCCTCATATGCATCGACCACGATGGCGAAGTCCTTCCGATGCCATGCCTCATCCGCCCGAGCGCGTAGGCGAGAAGCCCGGATGCCCTCCAAGTACGACTGAGACCACGCGGCATTCCGCTCCCGAGCGCGATCAAAGATCGCGTCACCGTCGGTCAGAGGGTTCGTGGCGAACGTCCGCGTCCAGACCGCCAGCCGTTGGACGAATTTCCTGACCAATGTTGGGGTCGTCGCAGTGAGTCCGCTGTACCCCAACTCACTAAGATCATGATCAAGCGCGAGCAAGTTGCGAAGCGGGAAGATTTCTTCGCGGGTTTCGCCCTCGACCTGCATCCATCGACCCAGTTCCACGCCCAGCTCATACGAACCGCGGCCATGATAGACGTTCACGAAGCGCCGATCGGTCTCGTACCGAACACGCGTGTCACTTTGCTGGGTCAAACGAAAACCCAGATCCGAGCTGAGAAAGGCGAACTCTTCCAAGACACGCGGCAAGAACCCCAGCGACGCTCGCCCAGTGTTCCCGGGTTCGTCGCTTGTCATCGCGCATCACCCACCAGGCGGGTACCAGAACGTGGTCTTCGGATCGAACGTCCAACCGCGATCTTGGAGCAGATACCGTTCAGCGTTGATGAACGAGCCAGGGTAGTCAACGAGTTCACCGGTATCCGGGTAGATCGAAGCATCTCGTATTGGCGCACCATAACCCATCTCTTGACGAAGCACGCCAGCATTACGTGCCCAATTAGCCTTCGGCGACCCCAGGCTGGGCTGGAGCCGATCGAGCATTGTCCTCTCCCCAGGCCCAGCGCCCCATCCGCCTGCAGGTCAGCAACCTTTCCGATGACCAGATTCCCGCCGCCCGCAGCCCCGGCGTCTTCTGCGGCTGTTCGGGCGAGGATGTTGCGGATGCCGTTGAGGAGCCCGGATCGGCCGGCCGCGGAGGTGAGGACGTCACCGAGTTTGGAGCCGAGCCTGAGGGCGGGACCGGCGAGATCGGCGAGCTTGGGAGCTACTTTGGTGGCGAGCCCCCCGAGTCTGAAGACGCCACCGAGGGGGACGGCGGTTGCCAGGATTTGCAGGGCGCCGAGGAAGCTTTCCTTCACTTGCTCGGGTGTGGTGCCGGCGG
>WNGL01006291.1_pt1 | contig 14018 bp, 12 predicted proteins | sample 5400591 | NCBI WGS metagenome assembly WNGL01 (sample SAMN13153377, study PRJNA577476) | soil metagenome | isolation source: 80 cm soil or saprolite under Garry oak tree replicate 1 | place: USA:California | collected 2016-06-15
TGTCGGGGTCGACCCTGCTGAAGTACTTAAACGCGGGGAAGTACGACTCCGCTGCTTGGCAGTTGCTGGCGTGGGACCATGCCGGCTCTCGCGAAGTTGCCGGCCTCAAAGCCCGCCGCGAGTCTGAGTTTCAGCTTTGGACGCCCGCGCCTCAGCAACAATCAGCCGCATGAGCTGCGCGGCCAAACTCGTGCAGCCGCGACTCACGCAACGATCCTAGTGATGGCCCCGCGCGAGCTTGTCCACTTCCGACCCGGCCAGAAGAAACGCTCCAACCCCGTAAACGTAACTCCCCCCTGGGCTGACGTTGTCAGGCGACCCGCCGATCTTCTGGATCGAACCCAGACGCCCGTCCGCGTAGATGCGCCCGAGCATCCCCTTCCATGCCTTTTCCACCACCGGCTCATAAGTCTTGCGATCGAGCAGGCCCTCGTTGATGCCCCACGCGAGGGCAAAGGTGAAGAAAGCAGAACCGGAAACCTCGGGATATGGATAGGCGGCGGGATCAAGCAGTCCGCTTCGCCAAAGGCCGTCTGCACCCTGAATCGCCTTGACCTCCTGCGCCATCTCCCGGAACTGCGCCACATATTTTCCGCGCCCGGGATAATCGGCGGGCATATAGGCCAGCATCCGAGCAAGACCGCCCAGCACCCAACCATTGCCTCGCGACCAGAACAACTTTGCGTCGTTCTTCTCGTGCCGATCGAGGTAGCTCGCGTCTCGGCTGTAGAGATGGGTAGCCGGGTCATAAAGATGTGACGAAGTCAGCTGCCACTCGTGGTCAGTGAAGTCCAGGTACCGCCGATCGCCGGTGGCCTTGGCCAGGCGCGCCAGTGCAGGCGGCGACATGAACAATGCATCGCACCACCACCACAAATCCTTAGCCGGGTCGTCGGGTCTTTGCAGCAGCTTGTCTGCCTCAACCTTGATCGACGCAATTCGCTCTGGGGCCGGGTGCTCGATATACAGTTCGATATAGGACTGCGCGACCGCTTCATCGTCGGCATGAGAGAAGCGCGGCCCAAGTTGCCAATTTGTGCGCTCGGCAAACTTGAGAACAGCGTCGTGATACCGCGGATCGCCGGTCGTGCGAGAAGCCGCCAGCAACCCATCGTAGAGCGTGGCGTAGGTCCAGTCTGTGCTGAAGCGGCCTTTCGCGGCGCCAAGTTGCCAGTCCGCCACCTTGCGCATCGCTTGCTGAATCGCGCGCGGCTTGAGCACCGGCGACAGGTCGCTCGCCAGCGGTCCGGGATTCGCCGCGTCATCTCCCGATGGGTCAGACTGGACCGCAGCCGCACTCGTTTGCGCACAAAGAGGCCGCCCAACCGCAATAGAAAATGCCAGCCCAGGCAGGAGCGCGGCACAGAACAAAGAGCCCATCGTTCGATTCATTCGAAAGTTAACCTCACCTACAAAACGACCCGATGATAGCATTCCGCACGCCCTCTAACGCTGAAGCTCTACTATCTCCAAATGTTCGCCGGGCTTGATGTAACCTTTACGGCGAAACCAATCTTCCATCGCAGGCTGCAAACGGTCGAGGGGTACGCGGCAACCTGCCTCAAGCAACCCATCGGCGCGGGGAAGTGTGTCGTCGAAGATGGCATCGTTAGTGAAGTTGCGCATCGCGAAGTTGTCGATCCAGCGCAATGGGCACGCATGGCGGACGCCAGAAGAATCGATCCTCTCAATGGAAAGCTTGCGCACAAACATGCATTCACCTTAAACGAGCTTCCGAAATGGTCTCAACCTTCCGAATTTATGGGAGCAAGCTGGAATTGTGCCTTTCGAAGACCGCCGCAAGCGCCGCCGGCGTTCGTTCCTGCATCACGTGAATGTCCTGAATGAGCCGATGAATGTTTGGCGTCGTGATCAGCAAGTAGCGCACAGGCTCAGCCGCGGGATTCCAATAGGTATGGGCGGTGCCGCGTGGAACAAATACGCCACCGCCAGCACGGGCCTCAACCTCGTCCGAGCCGACCTGTACGACCAGCCTACCCTCAAGAACGTACCAGGCCTCGTCATCGCCATGGTGAAGGTGCAGCGGCGCAATCAGCCGGCGCTGCCCCGACGGCCCGCCCGCGTCGCGCCACTCGGCGGCAACGAAATCGCCGCTACCCGATCCGAGGATATGCCCGGCAAGGGGTGGAGCAATCATTGGCTACGTCCCGCAAAGGTACGATCCGATTCCGGCCACTGCCCCTGTCGCCTGAGCGAATTCGTAATGGAGTTCATTCAGGGCTTCTTTCCCGGAACAATCTTCGCGTCCTTCGTTTGTTGCGTGTCGACTTTGAAGCGTTTGTAGTCGTAGTCGCGCTCTTCAAAACGCTGGCGGAGGTTTTTGACGAAAAGAACTTTCGCCTGAAATGTTCCGGCGCCGCCGGTCGGAAGCCAGATTTCCCCATTCACCGGCGCCTGGTCAAAGCGAAAGTTCGAGCCCTTCTGAACCGTCGCGACGATGCCGCCATAGATGCGGAAATTGTCGTTGAAGCTAACCTCGAGATGCGCAACCTGGCGCCCAGCTTCGTCAATCCAGATAGTCCCCTGCAGTTTCTTTGAGGCGTCTTCCGCCATCCCATGCGTCTTGGCATCCTTGCGGCCCACAAAATCGAATACGATGGTCGGCTCACCGCGATAGGTTTCCCGCCGCGGATTACGTACGTTCATGATCTCAAGCACACGGGTGATGCTGATGCTCGGACCTTCAAGGGACTTGTCGCGCGAAGTCTTCTCTGCCTTCTCGACGAGCTTTGTGACCCGCTCCGTTTCTTTCTGCTCATCGTGTTCATTGAGCGCCTTGCCGTTGTACTTAACCTTGCGCTCGATCAGATGCCCGCTCACGAAGAAGTCTTCGTACTCCGAGGACTCGGTCTTCTTTACCTGCCCGTTCGCGTCGATGTCCTCTATTACTTGCCACGAGGTATACGTATAGTTCTCGCGGATTTTGTCGAGCTGTTTCTGGTGCTCCTGCACCTCGTTCATGAGCTGGCGAATCTCGGGCAAGGGTTTGGCGGCAGCCTGCTGGCCGGGCGAACGGAGGCTCATGAGCAGTACAACCATGCCAACGGACAATATTGCGTTACGTAGGGGCATCGGGGAGGTTCCTGAAAGTAATCTTCCGCAACCCTGGTCAGCCAGCAAATCCCGAGGTTGTCTCTTAATCAAGTTTACCCGTCGCCCAATTGCCCGCAAAGATTGGTCCCGTCGCGGTATCATGCTATACCGACACGCAGCGTCCCGCTTCCCTTGCGTTTGGACGCGCTACAGAGCCATCGGGAGGGGAAACACGTTATGTTTCGAGTGCTTATCCATTGGCTTCTAAGTGCAGCCGCATTGTTGATGGTCACCAACCTGGTACCGGGTTTCTACATAAATAATCTGATCACCGCCATGTGGGCCGCCGTCGTGATCGGGTTTCTGAACGCAACGCTCGGCTTTCTATTGAAGGTCATCACCTTTCCGTTCGCTGTTGTGACCGCAGGGTTATTTCTGCTCGTCATCAACGCCGCGATGATTCGTATCGCATCGAGTCTCGTTAGCGGATTCTATGTTTACGGATGGGTTCCCGCATTTTGGGGCGCTGTCGTGCTGGCTGTCCTCGGCATGGTCATCCGGGCGGTCATGAAAGACCAATAAGCAATGTCCCGGATTGCGTCGTTTGCTACCGTGCGACGGAATGAATGGGCGTCGTTGTTGATTGAGCGGCTTTCGGCGGATGCGACTTCTTCGGCATCGGCACGATCTTTGCACCGCTGTCACCCGTTTTGGATACATCTGTCACCGGGTGTGTCAGCACTGGACCGTTGAGAGTCTGCGGCGTGCGAATCGCATTCGCGCTTGAAAACCCGCCTGCTCCGACCACACGCTGCGGCATGGCGATCACCTTCGGTTGCTCTGCGGGTTTCACACGCGAGTACACGCCCCATCCCCCGCCTGCGACGACAAAAACAATTGCAGCAGCCGCCGCAGCGCGGACAGCCTTCCCATGCATCCAGCCGCCCCCTTCACCAGCCGAAGGCCAATGCAGCACCCGGCCCGATTGCTGCGCAACGCGCAGGCCGGTTTTCACGCGCTGCTCGAGCCCTTCAGGTGCAGGTAGATTGGCAACGAGACGCAGCGTTATTTCCGCCGCACTCGTATTCTGATCGGAATTCTGAGTAAGAAAAGTCATCGGATACTCCTGGGATGCCGGAGCAAACCGGCCATCAGGTTGCGCGCACGAAAAAGGCGAGAACGAACGCTGGATTCGGTGATGCCCAGCACGGTAGCGATCTCAACGCTTGAGAGCTCTTCAAATGCTGACAGCATCAGCACCTCGCGCTCTTTCTTGGGAAGCTGTTCGACACAGGCCAAAACCTGCGCATGATGTTGGGCAGCGGCGGTAATCTGCTCGGCGCTAAGCCCTGTCGCCGGCAGCACGCGCGCAAGTTCGGAGATATCGTCGGTCTCCGGACGCGTCTTCGCGCGGCGCTTTCTGTCCAGCACTACATTCCAGACAATCCGAATCAGCCATACGCGGTGGTCGCGAATTTCGCCCAGCGTGTCGCGATGGCGCAGAACGCGCAAAAACGCCTCCTGCACTGCGTCTTCAGCGTCAGAGGAGATTCGCAGGACAGAGAATGCGACGCGGTAAAGAGTCGAGGCATACTGGTCGACAAGGGCCGCCAGTGCTTTCTCTTGAGCGTGCTGGCGGGCTTCGTCATGCACTGCGGTGTCGACGATCTCCATCCAACCTGGGATTATTGTCTGACCGGCACTCATATAACAACCAGACGCGGGCGCCAGGGAAAATGCTCACGTAAAGTGCCTCAACCAAATCGGAGAACGAACCCGGTGCTTCGCCGGAACCGGTCAGCCGGGACGTGGCGATAGCTCTACTGCCCGCCGGCCAGCTTTTGCGCGGCGATTGAACCCGCGGCCCCGTCCTTGTCAGAGTCCTTCAGCTTGGCCCACAGAGCGCGCGCCTGGGCCTGTTTGCCCGTCGCCGCGTAGAGGTCTGCCAAGTCGAGCTGCGCCACACCCGCCGACACTGTATCGGAAGGCTTGGCAACAATGGCGTTATAAAGATCGATTGCCTGGGCATCGCGGCCGGTCTGGTGATAAACGGAGGCCAGTGCCACTTTGGCTAGGTTTGACAGGTTCCGATCCCACGAATCGGCGGCGGCTTTCAGCTCGGTTTCGGCAGCGGCGGTTTGGCCCAGTTCCTGGTCCGTCACCCCGGCGAAATAATGCGCCTTGGACCCCTCTGGCAACCAGCCATACTGCTGCGCGACGATGGCAAACTGCTGATTCGCAGCTTTGGAGCGCTCATGCAACGTGGCGTATACACCCGTTTGTGCCGGCGCTCCGGGTTCGGCCAGGGGAGCGGAATAGACGTCCAATGCGGCACCGAGGGCAGCATCGGCCGATGCCTTGCGCACATTCCAGAAAACTACCACCGCAACGCCCACAATAAGAACCACGGACGCGCCGATTACCCAGCGCAGAACGCCGGAACGGTGACCGCTCACCCAGTTGACGCTGGTTTTGGTGGCTTGGGCAAATTTATCGCCTTTCAAGGCGTGACGAGTCTGTGTATCCACTGGATTTTCTTGTCCTTCGCACGATCAACTTGCAGGCGGGTCCATACGGGAGGGCGCACAACGACCGCAACCTTACTAGTTTAACAGTGCGCCGAGAGCAGCGTCCACCGGGCGCCAGGCCGGCTGCCCTTGCGCATTGCATATCCCGTTCACTTGCCGTTGCTTCGCTGGAACGATAGGCTAGTTGCATGTACGAAGATTTCCATGTATCCGACCGCTGGAGCGGCGAGGACCTTCACTGCTCGTGGAGAGCCAACATCGTTGCAATCGCCACGCGCCACGCCGATGCCGTGGATATTCGTTTCGACGTGAACGGCCAGCCCATGTGGATCGCGCTACCCTGCACCGCTTGGCTCGAGCAGAAAAAGCGCAGCGGCAAAGTCATCACCGATCAGCTCGCCGCGCAAGTCGCCGGACGCTACCTGAAGCAATTGATCGAAGAAGGCTACGACGCCGGCCGCGAAGTCTACACCATGACGATCCCAGAAGTGCTCGAGCATTTGGACGCGGTGGTCGCCGAGGCAAAAGCGGAAGGCGGCATGCCGCTGCTCCCGGTGGGTGTGTAAACAGAGAATACGGGCCGGGTTCAATCGCTCGTCTTGAGCACCGAGACCGGCAACCCGGCTTTTCCTGGACCCTGATCCCTGATTTCATATCCTTGCATTACTCGTGACGCAGCGCCTCCATCGGCTGCACTCCCGCCGCGCGTCTCGCCGGGATCCAGCTTGCGGCGAGCGCGACCGTAATCAAAATCAGAATGCCCGCTGAATACGTGAGCGGATCGTACGGCTGAATCCCGTAGAGCATCGACTTCACCGCGCGAGTCAGCAAGAGCGCCGCCCACACACCAACAACAATTCCAACCAGCGTCACTCCCGTGCTCTCGCGCAGAATCATGGCTCGCAACTGCGCGGGCTGCGCTCCCAGCGCCAGCCGAATCCCGATTTCGTTCGTTCGTTGCGCCACGTTGTAGGCCATGACACCATAGATGCCGACGCATGCCAGTGTGAGTGCCAGCATGCCGAACCCCGCTGTGAGCGCTGCAAACATGCGCTCCACTTGCATGGTTGAGTCGATCTGCTCGCGCTGACTCCGAACATCAATCATAGGCAGGTCGGGATCAAGGGATCGCACAATCTTGCGCAATGAAGGAACAATCGAGGAAGCCCGCTGGCGAGTGCGGATGGCATAGGTCATCACGCGAACCGTATCTCCCTGCACATAGGGGACAAGAAACTGCGCCGGTGGAGCATCGCGAAGGTTCAAAAAGAGAGTGTCGCTGCAGACTCCAACAATCTGAACCCAATCACCCTTCCCGATGTCTCCGAACTTGAACCTCTTCCCGATGGGGTTCGCATTCCCAAATCTCTTGCGCGCCAAGCTCCGGTTGATTACAGCGACCTTCTGTGAAGTCGCCGTGTCCTGCAGGCCAAAACCTCTTCCGCTGATGATCGGGATACCCATCGTCTGAAAGAAATCGTTCCCTACTTCATTGATGAATTCCGCCTGGAAGTGCCCAGGACCGTAGTTCTCTCCTTCTGGCAGAAAGTCGGCATTCGACATTTCGTTTGCGATGTAAGGTTCCCACATGAGCGTTACAGCATCCACGCCGGGCGCGGCAGCAAATGCATGTTCCAGGCGCTCATGAAGTTGAATGTCCTTCCCCGCTGGATATTTTGCCGGCGGCTGCTGAATCTCAAACAACAAAAGCTTGTCGGGTGAGAAACCAACGTCAGTCGCGTTCAGCGCAAACAGCGTTCGCAAAAATAATCCAGCGCCGACGACCAGCAAAGTGGACAGCGCAACCTGAAAAGCGACAATTGCTTTTCCGCTCAATCCCCTTCGCCGGCGAGTTGTGCTTTGCGCGGCTTCTTTCAGGTTGCTGCCCATGTCTGCGCCTGCCGCCAGCCACGCCGGCGCCAATCCGAAAAGAACGCCCGTCAAAAGTGTGACCCCGGCAGTGAAAGCAAAAATGCCCCAATCAAACGGGCTGTTGATGTTGTTGCGCTCCCATGCGTTGTTCAAGAGAACCGGAATTGCGTTGCGTCCGACGTATCCCAGCAATAAACCACCTGCACCACCGATTACGGCAAGCAACATGCTCTCGGTCAGCAGCTGGCGCAAGATGCGGCCACGTCCCGCGCCTACCGCAAGTCGCACGCTCATTTCCCTCTGCCGTTGCGATGCTCGTGCCAGCAATAAGTTTGCTATGTTTGCGCATGCCAGCAGTACCACGAAGCCGGTCATTGGCATGAGCACAAAAAATGGCCTCTTGAATTTGCTGTCCGCAAAGTGCAGCCCCCGCGCGCCGTCAGACAGGTCGAGGCGAGGCAGCGTATCGCCTGCCTTCAGTGCCATCGTCGCGCGCACCGCTGCCTGCAGTTGGACGTTGAGAGCGGCCTGCGCCTCGGAATCCTTCACGCCCGCTCTTGTCCGCCCCATGACGTTTAGCCACCAGAGGTCTGTGTCTGTCATCAGGCTCGAATGCCCGGTCCGCGCAGTCCTCGAATTCATTGGGCGCAACAGGGGCTGCAGAGTCAACGGCACAAAGACATCTGGGGACATCTGCACATTTTTTGCGCCGGTAAAGCCAGGTGGGTTCACTCCCACGATCGTCACTATCGCCTGATTGAGTTTGATGGTCTGTCCGAGCGCATCCGGCGAGCGCGCAAATTCCTGTTCCCACACCCCGTCACTTATTACTGCAACCGTACCCGTGCTAGACGCAACATCGTCCGACGGCTGCAAAGGCCTGCCCAGTTGTGGACGGACCTCAATCCCCTCATAGAAATTTCCCGAAACCATTGCAACATTCACGCGCTGTGCGTTCCCACGAATTGTCGCGCTCACGCCGTCTTCTTTGAACGCAAAAAGATCCCCCATCACCTGGTTGTGAGCTTTCAATTGCACGTAAACCGGATACGAAAAGACGGAACTGGATGCATCGTCAAAATCACCCCACATCTCCTGGACGACCACTTTGCCATCGTCATTCCATCGCAACATTCGCAGTTGCTCTGGATGTGGCACGTTGAGTCGGTCGTAGAGCAATTGTTTCGCGATGGAGAAGATGGTCGTGTTGGCGCCGATGGCCAGCGCGAGCGATGTTGCGGCGATGGCTGTGAAGCCGGGGCTTTTGCGCAGGATGCGGATGCCGTAGCGCAGGTCCGCTCTGAGCTCGTCCCACCAGCGCAGGCCAAGCGAAGCGCGCATGCCCTCTTTGTGGACCAGCGCGGGACCGAGCGCAATGCGAGCGCGGCGCGCAGCTTCGGAAGGCGAATGACCGGCACGGACGAGATCGGCCGTCAGGCTTTCCAAATGGATTTGGAGTTCCGCGTCCATCTCCTCTTCAAGACGAGAGCGACGAAACATCGCGCGAAGCGACAACCGCACCTGCGCGCCTGTGCGAGAGAAGAAAGATTGCAGACTCATCGCACCTTACCCCTGATCGCAGACCTCTTACCCCCGATCCCTGCTTTTTTCATGCGCTCTCCGGAGTAGTGCGTAGGATGTTTCCGATAATCCCGGCCATACGGTTCCACTTGTCGGTTTCTGCCTCTAGACGTTCGCGACCGGCGGGAGTAAGGCTATAGAACTTGGCGCGGCGATTGTTCTCGCTTTCGCCCCACTCACTGGCGATGACTCCTTGATGCTCCAAACGATAAAGCGCCGGATAAAGCGAGCCCTGCTGAATGACAAGTTCTTCTCCGGAGATTTGCTGGATGCGCAGCAGCACGCCGTAACCGTGCAGAGGGCCGAGCGAAACCGCCTTCAAAATCAGCAAATCCAGCGTTCCCTGGATCAAGTCCATCTGCTTGTCAGGCTTTTCGGGCATTGCAGAGCTTCTCCTCGACGCTCTAGGAAAGAAGTTAACGCACTTCTCCTAGACTGTCAAGGAGAGAGATGTTGAGAATCTCTGCCGAGTAGAGGGACTCTCAACGTCAAAAGCAGGCTCAAACGCAAAAAGGCCACGCCGTAGGGGCATGGCATTTTTGTAGACATAAATACCAGCGAGCAAACAAAGTCTTCCTCTTGGACACGAACTCTTCCGACCGAATGCGGGCCAGACTCATCGCTTCAAGGAGCGTCTATCGACCAAACTTGGCCACGAAGGCTTCTACCGCGTTCAATGGATTCGAAGCCCCTGGATATACCCCTTGAGTGGCACCTCCCACGAAAACATCATTCCCGTTGACGGCGAGACGCACTCCGAAGCGGATAATGCCCGACACTGGCCCAGTTCCGAACTGCTGCACCCACTGCGGACTGCCGGAGGCGTCGCATTTCAGCAGAAACATATCTTGATTTGGTTGCCTAAAGTTCTTGGCTAACACACCGTTCGTGCTGCCCGCCGCATAGATAGTCCCATCGCCAAGAGTTCGAACGGATGCTATCTGATCTCCGGTGCCGCTTGAGTAGCTTTGTTGCCAAAGAATATTTCCCGAGTCGGACGATAGCTTAAGCAAAAGAGCGCTGGCATTCGGGTAAGCCCCAAGACCGGCAACCACATAGTCGATGCTCTTGGCTCCTCCAACGATCAGGTTGCTATCCGGCGCAATCGCAATGGAGCTCAAAACCAAGTGCGATGTCGTGCGGAGATCGGGAAATGATTGAGTCCATACCAGATGGCCATCCGCGGTCGCGAGTTTAATGACAAACGGCTGGACATCCTGAGAATTGCTGCCCGGAAACGGGCCGCTTGATGCGCCCGATAGAAACAGTCCTCCATTGCCGTCTACGGCGATCGCGTCGACGCTATTTGAGGCATTTGTCCCGAACGTCTGCTGCCAAAGCAGAGATCCTGTTGCGCCATCGACTGCCGCGACGAATAGGTCTTCGAGTACCCCCGTCGACGGTGAAATGAGGTCTCCCGCAACGAACAACTGGCCGGATGGGCTCACCGCCGCTGCAACAATGTTTGTTACTTGGCCACCTATTGCGAATTGCTGGACCCAAACCTGTCTGCCTATGGGATCGTATTTGACAATGAGCGCTTGGGGTATACCCGAAGAATTGGTAAAACCTGGAAACGCGCCAAGCGTTGAGCCGCACAGAAAGACATTGCCGGAGGAGTCGCCGGTCGCATCGGAAATGAAGTCGCCCGCCCCGGTAAAGAATTGCTGCACCCATTGCTGCTGCCCACTGGCATCAAACTTTGCAATGTAAGGCTCCGCAGTATGGATTGAGCTTCCGGACATCCCTAGAAACGTACCCAATGTGTAGCCTGCCGCAAAAACACCCCCGTCCGGGCTTGAGACAATTGCGGACATCAAATCGCCCGGTAACCCACCTGGCGGAACTGTTCCTGTCCCAAACTGCGTCACCCACGTCCGAGTCGATGCGGCTGGAATTTCTGTTGAAACGGGGGATCCGGGTGTCGTCGGCGGAGACGAACCGCCACCACAGCCGAGCATCAGGAAGCAGTTCAAAAACAGAATCAACAGTGACGTCAGACCCGCCAGGTGCAAGCCTCGCCGCTTAGCGAAAGGCTCCTTCCTCCCGGATAGAACGAAATTTGACGCCCATGACCGTTTCCCACGAGTCATCGTACGACCCTCATCAAACCGGCAAGCTTACCACCATCGGCATCAATTCGAATGTGACCAAGCCAACGATCTGTCTTGTTCGCCGCGGAATCGAAAGGCCGCAAAACGCAAAAAGGCCATGCCGTAGAGGCATGGCCTTCTCATCGATATTATTGCCGGCGATCACCTAATCTCCCACACAGTCACCCGTGCAGTACCATCGGCCCAGCGAGGCTTAACTTCCGTGTTCGGGATGGGAACGGGTGATCCCTCGCAGTATGGTCACCGGCAAACTTGATTGGCGCTTGGCGGATGGTTGTCCGCAGCCTGCCGCGGCGTCTACTTTGTTCCGGATGGTTTCTCCCGGAGGCCCGTAGGAACGCGGACTGCAATCTGGCGCCAAAAATCTTTGCTCGTCAGAGCTGTTGCAACGAAATTGATTGGTCTTACAAGGCTTGTAAGAAGAACGTCCGCGTTTGTACTGCGCGGAGTTAATTCTATGGACAAGCCGAACGGGCGATTAGTACTGGTAAGCTACACGCATTACTGCGCTTCTACCTCCAGCCTATCAACCAGATGGTCTTTCTGGGCCCTTCAGGGAGATCTAATCTTGGAGCGTGCTTCCCGCTTATATGCATTCAGCGGTTATCACAACCGAACTTCGCTACCCAGCCGTGCCCTTGGCAGGACAACTGGAACACAAGAGGTTCGTCCATCCCGGTCCTCTCGTACTAAGGACAGCCCTCCTCAAATCTCCTACGCCCACAGCAGATAGGGACCGAACTGTCTCGCGACGTTCTGAACCCAGCTCACGTACCGCTTTAATAGGCGAACAGCCTAACCCTTGGAACCTTCTACAGCTCCAGGATGCGATGAGCCGACATCGAGGTGCCAAACCAATGCGTCGATATGAACTCTTGGCATTGATCAGCCTGTTATCCCCGGCGTACCTTTTATCCGTTGAGCGATGGCCCTTCCATACAGAACCACCGGATCACTAAGGCCTGCTTTCGCACCTGCTCGACTTGTAGGTCTCACAGTTAACCACTCTTATGCCTTTGCACTCGACGACTGATTTCCAAACAGTCTGAGAGTAGCTTCGCGCGCCTCCGTTACAATTTAGGAGGCGACCGCCCCAGTCAAACTACCCGCCTAACTATGTCCCTCTCCCGGATCACGGGAGGAGGTTAGAATCACAGCACTCGCAGGGTGGTATCTCACCATTGGCTCCACCAAGTCCGAGAACCTGGTTTCAAAGCCTCCCACCTATCCTGCGCAGCAAGAACCATAACCCATAGTTAAGGTGTAGTAAAGGTGCACGGGGTCTTTCCGTCTAGCTGCGGGTAACCGGCATCTTCACCGGTACTACAAGTTCGCCGAGCAACTCGTTAAGACAGTCGTACGATCGTTACGCCATTCGTGCAGGTCGGAACTTACCCGACAAGGAATTTCGCTACCTTAGGACCGTTATAGTTACGGCCGCCGTTCACCGGGGCTTCAATTCAAAGCTTCGCTTGCGCTAACCTCTCCTTTTAACCTTCCGGCACCGGGCAGGCGTCAGCCCCTATACGTCGTTTTCGACTTAGCAGAGACCTGTGTTTTTGTTAAACAGTCGCCGTACGCGCTTCACTGCGGCCCACTTGCGTGGGCGCTCCTTCTCCCGAAGTTACGGAGCCAATTTGCCGAGTTCCTTAACGAGCTTTCACTCGAGCGCCTTTGGATATTCTCCTCGTCTACCTGTGTCGGTTTGGGGTACGGTTCCCTTTGTTCTCCTTAGAGGATTTTCTCGGCAGCGTGGAATCAGAATCGTAAGCCCCATACGGGACTGAGTTACACCTCACTGTTAAGACCCAACGGATTTGCCTATCGGATCCAGCTTACGTGCAACTACCGCAATAGCCATAGTGCGGCATTCTTATCCTTCTGCGTCACCCCATCGTCAAACGAACATTGGGAGGAACGGAATATTAACCGTCTGTCCATCGGCTACGCCTTTCGGCCTCACCTTAGGGACCGCCTAACCCTGAGCGGATTAACCTTCCTCAGGAAACCTTAGACTTTCGGCGCGGAGGGTTCTCACCTCCGTTATCGCTACTTATGCCGGCAGGGTCTCTTCGCAACGCTCCACCAGTCTTCTCAGTCTGGCTTCACTGCTGTTGAGAATGCTCTCCTACCACGCACACCTAAAAGGTGTGCATCCGCTGCTTCGGTGTACAGTTTTAGCCCCGTTGTATTGTCGGCACCGGACCGCTTGACCAGTGAGCTATTACGCTTTCTTTAAAGGATGGCTGCTTCTAAGCCAACCTCCTGGCTGTCTGAGCGTTCCGACTTCCTTTCCCACTTAACTGTAACTTGGGGACCTTAGCAGGCGGTCTGGGCTGTTTCCCTCTCGACAATGAAGCTTAGCCCCCACTGTCTGACTCCCGGACTGGTTGTCTATGGCATTCGAAGTTTGGTTGGATTCAGTAAGCCGGAAAGCCCCCTAGTCCATCCATGTCTCTACCACCACAGCAAATCATCCGAGGCTAGCCCTAAAGCTATTTCGGAGAGAACGAGCTATCACGGAATTTGATTAGCCTTTCACCCCTACCCTCAGCTCATCCGAGCTTTTTTCAACAAACACCGGTTCGGTCCTCCAGTGGATGTTACTCCACCTTCAACCTGGCCAAGGGTAGATCATCCCGCTTCGCGTCTATTCCTGCCAACTCAATCGCCCTATTCAGACTCGCTTTCGCTTCGGCTCGCTTACGCTTAACCTTGCTGACAAGAATAACTAGCCGGCTCATTATGCAATAGGCACGCGGTCAGGCATTCGCTTGCGCGCATAGCCCTCCCACTGCTTGTAGGCACACGGTTTCAGGTACTATTTCACTCCCCTCGCAGGGGTTCTTTTCACCTTTCCCTCACGGTA
>WNGL01006292.1_pt1 | contig 14018 bp, 6 predicted proteins | sample 5400591 | NCBI WGS metagenome assembly WNGL01 (sample SAMN13153377, study PRJNA577476) | soil metagenome | isolation source: 80 cm soil or saprolite under Garry oak tree replicate 1 | place: USA:California | collected 2016-06-15
GCCGCAACGCTTTGCGCAACGCTGGCGCTTGGCCTTGTCACGGCGCAGGCGGCGGATAAGGCCTTCAAGCGCGACGATCTGGCCGATTCGGCAATCAAGCTGGAAGCCCAGATCAAGAGCGAAGCCGGAGCGGTCGCCAAGTCGGGGGCAAGCTTGCGAACCGATGCCGATGCCGCCTTCAAGCGCAGCGATTTCCGCAACGGCCTGCAAGTCCTGGGGCAGATCGCCGCCACGGCACCCGACGACAGCGCCAACTGGCTGCGGCTGGCCCGCACCATTTTCCAGATTCGGCCCTCCAACAGCAGCGAGCAAACCTTTCTGCTCGAACGCGCCTCGACCGCCGCCTACATCGCCTATCAGCGCGCCGGCAACGCCGGCGAGGAGGCCGACGCGCTTGCCGTGCTCGGCCGCGCAATGTCCGAGCGCAAGCTGTGGCGTCCGGCGCTCGATGCGTTTCGGCTCTCGCTCGACCTGCGCGAAGTTGCCGACGTGCGCGGGCAATATGAAAAGATGCGCGACCAGTATGGCTTCCGGCTGCTGGATTATACCGTCGATTCCGACGCCGCGTCGCCGCGCGCCTGTTTCCAGTTCTCCGAGGACCTTGCCAAGCGCACCGACTTCGCGCCGTTCCTGGCGCTGGCGGGCAACGACAAGCCGGCACTGTCGTCGGAAGGAAAGCAGCTGTGCGTCGATGGTCTCAAGCACGGCGAGCGCTACAACATCAACCTGCGCGCCGGGTTGCCGTCCACCGTCAGGGAAAGCCTGCCGAAATCGGCTGAATTCAATATCTATGTGCGCGACCGCAAGCCGTTCGTGCGCTTCACCGGGCGGGCCTATGTGCTGCCGCGCACCGGCCAGCGCGGCATTCCGCTGGTCAGCGTCAATACCCCGGCGGTGTCGGTCAATGTGTTTCGGATCGGCGACCGTAATCTCGTCAATACGGTAATCGACAGCGATTTTCAGCGGGCGCTGAGCAAGTATGAGCTTTCCAGCCTCGGCGGCGAGCGCGGCGTGAAGGTCTGGTCGGGCGAACTGGCGACGGCGACCACGCTCAACCAGGACGTCACCACGGCGTTTCCGGTCGACCAGGCGCTCGGCGATCTGCAGCCGGGCGTCTACGTCATGACCGCCGCGGCCAAGGGCCCCGGCAGCGACGACGACGGCTCGCTGGCGACGCAGTGGTTCATCGTTTCCGATCTCGGCCTGACGGCTTTCTCCGGCAATGACGGCATCCACGTCTTCGTCAATTCGCTGGCATCTACCGATGCGGTAGCGAAAGCCGAAGTGCGGCTGGTGGCCCGCAACAACGAGATTCTGGCCACCCGCAAGACAGACGACGCCGGTCACGTGCTGTTCGAGGCCGGCCTTGCGCGCGGCGAGGGCGGTTTGTCTCCGGCGATGTTGACGGTGACCGGCGATAAAGCCGACTACGCTTTCCTCAGCCTGAAAGCCGACGCGTTCGACCTTTCTGACCGCGGCGTTTCCGGTCGGGCCGTTCCCGCCGGCGCGGATGCGTTCGTCTATGCCGAACGCGGCGTCTATCGCTCCAACGAGACCGTGTACCTCACCGCACTTCTGCGCGACGGCCAGGGCAATGCGGTGACCGGCGGGCCGCTGACGCTGGTGATCGAGCGCCCCGATGGCGTCGAATTCCGTCGCGCCGCGCTGGCGGATCAGGGCGCGGGCGGACGAAGCATGGCGGTAGCGCTCAACTCCGCCGTTCCGACCGGGACATGGCGCGCGCGGGCGTTCACCGATCCCAAGGCCTCATCGGTGGGGGAAACCACCTTCATGGTCGAGGACTACGTCCCCGAGCGTATCGAGTTCGACGTATCCACCAAGGACAAACAGATCAAAGCTGACGCTCCTGTAGAACTTAAGGTCGATGGCCATTTCCTGTATGGCGCGCCGGCCTCGGGCCTGCAGCTCGAAGGCGAGATGCTGGTGGCGCCGGCTTCGGCACGGCCGGGTTTTGCCGGCTACCAGTTCGGCGTCGCCGACGAGGAGACCGCCAGCAACGAACGCACGCCGATCGAAAACCTGCCCGAGGCCGACGCCAACGGTGTCGCGACATTCCCGGTCAGTCTGGCAAAACCGCCGTCATCGACGCGTCCGCAGGAAGCCCAGATCTTCATTCGCATGGCGGAAGCCGGCGGCCGCGCGGTCGAGCGCAAACTGGTGCTGCCGGTCCAGCCTGCCGCGGCGATGATCGGCGTCAAGCCGTTGTTCGGCGACAGAAGCGTCGCGGAAGGCGACAAGGCCGCTTTCGATGTCGTGTTCGTGGCACCCGACGGCAAGCAGTTGGCGCGCGATGGGCTGCGCTATGAGTTGCTGAAGATCGAATCCCGCTATCAATGGTACCGCCAGAGTTCGTCCTGGGAATATGAGCCGGTCAAAACGACCGCGCGGGTCGCCGATGGCGATCTGACCGTCGCCCCCGACAAGCCGTCACGGGTGACGTTGTCGCCGCAGCCCGGCCGCTATCGTCTCGACGTCAAATCGACCGACGCCGACGGGCCGCTGACATCGGTGCAATTCGATGTCGGCTGGTATTCCGACGGTAGCGCCGACACGCCCGATCTGTTGGAAACCTCGGTCGACAAACCGGAATATCAGTCCGGCGACACCATGGTGGTGTCGGTCAACGCGCGTTCGGCGGGCAAGCTCACCATCAATGTGCTGGGCGACCGGCTGCTGACGACCCAGACCACTGACGTCAAGGAAGGTACCGCGCAGGTCAAGATTCCCGTCGGCAAGGATTGGGGTACCGGCGCCTATGTGGTGGCGACGCTGCGCCGTCCGCTCGATGCCGCGGCGTTGCGGATGCCGGGTCGCGCCATCGGTCTGAAATGGTTCGGCATCGACAAGAAGACCCGCACCCTCGCTGTCACTCTCTCGCCGCTGGCCCTGGCGCGCCCTGGCACCACGATGAAGTTGCCGGTCAAGCTCGGCGGATTGAGTCCCGGCGAGGACGCAAAAATCGTCGTCGCCGCGGTCGATGTCGGCATTCTCAACCTCACCAACTACAAGCCGCCGGCGCCGGACGATTACTATCTCGGCCAGCGCCGCATGACGTCGGAAATCCGCGACCTCTATGGGCAATTGATCGACGGCATGCAGGGTACGCGCGGCCAGCTCAAGACCGGCGGCGATTCCGCGGGCGCCGAGTTGCAGGGAAGTCCCCCGACGCAGAAGCCGCTGGCGCTGTATTCCGGGATTGTCACCGTCGCAGCCGACGGCTCGGCTGAAATCAGTTTCGAAATTCCGGAATTCGCCGGCACCGCGCGGGTGATGGCGGTGGCGTGGACCGCGACCAAGCTTGGCCGTGCCACGACCGATGTCACGGTCCGCGATCCCGTGGTGCTGACGGCGACGCTGCCGCGCTTCCTGCTCAATGGCGATAAGGGCACCATGAGTTTTGACCTTGACAACGTCGAAGGTCAGCCTGGCGACTACGCCATCAGCGTCAAGACATCCGGCCCTATAAAGGTGACGGGCAATCCCGACACGACTGTAAAACTCGCAGCCAGGCAGCGAACCTCGATGTCGCTGGCGCTCGACGCCGGCGGTGCCGGAACCGCGCAGCTCGATGTCGATATCAGGGGACCGAACGGTCTGACGCTGGCGCGGCATTATGCACTCGACGTCAAGGCGGCAACGCAGATCCTCGCGCGCCGCTCGATCCGCACGCTGGCCACGGGTGAGAGCCTGACCCTGACATCCGATATGTTTTCGGATCTGGTGCAGGGCACCGGCGGCGTCTCGCTGTCGGTCAGTCTCTCCACGGCGCTCGATGCCGCGACCATCCTGAAGGCGCTGGACCGTTACCCGCATGGATGTTCGGAGCAGATCACCAGCCGGGCGATGCCGTTGCTTTATGTCAATGATCTGGCGGCGGGCGCGCATCTCGCCATGGACACGGAAGTCGATCAGCGCATCAAGGATGCCATCGATCGTCTGCTGGCGCGGCAAGGCTCCAACGGTTCGTTCGGGCTGTGGTCGGCCGGCGGCGATGACGCCTGGCTCGACGCCTACGTCACGGACTTCCTGACCCGCGCCCGCGAAAAGGGATTTGCGGTGCCGGATGTGTTGTTCAAGAGCGCGCTCGATCGCATCCGCAACTCGGTCGTGAACGCCAACGAACCTGAAAAGGACGGCGGGCGTGACCTCGCTTACGGTCTCTACGTGCTCGCCCGTAACGGCACAGCGCCCATTGGCGATCTGCGCTACCTTGCCGATACCAGGCTGAACAATCTGGCCACCCCGATTGCAAAATCGCAACTCGCGGCGGCGCTGGCGCTGGTCGGCGACAAGGGCAGGGCGGAGCGGGTCTATGCCGCCGCACTCGAAAGCCTCGCGCCGAAACCTGTACTGGAGTTCGGCCGGACCGACTACGGCAGCGCTTTGCGCGATGCCGCCGCACTGGTTTCGCTTGCGAGCGAAGGCAACGCACCGCGGGCGACGCTGACGCAGGCCGTCGCGCGTGTCGAAGTGGCGCGCGGATTGACGCCTTACACATCGACCCAGGAAAATGCCTGGCTGGTGCTGGCGTCGCGGGCGCTGGCAAAGGAAACGCTGACCCTCGATGTCGATGGCGCGCCGGTCAAAACCGCGCTGTATCGCAGCTACAAGGCAGCCGTGCTGGAAGGCAAGCCGATCAAGATTACCAACACCGGCGATGCGGCGGTGCAGGCGGTGGTTTCGGTGAGCGGCGCGCCGGTGACGCCGGAGCCCGCGGCATCGAACGGCTTCAAGATCGAGCGCAGTTATTTCTCGCTCGACGGCAAGCCGGCCGATGTGTCGAAGGCCAGGCAGAACGATCGCTTTGCGGTGGTGTTGAAGATCACCGAGGCCAAACCGGAATACGGTCACATCATGGTGTCGGATTATCTCCCCGCCGGCCTCGAGATCGACAACCCGCATCTGGTCTCGTCCGGCGACACCGGCACGCTGGACTGGATCGAGGTTGGCGAAGAGCCGGAAAATACCGAGTTCCGCGACGACCGCTTCACCGCAGCCATCGACCGTGCCGCCGACGACAAGGCGGTGTTCACGGTGGCCTATGTGGTGCGGGCGGTATCGCCGGGCAAATACGTGCTGCCGCAGGCCTATGTCGAGGACATGTACAACCCCTCGCGCTATGGCCGCACCGGCACGGGCTCAGTCGAGGTGCGTCCGGCGAGATGAGCGCATCAAGCAGCCAGACCTCTCCGTCATGCCCTGGCAAAAGGCGCCAACGGGTCCGGATCGCGGGCATAGCGTTCGCAATCCTCTTCTTTGCCATCGCTACTTTCGGTTCGTGGGTCGTCTCGCTCGGTCCATTGCCGCTCGCGCAGGCCCGGCAAATCTCCACCACCATCGTCGACCGCAACGGCAAACTGCTGCGCGCCTACGCCATGGCCGACGGCCGCTGGCGGCTGCCGGTCGATGCCAGAACCGGCGTCGATCCCGGTTATCTCAAGCTGCTGCTGGCGTATGAAGACCGGCGTTTCTATTCCCACGCCGGCGTCGATCCTTTGGCATTAGGCCGCGCCGCGTTTCAACTTGTCACACGTGGTCATATCGTGTCGGGCGGCTCCACCATCACAATGCAACTGGCACGGCTGATGGAGCCGCGGCGAGAGCGCTCGGTCTATGCCAAGCTGCGCCAGATGGTTCGCGCGCTGCAAATCGAGCGGCAGCTCGACAAGAACCAAATTCTCGATCTGTATCTGGCGCTGGCGCCGTTCGGCGGTAACCTCGAGGGCGTTCGTGCCGCTTCGATTGCCTATTTCGGCAAGGAGCCGAAGCGGTTGTCGCCGGCGGAATCGGCGCTGCTGGTGGCGCTGCCGCAATCGCCGGAAAATCGCCGCCTCGATCGACACCCCAATGTCGCACATGCCGCGCGCGATCGCGTTCTCGATCGCATGGTTGAGGATGGACAGGTGGCGGCCGAGGATGCGGCACAGGCGAAATCAGTAACGGTGTCACGGCTGCGCAAGCCGATGCCCATTCTGGCGCCGCATTCGGCCGATCAGGCGATGGCCGTCGTGAAAGATGCTGACGTCATCACGCTGACACTGGATTCCAGTCTGCAGAAGGTTCTCGAGGCGCTGGCGCGCGACCGCGCCGCCGCGTTGGGTCCGAGTATTTCCATTGCCATCATCGCGGTGGACAATGAAAGCGGCGACGTGCTGGCGCGGATTGGCTCGCCTGATTATTTCGATGACCGGCGCGCGGGGCAGGTCGATATGACCCGCGCGGTACGCTCGCCGGGTTCGACGTTGAAGCCATTTATCTACGGCCTCGCATTCGAGGATGGCTTTGTTCATCCGGAAAGCCTGATCGACGACCGGCCGATCCGCTTCGGCTCTTACGCGCCGGAAAATTTCGACATGACGTTTCAGGGAACGGTGCCTGTGCGCAAGGCGCTGCAACTATCGCTGAACGTACCGGCGATCGCCTTGCTGGACCGGGTCGGCGCCAGCCGCCTGTCGTCGCGAATAAAGCAGGCGGGCGCCAGTCTGGTGCTGCCGAAAGACGAAGCGCCGGGCCTTGCGATGGGTCTCGGCGGCGTCGGCGTCACGCTGCAGGATCTGGCGCAACTCTATTCAGGATTGGCACGGCTCGGCAGCACGCGGCCGCTGCGCGAGATCATGAAAGCAGAGGACGATCAGCGCGATCCATTGCGGCTGATGGATCAGGTCGCGGCCTGGCAGGTCGGCAACGTGCTGATCGGTACGCCGCCACCGGAAAACGGCGTGCACAACCGGATCGCGTTCAAGACCGGCACCAGTTACGGCTATCGCGACGCCTGGTCGGTTGGCTTCGACGGCCGCATCACGATCGGGGTCTGGGTGGGGCGTCCCGACGGCGCGCCGGTTCCAGGTCTTGTCGGACGTACCGCCGCGGCGCCCATTCTGTTCGACGCCTTCGCTCGAACCGGAAAACTCCCAGCGGCCCTGCCGAAACCGCCCAAGGGGGCGCTGCTGGCGAGCAACGCGAAACTTCCGCTGCCGTTGCGCCGGTTCCGGCCGGTGGGGGAACTGGTCCGGACGGGCGGCGAGCAGGCGCCGCACATCCAGTTTCCATTGAATGGCTCGCGAATCGATGTCGATCGCTCGGGCGGAGCGGAACTCGCCGCGATGCCGGTAAAAATCGCCGGCGGCGTGCTTCCGCTGACAATGCTCGTTAATGGTGTGGCGGTGGGAGAAATCGACAGCCGGCGGCAGCGTCTGGTCGATCCGCCCGGCCCGGGCTTTGCCCGATTGACCGTGATCGACGCCATGGGCGCCGCGGACACAGTTGTCATCAGAATTCAATAGAGTTTTGCTAACCGGTTGTCCGGATAGCGGTTTCGGCGTATGCGGAGCCGATGTCCGAGACCTATGCCCGCCCCAGATTTGGAGAGCCACGCCAGCCTAAGAACCGGGTGAATCCCGGCAGCAGGCTCGCGGGCATGATCGATTTTGTGACGGTCAGTCATGTCCGCGCGATCGCGTTTCTCGCCCTGTGCGGGCTGCTGCTGTTTCTGCCGGGATTTTTCAACATTCCGCCGATCGACCGCGACGAGGCGCGGTTCGCGCAGGCGACCAAGCAAATGGTCGAGAGCGGGGATTTCGTCGACATCCGTTTCCAGGACGATGTGCGCTACAAGAAGCCGGTTGGCGTTTACTGGCTGCAGGCAGCCGTGGTCGAAACCGCCTTGGCGCTGGGCTTGCCGCGGGCTCAGGTGCGCGTTTGGCTCTACCGCGTTCCGTCCCTGATCGGTGCGATCGGCGCGGTGCTGCTGACCTACTGGACCGCGCTCGCATTCGTGACGCGGCGCGGGGCCATACTGGCCGCCCTTGTCCTGTGCAGCTCGGTGCTGCTCGGCGCCGAAGCGCGGCTTGCCAAAACCGATGCGATGCTGCTGTTGTCCGTCGTCGCCGCGATGGGGGCAATGGCGCGGGTGTATTTGTCGTGGCAACGGGGCGAGGATCCCGCGCACCCGCCATGGTCATGGCCCGCGATTTTCTGGACCGCGCTGGCCGGCGGCATCCTGCTCAAGGGACCGCTGATCCTGATGTTCGTGGGGCTGACGATCGTCACGCTGGCGATCCTCGACCGGTCTGCAGCATGGCTGTGGCGTCTGCGCCCGGTATGGGGCCTGATGTGGGTCCTGGTTCTGGTGCTGCCCTGGTTCGTGGCGATCTTCTGGCGCGCCGGCGATGCATTTTTCGCAGATTCGATCGGCGGCGACATGTTGAGCAAGCTGTCCGCGCAGGAATCGCACGGCGCACCGCCAGGAGTCTATCTGCTGCTGTTCTGGGTGACGTTCTGGCCGGGAGCGGCGCTCGCCGGGATGGCGGCGCCCGCGGTGTGGCGGGCGAGGCAGGAGCCCGGCGCGCAATACCTGCTGGCGTGGCTGGTTCCGTCCTGGATCGTGTTCGAACTGGTGCTGACCAAACTGCCGCATTACGTGCTGCCGCTTTATCCGGCGATCGCCATCCTGACGGCTGGCGCGTTGGAGCGCCGTGTGCTGTCGCGATCATGGTTGATGCGCGGCGCAGCCTGGTGGTTTGTCATTCCTGCCGCGGCTTCGGTCATTGCCGTTATCGGCGCGATCACGCTGACGCGTCAGCCGGTGTTTCTGGCGTGGCCGTTCGTGGCCGCGGCGCTCATCTTCGGGCTGTTCGCGTGGTGGCTCTACGACGACAACCGCGCCGAACGCTCGCTGCTGAACGCCGTGGTGTCGGCGATGTTTTTGGCCGTGGCGATCTATGGCGTCGTGGTGCCGGCGCTGACGCCGCTATTTCCCAGCGCCGAGGTCGCGCGCGCGCTGCGCAATGTCGTCTGCGTCGGACCGAAAGCCGCCGCGGCGGGTTTCCACGAACCTAGCCTGGTCTTCATGACCGGCACCTCGACGGTGCTGACGGACGGATCGGGCGCTGCGGATTTCCTGGGCCAGGGCAGTTGCAGGTTCGCGCTGGTGGAAGCGCGCTCGGAACGCGGTTTCGCGCAGCGCGCCGAAGCCATCGGGCTGCGCTATGACGTCGCCACCCGCATCGACGGCTATAATATTTCGCAAGGCAGGGCGATTTCGATCGCCATCTTCCGCTCCGAGGGCACCGAGTAGATGTCAGCTCAGGCCGGCATCGGCGCACAGTCGAATTATTTTTCGCAAGTCTTCATCCTGGCGAGGACGTCGGCGACGCAACTGGTGCGCCGGCCATCGCATTCGCGGCGCGCCGAGGCGGCACGGCGATCGGCGCGTCACGTGTTGCTGCTCGCCGCCATTCTCGGCGCCGCCATCATCGCGCTGATGTATGCGCTCGACGTCACCGAAATTGGCCTGATGCCCCCGCGCGGCACCGCCAACCTCTGGCCTGTTCGCATCCTGACCGATTTTGGAAAATCGACCTATGTGCTGTGGTTACTGGCGGGGATACTGGTCGGCCTTGCGCTGATGACCCCGCGATGGCGGGGAAGCTCACGGTCGCCGTTGCTCAGCCTGGGGACGCATCTGCAGTTTGTGTTTTTCGCGGTGCTGGTGCCGGTCCTCGCCGGTGAGGTCATCAAATGGATTGTCGGGCGCGGCCGGCCGTTCGTCGGAGGCGAAGCCAACGCCTTCAACTTCGCTCACTTCGCCGGAACCGAAGCCTATGCCAGCTTCCCATCGGGCCACGCCATTACCAGCTTTGCATTGGCTTTTGCGGTTTCCGCGGTTTGGCCGCAGGCGCGGCCCGCGATGATTGTGTATGCCATTCTGATCGCCATCAGCCGCCTCGTGCTGTTGGCCCATCATCCGAGCGACGTGGTCGCAGGTGCGCTGATCGGTGTGGTCGGTGCGATGTTGGTGCGATACTGGTTCGCCGCACGCCGCCTGGGGTTCGCGATTCGTCGCGATGGCGCAATTGTGCCGCTCGCGGGACCCTCATTGGGGCACCTTAAAAGGGTTGCCCGCGAGCCGTCAGGCCCATAAGAAGCGAACGCCTGATACGTGCCGCCGGCTGCGGGCCACCTCGAACAATGAGTGTTGATTTGCCATCTTCTGACGCCGCCGCCGTCGATGTTTCCATCGTTGTGCCCGTGCGCAACGAGGCCGAAAACGTGAGCCCGCTGATCGCCGAGATCGCCGCTGCGCTCGATGGTCGATGGAAGTACGAAATCATCTACGTCAATGACGGCTCAACCGATCCGACCGCCGATCGGCTTGCAGCCATCGTGAGACAGCGCGAAAATCTGCGGCAGATCCGTCACGCCACTTCATCAGGTCAGTCGGCGGCGGTGCGCAGCGGGGTCCGCGCCGCGCGCGGCGCCATCGTGGCGACGCTCGACGGCGACGGCCAAAACAATCCGGCGTTCCTGCCGGATTTGATTTTGGCGATCGAGAATGGCGGCGAACGCGTCGGCCTCGTCGCCGGCCAGCGTGTCGGACGCAAGGATACCGGCTTCAAGAAAATCCAGTCACGCGTCGCCAATGGCGTGCGCAACGCGATCTTGCGCGATGGCACCCGCGACACCGGCTGCGGTCTGAAGGCGTTCCGGCGCGAGGTGTTCCTGATGATGCCTTATTTCGACGGGCTGCATCGCTTTTTGCCGGCGCTGATGCGCCGCGAAGGATATGAGATCGCCTATGTCGATGTGATCGACCGCCCGCGTCATTCGGGCGTGTCAAATTACGGTTTCTTCGATCGGCTATGGATTGGGATCATGGATCTTGCCGGGGTGTGGTGGCTGATCCGCCGCAAGAAGCCGACGCCGGCCGCGACCGAGGTAATCTCCAATGACTGACCTGTTCAATACGTTCGCTACCTACCTGCACGATGTCTTTGTCATCAAGTTCGACGGCTGGGTCATTCTGGGGTTCGTGGCGCAGGGATTCTTCACCATGCGCTTCGTGGTGCAATGGATTGCCTCGGAACGCGCGCGCAAGAGCGTGATTCCGGTGGCGTTCTGGTTCTTCTCGATTGGCGGCGGCGTGTTGCTGCTGGTCTACGCGCTGTATCGCAGAGACCCGGTATTCATCGCAGGCCAGGCCCTCGGGCTCCTGGTCTACATCCGTAATCTGTACTTCATCATCGTCAACGGTCGGCAGTCATCCGCCAGCGATTGAGATTCGTCAGCGCGTCACGGATTTGCGGGCAGCGCGGCCAGATCGTTTTCAGCGCTGTTGTGGGCGGGCAGTTCGCCAGCGGCGTCGAGCACGGGATAGGCCACCGAACAGATATGCGAGTGAATTCGCCGCAAGTCGCGCAGCACGTCGAGATGAAGCGAGGTGGTCTCGATGCTCTCAGGCCGGCCTTCGCGCAGCCGGTCGAGATGCCGCTCGGTGGCGGCCAGCTCGGTATTGCGCAGAAGCGCCTTCTCCGCGAGAAGCTTGCGGGCTTCATTGACGTCGCCCGACATGAAGACGCCGAACGCGATCCGCAGCGAGTCCATGGTTCGCTTGTGGAATGCCGATAATTCGTCGGCGCCTTCCGGCGAAAACTGGAACCGGCGCTTGATCTTCTTGGTGGCGAGTTCGCTCAAATTCTTGTCGATGATATCGCCCATATGCTCAAGATTGATGGCAAAGGAGATGATCTCCATCGCCCGCTGTCCCTCGCGCTCGTCGAGGCTGCCGCGCGTCAGTTTGGTCACATAGAGCTTGATCGCCTCGTCGAGGTTGTCGACGCTGTTGTCCATTCGGGACACCTCATCCACCAGCGCGCGATCGTTGGTCATCATCGCGGCCATCACCTTGCGCAGCATGACCTCGACGTGATCGCCCATGTGCAGGGTTTCGCGCGCGGCGTCCGCCAGCGCGAGCGAAGGCGTTTCAAGCGCGCTCTCGTCGAGATAGCGTGGCCGCGACGGGTCGGTTTGCTGGACCCGGTTTGGCAGAAGCTTCTTCAACAGCCGGGCCATACCGTCGAGCAGGCCGATGAAAATGATCGCCGTCGCGACGTTGAACGCGATATGAAATTCGGCGGTCATCTTGGCGAGGTCGGGCTGCCATGCCTGCAAAAGCTCGGCAGTCGGACGCAGGAATGGCGCGACCAGCAGCACGCCGATCAGCCGATTGATGAGATTTCCGAGCGGAAGACGATAGCTTGCGGGGTTGTCGCGGCGCGCGCCTTCGAAGACCGGATTGATGGCGCTGCCGAGATTGGCGCCGAGCACAAGCGCCAGCGATGCATAGGGCGAAATGAACTGCGCGTAGGCCAGCGACATGACCAGCAGAACGCTGGCCACGCTTGAATGCACCGCCCAGGTGACGGCGGCGCCGATGATAATGCAGAGCACGGGATCGCCGGTGATGGCGCTCATGAAGACCCGCATGCCGGGCGCATTCTCCGCAGGCGCCAGCGTATCGAGCAGAATATGCAGCGCCAGCAGCATCAGGCCGAGGCCGATCGCGACGCGGCCGACGTCCTTGATGCGCGAACGGGCGCCGCTGCGGAAGGCGACCAGCCCGATGATGAACAGAACGGGAGCGACGGCGGCGATGTTGAACGACAGGATTTGAACGATCAGCGTGGTTCCGACATTGGCGCCGAGCATGATCGCCAGCGCCGGGACCAGGCTGACCAGGCCCTCGGCGGTGAAGGAACTCGTGATCAGGGCGGTTGCGGTGCTGCTTTGTAACAGGGCTGTCAACCCGATGCCCGCCGCAAAGGCGGTGAAGCGGTTCTTCAGAGCTCCCGCCAAAAGCTGACGCAGATCGGGGCCGAAAGCGCGCAGAATTCCGCTGTGAACCATGTGCAGGCCCCACAGCAGCAATGCCACGCCACCCATCAGGTCGAGAAGAACGACGCTTCCCATGATCCATCGCTTCCGGTTTTGAGTCGAAAGCTCAGGCTATCGGCAAATGACAGGGGATCAATCATTTTATTCGCGGCAACGCGCGGAAATGCGATGGCAGATCGTTGCGCGCGCGGTGTCGCGACGGGCGCGGCAGGCATTTGGATCAAGTGACAGCCGTTGGCGCCCGCCCTCAGGGGGCTGTTCGAACACCGTTCCGGCGTGCCGGGTGCCTCACTTGCGTCGGTTGGCAATAGAGCAGGCACCAAGGTGCAGCGGCGGCTGCCGAATTCTTACGCAGGTACTAATAACCACTCACGGTATTCGAGACATTCCTGAAGAACTCGGTAAAAAGAATTCAAACAGAACACATACATTGCGAACGGTCCCGATAGCCAGATTCCAACGTTTCACCTGTAAACTGCTGAAATGCCGGATGAGGCATTATCGAGCAGGACGAAGGATCGACATGTTAGCGAATCGACGCAAAGCCGAACGTCGTCTGTGCAGGAGGGTCGCGAAGATCCAATTCGGGAACAGCTCGTTGCCGCGTGACTGCACCATCACGGACGTATCGGACGGCGGCGTGAAGCTGATCGCCGAATATCTCGACATTCCCACTGAATTCACCATCATATTATCAACAGGCAATCCGCGCCAATGTCGGCTGGCGTGGCGGATCGGTTGCGAATTGGGCGCTGAATTCATTGATTAGTACCTGGAATCACAAATCGGTATTGCAGCCCATCCTTCGAGACGGCCACTTCGTGGCCTCCTCAGGATGAGGTGTAACTTGTTGAAACACAACAACCTCATGCTGAGGAGCGAGCGACGCGAGCGTCTCGAAGCATGGGCAGCAAGCGACTCACCGATCTCTTATAGTCAGTACTAGATCGAGAAGCCCTTTCAAGAGTCGGGCGCGATCCGTTGCGCCTGGCGCGACGTCGCGGCGCTTCACGCGAGGACTTATTTGGCTCGCAACTTCCTGATGATGGGCGAGAAGAACGAACCCCGTGGCTTTTTGGTCTCGCCGCGGCCCGTCAGCCGTTGCGCGATCTGCAGAAACATCTTGGCGGTGCGATGATTGGCGGAGATTTCCGCGATCATCTGGCCGTTGTTGGCAGCCATGCCGAACAATCGTGAATCGAATGGAATAGCCGCAATCGGCGGGCTCTCGATGGTCTTGACGAACCCGCGCGCGTTGATTTCCGGCCGTCTCGGCATGCCGACCTGATTGAGGCAATACAGCGGAGGCCGGTCGTTGGGCCGCG
>WNGL01021008.1_pt1 | contig 14013 bp, 10 predicted proteins | sample 5400591 | NCBI WGS metagenome assembly WNGL01 (sample SAMN13153377, study PRJNA577476) | soil metagenome | isolation source: 80 cm soil or saprolite under Garry oak tree replicate 1 | place: USA:California | collected 2016-06-15
TGCGCGTCCGGTTCCCCGCTCGTCTGTGAGAATGTCTTGCGCTACTGCACCCCTGCCGAGGGTGAGCCAGTTCGTGCCAGTACAATCATCGTTTACATTCGTGTCCGTCGCACGCTGAAGTCGGTAGTGACTATTCGGCTGGAGATCGCGGACCCAAACGTCGAGATTCACAATTCTGTCCGCATCGTTCGGCTGCCGGAACTTCACGAGACCGAAGCCGCTTGGGTCGCCGCGCAGGATGACTTCGAGATTGAAATTAGGTGTCTCCGGTCCCCAAGGGGGTGTAACAGTGAAAGCGCTCTTCGTGGGGCCAAGGAGTCGCGTCACGTCCGAGTCAGGGGTCGTACATGCTAGGATGGCGACCATCGCGGTCATTATCCAGGTTGATGAGTAACGCATTTTTCTCCCGGTTAGTGATCCGGAAGATCTGCTTACCGCGACCAATTGAGAGTCGGGTTGGCGAAGGGGCGTCAATTCCGGTTACGCGAAGGTACGGCGCTTGGGAACTTTAGCAAGGTTGGTAATACGCCCGCGCTTTTTAAGCGGTAACGCAGTCTACCACCACGGCGGCCGGCACCTTGAACTGGACCATCGGCGACAACAGAATCCCGCATTAAGCGCTAGCCAATGCGGGACATTGGTTGAATTTATGGGCCTGGGTAGAGTTGAACTACCGACCTCACGCTTATCAGGCGTGCGCTCTAACCACCTGAGCTACAGGCCCCTTTGTCACTAGCTAAACGCCTGTGACGCAGAGTTTTGCAAGTTAGCCAGCCATCCGAGCACGGTCAATCGGCGGAGGATTCGATCGTGACGAGTCCGTAATATTGTTTTCACGACCTCGTCATGCGTTATGTTGAGAATTGAAGACGCGAAAATCCGTCCCAAAACGTCGTCTTCATTCTGTCGAGCAGCAAATGGTGGGAATGCGAAAAGGCTTCACTCTGATCGAGGTTCTGATCGTAGCCGTGGTGATCGGCACTCTCGCTGCCATCGCAATACCTTACTACGCCGGTAGCAAGGACAAAGCGTACGCGGCCGCGATGAAAGCCGATCTGCACATCGCGGCTTTGTACGAGGAGCAATTCGCGGCCGACAACCACGGCCAGTACTTCTCCGGAACGGCGACGGCGGACTCGCCCCTCAACGGATTCTCGCCCTCGAAGGATGTCACCGTGACGCTTACCGCGTTCAACATCCTCGGCAGCCAGCTCGCGGATTGGATAGCCGTCGCCAAACACAACCAATCATCGCAGAGCTGCGAGATGCGGAGCGGAATTGTCACGTGCACGACGGAGAACGGCCTGATGACCGGAGTCCTCAAGGGCAGTTAAATCGGGACGGCAGCCTTATGAGCGAGCGCGTCTGGCAATATCGGCCCATCCCAATTCCAGTCAGTGCGGCTGGTTGAAGTCGAAGGCATTCTCGAGTGGATTCGCGGCCGCGTCTCGCGTGCCCAGCGGTTTGACTCCGAACCGCTTCTCAATAAGAGCCAGGATCGACATCGTATCGTAGGTAGTGTGGTCGACGAATCCGCGCCGGGCGAACGGGGAGATGATGATTGCCGGAACGCGGGCGCCCGGACCCCAGCGGTCAACGACCGGCGGGCTGACGTGATCCCAGAAGCCGCCGTTCTCGTCGTAAGTGATTATCACGACCGCGTCTTTCCAGTTCGGGCCGCTGCGCACCGCGTTTAGCAGCTCCTCAACGTGTTTCTCGCCCGTAACGATGTCAGCGTAGCCGGGATGCTCGTTGTTGGTGCCGAGTGGTTTGACGAAGGAAACGGCGGGCAGCGTACCCGCGCGGGCTGCGGCGATGAAATCTGTTTCATCCTTCAGATGTGCCGCCCGCGCAGCAGTCCCATCGGCGTAATTGGCGAAGTACACGAACGGCTGGTGATGGTACTGGAACGAAGAGTCAGGTCGTCCGCCCACGGCATCGTTCCATCCGCCGGCGTACCAGGCCCATGAGATCGCACTGGCCGACAGTCGGTCGCCAATCGTCGGCATCGTTTGACTGGGAACCAGCGTGCTCGCGGCGGCGAACGCTGGACGCGGCCCGTTCACCGAGAAGGCGGTGTTCACCACGAAACCGTCGGGAGATACAGCACCGTCCGTGACGAGATTTCCAGCCGCGTCCAGCTTTGTTACCATAATCTCCGGCGCGTTGGGAAACGTCGGTGCCGCAGCGCTGATCATGAAAATGTGATTCAGGAACGATCCGCCGAACGCAGCGTGGAAGAATCGATCGGCAAGGGTGTACCGCTTCGCTTCGGCGGACAGCAATATTCCGCTCGTATGGTAATAGCCCATCACGAAACCCTTGGCGTCGCTGACGGCAGCGAATTTGTCCATTTTTCCGCCGTCGATCTGCGCCTGCTCCTGGTAGAAACGGTGCACCAGGTCCCGGGTTCGCTGGCTCGGCGCTAAATACCGATCAATGTTGAATGGCGCGTTGGGCAGCTTGTCAGCGATCGGAAAGGGTGGCCCCGCCGGCTGAGGGAGATAGACATACGGCTTACCGCTCGAGTCCGCCTGCTTTGGCGCATTCGCTGCCTGCTGCAGTCCATCCGCACCGGGGAACTCGCCGTACATGTTGTCGAAGCTGCGGTTCTCGAGATAAATGACGACGATGTGATTCAGCTGCGACAGGTCGCGCGGTGGTGCGCGATAGGAGGCGCACGCGGTCGCAAATGCGCTGAGAGCAAGCGCCGCCGCGAGGGGGCGAATCCGAGCGGTCACAGGCGCAGGAGTATCACCAACGGGTCGTCCGAGAGTCAGTCCTCGTACTTGCGTGGATGCCCCGGGTGCGGCTTCTCAATGTCTTCGGTGTCGAACTCGTCGTCGAGGTCTATGAGGTCGTCGTCGAGGTCGTCGTCCAGATCGTCATCGTCGTCCTCGTCGATGTCGTCGTCATCCAGGTCGTCGTCGAGCTCGTCATCATCTTCATCCCACTCGCCCTCGACGTCGTCGTCATCATCGTCTTCCAGATCGTCCTCGAGAGCGTCGTTCTCGGGATCATCATCCGGTGTCCGCTTTGCCAGCCACGCTTCAGGTTGCCCCTCCCCCTCACCGTCGTTCAGGAAGCCCCCCGCGGCCTCCAGCATGGCGCACATTACCGTAATCTCCTGGTTGTTAGACCGAAGCGCGCTCGCGCTTCGCCTCGCGTGACAACTTCTTCCGGTCGTTCGCGCTGAGGAAGCGCTTCCGCAGTCTTATCGCTTGCGGAGTGACCTCGATCAGCTCGTCTTCCTCGATATACTCCAGCGCACCTTCCAGCGTCAACTCCCTCGGAGGCTCGAGCTGGATGTTCTCGTCACTCGCCTTCGAGCGCATGTTGGTGAGCTTCTTCTCCTTGGTCGGATTCACGTCCATGTCGCCCGGCCGCGAATTCTCACCCACCAGCATTCCCTCGTAAACCGCGTCTCCGGGGGACACGAAAAGGGTAGCGCGCTCGGCGAGATTTGCAAGCGCGAACGCAACAATAACTCCACCTTCCATCGACACTAATGTGCCGCGCATTCTGCCAGCGAGCGGCCCTGCCCACGGGCCGTACTCTAGGAATCGATGGTGCATGATGCCTGTGCCTCTGGTATCGGTCAGGAACTCCGATCGATATCCGAACAATCCGCGCGCGGGAATCTTGTAAAGAAGCCGTACCATTCCCTGCCCCGGATTTTTCATCTCCAGCATTGCGGCGCGGCGAGGACCGAGCTTTTCGATGACGACGCCGAGGAATTCCTCAGGGACATCGATCGCGAGCTCCTCGTATGGCTCGAGCCTTTCGCCAGCAGAACCCACCCGTGTGATCACTCGCGGACGCGATACCTGAAACTCGTAACCTTCGCGGCGCATCGTCTCCATCAGAATCGTCAGGTGCAGCTCGCCCCGCCCCGAAACAGTCCAGGTGTCCGTCGATTCCGTGTCCTCGACTCTGAGCGCGACGTTCCGCTCCAGCTCGCGGTACAATCTTTCTCTGATCTGTCGAGAGGTGACAAACTTCCCGTCCCTGCCGGCAAACGGCGAATTGTTGACGAGAAAATCGACGGAGATGGTGGGCTCTTCGACCGAAATCCCGGCCAACCGCTCAGGATGCTCCGTATCAGTGACCGTGAGTCCAATCTCCACGCCTTCGAGACCGGCGAGCGCAACGATTTCTCCCGCCGATGCCTCACTGACTTCGATGCGATCGAGTCCCTCGTAGGTAAAAAGCTTCGTCACGCGCGACTGCTCCCCTTTCTGCGCTCCGTCGAGCGGCAGAAGCATTACCGGATCGCCGACGTGAACCGTGCCACGCTCGATGCGACCGATTCCCAGCCGACCGAGGTAAGGAGAATGGTCGATCGTCGATATCAGCATCTGAAAAGGGCTCGCATCATCGCTGGGCGGCGCTGGCACGTATCGCACAATGGCGTCGAAGAGAGGCGACAGGTCGATCGGAGCGACATCCATATCCAGCGTGGCCACACCTTCGCGCGCGGAGGCGTAGACGACGGGGGCGTCGAGCTGCGCTTCGTCGGCCTCGAGCTCGATAAAGAGATCGAGAACCTCGTCGTGCACGCGAAGAGGATCAGCACCGGGACGGTCGATCTTGTTGATGACGACGATCGGCGTACGCTGGAGCGCGAGCGCCTTGCGAAGAACGAAGCGGGTCTGGGGCATCGGACCATCGAATGCATCGACGACGAGCAGAACGCCGTCGACCATCCGCAGGATGCGCTCGACCTCGCCGCCAAAATCTGAGTGGCCGGGAGTGTCGACGATGTTGATCTTCGTTCCCTTCCAGCGGACCGAGGTGTTCTTCGCCAGAATCGTGATGCCGCGCTCACGCTCGAGTGGATTCGAGTCCATGACGCGCTCCATCACGACCTGATTCTCCCGGAATGCGCCGGCCTGCCGGAGCATTTTGTCGACGAGAGTCGTCTTGCCGTGATCGACGTGCGCGATGATCGCGACGTTGCGAATTTCCTGCTCTGCCATAGCCTTATAAGTTAGCTAGGCGTGCAAGTGCCTCTCGCGGTCGAGCATCTCGTCTCGCTCGAGCTGGATGGTCACGTGCTGAATGCCGAACAGCCGCATCGCGTCGTGGATGTGCTCGAGTACGTGCTGGTGTTGTCCGGGCTCCCGCACGATGCAGTGCGCGCTCATCGCGACCACCGCGGGCGTCACTGACCACACGTGCAGATCGTGCACCGACTCAATGCCGGGGATTGCCTCGAGCTGTCCGCGCACTGCAGGCAATGGAATGTGGCCGGGCGTCGATTCGAGCAGAATATCGACCGACTCGCGCACGAGCCGCCATGCGCCGGTCATGATAAGTGCAGTCGTGAGAATCGATGCGATCGGGTCGGCCATGAGCCAGCCGGTATAGCGAATCGCCAACGCGGCAGCGAGCGTTCCGACTGTGGCGAGAAGGTCGCCGAGTACATGCAAATACGCGCCGCGTGCATTGAGGTTGTGAGAAGAGCCAACAGCGAGGACGCGGGCGGCGATGATGTTGACGACGAGTCCAGCCGCTGCAACGGATAGCATCAACCCGCTTCCCACCGGCTCCGGCGCGCGGAGTCGCATGATCGCAGTCAAGAGAATCCACGCCGAGATCAAGAGCAGTGTACCGCCGTTCACGAAGGCGGCGAGAATTTCCCAGCGAAGATAGCCGTAAGTCTTTTGCGGATTTCCTGGCTGCTGGCTGAACCATGCCACGAACAGCGCGAGTCCAAGCGCTGCAACATCGGTGAGCATGTGGCCTGCATCGGCGAGTAGCGCGATCGAATTCGACAGCAGGCCGCCGACCACTTCAACGACGAGCAGAGCGGCAGTCAGCACCAGCGCGATGCGCAGGCTCGACACGGGTGCATCGCGCACGTGCGAATGGCCAACTCCGTGCTGGTGCGCGCCGTCGTGCTGGTGTGGGTGACCGGAATTGTGGTAACTTGTATCTGTGCTCGGTCGGCTGCTGGCCATAATTCTGCTCGTGCTCCTTAACGCGTTCTTCGTAGGCGCCGAGTTCGCTCTTGTCCGCTCCAGACGGACGCGTCTGGAGGCAATGACCCGAAGTGGCGACCGCCTGGCCCGCGTTGCGCTGCGTGCCTCCGGAAATATCTCGCGCATTCTCTCGGCCAGCCAGCTTGGCGTTACGCTCGCCAGCCTTGGACTCGGCTGGGTCGCAGAGTCGACCGTGGGCGATATGATTGCCGGACTATTCACCAACCTGCCGTTTGCCATCGAGTTGTCAATGCGGCTGACGATCGGCGCGACGATCGCGCTGATCATCGTTACGTACCTCCACGTCGTGTTCGGCGAGCTGACACCGAAGGCTGCGGCCCTCAATCATCCGGAGGCACTCGCTCGCTGGCTCGCGCCGCCACTGTTGTTCTTCGCGTGGGTCACCACGCCGTTCACTTCCTTTCTCAACAAATCGTCGCAGGTGATTTTGCGGGCGCTCGGTCAGGAGAAGGCTGGATCCGAAGAAGCAGTCCATTCGCCGGAGGAGATTCGCCTACTCGTAGAGCAATCTCAGGAGAGCGGACAGATGCAGGCACACGACGCCGATCTAATCGATGCGGTTTTCGAGTTCTCGGAGAAGAACGCCCGCGAGGTGATGACGCCCCGCACGGAACTGGTCGCGCTGCCGGTCGAGGCGACGCTGTCTGAGGTGCTCGGAGTTGTTCAGGACACGGGACTCTCACGTTATCCGGTCTACGACGAGTCGATCGACAACATAATCGGCGTCGTTCTCGCCAAGGATCTACTGAAGCTTTTGGCGCCGCGAGCCAATACGGAAGCGTTCGATCTACCGTCGGTCATGCGGCCGGTGCACGTGATTCCCGGCTCGCGCGAAGTAGAGGAAGTGCTCGCCGATTTCAAGAGACTCAAGGAGCACATGGCTGTCGTGCTGGATGAGTACGGCGGCACCGCCGGCGTCGTCACCATGGAAGATCTGCTCGAGGAGATCGTCGGCGAGATCCTGGACGAGTACGATACGCCCGAGGATGCCGAAGCACCGCTACACACACGCGCGGGTGAGACCCACGTGCCGGGGAGCACCCACATCGGCGAGCTGAATGAGCACTTCGGTCTGATGGTGCCGGATGTGGATTACACCACCATCGGCGGCTACGTCTTCGGTGTGCTTGGGAGGCTGCCAGTTGTTGGCGATCGCGTCATCGCCGGCGGCGCGATCTTTACCCGATTCTGGCCGGCAATGTCGAGCGCGGTTCCGTGATCCGGTGAGGTCCGCGGAAACGGGAGTCCCAGTGTGATGTTTACCGCGCTCCCAAACGACGCAACCTTGATAGCAGTCATACCAACGTCGTGGTAAGGCGCGATCACGGCATCGAACTCACCGCGCATCGCGCGCACGAAAACCGTGTCAGCGGGGAAAGGTCCGTCGATACCTGCGGCACGCGCGGCGGGCGCGAGAATGTCTGAGTCCTCGTTGCCAAATCTTCCGCTGTCGCCCGCGTGCGGGTTGAGCGCGCACAATGCGATGCGGGGCTCCGGAATATCAAACCATTCCCGCAGTCCATCGCGTGTGATGCGCGCTGTCTCCGTGATCGACCCCGAACTAAGCTTCTGACTAACCTCGCGGAGAGGAATGTGGGTCGTGGCCAACACGACGCGCAGCTTCTCAGACGTCAGCATCATGGCGACGTGCGAGCGAGTGAGGTGCGCCAGCATTTCGGTATGTCCTGGATAGTCATAACCGCCGGCGTGCAATGCGGCCTTGTCGATCGGAGCGGTGACGATTCCATCGACTTCGCCGGCAATTGCCATCTGTACAGCTCGCTCTATTGCGAGTCCACTGAGCTCCCCGGCCCGCGCGGCACCGCCTTTTGCGACCCAGTGCCCGACTGACTCTCCGACCTGCACACCGGATTGGGCTGGCCCGATGACCACAACGTCACAGCGCTGAGACGTAAGTCTGTTTGCGCATGTCGTCCAATAGTTGTCTGATGGATCGTTCTTCCGCGAGTTGCGTGCGAATCTGCTCGCGTATCTCGTTCTGATTGTACTCGCCCGCATCGGTCGCTGTCACGACCTGGAGCACGGCGTATTTTGGCTGCCCGCGCGGATTCACCAGCTGGAATGGGTTGGTGATGTCGCCAGCCTTTGCACCAGTGAGCGCGGCCAGATAAGACGGCGGCAAGGAGTCGCGTGGAAACGGCTGCAGCACACCTTTCTCTTCCGTCGGATCGTGGTGCTTGGCAACGAGTGAGTCATACGGCACTCCGCGCCGCCATTGCGAGGCGACAGTGTCCGCCTCGACCTTCGCTGCGGCTACGTCAGCCGAGTCTATCACCGGCGCGATCAAAATGTGTCGAACATCATCGCCTCGAACTCTGGAACGAGACCGCTGCCCCGACGATTCCAACCCAGATCGCCTCCGAGCTGCTTGGTGCCGGGGTCCATCGACTCGCGCTTGGCGATTTGCTCGAAGTCTCCGCCCTTTCTGATTTCGGCGAGCAGTGAATCGGCTCGGGCTTTTGCCTTCGCCTTCGCAGCCGCTGACGCGTGTGGGGCAACGATGATCTGCCTGAAGGTCACGGTCGCAGGACGTTTTTGCAGATCAGCGCGACTCCGCTCAAACGCAGCCGTCACTTCCTCATCCGTAACGTTCACGGGTTTGGCTTTCTTCCGCAGCTCGGCAAACGCCTTCTGCTGAAGGTTCTGTCGGCGGTACTGCTCGATGAGCGACTTACGATATTCCTCCGGCGATCCGAGCCCAGCCTTTTTCAGTTCGTTCCGATACTCGTCATCGGAGCTGAACTGCGCGCGGACCTGCTTGATCTGGCGATCTGCCCCAGCCGTGATCTCGGCGTCCGTCACCTCGAGCTTCATCTCTTTCGCCTTTTGAACGAGCATCTCCTCGTCGACGAGCTCGCCGAGCACCGTTCGGGCAAGAGCAGCCTGCCCCGCCGAATCGGCGGGTACTTGCAGTCCTTGAGTTCTCCGCTGATTGATTGCGGTAAGCACGTCACTCCAAAGCAGGGGCTGGTCGCCCACGATCGCGACGACGCGATCGATCGGTAGAGCGGGCGGGATTGCTCGCGCGGCAGTAGCTGGTGTCTGCGCGCGAACGGCTATCGGGGCGAGAGCGGCAACAACGATTAGTCGCTTGATCATCGCAGGTCGTACACCGCGCAAAGACGGTGGTTCGATCACTTCTGATTGCCGCGAGGAGTGGAAGACGACGTTGGCGGGGGGAGGAGTGCCGGATTCAACGGTACCGCGGTCGGCGGCTGCCGAGCAGACCGCGCTGAGTCGGCGGAACTGCGGATCTTGGATGCCTCCTGCACGGCACGATCAAAGCCGGCATCGTTGAACGAATATTTGTATTTCTGCCTGAGAACGTTGGAGAGCGGTGTCGGAACTGAAACGAATGGTGCCGCTTCCTGTACCATGCGACTGAAGTATTCGTCGATGCGTTTCGCTGCCAGCTTCTCGCGGTCCCCCGCGGACTTGGCGCTATCCGACAATGAGGTGGGTGTCACGCCGAGCTGAGACCAAGCCGACTGCACGGCGTTGACGAAGCTTGCGTGCAGCTGTGCCAGCTCGGCTGGCTCAATCTGGATTTTTGCACTGTCGGCCTGCTTCAGCACCAGCTCGTTCTTGACGAAGTTGCGAATCAACTGCACGAGCAGTGAATCGGGCGACTGCTTGATTTGATCGAGTACTCGCGCCTGTGGCGGCAGGGTCTCGAGCCAGCCGACGAGTCGGGCGGTTGTAAACTTTCCGGCAGTCGAGGTCGCCAGCTCTGTATTGTCGCGGCGGTAGGCATCCGGGTCGTTGCCGAGAGCTCTGACCGTTGCTACAGCTCCCTTCTTCACCTCGATCTTCCCGCCCTGTTCAAGCTTGGCCAGGTAAGTACTCTCGGCGACCGAGACGCTCCGACCCTTCGACGCGCTCATGAGCTGGTTTTTAACCTGTTCGTAGGTTGGGCGCCGGATAATGTGGAATCCGTATTGGGTCTCAATGACCGGTGAGATCTCGCCCGGCTTGAGTGCGAGGACTGCTTTCTCGAACTCCGGCACCATGGATCCGCGCGGAAAGAGTCCGAGCGAGCCGCCCTGAGCAGCGCTTTGCTGATCCTGGCTGCTCGCCTTCGCCGTCGCGGCGAAGTTCGCCGGCGTCACCTTTCTGCGGATTGAGTCGGCCCTCTGCTTCACCGCGGCCTTCTGCGTCGGGTTCATTCCCTGCGCAAGCAGCAGGATGTGATCGGCAGCGAGTATCTGCCCGGTTTCCCATTGGCGCTTAGCCGCGGCAGTGTCCTCGACGCCCCAGCCCTTCGATACGACGTTGTACCACTTGCGCGCCTTCAGGTTGGCGATCGCAGGCCACATCGCTTCGTCGATCTCTTTTGGATCGTTGAGCGAATCGTTGTGTGCGGCGGCGGTGCCGAGTAACTGGTAATCGGTCCAGACATTCGCGATCGACTTCGCGATGTCCTTGCGGATCGGAGCGCGTGATTTGCCAAGCAGCGTCGCGAGCTTCGTGACCGTAAGCTCGGCGCTTCCGGCGCGAGCCACCCAATCAGTGTGCGCGTTAAGCGCGTCCCTCAGGCCCGAGCAGGCTGAAAGTGTAAAAGCCGCTGCCGCGGCGAAAACGAAATTGCGTTTCATGGTGAGTCGTACGGGTTAGCTGTCAGGTGGGACGCAGTGTTGCCAGGGCACGGACAAGTCCATCGAGCATCTCAGCTCCTCCAAGGCGGGTGAGCTTGAGGGATAGCGGATGCGCGCGTCGCACTTCCGCCTGGAACTGTACCTCGTGGAACGCCGCCGAAATCCCCTTCATCCGGGGCACCGCGTGCTCGCGAAAGGTAATACGGGCCTCGTTTCCGCGCACCAGCACCGACTCGATGTCGGAGGCACCGCCAAGGATGCGCAGCAGCGCGGTGGCAAAAAAGCTGCGCGCCGGTTCGGGTAGCACACCGAAGCGGTCTCGCACCTCTGACTTCAACGCCTCTATTTCGGCGACATCTGTCATGTGTGTCAGGCGCCTGTAGATGTCGAGCTTGGCGTCCTGCGAAGTGATGTAGTCGTCCGGAAGATACGACGGCAAGTCCAGCGAGACTTCCGAAGGCTGCAGCCTCGGGGCGTCGTCTCCCCGCATCACACGCCTCACGGTCTCGTCGAGCATGCGCAGGTACATATCGAATCCGACGGCGTGCACGAACCCTGACTGTTCAGGGCCGAGGAGATTACCAGCCCCGCGGAGCTCCAGATCTTTCAGCGCAATCTGATAACCGGCGCCGAGCTGGGTGTGATGCTCCAGAATGGTGAGACGGCGATTGGCATCTTCGTCGATGGAATCAGGCACCAGCAGGTAGCAGCTCGCACGGCGGTGCGACCGGCCGACGCGCCCGCGAAGCTGGTAGAGCTGCGCGAGGCCGAAAGTGTCGGCGCGGTTCACGAACATTGTGTTGGCGTTGGAAACGTCGAGTCCTGACTCTACGATCATCGTCGAGACGAGCACATCGATCTCCCCGTCGACGAACTTGCGCATTACGCTCTCGAGGTCGCGCTCACGCATCTGGCCGTGTCCGACACCGATGCGCGCGCGAGGCACGACACGCTGGATGTGGTCGGCCATGCCGTCGATCGTCTCGACCCGGTTGTGGACGAAGAAAACCTGACCACCACGATCCAATTCACGAGAGATTCCCTCGTCGATCAGCCCATCGTCCCATGGCTCGACGTAGGTGAGCACTGGCGAACGATCGCGCGGCGCCGTTTGCATGAGAGTCATGTCGCGGAGGCCGGCGAGGGAGAGGTGAAGCGTCCGGGGGATCGGCGTAGCCGTAAGAGTGAGGACATCGGTTTCGAGGCGGAGCTTCTTGAGTCGTTCCTTGTGTTTGACACCGAATCGGTGCTCCTCGTCAACCACGATCAATCCCAGCTGCGAGAACGAAACGTCGGCGCTAAGAATACGATGCGTGCCGATTACAATGTCGGTCTTTCCGGCTTTGAGATCCGCGAGCACGGTTGCCTGCTCTCTAGGAGTCTGAAAGCGACTGAGCGTCTGCACGTTCACCGGGAAATCGGCGAGCCGTTCGCCGAATGTCCGCGCGTGCTGGTCGGCGAGAATCGTCGTCGGAACGAGGACGACGACCTGACGGCCGGACTGCACTGCCTTGAATGCAGCGCGTACGGCGATTTCGGTTTTACCGTAACCGACGTCACCGACCAGCAAGCGATCCATCGGCCGAGGACGCTCCATGTCGCCCTTCACATCTGTAGTCGCGGTCCGCTGGTCGGGGGTATCCTCGAAGAGAAACGACGACTCGAGCTGACGCTGCCACACGGTATCGGGCACGTGCGGCGGTCTGGTCGCGACCTTCCGACGAGCGTAGAGATCGAGGAGCTCGACTGTCATCTCCTGAATTGCCGCGCGTGTCTTGTCGCGCTGCGACGCCCACCGTTTTCCACCGAGTGCGTGCAAACGTGGTGGCGCCGCCTCGGACGTGATATCGGCCGCGGATCGATATCGCTCGATCTGATCGATGCGATAGAGGGGCACGTTGAGTCGATCACCTCCCTCGTACTCGATCACCGCGACTTCGACCGTGCTCTCGCGCACGTACATCTTCTCGATGCCCCGGTAGATGCCCACGCCGTGCTCGAGGTGCACCACGTAGTCGCCGGGCTTCAGCGCGGTAAGGCTCTCGAGTGCGGTGCCCGTCACGTAACGCCGTGCACGGCGAAACCGGCGCTCACGGCGGAAGATTTCGTGATCGGTGAACACGCGATAGCCAGGGAAATTCGCGCCTCGCGGCGGAATGACGAAGCCGCCATCGAGAACTCCGATGGCCAGGCTCGCCGGAGAAACGCGATCATCGTTCAGCAGTTCGTCGAGTCGCTCCGCCTGGCCGGCGTTATCGCAGAGGATGATGGTCGGAATTCCATCGGCCACGATCTGCTTCAAGCGCTTGATGTCACGCTGAATCTCCTCGGGCTCGCGGAACGGAAATGTCATCTGCGGATTGTCGCCCGACAGATCGATGGCTCCCAATGCAGTCAGCGCGCGCATCATGGTGTCTGGAGACTCGAACAGCTCGTCACGGCTTGGGGTGTCTTCTCCGCGTCGCCGCGCGAGATCGATGTGGTGCTGAGCCTCGGCCCAGGTTCGCTCCAGCTCGGGCGTCATGTGAGTTCCGCGCGGGACGACGAGCAACGTGTCCGGTGGGAATAGCGCGCGAATTGACGAGCGCTCCGGTTCGCCATCGCCGACGCTGATCTGTCCATCCACCGGCAGCACCAGCGCGACCTCGGCGTCGCGGGTCGAGCGCTGGCTGAGAAGATCGAAGTGACGGAGCTCTGTGACGTCGTCGCCCCAGAACTCGAGCCGTACCGGCTCCGCCATCCCAAAGCTGTAGATGTCGAAGATGCCGCCACGAACGCTGAACTGGGCGACATCCTCTACCATTGGTACGCGCTCGAAGCCAATTGCCTCGAGATGAGCAGCCAACTGCTCTGGCCGTCGAGTGTCGCCCTTGCGCAACTCGAGTCGCGCCGACGCAAGCGCGCGTGGAAGCTGCGTGCGTTCGAGGAGCGCTCTGCTGGTGGTGACGACGACGCGAAGATCGCCACGACCGATACGCTCCAGCGTTTCAACTCTCTCGCCCGCGATCTCAGCGTGGGCCTCTGCCTCACCGAAACTTTCGCGTGGCGGATAGAAGGCAACTGCTTCGGTCTCGACCAGCGTTGTCAGGTCCGCCAGCCATCGCTCGGCGCCGGCGACGTCGTCGCTCACAACCACGAAAAAGCGTTGCCGCAGATTCCGAGCGAGTGCAGCTACGACCACTGCATCGGCAGAACCGTGGAGACCGCCAATGCCGCAGCGTCCCCCCGGGCCCGGCAGGGCGCTCAGCAGGTCCCCGAATTCACCCAGAGATTCGAGGATGGAGAGCAGTTGTGGGAGCGGCATGGCGCAAGGTAAAACAGCACCCGACCAGCAGGTAGCCGCCTCGGATGGCTTAGGACGCGGCCCGGTTCAGGCTTGACCCTTGCTCTTA
>WNGL01037926.1_pt1 | contig 14012 bp, 14 predicted proteins | sample 5400591 | NCBI WGS metagenome assembly WNGL01 (sample SAMN13153377, study PRJNA577476) | soil metagenome | isolation source: 80 cm soil or saprolite under Garry oak tree replicate 1 | place: USA:California | collected 2016-06-15
GGTCATCGAGTCGTGGACGCGGCGTCTTGACGCACCAGTGACGCACGGGCGCGGAAAGGCCCGCCCCTCACGATGAGAAACGGGCCTCTGACCTGGGTCGGGGTGGCCGGATTTGAACCGGCGGCCTCTTCGTCCCGAAGTAACGCAGGTGGGTCCGGGGGAATCTGGCTGAGTGGGGCGGGGAACATCTCACCTGCGCAGACATCCTGGCGCTGTCGGGTGCCGTCTTGGGCGGCCCAACTGTATTGGCTCCCCTGCTGGCTCCCCTCCTTCCGGCCGTGAATCGCTTTTCCTGCTGGAACACGCGGCAGGAGCTGGGGTGTGGCTGTCGGTACGAGGGTGCGTTGCAGTTCTTCGCTGGGGTACGCACCAGCGCTGCTTTCAGTGCTGCCCCGGGCTGGCCTGGCCAGAATCCAGGTCACGACGGCTCCGAGCGCCACCTGGCTCACCATCACGGTGTTTCGTCGGGCGCGGTGCTCTGACCTGCAGGTTCGCTGGCTCTGGTGATCGGATTTGCGCACTAATCCAGGGTCGTATAGTAGCCGGGGCCGGGACGGAACGTCCTCACCGCCGCCGACCCACTGCCCGGCGACCTCCATCAGGCTCTCGACATGATCAACGGGCTCGACCGCGCGTACTAAATGAGCTGATTCGGCTAGAATTGGCCGCTGCGCGAGGGCCAGGGATGACAAGAGTTGGCGGCCCAAAAGGCGCCGGAACGGATCACGGGAACATCCAAGGTTCTTCGGAGGAACAGAATGAGCGATACGAGCACTGGAATCGGCAAGGTGGTCGTGAACAGGTCGATGTCGCTTGACGGCTTCATTGCCGGTCCCGGTGACGCGATGGACTGGATCTTCGACTTTATAGAGCCGGGCGCGGCCTGGATGACGGAGATGGCGGCGGCCACCGGCGCCATGCTGGTCGGCCGGCGGACCGACGAGGTAGGCGACCGGATGGACGCCAACAATGAGCGGGGGGCGGCATCGAGCGACGAAGGCTACCCCTTCTCCGGACCCACGTTCGTCCTCACCCATCGGCCGCCTGACCCGCCGGCCCCGGAGGTCACATACCTCGCCGGTGACATCGGGGAAGCGGTCGGCACGGCACTAGAGGCTGCGGGCGGCAAGAACCTGGAGATCCTCGGCGCCGACGTGGCCCGTCAGTGCCTGCAGCGGGGACTCGTCGACGAGATCCAGGTGTATGTTCTGCCGGTGCTGCTCGGCGACGGCATCCGGTTCTACTCCTCCCCGGGCATCGCCAGGATAGACCTGGAACCGGTCAGCAGCACGCGGGCAGGCGCCGTCACCATCCTCCGGTTCCGCGTCCGCAAGTAGTTCCTGCCGACCGCCACAGCGGGAACGATGCCGACAGGGACGCCATCGGCTGGTACCTGCGCAGGGTCCTGGCGATCAACGGCTCGTCCATGGACACTAAATGAGTCCTGATGCCCCAAGACTGGCAGGCACGTTGAGCCACGTGACTGTAAACGTCTAATGTCCGAGGTCTCTGACCTGGTGAAACGTGGTCGGGGTGGCCGGATTTGAACCGGCGGCCTCTTCGTCCCGAACCGCGCAAACGTTCGAATAACGAACCTGATGAGGGCTATATGCACTGGTTGGAGCGCTGTGCGCAGTCAAGCTGACCACACCTGGCCACATATGCGCGCGGCTGGCCCCTCCCGTTTCGCTCCCAGAATCGGACACCACCGAGGTTGCCGAACAGTGGCGGGTATAGCAGGATTTCGAGCCTGCGCTCACGGCTCCCGAGAGCACTGATAACCGAGCCATTTCCAGCGCGGCGTCGTCGCACGACCGTCTGTTTTTCAGGCCGGACATATCCCAAGTTGGCACGGATCGTGCAAGTGAAATGCGCTGTCGCTGATCGCCTCCCCTCGCCGAGACTGCGAGCGACCTTACACCGTAATTATCGGCGGGACCACTAGTGGGTCAACTACTGAATTCGCGGCCACGAATTCGCATCCCGCACTTATGATATCGATTTGATCTGACCCCGCATTTATAAAATTCACGTTTAGCGATATCCCGATTCCATCGCGTACGAGCGGCTTTCGTGCAACGCCCAATCGCAGATCCCACAAGTAGCTGCCTTCTGTTTCGCCTGTCAACCCAAGCCGGTGCACCTGCAAGAAGGAACTGTTGTCCCATACATGTAGAAGAGAAAGCGAGATTCGGGATTGTGTTCGCACCTTGAAGCGGACGGCATGCAGTCGCATCGCCTGACCTTGAGCCAAGATCGGAGTCGCCGGAGTGAAGTGAAACCATGCCGCCGCATTAAAGGCTTGTATGCGGGCATACATTCCCTGCCTCATGATGTTAGATATCTGTCGTGGGTTCTCAATAACTACCGATGTTCCGTGAACGCCCGTGGCCTCCACAATATTCGGCGGGCCGTCGAGCGCGCGTATGGCCTGAATATCGACGGTTGGGAGGGTCCGAATACTCCGCCCGTTGTCAAGGCTCTCATACATGATCGAGCTTGGGTCGGGGCTATGGTCCAAACCTAGCCGATGTCCAACCTCATGCGCAAGGACAGTCACCAGATCCCAGGTGCCTATGGGCTGGCTCTGCGTATCGCCATACCTAAATGCCAGCGAGGTATTAATCTCTATGCCGGCATTTCCCAGACCGCCACCCACGCCAAGCTCCCAGAACGTAATGGTGATTCCGGGATTGCCGTCTACTCTTATGAACGCAAGCGGTGTTTCCTCGGCCCAAAGGGCGAACGCTTGAGAAACAGCATCGCGGAGAGTACCAATGGTGAATCCCTGTAGTTCGCCAAAGACATCATAAGTGTACGCTGCATTGGCTCCCGGGAGGCTCGCCGGAAACTGATCAGAACTCACAAAGCCTCCTTTTGGCGGCAGCCGCAAGACTGCTAACCCGCGTACATGCTGCTTGATGATTGCCTGATTCAATCAAGGTCGGGTGGCGCCAGCCTATTGCGGTCCGCAGACGCACGTCAGTGGTTCTTCTGGTCTTTTAAGATCTATGAGACATACCCTAAGGGTATGCGATCACTTGAGGCGGTCCGATTACGGCCCATTCCACTGTCCAATCAAATTGGTCAGCCGGTACTGTCGCTGGAATGCATAGACTTCGTCGAAGCCTTCAACGGTAGCCATTGGCCCCGTCCGTAGAAGCCATTTACCATATGCTCTTACCACGTTTTCACTTTCGTGTCAACTGCTTGATATCACTGGCTTGCTATCTATACGACCATCAAGGACGCGCAGAGCAGGGGCCCCAAGGCGGACCCGGGGCGCTGACACCGGACCAGCGGCGCCGCACGCGGCGCCATCTTGAGAGACATCTACGGCCGGATTCGGCAGTGCGGTCTCTTTGGCTGGTACGCCGAGTCTGGCAGATGCGGTGCAAGCCTGGCACGACGCTGGCCACAGCCAGCGTGCGATTGCACGCGAACTCGGCATAGACCGCCGCAAGGTCAAACGCCTGCTCGGCAACGCCGCATAGTCGACGGCTGTTTGATGGGCCAGTTGACGAGAGGCAGATCGGCCTGCGCGGTGCTGGTGGTGCTGCCAGATTGGCACTGACCTCGATGTCTTGATGCGGTCTGGCGTGCCTGGACGGCTGAGACTGTCCTGTCGATGGCTCATCCTTCGGCGTCTGCGCTGGAAAACCGGCAAACTGGCAACGCCACGTAGTTTGCGCCGCCGACCTCGATCGCGTCCGCGCGTACTGGCCCTCCGTCCAGTGGCACTTGAAGCCGATCTATTTGCGATGGTGCCTGCGGCCTGGGGTCGCGGGTTTCTCGGTCTGTCATTCCAGTCGCCCCTGTCTCGCCGAGTTCGTCACCGTTGGCCAGCAGTGAGCGCGGGTGACCTGCGAGGTTCTAGAATGATCGGCTAGTTGGCATGAGCGGTCGTCAGGCGACTTATCAGCCTAAAGTACTTAGGAGCTACTAGAATGGCCGATACGACAGCGGCGGAGCCCGGGGAAGTGCTCACGTTCTTGGTTGCGGTTAATGACGAAGACGCGGGGAATTCTATGGGTTTGTTCTCAGTGCGGGATGGGGTGGTCGCCCTTAGAGAGATCCCCGTCGCTGTGCTTGGCAAGAACCTAGCGCGTGCCACTGCCGCGCTTCGCGCGGTCTTCGATGAGGTTGCAAGGGACGAGAGTGGCGTACTGCGGCTCAAGGAGGCTCAGGTCGGACTGGAGATCTCGGGTAGCGGGGGGATTTCGATGGTCGGAACAGCCCAAGTAGGCACGACTGCCGCCATTACCTTGATATTTGGCGAGCGTTAATTCGCTGTGGGCCGCTTCCGTGCGATGCTGCTGGGCGTCGCCGAGTACGACGATCCGCGTATCCAGGCTCTTCCATTCGTTAATGACGACATCGTTGACGTCGCTACGGTCTTGGAGGCCCGCGGTTACGAGGTTGAGGTTCCATCGGGCGGTGGGCGGCTGGGGCGGACGCGGATCATGACAGAGGTCAACAGCTTTCTGACGAGCGCGCAGCGTGGCGACACGCTGCTGGTCTATCTGAGCGGTCACGGCGTTCACGCCGATCAGTGCGACTACCTGGTGCCGTCGGATGCTGACCAGGGCTGGCCGAAGCTGGCCGAGGTCTGCGTACCGTTGACGGCGTGGGGACCAAGCATCGAAGGCAGTCCGGCCGACGGCGTCCTGTTCCTCGTTGATGCGTGCCGCGAGGGGTTCCTGGAGAACTCCAAGTCCCTCGTGGCCAGGACGGGCTGGGCGCACAACAAGATCGCCAGCGCCGCAAGACGCCATGTCGCATGGATGTTCCCTTGCGCTCCAGGGCAGGTTGCTCGATTCTGCACCGAGGCTGCCGGGCTCGGCGAGCAGGTCCGGCCGTTCAGCCTGTTTCTCCCGTGCCGTGGAAAAGTCGGTGGCGGGCTCGTCGGCACCGCTGACGCTGGCCCAGTTTAAATCGGCTGTCGCCGCGCACATGGCCGACCTGACCCGCGAGTCCGGGATGCCGCTGCAGGAAGTGCGAGTTGCCGGGGAGGCGGATCACGACACGTTCCTTGTGCTGCCCCAGCGGCCCGGCGTGCCGGTGGGTGACCATCGAGATAGTCGGGCATCTGGCGGGAATGAGACGCGCTGCCGCGAACGCGCTTGCTGCCGATCCGTGGCAAGACCCTGGGTTCGCTATCCGGATGACCGAGCGGATGGAGTTTCTCCTTGGATCGGTCCTTGGCGGGCTGAGGATTTCAGCGGCGGAGGCGGCTCTACTGGTAGCCATGCCGTTTGTTTACGACGTGCACTGGGCCAGGTTGTGCGCGCAGCTGAGCGCCGTCGATCCTGCCGATCTACGCCCACGGCCTAATCCGGGCGCCGAGCGGGCGGAGTTCGAGAATTTCGTCCAGGGCTATCCCCGTCTGCTGCGGCGTGCTCTGGGCGGGGGACGGCCGGGTAGGCAGGCGGCGGCCGAGATCGGCTGGTGGCTGCTGCATCGCTGGGTTGTCCGTCAGCAGCGTGCGTTCAGTTCGGACGTCGTCGCCGAGCTGATGGCGGGAGGATCACAGGCCGGGTTGTTCGCCGAGGTCTTCTCGGTCGGCCGCGTGGCTGAGCTGATCCGTGTGTTGCGTGCTGATCCCGGCTTCATCGCCCGTACCGACCGGCCTCAGGGGTTGTCGGCAGAGGCGATCGTGCGCGCCGGGTGCGTCGACGAGCAGAGTGTCCGCGAGCGCATGGTGGGGTACCTGCTCGCGGTCGCGCATAGGCTGGCTGTCGAGACGACCGGGCTGCCGCAAGTCATCGCTGATCATCTTGGCGTAGCCGATCCAGTGGTGCCGTCGACCCTGCGCGCCACAGTGGAGAGTGCTAGGTGGGAACCGAGGGGTGGTAGCCGCGTTTTGCGAGCGGAATGCCCTCATCCGGCGTTGGAGGTGGCACTGCGGGACCATGTCGCCGCGCTCGATGCGCTGCTCGCTGACGTCCGCAGCCGCGACGACCCTGACCTGGCAGTCCTGGCGAAACTCCCTGGCCGGGCGGACGCGGACAAGGTGCGAGCCGCCGAGCGAGGCGGCGCGGTCGCCTATACCGCGGCGGGCACGCGCTTTCGCCTGGACGAGGACCGGGTTCAGGAACTGCTCATGGGCCGGCAACTCTACGGCGACTCTGACCTGGCGGTCAGGGAGATCTACCAGAACGCGCTAGACGCGTGCCGCTACCGTCGGGCACGCACGGAGTGCCTCAAGCGCACCGGACATCGCCCACCTGACTGGGAAGGCCGGATCCGGTTCGAGCAGGGAATAGATGACGAAGGCCGCCCATACCTCGACTGCGCGGACAACGGGATCGGCATGGGCCTGCGGGAGCTGCACGACGTCTTCGCGCAGGCCGGGGCACGATTCGCCGAGCTGCCCGAATACCTTGAGGAGCAAGCCAGATGGGACGCGCTAGACCCTCCAGTCAGGCTATATCCGAACAGCCAGTTCGGCATCGGAGTGCTGAGCTACCCTGGCCGAGGTCCTGGATGCGGAACAGCGTTCCCGGGCCTGCGATTGAGACCTTCAGCTGCCTGCCTGGGGTGCCGTCTTGGCCGAGGCGGCATGTCACTACCTCGGCCAGGGCACCGACGCGGGGACTACTGTGCGGCTCCACCTACGGCCCGCCAGGGATGAGAACCCGGTGTCCTGCGTGAGGACCCTGCGCAACATCCTCTGGGTCTCGGAGTTCTCCGTTCAAGCGCGGGACGGTATCACCCGAGAAACTTGGCGCCCTGGTGAGCTCAACCCGCCCCAGCACCTGTCTCCATCCAGGCTGTTCCCGGTCAGCGACCTGCCAGTGTGGTGGTGCGACGGCGACGGTGCGATCCTCGCAGACGGGCTGCGGACGAGAACTGAGTGCTTCGGCGTCATCGTCAACTTGACCGGCAACGACAGCCCGCAGCTGTCAGTGAACCGCAAGGAAATCCTCGAGTCCTTGTACAACCGAAGAACTCTGACCAGCGTGTTGTCGCGGGCCATTGCCCCCTTCGCAAACTCCGGCGGCCCGTTTCTTAGCTTCGACTGGCTGTGTGAGTTCACCGCTTATCAGCCAGCAGTCGCCGACCTGATCTTCGAAGTTGCCACCGGTGGCGGGCCACGGACGCTGGAGATAAATGGGCAGAGCGTCGACATCGCTCGCCTGGGCTTCTTCGTGCCTGACCGGGATCTAATCGCCGAGTCACGCGGGTACCGGAAACCGGCTTACCGGCGGGACTCTGATCTGCTCCGGCTGAGATTCCGTGGCGCAGAGCCACTGACCGATCAGATCACAGGGTGGCGGCTCGCTGCGCTGCGGTCCGCGGCAGGCCAGCCCGAGACCGCGGCGGGGCATGAAGTCAATGCGGTGGTCAGGGCGCGTCCGTCTGACTGGGTCATCCTCCGTGCCGACCCAAGAGCCAGGATGGACAGCAGCTACCTGTACGGGACATTGACCGGCGTGTCCGACGACGAGCCGGTCCCAGTGCGGCACATAGTGGCCGCAGCCGAGCGGGTAGACCGGCCTATCGGGGAGGTTGCGGACCGTTTGGCCGAACTCGGCCTGACCGTCGCAGGCAACTTGGGCGAAGCCGGCGTCGCCGAGCCATCAGACCTGACGATCCTGCACCGGCACCTGTCCGCCACCTGGTCGCTACTTTACGAGGAGGACTGGCTGAACGAGGCCGAGCCAGTCCCCAATGGGCACGTGATCGCTGCGGCGGCGCAGCTGGAACAACCGGTGAGCCAGGTAGCGCATCGCCTCACCCGGCTCGGATTCCAGGTGGCCAGCGAACTCCTGACCGTTGCCGAGGTAGAGCCGACGGACCGCCTGATCGTCAGTCAAGATCTCGACGGAACCATGCCGTGGCTAAGACAGCGTGAAGATGACGGCTCGCCCCTGCAGGTCCCCCGCGCGCACGTCATCGCGGCGGCAGCACAGATCGGACGACCCGCGGGTCACGTCGCCCGCAAGCTTATCGACCTGGGTTTTCAGGTTCATCCTGAGCTGCTCGAAGCCGGTCTGGCGGACTCCTCGGACATAGCGCTCATCAGTCACGATCTCGACGGGAAGGCACCAATGCTCCCCGGCGCAGTGCCAGTGCCGCCCGGGCACCTGCTGGCCGCGGCCAGCAGGTTCGGCAAGCCTGTGGGAGAGATCGCGACCAAGCTGACCTCCCTCGGGTACGACGTCCCGGAAGCCGTTAGCGATGGAGAATGCCCTGATCTTCGGATTCTCGACCGGGACCGCGACGCCGAACCGCCCTGGTGGCGCACGGATCAACTCATACCTTCCCGCCACGTGGTGCTCGCTGCCGAACAGGTCGAGCTGCCCACCGGTGAGGTGGCTCGGATCCTGGCCTCGCTTGGCTTGCAGTTGCCCGGCGAGCTGCTAGAAGCTGGCCCGTTTGAGCCCGCTGACCGTATTATCCTTAGCGGAGAGCTGACCGGGGACCTGCCGTGGCTCGACCAGTGGGACGATGACAACGTTCTGGTGTCCGTACCCGTCGGCCACGTCATCGCTGCAGCCGAGAAGACCAGCCAGCCGATCGCGACCGTCGCAGGCAGGCTCGCTGCCCTTGGCTTCCAGGTGCCGGGCGAACTGATAGACATCTCTGGTAACGCAGAAGCAGATGACCGCATCATTACCAGCCGCGACCTTACCGGCGAACCACCCTGGCTGACAGAACGCCTCGTTCCCCTCGGCCATATCCTGACGGCGGCGGAACGGCTCAATCAGCCTCGCCAGGCGGTCGCGGATCGCCTAGCCGCACTCGGGTTCGGCGTACCTGCGCTGCCTGCTCGCGTGACGCCAGATGACTACATCATGACCAGCTGGGAGCTGAGCCCGCTCGAGCCCGAGCAGGCTTCGGAGCGCCGATTCAGTGACCGAGGTTGGTGGCTTGAGTCAGACGCGTCCGTGCCGATGTGGCATATCACAGCGGGAGCGGCAAAGACCCGCACGACCGTCCAGTACGTCACTGAACATTTGCAGTCGCTAGGATTCCAGACTCCGGCCATCCCGCACGCCGCCTTTGAACTATCAGAATTCGAAACAATGGATAGCAAAACCGTGTCAGAGGCGACCTGATTCAAAATAGCAGATCATTTCGCGCGTTCAGTGACGGCATTGAGAACGGTCATTGCAGCGCAAAGAGTTGCCAATAATTACTGGCCGTATACGCAAGCGCGGTGGGCCGCGCGCGGCGAGGGCGCCTTCCACAGGGCACCCGAAGTGCGTCTCTCGCATCCACCTTGATGATCGCCGCGCGCTGAACCAGCTCGCGTCCTTCAGCGTGCTGGCGCGCTGGATCGATGAACGCGAGGTCGAGGTTGTCCCGATGGCCAGCAGCTAGCATCCGAGATGGTGGAACGGTGCTCGCACGCGTGCGCTGCGGACGTGATGTATCCGATCTTTCATCCGGTAACGGTATGCTATTCGTCGGTCACGTGAGCGAAAGTCAACGCCAGCCTGAAAGCGGAAGGTCGGGGTGTCGACCGGCCCTGACCACTCAAGCCCTAGGACGCTGACCTCGGTGAACGCCTCCTCGCTCGGTGTGGTCACGTCCAGAGGATTGACCTTCGCAGGCCGTCTGTGACTGCCGTGCACCGGAGGACGTTGCACGTAGGTTGCACGACGGCTGCCACAGGTGAATGGAGTACAGGGTGGCGGCTAGACGCAGCGCTTGGGCCAGTCTGCCGGGCCCGGCGCGCACGGCCCTGGTTAGTAGTTGGTCAATGGGTGTCCCAGGCTACGCCTCGGCTTTGCATGCCCGCTGGTGGCAGCTAGAGACCTGGCTTCGCTCCTTGGCTTACGTCGAGCTGCGCTCTAAGTTCGGATCAGCCTGGACCAGCCAGGTTGCGCCGAAGGCGTTGAGGTATGCGCGGAACGAGGCGCATCTCGCCTACATGCCCAGTCCGGATGCCGAGTTGATCCTGGCCTACCTCGACGTATTCGACCTATTCGATTTGATAGACCAACATTGGGAATTGTTTAACGTCTCGCTGATAGACGCAGACGTATGGCACGGCCGAACGAAGGAACTACGACAAATTCGTCACCGCATCGCGCATTGTCGACGCCCGCACGCAGATCACTTGTCGCGCATCGAGCAATGCATGCGCGACCTTGAGCAGGGCGCATTTAAAGCAGTGACATACTTCAATAGCCAAGCGCAACCGGACTCAAGTATGGATGATCCCGTCGTAGCTGGATGGATACGGTGTGAGCACCAGGACGCGCGCAGGCTGGTGCAGCACGCGGAGCGGAACTATGAAGTCTTCTTCCGTCTGGCTTATAGCCGACGCCCATGGACAGAATTGCATCCTGAAGAAGGGCCGATTACGGGGCGGCCCGGGTACGTGTGGCACGCGCTATTCAGTTTGCACGGCCCCGGCTTTGAAGTTGCTAACCTGTGGAATGACCATGACATGGCTCGTGCCAGAACGAGGAATAGCCTTATCTACCTCTGTACCGACTCGCCGGGCTCGGTTGATATGTCGTTTGCTGCTGTAGATGATCCAGGGCTCATCGCCGACTCAATTGGTGATTGCTTTGATGGGGTGCTCAGCGCCAGTCGCAGAGGTTGGCACGGCCGCGGCCAAGATGATGACTTTGAGAAGTGGGCTGAACGGGCGCGTAGTCTTGATCCACGAGTACAAGTCCTAACTCCATGGTCTATGGTGGACGCATATATGAAACCTATCTCACTTTTTGACACCGGTGGCGGGACCGGAGCAGGAATGCCTTTCTGAGCTAAGTCATGTATTGAAATCGAGCCCGAGTTTCGCACTTACTGCTTTGGTTATTCGTTCTCGATCAGATTGCGGGCCTGTCCTGGTCATGCCTTTGCCGGCGCGGAGTTGGCGGGATTCGAGGTCGTGAACTATGCGATAGCACTGTTCGTATATCTCTTCGTAGCTATCGAGCCATCCTTCCAGGTTCAGATATTTGAGGCTGGTTAGGAAGAATCGGTGGACCACAGCGTTTCTGTTTTCGTAAAGCTCCGTTATGTCGGTCCTTAGCTGCTCCGTGATGATCCCACGCCCGAATGCTTCTTGGTAGATTTGCTTCTCGGTGTACTTCGGCCCGCTATTCCTCTGTTCGACGTACGAGAAATCGAAGTCGTGACTGTCGTCTTTGAGCTGCTTGTCCAGGATGATTGCGATGCGTAGGAGGCCGTCAATGAGGGAGACGTACAACACTAGCCCTTCAATGAGACTTCCGGTGCTATGAGCCTTTTCTAGAAGTTTCCGAGCAGCGCCGAATGAATAGAGAAAGTTACTGAAGCTGTCCATGCCTCATTGTATCCGCGATATGTTCCAGGCGGCCTTTTCGGGGCGCGACTCCCGTACGTCGTGCTCGTCGGCGCTGAATTCCGGACAAGTGGCGACCAGGTCAATGGTCGGCGTAGCCGATCGCACGCGACGGCCCGTACGGGGTCGCCATTGATGCGGCTGCTGCGAGCAAGGAGAATGGCAGGCGAGGACGGCGGCTCGGGCTGTAGCCTCAGCCCTGATGAATGGGCGAGTCGATCTAAGGGCTTGTGCTGGCTGTGGCGGCGCGCCGAGCGCGAGCGGGACACTTGTCCTCTGTCGGGTGATGCGCGACACTCGTCCGCCGACTGATCTGCGACATCTGAGCGCGGATCACGGCATGTGCGAGTGCAACGGAGATCGCCTTCGTCGGCGAGATCCGGAGGCAAGACGGTTTCGTCAATAGTCCATGTTGTCCATCGTTGCTTGCTGATACTCGAAGTAGTCCAGCAACCCCGCAAAGTCGTCCTCCTCGCGAGCTTGGGCAAGCATCGACCGGAAGGCCGCATCAAAGCGCACGTCTAGACCCGACTCGATCCACCGCATCGCCTCGGAGAGCTCGTGCTCCCTCCAGGCATCGATCTCATCGAATAGCTCGAAGACCTCGGTAATATGCGTTTCGGTCGCAGGAACGAACGAGAACAACGGACTGTCGCGAACCCTGGTCAAGCCGACCGGCACTGCCGCGTTCACGCCCGGCGTATGCAGATAGATCGTCGCGCCGTGTCCCTTCTCGAAGCCTCCGTGTGAGTAGGGATTGCGCCAGCGCTCGACAACCCCAGCGAGTCTCTGCCGGTAGCGGGCGGCGTCGCCTCCCATGCCGAGCACGCGGTCGAACTTCTCACCCCACCTAGAGCCGATGACTGCCGTGAGGTTGTCCGTGGCCGGATCGAAGTCAATGAACGCCAACGCCAGCACAAGCTCGTGCTCAAGCAGACTAAGGTACGCCGTGATAGCCGCGACCATGTCGTGGAAGGCGTTCAACCGCATCTGAATCTTGCCGCTCCTGAACGAGTAGACCCTCTGAACCAGCGCGCCTTCAGGCGGCTCGTAGGTGGTGTGCTCGTCTTCGATGGAGATCGGATTGACAGCACGCTCCCGGAAGTACTCGTAGGCGCGCCGGAGCGACCGGTGCTGGTTCACGACCGTCGCATTCCCTTTGCCGAGCAGCTCAGGTGCCGCGTCCAAGATCAGCTTCTCGATCGTGCGTATCGAGGATCGAAGCTGTTTGACGATCTGGACCTGAGATTCTCTCGCCTCCTCCTCAGATCTGTCGGTATGCAAGTAGAGCCTCAGTCCGAACTTCTGGTGGGCTAGCTCGCACCACTCGCCCCGGTAGGAGAAGTTGATCCACCAGGCGACCTTTTCCGCTGGCCCGTACGCCTCGAGCCCGATGAGGATCAGTGCGTACTTGAGCAGCGACGGCACAGGCGCGTCGTCCGGACTCAGCGTCAGCCTGTGGGACCTCCCACGGCGCTCGTGGTCCTCGGGAACAGGGCCGAAGTCGCGCAACGCCGTCTGCTTCAGGCGCTCGCCCGCCTCGGCCTCTCCCGGGAGCGCGTCCACCACTCTCCGATGATCCCTCGAAACTCTCCCGCGCGGTCCACAAGGTGCGGGATGGCGTTATCAGGGCCTGGATAGGAGCTGTCCTGCCTTCGACTATCGCGACCTCCTGCCTCCGCGACGTTCTCATCCAGCTCGCAGCGCTAGGGCGGCCGGAGCTAGTCGTCGGCATGGTACTTGTAGAGGTCGTCAGCTAGCCGGCGGCACAGGCTGAGCAGGATCCGGTTGAGGCATCAGTGCGCTGTTCAACCCGGCGGACGCAGCGCGGAAAAGCATTCCGTAGTCGCCTGCGACCAGCAGGACGTCCCGGCCGGTCAGCTGTCTGATGTATGCGGCACGGTCAATAATCTCCTCGTCGTTGTCCGGAAGCCGCCGATGGCCAGGGTTGTCGAGAAGCACTTCGATCGTGACCCCTGGCCAACCTCTCAGCTCTACGGGCTCAAGCAGCTTCGAGCCATATAGTTCGCGCAGCCTGCGCAAGACTGACCGCGCGCGATCGCGACCGCGTCTGTCCCGCTTCAGATCGTCTAGCTCGTCGATCACGATGATCGGTACGACCAACCTCACCGGGATGACCGCATCAATGCCATCCAGGCTCCGCCAGTCGAAATCCGTGAAGTACACGCCCTCAATAAAGGCCGACGTGTCCATGACGACGATGTGCCCTTCACGTTCAATGAACGGCTTGAGGGCCATCAGGCGCGCTCTCGCGTCCACCAGACGCACCTGCCAGATGTCGATATTCCGGTCTAGGAACTCGCGCGGCCGGGTCATCACCGCCCCGCCGAGCGTCAGATCCCGCTGATCCCGCTCTGCCAGTTCGGCGAGCTCAGGTGTGACGAAACGCTCCCGAAGCCGTCTGCTGGCCTCGTCGCACCAGGCTAGGTATTGCACGGTGTCGTCGTAACCGCGGCAGTGCATGAGCTGCCCGGTCAGGTCATCAAGCATTCGTATGGCGCCGTCGATATCGCCAGGGTTCCGCAACCGCATACTTTCTAGCCTGGCAGCCACCGACGTAACCATTCATCCCTGAAGGAGCGGGGTCGTGTCAAGGGTGGCGCGAGCTGGGGTTTTGCGGGTTGAGCGGCTCTGCTGGGCATGCGTGACTGGCGTCTCCTGTTCCCTGATAGCTGCCATGTCTGTGGCGAGCGGCCGGGCA
>WNGL01014836.1_pt1 | contig 14011 bp, 10 predicted proteins | sample 5400591 | NCBI WGS metagenome assembly WNGL01 (sample SAMN13153377, study PRJNA577476) | soil metagenome | isolation source: 80 cm soil or saprolite under Garry oak tree replicate 1 | place: USA:California | collected 2016-06-15
CGTGGGCGAAGGACCAGGGCATCGCGCTCAGCGAGCGGGGGCGCATCCCGGCTAGCGTCGCTGCCCAGTACGAAGCGACTCACTAGCCAGAATCGGACCGCGCCCATCTGCCGTCTTGAGAGGCTTGTCCGGGTCCGGACGTGTTGGTGTGGGAGCGTGCCTAGCGGTCTCCAGCCATCGCCTCGCGCGGTTGCTCGATCTCGACCGCCCGCTCCGCAGCCAGGTACGCCGCGGGCGGACATCGGCGGGTGTGCCGGGCGCCTGGCCCAGGAACACCCGCCCATCGCCATCTACAGGTTCCAGATCTGAAGGCCGTTGGTGGTGAACGGGCCGCAGGCCGCTGTCACTAGCGGCGTGTGATTGCTGTCCGTGCTATTGCCGGCCGTTATGCAATAGCTTCCCGCGCCGCTAACCGACGATTGGTATAGAGCCAATTGGAAGTTCGGATCAGCTGACCACAGATTTTCACTGCGCAGCTCCCAGTAGGCGAATGAAGAGTTGCGGTATCCTGCGTAATGCCATTGCGGGCAGTTGTTATGGACAAGCCGCTTTGCACGTTCCTGATGTTATAAACGGGCCAGCCGTCAGAACCCAGGTACTGGAAATGCCAGTGCTGGGCGCGCCATCGTGTCCGTATCCGTGGCAGCGGAAGAGCTGAAGATACGCCCCAGGTGAGGTGGTGCCGCCCGGCGCGTACTGCACCGGGCCGCGGCCGACGCGGCTGTGCGCGCGGGTGATCATGCCGCCGCGGCCTGGGATCTCGCCGTAGCGGCCGAATTGATCAATCGCCAGCCTGGGCTCATGGCCACTCCGACGCGTGCCGACGAGGCGGCTGCTCTGCTCACCCGAGCCCGGGTGCTCGCCGCTGGCGACCCGGTCGCCGAGGCACGGGTATTGACAGCCGAGGCCTACACCAGCGACGACATTGACCCAGCCAAGCGAGCCGGACGGAGGTGAGCAGGTCAAGTGCGGCGCTCTCGATCGGCGGGTCGCCAATCCGGCGGGCGAGTGCAACGGCGCGCTCGGCCATCTCCGCTGTTTCCGGACCTGGTACAACGTCCCGGGAGCAGCTCTGACCGGCGACCGCGACGGGCTGATCCCGGCGGCCGCCGCCCTGGCGGCCGCCGGATGCCGCTACCAGTGGGCCAGAACACTCGTCCATATCGGCGGGGCGGAACGAGCGCGGGGCGAGTCTGAGCTGGCCGCGATGGGTGCGACTGCCATGGCCGTGCCTCCAGAATGAGATTGAACGGAGTTTCGGTTGTCCGCCGCACGTGCGTGATCCGGCCCGCCGGAGATGTCATGTCCCAGCTGCGGCGGCCGCGGAAGGGTTATCGACCGGATCGTAGTAGTGGGCGTACTGCCAGAGGCCGTGGGTAACCAGCGCATCCTCGGGCAGCGAGGCGAACCGGCCCGGCGACAGCGCCATCATGCCCGCTGGTGCGGCACCGCTGGTGATCCAGGCGGCCAGGGCCTCGCCGATCGCGGGTGATGAGGAGAACCCCGACCCGTTGCAGCCGCTGGCCACCCACAGGCCAAGCAGGTCAGGGATAGGGCCGGCGACGAACCGGCCATCAGGGCTCATGGTGAACAACCCGCCGCGGTGCTCGGCGACCGGGGCTGTCGAGGCGACGGGGATTTCCGCTGCTAGCTGGGCCGCCAGCCGCCGCAGTACGCCGAGGTCAAGCGGCAAGTCATCGGTGGTGAAAGAGGCTGGCTGGTGCCGCGGGTCGACCGGCAGTGGTTCGGGCTCGAACCCGCCGAACATCAGCCCGCCACGGGATGGGCGCAGGTACACGGCGGCGTCGACCACCCTCGTGATCGGGTCGGCCGGATCTACCTCCGGCGCTGGCCCGGTGATCAGCAGCTGGTGGCGGACTGGGGCGACCGGCACCCACGCACCGGCCAGAGCGGCGACCTGCCGCACCCAGCCGCCCGCAGCGTCCACCACGACCGGCGCCGCGATCGACCGGCGGACAGTTTCGACACCGGCCACCCTGCCATCCGTTACGGAAATTCCGGTGACCGGCTCGTTCTCCAGCACCACCGTCCCGTGCAGCTGGCAGGCGTCCAGGTAGGCGCGCACGAGGCTGGCCGGCTCGTCGATATAGACGTCCTCAGGGCACCACAGGGCGAACTGCTCCCCGGCTGCCCGGTAGTAGCTGAGCCGATCGGCGAGCTGGGCACGGCCGGCCTCGCGGACGTTGACGCCCCAGCGCAGCGACTGGGCCAGCTCCCGGCGCAGGAACTCGCGGTGCTGGGCGGTCCGGGCGATCAGGAAACTCCCTGAGCAGGCCACCTCCAGCGGAACACCCGCCCAGCCGGCGAAACTGATCACCTTCTCGATGCTGCGCCGGGCGAGCCGGGTGCGCAGCTCGTCGGCCTGGACAGACTTGAACAGCCCGGCCGCGCGCCCCGAGGCCTGCGAACCCGCCGTCAGGCGTTCCGCCACTGCCACCGACCGGCCGGCCAGCGCACAGTGCAAGGCAGTGCTCAGGCCAAGCGCACCGGCCCCGATGACCACAACGTCAGCGTTCATCAGCCCAGTGTGCCGGTCGAGAGAACCTCGTCGAGGACTTGGAGGAGGAGGTCGGCGTGTTCGTGCTGGAATACCAGGGGCGGCCGGATCTTGAGCACGTTTCCGGCCGGGCCGGTCGCGCTGAGCAGTACGCCCCGCTCGCGCATCGCCTCGGCAACTGCGCGGGCGTTCCCAGCCGCTGGCCCGCGCGCCTCATCGATCAGTTCGACGCCGAGCAGGAGGCCCTCGCCCCGGACGTCCCCGATCAGGGGGTGACGTTCCGCGAGTGTCAGCAGGCCCTGCCGGAGGTAGGAGCCGACTTTCGCGGCGTTGGCCACCAGGCCCTCATCCTCGATGACGGCCAGGACCGCGAGCGCGGCCGCGCAGGCTACCGGGTTGCCGCCGAAGGTGCTGAACAGCTCAACCTCCTCGGGGATGGCCCCGAGGAGCTGGGACCTGACCACCAGGGCGGCGACCGGGAAGCCGTTGCCCATCGGCTTGCCCATCACCACCATGTCAGGCACGATCCCCGAGGCCTGGAAGCTCCACAGGTGCGTCCCTGACCGGCCATGACCGGCTTGCACTTCGTCGGCCACCACGAGCCCACCAAGCGCCCGGGCGCGCCGGGCTGCTTCCCGCAGGTAGGCGGGGGGCGGCGACAGTATGCCGTCGGCGGCGAAGGCCGGATCCAGGTATATGGCGGCGAAACCGCGGTTGCCGAGCCCTCGGGCGGCGTCATCGATGTGGGCAGCGTACCGCTGCACCCACCCGTCGTCTCCCCGACGGTAGGGGCCGCGGTACCCGTCAGGCGCGGGGATCGTGGCGACGTGGGCATGCTGCTCCCCCTTGGCCCACACCTCAGGGGACAGGGCGTGCGTCGCCTCGGTCAGCCCGTGGTAGGCGCAGGCGGTCACGACCGCGCCGGCCCGCCCGGTGGCCGCGCGGGCGATCCGCCAGGCGAGGTCGTTGGCCTCGCTGCCGGAGTTCACGACCATGACGGCGTCCAGCTCCGGCGGCAGCGTGGCCTGGAGCCGTTCGGCGAGCTCGACGATCGCTTCGTGCAGATAGCGGCTGTGGGTCGCCAGCAGCCGCTGCTGCTGCGTCACCGCCTGCACGACCCGCGGGTGACTGTGCCCGACCACGGGCACGTTGTTGTAGCAGTCGAGATACCGCCGGTCGTCCGGGTCGGACAGCCAGACACCCTCGCCGCGGACCAGGTGCACCGGGCTGGAGTAGAACAGCGGCGATCGGGGCAGCACCCGACGGCGGCGCTCCAGCAGACCACGGGTCGAAGACCTCCGGTAGGGGAGCTGACGGCTGGCCTCGCGGAAACGCCGCGCGACAGCGCCGATCCCTATCGCCTCGATAGCATCGAGGAAGGCGCGGGCCCCCGGCTCGCCGCTCGCGGCGTACGCGGCGTTGCCCGGGTAGAGCCCCCGCCGCCAGGCGGTGACCGTGACCTCAGCGGCAAGCCTGGCCGCCACCAGGTCAGCGAGCAGCCCGGCCTCCTCGTCTTCGAGCGGCGTCACCGAGACGTAACCGCCGATTATCGCGTCGGCTGCCTCGACGGCGTCGTCACGGCCGTGGAGCACATCGGCGACGGCGACGGCGAGATCGCAGACCAGCGGTGCATGGGTCATGTCCCCGAAGTCCACGATCCCGCTGACCCGAAGATCGTCGCCGAACAGCACGTTGTCCAGGCTCATGTCGCCGTGGATCACCTGTGCGCGCAGCCCGGGCAGCGCCGGCGCGACCCGGGCCTCGAACCGGTCCAGAACCCATTCCACCTGAGCCCGGGGCTGTCCGTCGGCGACATGGGTGAGCAGCGGGCGGAGCTTGGGCAACTGGCTGATATCCCACAAGATCTCGTAGTCGGCCGCGGGGTGGAAAAAGCCGCGCAGCGCCCGCCCCAGACGGGCCGTGATCTGCCCATGGGACCAGATCGCCTCAGCGGTGAGCGCTGTGTTCGCGGTCACCTGCCCGGGCAGGAACGTGAAAAGCCGAGCAGGGTAGGTCCGGCCGTCGGGCCCCGGCACCTCGACCCAGGAGTCCCCCGCAGCGGTCGGCAGGGCACGCATCACCGGCAGGTCAGGATCCACGCGCTCGATGTGACGGATAGCGGCGGCCTGCATCGCCAGGATGGGCCGGTCATCCGCCGGATTAGAGATCTTGAACAAGAAGCGCTGCCCGCCGGGCGTGTCCACCCGGAAGTTCTGGTCCCGTTCGCCCGCGAGGGACTTGAGGGACGACGATTCGACGCCGAAGCCGTCCCGCAGGATCTGCCTGGATGCCTCCTCGCCGAACGCAGGCGGCGCGCTCTCCAGAGGGTCAGGGCGTTTCACCATAGGCCCGAAGGTTATCTCGCGGCCCACCGCACCGGGCCACCGCCCGGCCGCGCTGTCGCATTCCCGTGGGCTGGGAGCTGGCATTCAGCCGCATCCAGCCCTACTAGGATCGGACGATGCCCATCCCAGCGCCGTTTGACCTGTCCGGCCGGGTGGCTGTGGTCACCGGGGCGGGCGGTCCCGATGGCATCGGTTTCGCCACCGCCAGGCTGCTCGCCGAACTCGGTGCCGCCGTGATGATCAGCGCCACCACGGCCCGGATCCAGGACAGGGTCGGCGAACTGCGCAGCGCTGGTTTCGACGCTGCCGGGATCGCCGGCGATCTCACCGACGCTGGCGCGGCGTCCGGGCTTGTGTCCGCTGCGCTGGAGCAATGGGGGCGGCTGGACATCGTGGTCAACAACGCCGGCATGATCTCCGCCGCTGACCCCGTGTTCGAGTCCGGCACCGTGGCGTCCATGGACCTGGCGACCTGGCAGGCCGCGCTCGCCCGCAACCTGACCACCGCCTTCCTGGTCACCAAGGCGGCGCTGCCGGCCATGACCAGCCGCGGCTGGGGGCGGATCATCATGGTGGCCAGCGTGACCGGCCCGGTGATGGCGATCCGCGCGGACGTCGGTTACGCCGCCGCCAAGGCGGGCATGGTCGGCCTCACCCGCGCGGCCGCCGTCGACACCGTGGACGGCGGCAACTCGATCGCCGAGCAGCGCGCCACACCAGCGTGATCGGCCGGATGACGACGACGGTGGCCCGGCTGGTGTCCTGGCCCGGCCGGGCCAATGGCACGTTAATGGCACGAGCGCCCCGGACAGTGATCTTGGCCAGGATGACCGGCGTCTCCTGACTTAGTTCGTCAGGTCCACCGCTTCGCGGGGAAGTCGAACAGCCAGTCGGCCCGACGCAGGGTCCGATAGCCCAGGATGAGGTCCATCGGGTTGGCTCCCCGTTTGGCGCCCTAAGATGTCGCTGCCGGTTCGAGAAGCTCCGCCGGAGACCTTGCCCCCGGCGGGGATGTCGGTCTGGAACACGTCCGTAACGACCAGGTGAGCGCCGTCGTGGACGGCGCTCACCGCGGCATGGTCGGCGGACCGCGTCGTCGAGCGCCTCCGCCACGCGCCTCGGCGCGTGGGCAGCTGCCGCGGCACAGCAGGCGCGAGATGCTCTGGCCGCCGTCGGGGCCGGCGAGTTGCCTGTCACGGTCGTGCACGGCGACTTCCACGAGCAGAACGTGCACTACGAGCACGGGCGCCTTGCCGGCGTCATCGACTTCGCGCTGACCCACCTGGACTCGCGGCCCTACGAGCCGGCGATCGCGCGTACCTGGCGATCACCCGAGACTGCTGCCGCCTACCGCACCGAACTCGCCCGCAGCGGCTGGCCGCTCAGCGAGCTTGAAGAGGCAGCGATCGAGCCAGTCTGCAGCTCCTTTCGCGTTGACATGACCGCATGGCAGCTCGATCACGGCCGAAGGACCGGCCACTACGACCTGGCGATGATCGAGCGCCAGCTGGCACAGACCAGGACCGCGCCGCCCTGACACACCCGCGCTGGCCGGCGCTGTCGGGAACTCGGGCTAGCGCCCTCAGCACGCCTCAGACCATACTTCCGGGATGCGCCATCTCGGGTTGGCGGCCAGGCGTGCGATCGCGCAGCGTTTCCTGACGGCGGCAACCGTCTGTGCGCTGGCCTTCTCGGTTGGAGTCCTTGCCGCCGGCCCGATCTTCGCCTCAGGCGCCGAGCAAGCGATCGTGTTCGCGTACATGCGGAGCGCAAGTGCTCTCACCAAGGACACCTTCGTGAGCCTGCTGACCTGGCCTGGTTTCGATCGGGCGAACGCCACCCAGCTCGTCCGATCCGGGCTCGCTCCGCTCCGCGTTTCGCACCTGGCGCTGCAGGAGGTGTCCGGAAACGCGCTGATCACTCTCGGCCGCAGGTCGATCGTCGCTCCCATCGCCTACCGCGACGGCCTGGTGCGGGAACTGCCCCTGGTTCGGGGACGGGATCCGTCCACCCCGAACGAGGTCCTCGTTCCTCAGCGGCTGGCCGGCAAACTCGGAATCGGCCCCGGGGCTCGCATAACCCTCAGCTATAACGCCACCGTCCGTGCGACCGTCGCGGGCATCTACTCCACAGCACGGGGTAAGGACCCCCTGTTGTATGCCCGTCATCGGCTGCTTTCCATTAAGTCGAGCGCACCCCTGCTGACGACGAGAGCCGGATTCGACTCGCTCACGCGGTCGTTCGGACAGGCCAGCGACATTGCCATGGAATGGGACGCGGAACCGACATTCAGCGGCTTGGCCGTTGCCGATCTGAGAACGCTCGCACGGCGGGAGCAAGAGTCGGACACGAGGATTCGCGCGACACTCGGCGGCACAACCGTTTCCTCCGAGCTCTCGTCGCTCATACCTGGGGCTGAGCAGGCAACCGCTGTCGGCCTGGCGCCCATTTACGTCATCTCAGCTGAGGTCGCGCTCGTTGGCCTCGGCGTCCTGCTCGGCATCGGTTCGTTGAAGCTCGAGCGGCAGTCGTTCGAACTCGCGGTCCTGAGAACGCGAGGGGCCCGCATGGCCCAGCTCGTAGAGATGCAACTCGGGGAGGCGGCCATCGCCGCCGTGATCGCTTTTCCGATCTCGCTTCTCTCAGCCGTGGGGCTGGCGCTGGTTGCCCGGGCTGCTCACGGTCCAGCCCTACCGGGAACGCTCTTCCCCATCCGCCTCACCTCGGGCGGAGTTCAGGTGGCGCTGGGCGGCGTGATCCTCGGGGCCCTGGCATTGGTGGTCGTGTCGCTGCCGCGGCTTGGCAATTCGGTCATTCAGGAGCGTCGACAGCTCTCCAGGGGAGAGCGGAGCATCTGGGCACGGCTCCCGCTCGAGATCGTCCCTCTCCTGCTGGGAGCTGTGGCGCTGACGGAACTGCGCCGACACCACCTCGGCGGCTCAGGAACCGGGCTCGACCTGCTCGCGCTAGGCGCTCCCACCCTGCTTCTGCTCGGCGTCGCCGCTCTCACTGCGCGGTTGCTGCTCATGGGCGCGCGGAGGCTCGATCGGGTAGCGGACAGGGTTCGTGCGCCCTCTTCCTACCTCGCGTTGCGCCGTATGTCGCGGTCTGGGTCCACCGCCTGGCTCGCACTGATGTTGGTCATGTCGGCAGCCCTGTTTGCCTTCGCAACCTCTCTGCGAACGACGCAACTGACCCTCAACCAGGACGCCGCGCGGGCACAGGTCGGAGCCGACTGGAGCCTACTGGCCGGTTGGCCGGCGCAGGGAGTGGCCTCCGCGGGAAAGCTCGACTCCCGAGCGACCTTGGCCTTCTACGGATCGGCCGCTGCCTCATCGGCTCCTGCCCTGCAGCTGGCGACCGTCATCGGGGTCGATCCAACCTCCTACGCAAGGGGCGGGTGGTGGCAAAGACAGGACGCGAGCTTGCCTCTTCCTTCTCTCCTGTCGAGGCTCTCGAACCCGCCGGTCGGGATGGCCCTACCCAACGGAGCGCAGACCCTGCAGCTTCGGGTGAGTGCTTCGTCTGGGAGTGGCCTGCAGCTTCGGGCAGTTCTCTCGTCGTCGAACGGGACTTTCCTCGATCGCCCGCTCGGCGTGCTGCAGCCTGGAACAAGAACGTACGGGGCGCGCGTCGAGGGCGCATCTCGCCTCCTGTCCATCATGGTCAGCGGCTCTCCACAGGCCGTAGCGCACCTGTTTCGCCACCCCGTCGTCCGGCTTGCCTTCGAGAACACCCTCCTGCTGGGAGCCGGCCCCGGCCGACGGGTCGACCTCTCGGCCTGGCGCGGCCTGGAGGCCGGAGGAGCCACGGTCAGCGTCACGCCCCTTGGGGCAGGAGGACTTCAGGCGGAGCTGAGGATTTCTAAGGGCGGTGCGCTCGGGGGTGTCGCTCCCGCGTCTCAGCCCGTCCCGATGCTGGTCGGAGGCGTGCAGCGAGGCAGTGCTCCGAGAGAGGCAACCATTCAGGTGGGCTCGCTCGTGCTTCCGGCGCGGGTCGTGGGAACCATGAACGCGTTCCCTGTAGCTACAGAACGGGGCCTTCCCTTCGCTGTGGTGTCGGTGCGGGCGCTCATCGAGCGCTTTCAGCAGATACTTCAGCCGCCTGGCGGTGGCGTTTTCGTGGTGCTCTCGATGGGGCCAACAAGCCCAGTTGCTTCGGCGAGGCGGGCGGGGCTCAAGGTCACGGGGTTCCTCTCGGACGCGGCGACCATCGAGGCACAACTTGCATCGCGTCAGGAGAACCTCGCGGTCGGTATCGAGTTCGCGGCGGCAATCGCGGGCGTAGCGCTCGCGATGCTCGCGCTGGTTTTGTCCGCGTACTTCGGCGGACGCCGCTACGAGTATGAGGCGGCATCCTTGAAGGCGCTGGGCGCGAAGCCCCAGGACGCCGTGGCGACGCTCGCGCTCGAATACGGCGCGGTGGTCCTCTGCTGCGCAGCGGCCGGCGTCGGGGTCGGGCTCGGCCTGCTGGCTATGACGCTCTCCTATGTGACGTCGGCCGCGGGTGGGCCGGCCGGTGCAGGTCTCGTAGTCGATTGGGGAGCGATCGCGGTCGCTTCGGTGGTTGCCGCCGCTTCGCTGTTCGGCACGCTCCTCGTTGCCGCGGTGAGGATCCGCCGCCTCTCGCCCGTCGCGATCCTTCGAGGCGAGCCCGAATGAGCATCAAGGAACGGGGTCACAACGTGCACAGCGGGTCCCGCCATGTCCATGCAGATTGAGGGGGAAACCTCCGCCTTCATCAGGCTGGATCGCGTCTACAAGGTCCACCGGGTAGGGGGTGTGGGTGTCGCGGCGCTGGGAGGCGTCTCGTTCGAGGTCGCCAGAGGCGAGTTCGCGGCGATCGTGGGGCCGAGCGGAGCGGGGAAGTCCACGATCCTGAATCTGATCGGGGGCGTCGACGCACCCACCGCCGGCCTGGTGTCGGTCGCTGGGATGGATCTCGCCCACCTCGACTCCGCCGGGCTCTCGGATTACCGAAGGACCATGGTCGGCTTCCTATGGCAGGGGGCCACCAAGAACCTGGTCTCATACCTCACCGCCGCCCAGAACGTGGAGCTTCCTCTGCTGCTCGCCGGGTTGAGGTCGGCCGCGGATCGACGGCGGAGAACCGGGCACCTGCTCGAGCTGATGGGATTGGCGGACAGGGCGAGCCACTTTCCGGCGATGCTCTCCGGCGGCGAACAGCAGCGCGCCGGCCTGGCCGTGGCACTCGCGCACAAGCCGTCCGTCGTGCTCGCCGATGAACCCACCGCGGAGATCGACGCCGAGGGCGCGGACCAAGTGGTCGAGGCGCTGCGAGCGGCCTGCGAAGAGCTGGGCTCGACCGTCGTCATGGCAACGCACGACCTCCTGGCGGCGTCCGGGGCCGATATCACGTTCCGTTTGATCGACGGCAGGGTGAGGGGCCACGCCGGTCGGGCGCGCCTCGACTCATCGGGTCGAATCACCCTCCCGCCAGCGGCGGCATCGTTGCTCGGGTCGACCGATACGGAGCTCGATGTGGAGGTGGAGGGAGAGGAGGTCAGGATCCGGCGCCTGCAGGATGCGATCGAGCCGAAGGGCTGGGCCAGGAGAGCGAGGACAGCGATTCGACCCGAAGCGACACCCGTGGAAGGCGGATATGCGGTTACCGACGGGCCCGCGGACGCCGCCGCCAACGGCGTCGAGGCTCCCCTGCTTGCAGCCGAGGAACTCTACCGGGCCTACGGCCGCGGGGGAACGCGGACAGTCGCCCTTGAAGGCGTCTCACTTCAGCTAGCGCGGGGAGAGCTTGTCGTCGTCATCGGGCCATCGGGCTCGGGCAAGAGCACCCTGCTCGGCCTCGTCGGGGGTTTCGAGTCACCGGATCGCGGACGCGTGCTCTGGCGGGGCAGGCCACTCGCCGAGCTGTCCGCGACCGAGGTCGCGCGCCTGAGGTCGAGCGAGTTCGGCGTTGTGTTCCAGTCACTTGGTCTCTTCCCCGCTCTGACCGCCCGAGAGAACGTCCACCTGCCACTCCTCATCTCGGGAACGGACCCGGAGTCCTCGGCTGCAGTGACGGACGGATGGCTCCGACGGATGGGCCTCGATGACCGAGCAGAGCATCGCTTGAACGAGCTCTCGCTAGGACAGCAGCAGCGGGTAGCGGTTGCCCGTGCTCTCGCACCTGATCCCGAGATCGTCTTGGCCGACGAACCCACGGCCGAGGTGGACCGCGAGGCGGCCAACGTGGTGGTCGAGGCGTTGCGGGATGTCACCCGGCGCGGCGGTGGCGTGATCCTGGCCTCCCACGACCCCCGCGTTCTGCGGGCCGCCGATCGGGTCCTCGTGCTCCGCGCCGGGCGGCTCGTGACAGAGGGGTCCCCGGCCGAGGCGGCCGGGTTCCTCACCACCGATTGACTGCCGACCAGACCTTCCATCTGCCCGACAGATGTCGCGCGGCCTTGCGGCGGCACGCGGTGTCAGAGGCATGTCCCTGTACAGCCAGGTTGACAGCGGCGCGGGGATTCCGGCTCGACGTGCCGGCCGGTTCCTCCGTACGGTGGGCACCGGGCGAGGCGAACGATATCGGCCAGGTTCGCTACGGGGACGGGAGGCGAGTCATGACGACACCCCGTGACGAGGGATTCCGCATGCCCCCGGAATGGGGGCCCCACCAGGCCACGTTGATGGCCTGGCCGACCAGGACGCGAGAGGCCTTCTGGGGCGCGGTGTTCGAGCTGGCCAAACAGGACTATGCGCGCATAGCCCGGGTCGTCACCGCGTTCGAGCCGGTGATCATGGTGTGCAATCCGGGTGAGGCGAACGAAGTGCGGGATCGCTGCGGGGCCGGCGTCGAGGCTGTCGAGATCCCGATCGACGACTCCTGGATGCGCGACAGCGGGCCGGTCTTTGTCTCGGATCAGCGAGGCCAGGTGGCCATGGTGCATTTCCGCTTCAATTCATGGGGAGGCAAGTACCGGCCCTGGGACAGGGACGCCGCCGCTCCGAAGGCCATCGCGGCACACCTCGGCGTGCGCCGGTACGAGGCGCTATTCGTCCTTGAGGGAGGCGCGTTTCTGGTCGACGGCGAAGGCACCCTCGTTACCACTGAAGGCGTCCTGCTGAATCCCAACCGCAATCCCGGCTTGTCGCGCACGGAGATCGAACGGGGACTTGCGGACTATCTCGGGGCGGAGAAGGTCATCTGGCTCCAGGCCTATCCCGATCGCGATACCGACGGCCACGTCGACGGCATCGCCCAGTACGTGGGTCCCGGCACCATACTGCTGGAGACGCCGGCCGATCCCTCCAACCACAATTACAGCCTGGCCTTGGATAACCTCCGGCGGCTGTCGCGGGCGTCGGATGCCCGGGGCCGCCCCTTCGAGGTACTGCGGTTCGAGGCCACCGGCTGGAGCGAGGTCGCCGGGATGGCCGTCGAGATCCCGTACCTGAACTGCTACCTGGCCAACGGCGCCGTCATCATGCCTACGGCGGGCGTGCCGCAGGATGAGGAGGCCCGGACTCGCATCGCCGAGGCCTTCCCGGACCGGGAGGTGGTATGCGTGCCGGGAGCGGTCCTTGAGTACGGGGGCGGGGGGCCCCACTGCATCACGCAGCAGGTTCCGGCAGGGGCGTACGCGGTGAACCTTGGCTCGGAGGGAGGTGGCTAGGTCCTGGCCTCAATCTGTGCTCGGTAAGTACGTGGGTTACCTGTCGCGGTTCAGGCCGGCCAGGGTCAGGCGGTCGTCTATCTCACCGGCCAGCCGGTCAAGTTGCGGCCCGCCGCCGCTTGCGGCGTCTTTCTTGGCGTTGAACAGGCGGACCCATAGCCCGGCGGCCCAGGCGTGCTCGATCTGCGGGCCGGTCCAGCGTGCGCCGGCTGCGGCCTGGTAGCAGGTGATGAAGTCAGCGCTCTGCTCGACCGTCGCCGCCTGGCCAGGCTCTCCGGCTGCGGGCCAGACCGCGGCCGCGAGCCCGGCGATCGCGACTTCTGGCCTCGCGATGACGCTGTCCCAGTCATGGACGGCGAGCGTGCGGTCACCTGCCCAGCGGATGTTCTGGGACTCCCAGTCCCCGTGACCGATCCGCAGCGGCTCATGGCAGGCGCTCATGCGCTGGCGGACCCGGCCTGCCGCGCGATCAACCCATCCCGGACCCGGCGATTCGTTGAGATCCCGTCCCTGATCGTCGCGGTCGGGCCACAGCCGTGCCGCGGGGTGGTCCCAGCCGGTCCATGGCGGCGACGGCGTCAGGGAAGGAACGCTGGCGGCACCGGGGGCCGAGCCGACTAGCCGGGCCAGCAGCGCCGCGAACGGCGCTGCTCCCTGTTGCGGCGGTCGCTGCCCGCCGCCGGGCACGCACGTCTCGGCCGTGACCGCGAACCCGTGCACCGCGGCGGGACCGGCCAGCGGCAGCGGGCACGGGAACCCAGCCGCGGCGAGGTAGGCCTGGACCGCGGCGCAGCCGGCGACCCGCGGCTCGAATGGCCTGACCTTGATCACGACAGACCTGCCGTCCGCCAGCTCGGCACCGATGACTTGAGCAAGGTGACCCGACCGGAACAGGACACGGGCCACGCACGTCCCGAGCGACCGCCCGCACCAGTCAGAAACCACCGTGTCATCCAGCACAGCAGCAGTCTGCGGCCTCAGCTTCGCCACTGAAGCCTCAGCGTCGCCACTGAATCTGGGGCACCCCCTGATCAGAGCCCCAGGTGTCGAGCAAGTCGTCGTCGGTCAGGGTCGTCGAGATGACGTACTTCGGCATCGCCTTGTAGCCGGGGTGCGCCGCGTCCCGGCCGTCGGCGAACTCCGTCAGATCCGGCCAGACCTTGCTGAACGCCTCGTAACTGGCCCGCCCGAGCAGCATCGCCGTGCTCTCGTGCTGGTCGAGACCCTTGAGCTCGTAGGCCTCCTCGACGAACTCGATGTCCTTGGGCGTGGAGCAGACCGGGGCAGAGCGGACGCGGAGTGGGGTGGGACGCGAGCGGTGCTAGGCAATTCCGGCACACCTTTTGTACGATCTCGCATGTGACCAGCAGACCCGCCGCGGCGCAGCGGCTGAGCGACCTCGCGCGGCTGCGCCGCGTCCGCGACCGGATCGACCGGGAGTACGCGCAGCCGCTGGACGTCGAGGCGCTCGCCCGCGGCGCGCACATGTCGGCCGGGCACCTCAGCCGCCAG
>WNGL01006298.1_pt1 | contig 14010 bp, 16 predicted proteins | sample 5400591 | NCBI WGS metagenome assembly WNGL01 (sample SAMN13153377, study PRJNA577476) | soil metagenome | isolation source: 80 cm soil or saprolite under Garry oak tree replicate 1 | place: USA:California | collected 2016-06-15
CAGTGCGTCGACGAGACCAAAGTCCGCGCTCACGCTCTTGCCGCCCGCAAAGGCCAGCAGCCCGATCAGCACGCCCATCCCCAGCAGGGCTGTCCAAACGGCGGCCAGCTTTTCCAGTGCGACGCGCCCGCGCCCACGCGGCAGCGTGAGCAGGGCATCCAGGGAACCACGCTCCTCTTCGCCACGCAGCAGGCGGCTGCACGCCAGCAGCGACCAAATGGCAATGAGCAAGATGGTCAGGCCGTATTTAAAGGTGGTGTAGCCACCGGGGGTGTCCACCGCGATTGGCTCGGCAAACCACGCGAACGAGCCAGACAGGCTGACGAGCGAGGCCCGCGCCTGTGGCGTTTCCACCAGCGAAGGAAAGGCCGACAGGATGGCATACAGGAGCAGGCCCATGCCTACGCCCCAGCCCACAATGGCCACGCGGAACTCGCGCAGGGTTTTGAGGTAGACGCTCTTAAACCACATAGCTGGCCTCCTTGACCGCCTGGCCGTCGCCTTCGTAGTAGCGCAGGAAGATGTCTTCCAGGCTCGGCTCGTGACTGGTCAGGGAGACGACAGCGTATTGCGCTGCCGCCTTGATCACCGCATCCGCCCCACCCTGCATCCTCAGGCGCAGCGTATGTCCATCAGCGAGTGTCTCCACCTCTGCCACTCCGGAAAGCCGCTTGAATGCCTCGGCAGGGACAGCATTGGCAAACGTGATCGTGATTTCATAGTGCTTGATGTCCTTCACTTCGGCCAGGCCACCGACACGCACCAATTGCCCTTCACGAATGATTCCCACGCGGGTGCAGGTCTGTTCGACCTCGTTCAAGATGTGCGAGGAGAGAAAGACGGTGCGCCCCTCATCGCGCACTTCTTTGACCATCCGCTCAAACTCTTGCTGGTTGAGCGGGTCTAGAGCATTGGTCGGCTCATCCAGAAAAAGCACGAGCGGGCGGTGCATAAAGGCTTGAATCAGCGCCACCTTACGCTTATTTCCACTGGAATACTGGCGAAACTTGCGGCTGGGGTCTAGATCCAGTCGCTGGATCAACTGCTTGAGATAGGCTTGATCGATGCCTCCACGCAGATGCCCGAAGTATTCCAGAATCTGCCCGCCGGTCAGGTTCGCGTCGAGCGAGGGTTCGCCGGGCACATAGCCGATCAGCCGCTTGATCTCCACAGATTGCTGCCAGACATCCAGCCCAGCGATGCGCGCCGTGCCCGCGTCGGCACGCAGCAGCGCCATCAGCAGGCGAATCGTCGTCGTTTTGCCCGCCCCGTTGGGACCAAGAAAGCCAAAAACCTCGCCCTCTTCCACCTGGAAGGATACGTCGATAATACCGCGCTTGCTGCCATACCTTCTGGTCAGCTTTTCTACTTCAATGATTGCACTCATATTGTTAATCTTCTCCTTAAATTACTCAAAGTGAGGGGGCTCGCGTAGGGGTAGGCTTTTTGCAATGGATGGGTCAATCGCGTAGGGGCAGGGGAAGCGTGGAGCGGGGTAGGGGCCCTTGTGGCTGCCCGCCGTGCCTGGTGGAGAGTGGGGCTCTTCCACCCCCCCCGCGGACGGCCACAAGGGCCCCTACGCGAGATGACGTCTCCACTCCCAAAAACCCTACCACCGAGAGAGTAGTACCCCTGGGGAGCTGTTCAGGCTCCAGCCAGACTTATGGAAGTTATCAATTACTATCATCGGCTCTTGAGCTGTCATGATGGAGCCTCCTCCTGAATCTATTCTACTCCTGAGAGCTAAGATGTTATCGAGAGACGAAATGAAACTGTTCGCTATCTCCTGCTTTGTCTTCTCGTCTGGCTGCGAATCTGAAGGCCGAAATGGCTCGAATATCCTCTTGACTGCCTCAGCCGCTATATCCGCAACCTCCTCGTCAGAATATTTGAAGTCGTCGGGTATATGAGAGTTAACAAATGAATCCGGCTATGGGGACATGGTGGGAGAGGCGGCATTTATGACGCCAGTCCGCCTGTGAAGCGGACTGGCGTCATAAATGCCGCCTCTCCCACGACCGTAAGTATTTTGTTAACTTTCATATACTGGTCAATCACTAAAAAACCCAGCGTGATGGCGTCGAGCATATACGCCTGCTTGCGCACATCTATATCATCGCGCACAACTTCACGAGTGCGGAAGAGTTCAAGCAGCGCGGCCGACATCTAAAAAGAAGGAGTGCCGACGTTTAACTCAATGGGCCCCTTTTTCATGGACTACCCCTCTTTGGAAAGTGTCTCAAGAGCAAAGGAAGGAATCGCGCAATGGAGACAGAACCTACAAGGCCAGTCAAAATCTTCTTCAGCTACGCCCACCAAGACGAGCTGCTGCGAGACGAACCCCTTTTGCCAGACTCCAAGTGCTTCCCACCAATGCTGTACCTCTCACCCGTTGGTCCGATCGTGACGAAGCTTGGCAGGACATGGTTCAAACTCTCCATCATGTGGTCGTAACAGTTCAATAGCCCAAGCATACATAAGCCAGAGTTATTCGTGTAGGAGGAGCAGTGCAAGCGTTGCATGGCATTGCTCTGCTCTGTCTCTGGGTCAGGCCTTCGGCTTGACCAGGCTCTTCATGTCAACTCCAACAGGACGCTCGTGTGACAAACTCTTTCAAGGCGCCAAGCCCACTGTGCTCTGCGTGCTTCATCCATTCCTGAGACCCTTGCTTGCCACTTGAGAAAGATGGAACAAGCAGCTTCGCAAGATGCTCGTTCATGATGGGTGCGTTTCGGTTTTTTGCATGGCTGAGGCAAGCCCATAGGCGTTCACTTCAGCACGGCTGTCATCCTGAGCGCAGCGAAGGATCTCTGGCTGGGCCCAGCGCCGATCCAAAGCTCGCGCTCAGAGCCTGCGCCTCTCGAGAAGCGAAGGGATGACAGATGGCAGGCGGGGTGACCTCATGGACGTTCCCTTGAACACAGGTCCTTCTTGGCTTAAGTGAACGCCTATGGGAGCAAGCCCAGCCACTACTAGTGACGGCCACGAGCGCCTACACGTCGTATAGTAGTGGCTGGGCTCGCGCAGCTACCCCAGCCATGTTCGCTTGCGCTCAATGCAAAAAAAGGAAACGCACCCCGTCACCAATGCCTGTAAAAGTGGGAACGGTCGTCCCGTTTCCTGTGGGTGTGGACAGCTCCAAGGTGACAGAGAGAGGGACACTTGACAAAACACAGGAAGCAGTTCTCTGGTCGAGGGTTGCTTCCTGTTCTCAAGAATGACTCAACCTCGTTTTGTTTCACACGCTCTCAGATGGAGAACCCTTAGCTGCTGGCACCAGCCCCTCGCTTCGTAAAAACTCTCTTACATCAATGGCTCCGGTAATCTTGAGCCAAACCGGCCCCTGATCTGGCTCAATCTCCAGGGTGAAGCGAAAGAAAGGACAACAGAGGCGTTCGTAGCTGAGAAACGCCACCACCGTTTGCAAGAGGTCCGTCTCGTTGGGAAGTCGCCAGGCATAGCCCGTGGAAAGTTCTCGTACTTCTTGCGCTGAGGCAAAGACTCGTTCGGTGTGGGCTTGATGGACTTGTCGAAATTCTTTGGGAATGGCAGTGATGTTGCACGCCACAACCGGGTCAGACGGCTGAGATGACATCAATGAAACCTCCTTAGTTCGTGTTGCGTTTTTCCTGCCACCAGCATACAATTTCAAGTACACTTGAAGTCAAGAGGGAAAAGGAACAATGATCCACACCTTTGGAGATATTCCGTCGTAACTCCGGAAAAAGTAATTTCAGAGTTTTTGGCGCGATTGAGCACGCATTCGGCGAAGACCACTTGGGGATGCTAACTCTTGGCGAGGTTCGACGGGGTCTGCTGCTGAGCCTCCTTCAGAAACTTCAGGATCGCCACAGTATCCTGGTTCAACATCCACGACTCGGCCACCTTGCCGTCCCGCATCTTAAACACCCACACCTCTGGAACATCGAGCTTTCTTCCACTCTGCGGTGCTAAGGCGGTATTTCGCCCAAAGACCACCACATAATCCTGCGTGGTTTCCAGGAAGACAGGAGCATATTCCCGAACAACTTCCTCGGTGAGTTCCCTTGGCTTCAACGCCTCCCAGGTCCGGTAGTAACCATTCACGTGTTCAAGGGCTCCTTCATGGCCGTGATAGTCTCCACCATAAGGCAGGCAGGGCGCTTCGTGAATCACAATCTCGGGATGGTACGCCTCCAAGACGCCAACCTCGTCACGTCGTCGAACCGCGTCAAACAAACGCTTCACGGTTTCCTTCTGCTGTTGTGACGAAGGTTTCCTTCTCGTCTCCCCAGGCGAGCGCTGTTTGGCTCGTATTTGCAATGCCTTGAGTGCCTCGATCTCCCCCAGATGCCCAACGCACCCCAGCACGATTTCTTTGATCAGTTGATATGCCGTCAGTCTTTCGCCTGCAAACATGGTTGGCTGGGAAAGCGCCCCTTCCGGCAAGGAGAGGAGGTACTGGCGGAGGACTTCAGCCACCTGATCTAGGTACGCCAGGAGGTCCTCTGCGGAAAGCTCCGGGATCGCAGCTGCTTCCTCCTGCGTGTAGCCAGCAAGGATGCCCAGGCCACCGGTGCCGAGGCCTCGGGGGTCATAGGCGGTCTTCCTGGCCCAGCCCTGGGTGTACCATTGCTCGGCTTCAGCGGGCTGCTGCTCCAAGAAGCCTACCTTCAGCACATCCAGCCCGCGGCTACAATGCCACACGGTGACCCCAATGCTGTTGCCTTCGGCATCCGGTCGCCACGTCAGTTCCGCAACTGATAATCCTGTCACCACCTTGTGGATGCCCTCAGCGAGCGAGGCGACGAGGTCAGCCAACATTTCAACACCGGTCATGGGATCTTCCACCTTTCTTAACACTTCTTCTCATCTCTATTCAACCACATACTTCTCCAGCCCAAACATAGCTTTTATCGCACCTTGGGCGATTTCTGCGTACTCAATTCGTGATTGCATTGCTTTCCCTCCTGCTTCTATTGCAAGCCACTGCTTGTAGCGTTCTCGTTGTATTCCTCATACAAAGAATCTAACACGGTAATGGCCTTGTTACAAGAGCCAATTCTGGGTACAATAATGGTGCCATTTCCCTTGATCGTCTCTTAAGAAAGAAAGGCCGTAACGTCCATGCCAAAACGGGTACCATTCCACCACGAGCCCATGATTGTGCTCGATACTACCTCGTCTGTCCCTCTTTACCGCCAGTTGTATGATCGGTTGCGCATGGGCATTTTTACAGGACAGTTGGCACATGGAACTCGGCTGCCTGCTACACGTACCCTTGCTGACCAGCTCGGAGTTTCTCGCAACACGGTCTACATTGCCTACCAGCAGCTGCTTGCGGAAGGGTATATCGACAGCAAAGTGGGGTATGGGACCTCGGTTGCGCGTGTGACTCCTGAGACGCTCCTCACTCTTTCCTCTCCTTCCCAGGTGAGACAACCTGCCCAGGATCATACCTCCCGTTCTCACGTTTCACAGCGAGGGATGAATATGGCACACATGCCTGTTATGCCGAGGCCACAGGTTCCCTCAGAGCCTGGTAAACTGCCTGCCTTTCGGGCGGGCGTACCTGCCCTCGATCTCTTTCCATTCCAGATATGGGCACAGATGGTCACACGGCGGGTGCGGTATTCCCTCCAGAATGCCTCTGACAATCAGGACCCTGCAGGCTACCATCCGCTCCGTGAGGCGATTGCCGCTCACATTGGTGTCACACGAGGTGTCCGTTGCACAGCGGACCAGGTGATTGTCGTTGCAGGCGCACAGGCAGCACTTGATCTGGCGGCACGCATATTACTCGACCCGGGTGATATGGCCTGGATTGAGGAGCCAGGTTATCCTGGCGCTCGAGGTGCATTAGAAGGTGCAGGAGCGCAACTGGTTCCTATACCAGTCAAAGAGGATGGGCTGGATGTGTACGCAGGGAGAATACGGTGTCCACAGGCACGCGTGGCCTACGTCACTCCCTCCCACCAATTTCCCCTTGGGGTAACGATGAGTTTGGCCCAACGACTTGCCTTGTTGGAATGGGCAAATCAGGCCAATGCATGGATACTTGAAGACGACTACGATAGCGAGTATCGCTTTAGTGGTCGCCCTCTGGAGGCTTTACAAGGTCTTGACAGAACCAATCGCGTGATTTATCTCGGCACGTTCAGCAAAGTCCTCTTTCCAGCATTGCGTCTAGGCTATCTTGTCGTGCCGCCTGATCTGAGAGATATTTTTGTGACTGTACGCCACTTTGTGGATAGGCATGTTCCTATCCTTGAACAGATGGCGCTTACCGATTTCATGACGGAGGGACATTTCACTCGCCACATCCGGCGTATGCACACACTCTACGCTCAACGCAGAGCAGCATTGATAGCAGCGGTGGCAAGTGAGCTAGGAGAGCTGCTCGAAGTACATGCACCGGAAGCTGGAATGCATCTTGTAGGCTGGCTACCTCCTCACATAGATGACTCTACAGTAGCGCAGCAAGCCGCTACGTATGGGGTTGAGGTGATCCCCGTATCGGTGTTTAGAAGCGAACCGACCCGCCGTGGGGGGTTAGTACTCGGTTATGCTGCCGTGGACGAGCAGGAGATACGCGACGGAGTTCGCCGGTTGGCGATGGCGATCCGCTCGCTGCGTCGTCCCAACGGAAGCGCAACCGAAATACATGAACCAGGGAGTTAGCCCCTTTAAAAGTGTTCCCCTTTGCTTCCGACTTTTTCCGAGGTTACAGACGTGATTCAAACTCTCCGTCATGTGGTCGTAACACTTCAACAGCCCAAGCGTGCATGAGCTAGATTCATTATCCATTCCTGAGACCCTTGCTTGCCACTTGAGAAAGATCGAACAAGCAGCTTGCGAAGCTGAGTTGTGCCAACCCCCTTTCGTTTCCTGCGACAAAGAGACCTTGGCGAGGGAAAGGAAGTGAAGTGGTTGTTGGCACAGCGGCTGCCAGACCATCGCGAGGTCGGAGGCAGCCGCCAAACCAGCATGAGATGATGCAGGGAGGAGTGTTTGCTTCACAGGCTTTGTGTACGGAAATCAGGTTCCCACGCGTCGAGCAACAGAACATGATGCCTTCCCACGCTTCGCTCATGGGGTCAACGTTCCTCGAACGATCCTGCGACCGGCGGCGTCGCCGCGATGCTGTCCGCAAACTCCCACACGAGTGTGAGCAGGCGCTCAGGCTGCTCGATCTGCGGGACGTGGCCAGCTTCTGGGATGAGTGTGAAGCGAGCGTTGGGCAACGATTGGGCGTAGGCACGGCCATAATCAGGGTCCACAACGCCATCGCTCTCGCCCCAGACAACGAGTGCCGGAATCGTCACGCGACCAAGTCGGCGGCGCAACTTCGGATCGTGCATGCCCTGCTCCCGCCCGTAAACCCCAAGCGCCTGGAAGTTCGCTGCCATCGCTGCGATCTGGTCAGGGCGAAGGGTGGCGGGGTCGATGCGGAAGGCCGCTGGGTTGTGGTAGCTCAGCGCTGACAACTCGTCAGGAGTCAGGGGGAACACATCAGCTATCTGGTGACCATCGACCTGGATGCCAACGGCATCGACGAGGACGATGCTGCCCAGGCGTGTAGTGTCTCGCACGGCGAGTTCAGACGCGATCCAGCCACCTATCGAGAATCCGATGACCATGACCTCGTGGAGGTCAAGCCGTTCGAGGAGTTCGAGATAGGTGAGGGCAAGATCATCGATGCTGTTGAACCACTCCGGCCGTGGCTCGCCCGCAAAGCCGGGGTGGATCGGCGAGAGCACGTGTGCATGTTCAGAGACTGCCGCAACGAAGCCAGACACGCTCTGCGGTCCGCCACCACCGTGCAGGACAAGGAGAGGGCGACCGCTCCCTCGCTCGTCGATGCGCACGGTCAAGCCGTCGGCGAAGGTCTCTCTTCGGGTCTGAGGAGTAAAAGGGGAGAGAAAGCTCATGTGATCAATCCTTTCTGTTACACTTCCTGTATTGCTCAAGCAAGCAATACATGGTAAAAAAACTCTGTTAAGAAACAACCTCTGTGTCATAGCGAGCCATCAGCTTAGCCAACTGTTGCGGAGTAGGAGCAACGGAGGCTTGATTGAGCCTGCTCAATTCTTCAAAGTAGCCAAGATAGAGGGGAGGCGTAAACGTGTTGAGGAAACGAGCCGGCTTCTCAGTTGGGTTACTGAACGTATGGACGGTTCCAATGGGCACCATGACGAACGTGCCTTGACTGGCCCGCACCGTCTGCGTCCCTGCCAGAAACTCCAGTTCGCCTTCCAAGATGTAAAAGCCCTCTTCATGGGCATGATGGATATGAGGAGGCGGTGTGGGAGCATGAGGAGCCACTTCAAATTCAGCCAGGCCAAAGGTTCCTCGTGTCTGCGTCCCATCCTCCTGGACAACCATGTGAATAGAACCCAGAGGAAGCGTGCGTCCTTCTCCCGGCTTCAGTACCACAGCACTCATGTAAAAATCCTTTCTTTTCTTGCTTGCTCGTGCAAGCAACATGGCAGACAAATGGTCAGAGGGTGCAGATGCTGTTCAAAGCCATCCTGGTGGTGAGGCAGACGTATGCACTGGTTCCCAAGGCGAAACCTCCTCGTGATGGCGAAAACCTGCGCTTCTTCCTCACAAAGAGCGCTACCCCCGCCACTAAAGAGCCAAAGCATGCAACATCTGCGCAAGCAAGTGATACGCAGCTTCCAGATCGAAGGTGGGGTCCATGATCTTTTGCAACGCCAGCCCATCAAAAATGGAGATCAGGAGAGCCGCTAGGAGCGTTGGATCGAGAGAAGAACGCTGCGCACCATCTGTCCTCTCCATGTTCTCTAAGACCTTTGCCATGACCGAGCCAATCTCGTTGCGTCGCTGTGCCAGTCGTTCTCGCACCTTAGGCTCGATGACGGGATTGTGCAAGCCAAGTGAGAACGATTCGTAGCGCAGACGATACACGTCTGGTTCCAGATCGACACGCTCACGAAGTTGCGTCAAGACCGCTTCGAGAGACCGCTCGGCAGGCACTTGTTGGACAAGGCGTTCCATTCTTTGGTGGAAACGCTGACCAGCCGCTTGCAGCACCTCAACGAGCAGCTCATCCTTGCCACCAAAGTAATAATGCACCAGCCCTGGTGCTGCTTGGGCTTCGCGTGAGATTTCCCGAAGCGTTGTCGCCTCATATCCCTTCTCTGCCAACACCTTAGAGGCGGCGGCGATGATGCGCTCTTTCGTTTTTTGCTGTTCCTCTGATGGTTCAGATGTGTTATATTGCTTGCTCATGCAAGCAATATAACACATCTGAACGGAAATTGCAAGCCCGTAGGTGCACAGATTCTCTCATTACTGCCAGAAATTGGTATCATTTTCCAAAAAAGACGCGCAAGCTCTTGACCTAGAGCACTCTAGGTAGTGCATAATTACAGAAGTGTTCTAGTCATGTGTCGGCTTCTGTGTTACCTTGCACTTGATGACAGCTATGCTCCCTTTACCCCAAAAAAGAAAGAGAAGATGAAAGATGAAAGCGATTGTTGTAGAACAGGCAGGTGGTCCTGAGGTGTTGCAGATACGAGATGTTCCTAAGCCGGAGCCACGTGAGGGTTGGGTGCTGGTGCGTGTTAAGGCTTTTGGACTCAATCGAGCGGAACTGATTACGCGAAGTGGAGGATCACCCACCGTGAAATTCCCGCGCGTCATTGGCATTGAATGCGTGGGAATTGTCGAGGCTGCTCCCGGTAGTGCGTTACAGCCGGGCCAGAAGGGGGCATCAGTCATGGGTGACATGGGACGCGAGTTTGATGGTGGAAAAGTTTTCCCTTTTCACGAAATTGTGGATGCCCATCGCTATATGGAGGCGAATTATGCCAGTGGAAAAGTCGTGGTTATGATTGATGACGTGGAGTAAAGGGGAAGAGCAAATTGTTCGGTTTGTTGTAAATATTGGGCATCGGTGGGAGTGGCGAGCGCAAAACGCCGCAGAGAGGCTTGCGCTGCGCCGCAATCGGGGTGATCGATGCCTGCCGCAGACGACGAGAATCTCCCTCAGACCAGCGGGATCTCTTCGTCACCCCTCTGGAAATGCGTTCGACCCTTCAGCCCAACATTTTCTGGCTGAAGGTTCAAACAAGAGGCCCTCGACCCAGGATTCTCGTTCGACCCTTCAGCCTATTTACCACCTTGCTCATATGCCTGACTCCCGACCGAACGAGCGATATGCCGCGACTCCTAGCCGATCTTCAGCTGTTGCGCGATGAACGCGAGCGCGGTCTCCGCCACTTCACGCCATCCGTGGTCAATCGTCAGTGAATGCCCGCGACCGGCTATTTCGCGGATCTCCGTGACAGCGGGATTTTCTTGCTGTCGCTTGTAGGAGGCATGGGCAATCACCCACGGCACGGTGTAGTCGTGCTCACCGGAGATGATCAGCAGCGGTCCACGCTCGGGATTCTTCGTGTCGACCTGGGCTTCCGTCCACGGGTTGAGATTGGCGGTGGCCGCCTGGAAGATCGGCACACCGGAGCTGGGCACCGAGTACGTCTCATACAGCTCGTGAGCTTCGCTCTCGTCGACGGCGTTGGCGAAGGCGAAACGGAACTGCTCGTAGGTCAGCGGGACGGCGCGGGTGTAGTTGAGGGGGTTGCCCAGCACCGCCGACGAGGACTTCAGCGCCGAGAGCGGCAGGGGGAGCACACCGCGGAACGGTGCGGGATCGATCGCGACCGTCACGGCGGCCACGCCTTCCCCGGCCAACCGCTGCGCGATGAGCCCGCCGAAGGAATGGCCGATGACGGCCGGCTTCGTCTTGAGCTGGCCGATGGCGTCGACGTAGTGATCCGTGACCTGCTTGATCCGCTTGTGGGCAAAGACCTCCGGGTCGTGCTTGGCCTCCTCAACGCTGTCCGGGTCATCGGGCCAGCCCGGGGCGAGCGTCGTGTAGCCCTGCTCTTCGAACAGCGCACGCCAGCGGTCCCAGCTGGACGAGAGGAGCCAGAGGCCATGCACGAACACGACCGGCTGCTTCCCCTCCGTGTTGGCGCGGTCGATCTCTTGCTGTTCATGGATCGTGAGAACTGTCATGTCATGCTCCTTTGGGTTGGTAGGTTGGGTCATTACTGCTCTGAAGCGCAGGTTCAGGATCAACTGCTGTCTGCTTATGTGCGCTACAATCTGTCAAAAAAGTGGAGTATCCGGAGGTGAAGTCGCAAGGAAGGAATTTTGAAAACCTTACTGTATTGTATTGTTCACCTCACAAAGTATAACCTTCACTCGCCTTTTTGTCAAGCCTATAATATAAATACTTATTCTATGGAATAAGTATAATTTGACACTATTCCAGCCCAGCCGTAACTGATCTCGTGCGAAGAAACAACCTCAGTATCAAGGATGAGAAACGTGAGCATGCAAAGCGCCTGCATCAGGGAGATACCGTCTTAATTGCCAAGGGTCTGATTCGTCCAGCAGGATTTTTGTTTGTTAGTGAGCGACGAGATAAGATGAGCGAACATAAGAAGGGGGCAAATGGCAATGACTGCAAGGGCGACGTTATTAGCGCCGAGCTTGATGACGTCGGCGTCGGTGTCGGCGTTGTACAGGTCCAGGTTACAGTCGCTGTATTTCCGCCATTCCCAGCATAGTAGAAGTGACCACTTCCACTCGAACAGTCACTCGCCGGGACAGTGACTGTCACCGGCACCGACTGGCCCGGCGCCAGTGTTCCATTGGGCGGATTGAAGGTAACCCCGGTTAAGTCGCTGCTGGCAGACCAGTTGAGATCGCCTTGTGAACCAGAAGCTAGCGCCAAGGTATCAGTACAGATACCGTTACCATTACTATCCGGCGAGCAGGTGCCTCCACCGTTGGCAGTCAATGCCGGTGCATTACAATTCCACGACACATCGACAGAGTTCCCCCCTGATATCAGGAAGGAGAGTTTGAGACTGGCCGGACACACCACGTCTGGTATAGTGATTTTCACCTGTGCCTGCTGCCCGCCAGATAGGGTACCACTCGACGGGTTGTATTGAACGCTGCTTCCACCTATGCCCCCTGCTGTAGACCAGGTCAGATCAGGATCACCCTGGTTAGCCAGAGACAAAGTGTCTGTACACGTCCATCCATCCCCTGAATTGTAGGAACAGTTAGAGTCTGGAATATTGAAACCGGTCGGGCTGACTTTCAAAGTTGGAGGTGAACAGTTCCATGACACATTGACAGTATTGGCCGGCCCTGAGAAAGCGATGGTAGCATTGGCCGGACAACTGGTGCCCGGTACAGAAATGGCCACCTGGACTTGATGGCCAGGAGACAGGACGCCACTTGACGGGCTAAAGCTCGTGCCATTTATACCGCCCGATGCTGACCAGTTCAAGTTGCCCTGCGCACTCTGATCGCTGCTCAGGGTTACAGCGCAGGCCCAGCCTCCCTTATAAGAGCAGTCTGTATTAGCATTGATACTAGTTGGATTGACTGCCACCGTTGATGGCACGGGTGTTGGGCTGGGGGTCGGCGTTGGACCTGGTGTGGGTGTCGGGCTAGGTGTCGGTGATGGCGTTGGCGTTGGACCCGGCGTTGGCGTCGATGTTGGTGTAGGGAGTGAAGTTGGTGTCGGTGTTGGGCTGGGCGCAGGCGGTGATGTCGCACCTTGTACGATCGTGAATGTCAGCTCTGCGCTTTGCGAACTCGTCTCCTCCGTTGCACGGATTGTATGGGAACCCAGATGCAAACCTGGACTCACTGCAAGCGTTACGTCAAAGGCTCCCCTACTGTCGGCCATGACGGTTCCTTGTGGCACTGCTGGTTGCTGCAATTGCCCTGCAAGCAGCATGCTCAACGCCATAGCAGCCCCGGCGCTATATCGTGATTCACTACGACCCTGGTATGCCAGCGGTATGTGGTTATCCAGCGTCAGAGTCACAGTTCTCCCTGGTGTAAACCCCTGTCCATGCAGGTGCAATGTTCCTCCTGGGACAATAGTGCTGCTGCCAACGAGTGAAAGTGAGGTAGGAGGGGGAATAAGAGCGTAAGCTACACCAAGACCACCTGCGATGACGATCACTGCTCCTGCCACCAGCACAATTAGCCACTGCACTGGAGGACGTTGGAGGCGTAGAGTACGTAGTGCATTCCGGGGCTTTTGATAGGATGGGATGTGGTGATGGAGGGGCTGCGGACTTTGAGGAGCTGGCGGACTTTGATGGATTGGAGATTGAGCAGGTTGAGCAGGACGAGCAGGCAATGATCCATGCTGAGGGGGTAGTGGAGTATGTAGAGGAGAAGGAGCAGATGATGCTGCGCCCTGAGACAAGCCGCTTCCAGGAGGAGTATGCGGTAGAGGGGGCGTTCCCTGCACCACTGGCACCCCACCTGCTTGCGGTGTCCCGTGTACCACCGGAACGTTTCCAAAGGGAGCCTGTGCCTCTCTCGCCACTTCTGCTACAAATGGCAGATCAAGCAGTATAGCCTGGCTTTCTTCGGTGTGAGGTTTCGCGGACTGTTGGCTGTACTGAACCCCTGGGTGAAAGCCTGGAGTTCTGGTTGCGCCTCCACCAGTCGGTACAGTTCCTGTGCGAGCTGGATATCGTCGGAAATCATCTCCAAAGAGCCTGTGCGCCCGACCTGGCGCAGGGCGAGCCAGACTTTCAAGGCACGGAAGCCCCGCGAGTTCTGCGGACCATACCCATAGTAATCCACGGTTGGTTCGGCCTGGTCAGCAAAGTGATAATACGGTGGGTGATAGCTGAAGGCAGCGCGCAGAACCTCAGAGTTTCGCACCAACGCGCATCCAGCTTCGGGCGGTTCCGTACATGTTCGTCTCCTTTCTTTCATGTGACTCGTTCATTTCGTTGTACCTGATTTGTGCTGCTAACTGACTCGTGGATGAGGTGAATGACGCCGCTACGGAATGGGTATAGGCGTGATCTCGTGATTACTCCCCACGGCTAAAGCCGGGGGCTTCTAGGGGCAAACCCACGCTGTGTAATCCCACAGCTTTGATGTTTAAGGCAGCATTGAGATCACGATCTCTCGAAAGGAGACAGCAGGGACAATGATACATACGTT